>Ga0307515_10014223_pt1 | contig 14785 bp, 7 predicted proteins | sample 17_EM_MG_FD_194513 | JGI IMG/M metagenome (GOLD analysis project Ga0307515, IMG submission 194513) | Populus trichocarpa ectomycorrhiza microbial communities from riparian zone in the Pacific Northwest, United States - 17_EM | ecosystem: Host-associated > Plants > Roots > Unclassified | place... | reverse complement strand
TACTACAGTTATGCTGCCTCAAAGTTAGGAATTGATAAGATTTGATTGCAAGGAATTAAATATGAAACCATAATTAAAACTTAAATACAGAGAGATATGATAAGTACAATAAGTAACTGTTAAAAAAAAAATACAGTGTCTAGTTGTGTGTAACCGTTGCTCCAGAGATTTTGATTCACTTTGTTATTCTTCACCAGAGACTCAAAGATCCCTAAAAGCCATCACTCCTCCATTCCAAATATCAAATTTACAAAACCTCCTGAAAGTAAATATATTAAAATCAAAATATGTGTATTCTATATTTTTTGTTATTAAATTTGTTATAATTTTCTTCCTTGTTGTTAGGAAAATATTATTTAGTTGATGCTGGGTACCAAAATGAGTATGGATATCTCGGTCCATATAAAGGTGAGAGATATCACTTTCAAGAGTTTCGGCGTCGAGGGCAACCAACCAGCCGGGAAGAGTGATTCAATCGTGAACACTCGTCACTTCGCAACGTCATTGAACGTGCATTTGGAGTGTGGAAACAAAGGTGGAGAATTTTACAGAACATGTTGGCATATCCGTACAAATCGCAAGTGCAGATTGTAGTGGTATCAATGGCACTATATAATTATATTAGGAGGAAGTCATAAGAAGATTTTGCATTTACAGAATATGATCGCAATCCTAATTTTATTCCTAATTATATTTTAGTCGATGTTTTTCCATGTTCGTAAAGCCAAGGCAACCAGCGATCTTCTCGAATGAATTATGTCCGTGATGGAATAGCAGATAGTTTAATGAGATGATTGAAGAACAACAATAATGTAACATTGTTATTTCTTTTATGTATGAAAAAAAATGCTCACAAATGCTATTAACAACTTGAAAATTAACACATGTCCTTCTTGGTAATTTTATTAACAAAAATACTTTCAAAAGCAACTTAACTAAACACATATCAATTGCTTATTAGACAACAATACTTTAAACCACAATTTTAACCAGACACATCTTTTCATATACAAACCACAAGAAAAAGTGATTTTTCAAAAACTACTTTTACCAACCGCAAACATAAAAGCCACCACTTTCCCAAACACACTCAAGAAGACCAGTCAACCTCTAAACTTAAAGATGCATGCTCTAAGTTTTAAGTTGATGGGCTGCTAGCATCCAATGTTGGTTGTGAATGGAGAATGCACTAAATCAGAACAGCAAAATACAAGGAAGAAAACATGTAACTAGCTAGTTTTCCGCCAAAGAGAAGGCATTGACCAGTAGCTGCAGTGTTCCGTAGTGGAAATGATCTATTAACCACCACAGGAAAGTAATGTAAACTGCTAGCCTTGGCTTGCAGCAGATTATTTTTTTTTTGATTTACGTGGGTGTCCGGGCCAGCTTGCGCGCACCACGACTAATCCCACGGCCCACTGAACACCCTGCAAACCCAGTGGACATGTAAGGCACCGCGGGGGTGATAGGCGTGCGCATGAGGGCTCGAACCCAGGAGCAGTGGAAGGAGACAAGCCCCTCCCACCGCCAGGCCAAGACCCTCAGCGCCTTGCAGCAGATTATTAATATCAAAAGAGAAGGCATTGAAGTAATTGATGCTATAAATAACTTTAGTTTGGTTTAATTATATCAATTAAGGTTTGCATTCAATTTTAGGACCATTTTCCATAACTGAGAATTTTAAAACAATTAGATATCAATTGAAACAATTGATGTTATAAATAACTTAAATTTGATTTAAATTAGATTTCTTAGGGTTTTATGTTGATTTGTTTTTTACTAATTAGGATAATTAAAAAAAAATTTAATTGAAGCAATTAGGTATGAATTGATGCTTTTAATTTTGATAGAAGTAGTGAAAATTTGTGACAATTGATCAAAATGGGTTATGTTATTTAATACGATATATCTTCTAATATTGTAAAGTTATGTTATTACGATGGTGCTATTGTTACCGATATAAATAATAGTATTACTTACAATGAAGGAAGCAATATGATTCTAAGTGCTAGTTTAGACACGTCACTAACCAAAATTAAATATGTAAATGTGGAGAAATAGGGTAGAATCATAATGATGTTAAAATTGATATGGATGCTTTTCGAGGAAGGTCCAATTTAGTATGTTCCCATGTTGATTTCTTGTGACGTGAGTTTGAAGACTATGGTGTCGTCCGTTCAAAATGGATTGAGAAAAATGGGTTGTACTTGAATAGTTGACATAAACAAGTACACTCCTCCCCTTCTACGAAGCATGAGTATATTTGGTCTTGGTCCTTACATGCACTCAAATAGGTACACAAACATTATAGTTCATTAATCTATCTAGGATGGTCATCGGTGCAGTTAACTTACATTTATCCGAAATTATAGATAAAGATTATCCATGTATGTATGATCCTGCATGTAAAACTAGTAAATCAGTGCTAGAAATGGTAAATTTTTTATTAAGAAATAATAAATTAGAGGGAAAAGTTTTGTGAATCATAATGAACATTCTTAGGTTATTAATTTAAATATCGGATGAGATAAGAAAATAAATCGGTACGTGAAATATTAAATAGCAATAAATCATGTAAGTTTTCTAATCAGGTAAAATAATGATAATAATGATTTGAAAGAGGAAATCTTGTAAATTTAAGTGATAATATTTAGAAAATAAAAGGAAGTTTTGAATAAATCAATGCAGGACTTTTTTGCACGAGAAATATTGATTTCCAGAGCAAACTCGCGCACAACCATGCGATTGGAACTAAAAGTGATAGACTCTAAGGAAAGTTTTATGATAATTATTAATAGGAGTCTCCAACGAATTAGTCTAAGACTCGCGATGATTTAAGTAAATTATATGATATGCAAAATTCAGATTTTTGATGAAAAAATATCGACTGTCTAGTTTTATGATATTGCGTGTATCTCTCAATCAAGCCATTGGATTAAGCTAAAATATTACGAGAGGTATTCTGACATATTTTTTTTTTTTTATCTTAGGTTAAACTTCCAAGACAATCGGATCTTGGGAAGGCCTCGAAGATAAAATTTCAGTGCTAGGTCAATACCTAAAACACTTGAAGTTTAGGGCATGGGTATAATAAACAAAGTCAGAGCATTTAAATTGTTAGTGGCTCCTCCTGGAAATCATTAGTGGCCAACCAATTTGTTTAAGGAGGGGGAGCTTTGTTGATTTTTACTTGACTTTCACCTTAAATTGATCCATTTAAACACTAGATAAGAGTGAGTAAAGCATCAAAAGAGTGGTTTAGGAGGAATTTGAACTAATAATTAAAGATTTCTTAGAGTATTGGAGAGCCTAAAGTGACGGGTTGAGAGGAAAGAATTAGAGGAAGAAGAAAACTTGTTTTCAACATTTTTTTCCTTCAAATTTCTTGTGTTTAAGAGGTGAGAAACTTTGATTCAAGCTTGGTTTGAGTTTATCTTGTGAAATGATACATTTTAGTTGAAATATGCAAGAAGGAAATTTGAAATTGATTGAATGATTGTTTAAATTTATAAAATTATGTTTGAATAATATTTATAAGCATGATAAATGATTGGGTAATGATTCAATTGAAAGAATGGAAGAAGAAAAATCCATCCCTTACCATGGGATGAGTTTCGGCCAAAAAGGGAAATCAAAGGGAGTTGGGATTTTGATGAAATTTTTATAAAGATGGCATAAAATTGTGTTGGTTTGGGTAGTTAATAAATGAAACAAGATGTAAACATTACTAATTAAAAAGGAAAGAACCCATCGTTTGTCTACATGGAAATTGACCAAGTCTTGTTTATATAGAGGAGTTATAATTGTCTCAACCGATAAAAAAGTTATATTTGAATGTATGAAGTGAAATATTTAAAAAGTTGATAATAGCTTAATTGTACACATATTGAAAAGGAAATCCACCCTTACCATAGATAGAGGTTCAACCACCTCTACTTAAAGAGCTTAGAATTGTTGGTTTAATTGACTTGTAACATTATGTAAAGTTATGTTGATGTTAAAGAACATTGCATAAATATGGTTGCCTTGAACGGGGAAAATTTCATAAGAGTATGTGGTTATGCTTCAAGCTAATAATTAGACAGTTTTATTGATTGACTTCTAGCCGAAGTTTGAACTAATAAATAATAGAATTTAAAATGCATTTATTCACAAAAGTTGTAGTTAAAGATGTTAAATTTCAAATGGAACTCACCTCATTTAATTGAGTTATAGAACTCTATATATGGAGTAAAAACTAAAGAAATGTCATGTTGGATTCTTGATGGATAGTTTTATCAGTTAGTTTGTTACTAAATTTTGAACTAGTAAATAATAGAATTTAAAACATATTTCTTCATGAAAGTTATAGTTAAAGATGTTAAATTTCAAATAGGATACACCTTGTTTAATTTGGAGTTATAAAACTCCAAATATGGATTAAAAACTAGATTAAAAACTGAAAAAGATCATTCTAGATTTTTGCTATACAGTATTATCAGTTAACTTATCACTAAAGTTTGAACTGATAAATGATAGAATTTCAAATATATTTCTTCATGAAAGTTATATATAAAGATGTTAAATTTCAAATGCGACTGAACTCGTTTAATTTAAAGTGGTAAAACTCTGAATATGAGTTAAAAACTGAAGAAGGTTTAGATTAAACCTTGTTAGAGAGATTATGCATATCACAAAAAGGGGTAGTTTTAGGGGCGTTAAGGGCAGAACTAGATTTTCTTCCCTCATAAAAATTATAGCCTTGTGTCTTAAATTTCTAAAGACACAAGTCATGCCTAAAACTAAATTCTAGAATTTTAGTTATGATTAAAATAAGAAATAATGTTCTTAAAGTACGACTTGAATGATTGAAGTTATAAAAACGAAACTTAAGTATAGTAGAGTATACATGTGTGTGTATGAAATATAAGAAGTTTTTCTTGTTAATTAGATCGAGAATATGAGTTGAATGATGAGTTGAAATGAAATTTCAATACAAGTTAAATTGTAAATGATGATTAAGTTGAAAGAAATCAATTTAGATTATATTATATGGAATGAGTATCAAATGAAAAATGATATAGTAAACCTATTGATACAGGAGAGGCCACAGGAGAGCTATATAGTAGCAAGGAGGTACATCTAGAGCACAGACAATAAATAGGTGTTTTTCACCTCTATTAACTAAAGAATTCTCTAGAATTATATAATTATGCATTATTTGGATATATAATGTCAATTCTTGAATGAGACATAGATGACGACAGGGATAATTTATTTAGACTAGTTGAAAGGCTCTAGTGGCATCTATGTTCAGATGTCCGAGACAATTTGTTAGTTTAGTTGATTCGAAAGGAACTAAAAGTATTAGTAAGAGATTGGTTCATTGTGGCTTATTTATTTAATTAAACATGCTTTTGTAATTGTTACGTTTACTGTCATGGGGTATCGAGTAATGTCGGGTCTACCTCCTTGTGAGTTTGTGTTGGAAAAGAGTTTTAGGTATAATCATAAAATTATGATTATAAGGTTCAGGAGTTGCCACCTAATATTAAGGTTACTAAGAAACCTATGGTCTGCGAAAGTTCGGGTAAGAGACTAGTTGTGCAAAGAAAAGACACATCACCCCTAGTTCACCCTACCTAAGATAAGTTGCATTATTGTTTATTGTTATTCTAAGTCATGTTCTTGTCTATTGGTCTTGTCTAAGATTCAAGGTAGATCTCTCTTTGTGAGGAAGTCTCTAATTTATCGAGTTAAATCCTAACCATTCTAAGATCCAAATTTTAGCATCGTATTTATTTTTTTGTATCTTTAATACCTGAGAGTATACTCTACTGTGTAGTTTTACACCCCCCTTAAATATTAAAGTTTACAGTTAAATCCTAACACTTTAAATATAAAGTGAACAAAATGATTGGTGAAGAGTTTTTGATATTTTGATCAAACTCTAACGAAAATCATAAATTGATTATGATATCCATTTTTACATTTTAAAACATGAGAAAGATGCATTTTTGTTTGTTTATATATATATGCTTGGAAAACTTTTAGAATTTGACCGTATGCATTAAAACAAAATATTTTTTTTAAAGATAAAATTAATTATTTTTTTTTAATTTTCAAATTTTTCTTCAAAAAATATTTCGAAGAAAACTAGGTATTTTAATACCGAATCTATATCTTAAAGTGAAAATATGCAACCAAATATTATGTAAAATTTATAGAAAAACATGTGAGAAAATAAATAAAAAATTGAAAGGACTTTTGAATTTGTTTTGAAATTTTTTCATTTTTTATTATTATAATATTATATTATGCAGGACTAACCTAGTCATATGGGTCGGATCCATTCAGGTCGGGTTAGGCCGATAATAGCCCAACTGACCTGGCTTTTTTTTGGGCTTGGACCGGATCCAACCCAATCATTCGGGCTAGATCCAACCCAGTGCCGCATGGTTGCTAACTCGGCCAAGCAACCTTGTTAATTATTTTAAAAATCATGCAATAGCCACCATGGGGAGTGGGGAAAGCAGGAGGAGGAGGAGAAACCTTGCTTGGCCGAAGGCAAACAGTTGCTGGAGTAGTTCCCGGTGTTGCATGAAAGACCGGAGCATGGTTAGTGATGGCAACAACAACTGAAACACAGCGGAGGAAAAGACCAAAGTGGTGGCGAGAGGGGGTTTCTTCGCTAACTGTTTCCACCAACCTGGCTAGCCCTGGTTTACGAGGTTATTGGTAATATTGTTGATCCTCCTTGTCCTCTTGACTTGAGGTATCTCTTGTTTCAAAAGCTCTTTGAACTCCAGGAATCAACCCAGGACTTTGGCTTGATGGTACCAATGCCTTCAGTAACTCCCTGTGTTTTTTTTTTTTTTTTTTGCTACTGTCCAAACCGAAACTAAACCACCATGTGTTACTCTTACTCTAAAAGGGACCAAAGTGGCTCCCTTTCTGTAAACCAGATGACTTGTGAACAAAATGGATAACCTTAAGAAAAGTTACAGTATTGATACCAGAAGAAGAGGATGAAAGGTGAAACACGTTTTTGTTTGATTTCTTGGTGTTTTAGGGTCGTTGCGACTTGAGAGGGAGGTTGATTTTTGTAAACTTGTGATGGGAAATTTGTTACAAGATCAGTTACTTTCTTGAAAGGTGGGTGCTGGTTGAGCGCTGTGGGGAGGAGCTGCGGCTGAGATGATGGTGTTTGGCAGCTAAAATGATACTGTTTGGGTAGTTCATGCTGAGATGTGTGATCCTGCAATGGCTGCAGCGTTAGGAAAAGGAAGTAAAGTTTTTTTTTTTAATGAAAACTGAGACTTGAAATAGGCAATGGCAGTATCATTATGGTCCTTCCCCCTCTGCCTCCTTCAGGCTCCGAAGCTTCAATGGTTACTAGGGGGAGACCATGTTTGGTGGTTGAGAGGCAGGCTATAGATTTTTGGTATGGTTATCGTAAGTTGCAATGTGGGCCTCTTTTTTTAACCAAGTTTTTAACAATGGCTTTATTTCTTCTTTTTTTACCCCTCCCTTCCTTTAAGGATAGAGATTGAGATGGTTTTATAAGAGCTTAGGAAGATTCTGGGCGAATCGTGGCTTTTGATTTTTATCAAGTAATATCCAAGGTAGTTAGAGCTGACTTAACAATGGTCCTTGATGCAGCTTGCAGCTTTTTTTATTGTTGCCAAAGGGCACTTTTTTTTTTCTTGAGATTGGAATACAAAATACATTTTGGTATATTTTGGTATCTAATTTCATTTTTTTTTTCAGTCCTTTTTCTGTTAGGAGGAGAGAGAAGGAGTCATTAGATTTCGGTCTAAAAAAAAAAGTGGTTGTCGGGGAAGATTCTAGTCACCAAAACAGTTAATTTTCGTGTCACAAGGTTTCATATGATAAGGGGTTTGCGTTTGGATGTTTTTTGATACCTTGAAAACACCTAAAACAACAGATCTGAGCTCGGGAATAATTTTTGTTCCGAGTGGATTTCGGGTTTTTAGATAGGTTTTTGGCTTTTGGTAGCCATGGATTGGTTTAACAAGGTCTTCATGGTGTTTTCTAGGTGTTTTTAGTTAAAAATAGGTTGAAATCGGATTTTTTGGTGAAAAAATGACGAACCCCATTTTTCTGGTCACTGTGTTGGCTGGATTCTAGATTCGGACAGGCAACGCGTCGTTTACTAATGCAGGCAAAGCGTCATTTTTTTTGAAATATTTGGGATGGACGATGCTTCATCCGCCCCATTTAAATAAATAAATAAAAAAGCCCAAGCGCGGGCCGCTGCTTCATTGGGCTAGGCGTTGGGCCTGGCTTACCAGACCCACAGCTTGGCCTGGTTCTTTTTTTATAGTCTTTTTTTTTTGTTTTTTTTTAAATAATGCATTATTCGTTTATATTTTTTATTGCGATTATTTTTAAATGATATTGGACGTGTTTAGTATTTAGAAAAGTGGGTATGATTCATTTGTGATTTTTTTAATTTTATATAGATTAATTTTTTTTCTAATATTGATTTTCTTATAAAAATTTTCATATGTATAGCCTTGCATTGTTTTCTATGTAATTATTGTTTAATAAATTTTATATGTTATGTGTAGTCTTCCATTGTTAACAAGGTCATGGATTGGTTTAACAAGGTCATATTGCTTCATTGGGCCAGGTGTTGGGCCTTGCTTACTAGACCCACAAGCCTAGCCTGGTTCTTTTTTATTTATTTTTTTGTTTTTAAGTTTTTTAAAAAATAATGTGTTATTTGTGTATATTTTTTCAAATAAATTTTTTGTTTATATTTTAATTAGATTGTGATTATTTTTAAATAATATTAGGTGTGTTTAGTTTTTAAAGAGATGGGTATGATTCATCTGTGGTTTTTTTTAAAATTTTATAGAACAAGAAAACCACGTTCCTAAGCATGATAATGGTGGGGAAGTGTTTTCGAGTCGGAACTTGTCAATATTCTCTCATTTTGGACAACCCGTAACAAAAAATGTTGTGAGAGGAAAATATTTGTCAGAAATAGAATTCAGACAAACACATAATTATGTGTTATTTAACTACGATGAACTAAGACATTTTATTTAGTAAGTATCATAATTAATATTTTGTTATGTTTGAACAATTTATCTCGTATAATATCATAAACTAATACATTGTTGAATTCCTCACAAACAACATCGTTACTATTTACTGTTACAAAACTCACAGCTGATTGAATCTCAAATCTTTCGATTACAAAATGAATAATTTTCCACGTGGTTCAGAACAGATGTAAGTGCTGTTTAATTTTTCTTATCACTCAGGATACTTAATTTCATTACACATTTCTCGTTAATTGTTCATGGTTGTACTTCATACACCATGTTTATCAATCAGGAAGGAATTCTAGTGTTACTTTATCTTTATTAAACCGTCGTTTGGTATTGCATTCCAAACGGGGGTTGGGCAAATTTTAAAAACAATTTGCTTAAAATTAACTTTTTTATGTTTTTAGATCATTTTGATGTGCTGATATCAAAATTGATTTTTAAAAAATAAAAAATATATTATTTTGATGCATTTTTTAGTGAAAGCACTTTGAAAAACAATCTCTACCACACTCTCAAACACCTAGTCTGGATTCTAAAAGAAAGGTTAAGGGCTACAACGAGTATTTTATTAATGGACATGTGTTTCATATTGAAGAATATGGGCAGGGTAAAAAGAAATATAACAACGGGGTTTGTGTTAAGAGATCGACTTCTAATAAGTTTGAAGTTGACTACTATGGGAAGGTGGAAGAGGTCATTGAAAAGTAATATCATAGCAAGCATAATAAAGTATTTTTATTCAAATATTATTGATATGACGTTACTGACAAGAGAATCAAAGTAGATTTCTATTATGATTTGGTCAAATTTAATTCAAAGGCTAGGCTCCGCAACATCGACAATGTCTTTGTTTTCACCAAGCAATGCCAGTAAGTTTATTACACATACAATCCTTCTTTTAGAAATGATCGTTCAAGAGCTGATTGATTATCCGTAGTGAAAACCAAACTCAATGGTCATGTCGAGGTTGTTCAGGATGGCAACGATGAATTAATTGTGGGAGATGATGTCTTTCAACTTGGTAAATTAGTTGATACATATCGAGTTGCTCCGTCTAATAACTTAAAAGAAAATTCAAATTTTTGCATCATCGAGAATATTTTTATTGATGTTGATGCTGAGGAGTTGAATGATGTTTTGAGCTCCAACAAACATACACAAGTTGATGAAGATGATAGCGATGAAATCAACATACAAGATTGCGATGGAGATGAGAACGAGTCAATTGACGAAGAAGAAGAGAATTTTGATTAATTTGCACAACAAGAATGTGTAATGTTATAAACTATAATGTAATATTTATGGATGAAATTTACTTCAATGTAATGACAATGATGTTAATTTATTATTGAATGATAATAAATAATTTATTTTATTATTGTGATGTGAACTAGTGTTATTGTGTTGTGTGTGCAACTGTGAATTTAAGTATTTTCAGGAACATATACAATTTAGCATTAGACACTATTTTAAACCGATGAAAATACCGACAAATTATACATTACATATGGGTATACCGACGGAATGTATTCGTTGATATATTCCAGAGACCATAGGAATTGTTCCCCTTCACCTTGACACTGTTCACGGTGTTCATTACATACAGGTATACACACAAAATGTTTCCATCGGTATATTCCATGTACCTTGAGAACTGTGCCCCTTCACCCTGGCATTGTTCACGGTATTCATTACATACGGGTATACCGATGGAATATGTCCGTCGGTATATTACAAAGACCACAAAAATTGTTCCCCTTTACTCTAACATTGTTCACAGTGTTCATTACATACAAGTATACTAACATAATATGTCCATCGATATATTTTAGAGACCATGAGAACTATTTCCCTTCACCATGACAATGTTCAAAGTGTTTATTACATATGGGTGTCGCACCCGACATCACGACGATCTTTAAAAATTCAATTTGTGAAAGAACAGATTTTTGACATCTTGTTCTTAGATGGAAAAGTTCTTATTTAAGGAGTCGTCACCTAATATTATGGTCACTAGAAACCCTAACTGGTCAGCATAGATTCTATGGTACGAGATATTATCACCTTTTAAGCGTCTTACATGAGGTAGGTTGAATTGCTAGTTTTGTCTTAAATTGCTAAGAGTTTGTTGGATTATGATACCAATAATCTGCTTGTAATATTCTTGACTTTGATACTAATAAATATTCGGATACGAATACTTCCAACTCCAGCATTAGTAAATATTATGTAACACAAAAAAGCATGGTATTCTTGATTCTAGCGCTAGTAAATAAACCAGTAAAATTTAAATTGAAAGCAAAATATACATATTTTTTTATATAAAAAAAAAAGACAGGTATGTATCACATATCATATTCGCATTTCACAGTAAAAATCCACAAATCAAATATATAGTGAAATCATTGGAAAAACAATAAGGGATCCACAAATAAATTCAAATGGATCCATAATTTTTTTTGAAATTTTCTGATATCACAAAGGGACTTGTTTGGCCAGATATCAAAACAAAAGGGAATAAAATAAAGAGGATTGATAGAAGGATATATTTTGTCAAACACACCCTTGGCCCAATACAAATTGGGTCGATTGGGCTTGAGGGCCAAGCCTGATCTCTATTTTTTTGGCTGAGTCTAGCTCAGTCTTTATAGGCTGGGTTAGGCCCAGTGGCTCAACCTGGTCACTGGTCCAACCAGTGACCCGGCTGGCTGAGGCATGCGTGCGTGCAGGCTTCATGCATGTTATGCAAAGTGCGAAGGTAATTATAATTCCTTTAATTACCTTCGCACAGTGTCAAATGAAACTTACAAAGCAGGGGAAGAGAATAACGTACCTGGTGCAGAGAGGCGAAGTCGAAGACGATGGCGTGCTTTGGATCCCTTTCTTCTTCCTTTCGTTTTCTTTCTCCCTGATTCTTTCTTTTCTTTTGCTTTCTCTCTGTGTAAATCTTTGTTGGTCTTTTTTTCTCGTTTTCTCTCTGTCTTCTCTGTGTTTGGCTCTCTCTCTCTCTCTCTCTCTCTCTCTCTCTCTATATATATATATATATATATATATATATATATATATATATATATTCTTTGTGTTTTCTTTCAATCTTTTTCGTTTCTGTCTGTGCGTTTCTGTTTTTCTGTGTATCTTGTGTTCTTCTTCACAGTCTTTTTTTTCTGTGTATTCTTCTGTTCGTTCTCTGGTTTTCTCTCCTCGTCCCCCGTCTCTCTCTCTACTGGTTTCGGTCCTCTGATTTTCTTCTTCTTCGTCTGTCTGCGTGTCTGTTCGGTTGTATTTCTTTTCTGATATGTTGTTTAAGGGGGAGGGGGCTGGTGTCGTGGAGACAAAGTTGGTGCTCGTGCGTTGGCTGGCCAATGCTTTCCTCTCTATGTTTCTGTTTTTCCCTTCGTTTCCTCCCTGGTTCGTGGCCAATGCCATGCGATCGCCTCCAGATAATGAGGCGACCAACCGTTGTTATTGCAGGAGTAATGGTAACGGTCGACGATGACAGGGGCGTGTGTTTTTTCTTCCTAGTCTGGTGAGATGAAGAGGATGAATGGTTTTCTTTGAAACGGCGCCGTTTTTCAACTGAAATGGCTATTTTGAATCCCCCTGAAGTTCTGACATTTAGTAATTGGGCCCTTATTCATGGAAAATGTCTTTTTTTTCTTAACTTTGCCCCTGGATCAATTGCAATTGAACCCCTGGATTTCGGCATCATTTACAAAACAATCATTAGTTTCCAATTTAATCAAGTCAATCCTTAATTGATTCTTCAACTTTTAATTCTTTCAAAATTACTACTGGAAAAATCAATTAACTCCTCTATAATATCATCGCTTATTCACTTTGGTCATTGGATTTTTAATTTCTTGCAATTTCTTCAAATTAGCCCCAAACTTTGGTATTTCTTCAATCAAGCCCTTGATTGCATTAATGGATTAAATCAAAATTTAATTAAGTCCCCAAACTTATCATTTCTTTCAATTTTTAGCAAATTGACTCCTAAATTTATAATTTATTCTTATTAGTCCTTAAACTTTCTATTAGTGTTGTCTTGATCCGATTCTCAAATTAATTTTCATTCATTCATTTTTTATTATTTATTTAATTTTAAAAAAATGAAATTGGGTTATGACAATGGGTATACCAACAGAATGTGTCTATCGGTATATACCAAAGACCATGGAAATTGTTCCCCTTCACCATGGCACTGTTCACAATCTCCATTACATACAGGTATACCGACGGAATGTGTTTGTCGATATATTTCGGAAACCATGAAAACTATTCACTTTTTAATATAGTGATAATTCATGATCTTTTGACTGTTCATTTTTTTTCCCAATGGAATCACCAACAAAATAAAAAGTTGTCGGTAATATTAAGAGGGGTTTTCTAAAAATTTCCGCGCAAGTTGAAAATTTTCATTTGACTTTACATATGGAAAAAAAAATATTAAAAATATTGATATTTAATTTCCCATCAATAATTTCGTCAGTAAAAACTAAAATAAAAAACTTGAATCATGATAGATCAGGTCTTCATCTTCTTGTCTCACACCTTCATTTCTCTATCTTTCTCTTCTCTTCTCTCTCTCCTTCTCACCTGAGATCAAGCATTCGCTTCTTTTCCCATCTTAAAGTATGTTGTTTTTCTTTATTTTTCTTTGGTTTATTAACAATGTATTTTCTTTTTTATAATCAAGAGGTGAAATAAAGCACACCATTAAGGTAAGAATTTTCCATTCCTTTATCTTTTTTTTTGTGTTTTTTTTTTTTGCATTATTTTTGTTCAATTTTGTGTTCTTAATAATTTTATGAATTAATAAATGACATGAATTTTAGTTTTTATTGAAATAATTTTTGCATTATTTTGTTGAATTTTAGTTGTTATTGTTTTTCAAATTTGTTGTTCAATTTCAATTAAATGTGTAGGAATAATTTTAATTATTATTTTTTATTTATTCCATTTAGAATAAATGTTTTTAAATTTATGATTAAAAATATTATCACTTAGAAATAATTGTGTTGAATTTTAGTTGTTATTGTAATAATTTTTGCATTATTTTGTTGAATTTTAGTTTGTTTTTTTTTTCAATTTTTTTGTTCAATTTAAATTAAATGTGTAGGATTAATTTTAATTATTATTTTGAATTTTTGTAAATTTAAAATAATTTTTTTATAAATTTATGATTAAAAATATTATCGCATAAAAAATAAAAAATTTCTACGAAATTGAATTATGCTAAATTGTTAGAAGAAATTGAATAAAATCAACTAGTTTGTGGCATATATGTTGTGTATTTGCAGGTTTAAAAATTTTGAATAGTCTCACGTATAGGAGAGATACAGCCAATTTTTTTTAAATAGGAATAATTTAATATTTTTTATCTGTTAATTTGTTTAAATGCCTAGGGAAAAGTCTATTGCACGTCGCGAGGATAGGATCGCCGCTAGTTCTTCTAGCAGCGATGCTGATGGCCATAAGTCAGTAGGTACCGACCAAGAACAAGTACATGAGGCACAAGCATCGAGTTACGATGCAAGCTCGTCAAACGTGATGGTACAAAGTCAATGGGGGGTCTTACATAGTGGGATTGATGCACCCATATTATTCGATAGTTTCACCCACATTTAACTAGTGTTTTGCCTATGTTTTATATATAAAATGCCTTGATATTCTTTGTTTTATGTTTTGAAGGCACTTTTGGATGAAAGATGCAAAAAAGGAGT
>Ga0307515_10014222_pt1 | contig 14785 bp, 9 predicted proteins | sample 17_EM_MG_FD_194513 | JGI IMG/M metagenome (GOLD analysis project Ga0307515, IMG submission 194513) | Populus trichocarpa ectomycorrhiza microbial communities from riparian zone in the Pacific Northwest, United States - 17_EM | ecosystem: Host-associated > Plants > Roots > Unclassified | place... | reverse complement strand
TATTACATTTTTCACGGACCTCCGACTATAATGTTTGAAAAAATAAACATTGAAGCCTTCGACGGTAAAAAAAAACCCGACAATTTGTAGTGTAATAGTTAATGAGATAATTAATTCCTTCAATAACCAGTGGGGTGATGGTGTCCACAACCTCGGGCTGCTTCTTTCCATGTTGGTGCAGGGTCTGTGTCAACAATTAAAACTCTTGGACAAAGTTTTAACAGGAATTTAGGCACACGCAACCATGGAAGTATTTATTTATTTATTTATTTTAACTCCGACGTCTCCAGCTTATAATTATGCCAGGTCCAGTCACATAAATGGTTCGATTTGATGTGTGGCTGTGGCCCATTTTTATGTTATCTCCGTGAAACCAGCGCCCGGCGTGAGCTAATTACCTCCCTGCAAGCAAGCTCCATCCACTGTCATCGCCGGAGCCAGTTTGACTCTATCACTTGAAAACAACAACTCAGTAAAGCACAGGCCAGAAAAACATCACCAGCATGGGTATCTTGATGGCAACTGCCTCCATTTTCTATAATTCCCACTTTATTTCCTTTCAAGCTCTTCATGTATTGCAAATAAGAACTCAGTAATTTTGTTCTTGTTCCAGGAATGGCTTGTTGCGAGTAAAATGTCCATGTACACTGATTAGAGAGCTCCATATTAAACCTAACAAGTTCAAGATCCCCAGGCCATTAAAATTCGTGGGAATGCTGTCGACCCATGACTCTACCTTGCAGCCCAAGAAAATTACCAGTCTAAACTCATGTTCCCTAATTAGACCGACCAATGTCTTGATCAACAAGTACCAAACAAATTGGAGTATTTATGCAACCAATATAAAATCAAGACCATGTTAACTCCTCTTTGATCTCATTGTCACCATCAAGCATTACCGCCTAAGTTCTCCAATCTCCAAGTCATATGCAAAATAAGGTCCCCGCTGGCACCATGGCCCAAAAAACTAATCCAAACGAACCCTAATTCTAGGGTGCCCTTGTGTGATTTCAGCGTAACAATCCAAATTGATAAGGGAGTGTTTCTACTCCCCTTAACCCTAAAATTACCATGACCAAATCTTCTTTTCCTACCAAGAAATCAGAAGCACGCATAACAACCAGTGGCAAGTGAGTCCAGGGTGTTGACCAGTGACCATAGTTAATCTACCATAACCCTCGGAACCAGTAAACTACTAACCATGGTTATCCCAAAGAGTTAGGGCACTGGTCTCACTGATGAGCTTTAACTACGGTCAAATGTATCTGGTTAGGATCTGGGTTTGGCTGCCTTGATTTCAGAGCTTAGCCTAAACAACTCGCTACACCTTTGACAAAACCCTTGTGATGCGAAGCCAGTTTTTCTCTTGTTGGGGGATTATCTAATCTTCAGGCAAGTAAGATGGAGATTTTTATTCATTAAAAAAATTCTCCCCTCCTTTTATTTAATTACTTGGATACTTCTGTAAGAAAAAACACCCTTACTTTCTTTTTGGTATCGCGTGTTTGTCACCTTCCAAGGAGCTAGGATAGTTTAGAGCTGGCTTAGGCATGCTTTGTGCTTGCAAGTTTTCAAGTTACAATTTAAAATTCCATCGTCCCAACACTAAAACACCAGACGACAATTCTTAATCTTAACAATTTCCTTTTCACTTTTTTTTTTTTTTTAGATTTTAACCTGATATGTGTCATATTCCATTGTTGTATTTAATATATGTTGATATTTTAAAACTTATTTTAAAAGATTTAAGAGTCGAATATAATTTTTTAATATTTTTTTTGAAATATAATCTTTCATATAACTAAGAGAATCAACACAAACTCAATGACCGAGGGCCCAGGCTCAAGATATAAAATAAAAAAAAGAAGGGAAAATGAAAATAGCACAGTAAAAAGAATGTAGAAAAATATCAGAGCGTAAAACACACGCGCTAGAAAAGACCGAACTGGAGTTGAAAGTACTTATAAACACTTTCTTGTATTAATGTTTTTCTATTTACAAGCGAATAAAGTAGAAAATTAGCAAAGGGGAGAAAAGAGGGGGGGAAATCACAGAGAGATGATGCTTCATTTTCACCTGAAGATTGGGTATGATGGTGGACTCTTGTGATCCAAAACACATAATTTAAAAGCCACCCAATCTCTTTCTCCTCCTCGAGAAAACCCATAAAACAATTACTATCTCTTTCCCCTTTGTTTTTTTCTCTTGTCAAATCCTTCCCTGCGAGTCTGGTCGGCAGAAGCAAGCTCACAAGCACACTCTTAAAAACCCATTAACAAGCTCCCTTCCTTCATACCCTTACACTTGCCTACTCAATTCTTACTAAGATCTCTACCCTTTGAATAGTTTTGCAACTTTTGTGTTTTGTAAAGCTAAGGTTTGTGCTTTACTCTGTCTCTCCCTGACAGAATTTATGTTTGAAGCAAAACTTAGAGACGGTAAGTTGTTCTTTGATTTTGGTTGAGATTTATTAGAATATTCTGCTTTTTTTTGTTCAGAGTAAATTAATTTTCATCAACATCTCAAAATCTTTGTTGTTTTTTTCTTCACAAGTTATAACTGATTTTTTTTCATATTTAATTGTTGCTAAAAATTGTTATTATTAAAGCTTGATCTTTTTATTTCTCATCTTCGTTTCCCCCTGCTTTTGGATGGTTAAGCATGAAAAAAAAAAACCATGCGATAGATATATTATGCAATTGATCCGAGCAATAAAGATGATGTTCTTTTCTCTCATGTAATTTAATTTTTTTTTCTCTTGCAAATTTCAGGTTATACCCAGGTTCTTCAAATCCCAAAACTACATAGTGGTCCAATGATTAGGGAGTTTCAAGTTATGAATCCCCCAAAGGAACAAATGAGAGTGGCAGAAAAATGTTTAGATTCACAATTATGGCATGCTTGTGCTGGTAGCATGGTTCAAATGCCAGCAGTTAACTCGAAAGTTTTCTATTTTCCTCAGGGTCATGCTGAACATGCTCAGGGGAGTGTGGATTTTGGTCATTTTCAGATTCCTGCACTAATCCCTTGTAAGGTATCCGCTATTAAGTACATGGCAGAACCTGAAACTGATGAGGTTTATGCCAAAATTAGGCTAACCCCATCCAGTAATAGTGATTTAATGTTTGGAGATGGTTGTGGTGAAGATAGTGATGATAGGTTGCCTAACGGGATTGAGTCTCAAGAGAAGCCTGCTTCTTTTGCCAAGACATTGACTCAATCTGATGCTAATAATGGTGGTGGGTTCTCTGTGCCACGTTATTGCGCTGAGACTATATTTCCAAGATTGGATTACACCGCTGAGCCTCCTGTGCAGACCATTCTTGCCAAGGATGTGCACGGAGAGACTTGGAAATTTAGGCATATTTACAGAGGGACTCCTCGTCGCCATTTGTTGACTACTGGATGGAGTAATTTTGTGAATCAAAAGAAGCTTGTGGCTGGGGACTCTATTGTGTTTTTGAGAGCAGAGAATGGGGACCTTTGTGTTGGAATTAGACGTGCTAAGAGAGGGATCGGTGGTGGAAATGAATGCTCATCGGGGTGGAATTCATTTGGGGGCTATTCTGGGTTTTTGAGGGAAGATGAGAGTAAATTGACGAGGAGGAATGGTAATGGGGATATGAAGGGGAAAGTGAAGCCCGAGTCTGTTATTGAAGCTGCATCTCTTGCAGCCAATGGGCAACCTTTTGAAGTTGTCTATTATCCAAGAGCGAGTACTCCAGAATTTTGTGTAAGGGCCTCAGCTGTGAGGACTGCAATGCATATTCAGTGGTGTCCAGGGATGAGGTTCAAAATGGCATTTGAGACCGAGGATTCGTCTCGGATTAGCTGGTTCATGGGAACTATATCTTCTGTTCAGTTTGCTGACCCCATCCGCTGGCCAAATTCTCCATGGCGACTTCTACAGGTACCGTGAATCTCAATTTTGGATGTGGAAATTCTCTACTTGTTGATCTTCAGTACTTACTGCCTTGCTTTTCTCCTGTTACCTGTTGAATTTATTATTGATTTGGAATGATGTATTTGTATAAAATTGATATAATTGGGCAACATATGATGTAGTTGGATTGGTGACTCTGAAAAAGTTCAGCTATAGTCCAAGATGCTAGCTGTCCTGCTATTTCGAGTACTTCATTTTATTTAGTAATTCATTCCAAAGAAAAATCATTTTTTTGACACACACACCTTAGCATGTGTTACTTTTCTTGACCTGAATATTATCACTCGTTAACCACAAATTTATTGTTTTTATGGATGTGCAAGTTTTGCATGGTTATGATTTCTTGAAATATAATGGCATAAAAAATTGTTGCTGATATTTTCTTAGTTTAGTTGTTTGCAAACAATAGGAAGAAATTAGTGAAATAGCCAATACACTTTCATCAACAGGAGCACGCTGCAAATGATCTGCCTTAGGCTTGAATTATTTTCCTGACTATATCTTCTTTCATGTTTTCATTTTTCAGGTAGCATGGGATGAGCCAGATCTACTGCAGAATGTGAAGCGCGTTAGCCCATGGTTGGCTGAACTGGTATCAAACATGCCAGCCATTCATCTCTCACCCTTCTCACCCCCAAGAAAGAAGTTGAGACTTCCACAACCCCCGGACTTTCCCTTACTCGGTCAAATTCCAATGCCGTCATTTACCGGCATCCCGCTTAGGTCGAACAGTCCCTTATGCTGTGTCTCAGATAACATTCCTGCAGGCATACAGGGAGCCAGGCATGCTCAATTTGAACTATCTTCATCAGATCTCCACTTCAACAAACTGCAGTCGGGACTGTTCCCAGTTGATTTCCAGCGACGTGATCATGCTGCCTCGCCTTCTAGAATCTCCAGTGGTAACTTCATGGGCAATACTAAAAAAAGTGAGAATATTTCTTGCTTGCTGACAATGGGAAATTCCTCACAGAGTTTGAAGGAAAGCAGTGAAACAAAGACACCCCACTTTGTACTGTTTGGTCAGCTTATTGTTACCGATCAGCAGAGTTCTCAAAGCTGCTCTGGTGATACAAATGCAAACAGTTCATCAGATGGAAATCTAGGGAAGGCCAGCTCTGATGGGTCTGGTTCTGCATTACAACAGAATGGCCCGATGGAAAATTCTTCAGATGAGAGGTCTACTTGGTACAAGGATCACCAAAAAACTGATCTTGGCCTGGAGACTGATCATTGCAAGGTGTTCTTGGAATCAGAGGATATTGGTCGAACCCTTGACCTATCAGTCCTTGGTTCATACGAAGAGCTGCACAGAAAGTTGGCTAGTATGTTTGGCATTGAGAGTTCAGAGATGCTGAGCAATGTGCTTTACCGGGATGCAGCTGGCGCCACCAAACACGCTGGAGATGAGCCCTTTAGGTATCCTCACTCCATCCCCTTTTTACATGTTACATTTTTTTTTTTTTGGCTTGTTTTATTTATACAGTTTGCTCATGGATTGCACTTCTAATTGCTTGACAGTGAGTTTTTGAAGACAGCAAGAAGGTTAACAATTCTTTCTTATGCAAGTAGAGACAACTTCGGAAGGTAGACAATGAGGAACTTCCATCGAATTGTACAGTTAGCAAGTCATTTGTTTTGATTGTAACTTTTCACGTATTTTGTCTATCGGGAGTTGTGGGATAAGTCCACTCCATCCACTTTTGGGATATGATTTAACTTTCCAATGAAATGACTTTTATGTTCATCACCGATGCCATTCAATTCCGGCATGAAATTTCGTTGTCTTACATTTTGTTTTAGCTTGCAAGGATATGCTGGATTTGTCTGTGTGTATGTGTGTATATATTATGCAGGTTTGGCATAACTCTTCATGCCCGCTGGAGTCTCTGCAAAGAACAATAGTGGTTGATGCTGAGAGTGTCTCCACCAATTCTTGTTCTGAGTTTTAGAAATTGCTCCTTCTATCAAATTGCCTGTGGCTATGAAATGTCAAAAGAAGTGGCATGGCATCTAATTTTGTTGCCAAGTAACAAAACTTTTCAAGGCAGCAACAGTTTTTGTCAGAGTTACGGTAGATTGTCAAATAATAGCATGACACAGAAGATTATGACCATGTACATTTTAGTATAATAAAGTCATTGCCCGACACGTCTCTGTCAGGGCAATAGCTTTAAACCAGAATAAAATGACATCTAGCCCGGTAGCAGGGGGGGAACGTGAGAATTAAATTCAGCTTGTGATCTCCGTTTGATTAGGTGCATGATCAATTTTTTTTCTTGTTTCAACGAGTAAGAAGATTCTTAGGTTTGTTTACGTATCAACCGGGACTGAATTTTTTTTCATTCTATCTTAAATACACTTTTTTTATATTGACTTGGCGTATTTATAAAATTACATTTTTAAAATGCAAAAACAAGCTTTTAACCCGGACCGGTCTTGTTCAGCAAATCCTGAGAAAATAAACAATCTCATCGGGATTTGAATTATCGCACACATTAAAAAAAAGATTAACTTGCATGCACATATACAGATTAAACAAGTGTTGAAAAGTTTGCGAGTGCAGAGGAGCAAGGTCTTTAAGTGGGATTTTTTTAATGCTACACTAGGCAGACAGAGATTCGTGAGTCAAGGAATGCCAACCCCCTCACTACCTCTGCTAGCTTGCATTTACACACGCACCAACACAAACCTCAAGCTAACCGCCCCATCTCTCTCTCTTAAATTTACAAAATTCAACCTCTAAATACAACTAAATTGGACAAATCTTAGGTTTGTTTCATAGAAATTATCCATTCAAGTTCTACAAACCTCAGGACCATCAAAAGGTTATATGATTATTAACTTCAGGACCCGTAGGATTATTCAAGGTACGCACAAGTTAGCCCGAACACACATGTTAATAAAAAAAATTACAAAACTCGATGTGTTTCTATACATATATTTTGAAGGGCCAAATCCAGTTTTAGAGGGTTTTTTTTTTGTCAAATCATATGGTACTGGTTTACTCTCACTAAGAATCAACTGATATCAACTAAGACAGTATTGTCGAGGTGTTTAATGAATTTACTCATTTTGAATTTAAAGAGATCACGAAAGTAAAAATATCTTGATTGTTCTAATTTTAATATGGATGGTTTGTCTAAAATTCTTGGGGAAAAAAAAAGAATAAACTATCTCAATGAAAAAATACTGTTAATTATAGCAAAATTAATCTGAATAATAATAATAATAATAATAATAATAATAATAAATCTACTCAAAACATGTGCACATGAGAGACCATAACCTAAAAACAGAGAAAGAAAAGGAAATTAAAAGAAAATAATAATAATAATAATGTGGATAGAGTGCATGTCTTTGACATTTGTTAGAGCAGTAACATTGAACATGAGACAGCAAAGATAACAGGCAAGACACATTCTACATGTCTAGCGTTGGATCCATCATATTATTAAAAGACTAACATTAATAACATAACATCGTATCTTCTTCTTCTTCGTCTCCTTTTCTTTCTTTCTCTTTTCAATACAAAATAATATCACAGTTAGTTAATTAATAGCTAATCACATGATGAGGCCAAGGTCAACCATTCATACAATGTGCCGTTTTGATGGCCGAGCCCTCCTCCCACGGGATGCTTTTTTGACTGTGTCCAGCAAACAGTCAATACTTTTTGTCAAAAATTCTCAACCATCAACAATATATCTATCCCAGTGTAAAAGGATTAGCAACGCCGAGAACATTTTTTACCGTTGCAAGTTAAATTCGAGCGAGCTGGCTTTTATATATAAATATTGGGGAGGCTCGAGTTTGAACGTGCGCTGGGAGGAAATCTACTGATCAATCACGAGAAGTGTGATGAAATATAGGTTTAAGAAGGAAAAAAAAAACCTAACTTAATAAACACGCAAAAAGGAATTAAGAGAAAAGGGCTACCATGAAAATTGCCAAGGGGGAGGATGATTGTACAAGGCAAAAGTGACAGGGAACATAGCATTGAATCTGCCGAGCCTTGCTAGTTTCAATATGTCATGTTATTGATGCCATGCTGTGTTTCCTTTCGTGTTATTTTATAGACCGAGATCCAAGAATTTCCATTGATATGGCTCGGGGGTCAACTCCATGAAATCAGATTTCCGACATGGGAATTGGAAGCCTCCGAGCTGTCTTTTATTGTAGCATGAATGTGCGTGGAACAGAAACTTAGAGCAACAAAGGCTATTTTAAAGCAGTGAGGTATTGAAGCAAGCAACTGTTTAATTAACTTCGTCAAACTTACAACTGTCAAGAAAACAAGCCATTTTTGTCAACACAACATGTTGTGTTCTGTGAGATTGTTTCTTGGCCACGAGCTTTGAAGCCACTCATCCTCCACCGAAAGCCCTAGAGCAACAAAGATTAAGCCCTACGTAAATGAACCATCTGTCTACGCCTTGATCACGTTTGAGTGTCATTTTCTCCGTATGACAAGCCATTGAAAAATGTTGCAAATACAACCAAATCTCTGAACCATACATACAAACACCCTTCAGTCACAGGTGATTATCATTGATACCACTGGCCAGTTTATTTATTAATTAGATATTAATGCAAGTCAAATATTTTTCTTAAAAAATACTAAAAAGTCATAGAATTGTCTAGGATTAATTTCTTAATGAAATGTTATCATATCTTAAATTGTTTTTTTAAATTATCTTAAAAATACTAACCTGTTTTTTATAGTCTTTGATATTTTATAAAGAAATATGTATAAATCATATGTTATTCAACTAAAAAACAATTGAAATGTAACGAAAGTGAGTCGATCAAAACGCATTACATTTTTAAAAAAGTCTTATCATTCACACGAGTTTTCTTTCTCCTTTCATCTAATAAGTGTATACGAGGTATTTATCTCTTGTGTTGCGACTTTTTCTTTTTTCTTTTTTCTTGTATAGGAACCGAACAAACATGGAAGTTCAGGGCAAAACCGAAGGATCGTCAGCGAGCACAATAGAATGGCCCAATAAACCTGGACCATGATTATTGGGCCCTTGAGACTTTGGCAAATTAGATGCTAGCACCAAGATTTAGAGCTGATATGGACGGAGAGGAACTGAAAGGTTTGATGCAGTCCCAAAAGAGCTCTTTAGACCCCTAGATTCTGTCTTGCTTCTTTTTGTGTTTTTGGGCTTTGGCCCATTTCAATACCCGGGGAAAAAAACTGCCGATTCTCACACTAGCCTCGTTAAAACTTTAAAGTCCAGATCAGGCCATGGGGACATGCGAACCCAATTTGAGGGGTAGTTTTATGGTTTAAGAATTTCGGGACTTGTCCCTGAAAGAGAGTAAAAGGGAGGCTGCATTGTGTACCTCACGAGCAGGGACTTCTATAGCCTCTGGTGGCATGGCTTCCATGTCCAGGACTGGCTGAGTATATTCGAAAATGTCCTCTTTCGCTGTTGATGACGGAGGAACAATCGATGAGGCCCTTGTAATAAATAATTACTGCATCTTGTTGTTTTCTTGTCATTGACATGGAGGATGTAATCAATGGCTTCTCTTCTTATATTATGATCTTCGAGACTTTCATGGTCAGTTAGCTAGGTTGGAGTCCCTGGAATCCATTTTCTAGGATGGTTAAGCCAACCGATTCAGGTACAGTTACGCTAGGTTTAGCTTCAAGTGCGCGCGCACACATATATCCCCTGGTCCCTTCCCCCATGAGTGGGAGGATGCTAGGAAAATAACTAGAAAGAACGCACAGCAGTTATAGGTCACAGGCTACTACTGCTCTTCTGGTTCATTCCAGCTAACAGCCTCCAGGATGAACCGTGTACGCTTTTAAGTTCTTAATCACTCAACTCATCACGTCCAGATCCAGTGACCAAACATATAGATTTGAAAGACACCCCTTGCAATCAGTATCCGTGGAAAGATCATCTGAGAATGAAATGGCGGAACCAGTGGATGGTTCCATCATATATTTCCATTTCCTTCATGGCACATCAAATGTAAACGACTGCCAGTGTTTCTAAAGTTAAATTCATTGCGGATGGACATCAGGGGTGCATTATGAATCACCAGGAGTTGTTGAATATCTATGTGCACCAAGTGCTAATATCAGCAATCAGCGGCTCATAAATAGCATTAAAGCCCAGTTAGTCTGGTGGATGGGCAGTGCAAGCTTCATTGCAATATTGACCAGCTTGCATCTAGATCATATTGCATACTGTTTATTGAAACTATAAACCACAAACCCACATGATGATTCAAACCTCAGAAAAAAGACTACAAAATGCGACAATCTCCCTCAATTTCAAAACACTATTCATTCCTGGGAAGAAAGCCTTCTGAGTAGTCCTAATACATAAAATAGTTCATGGAGCGTGTTTACAAGCAGTAATTTCATTCTCGTAATGTCTTCATGGAAAATGAAAAGATCGAGGCGTAAAGCATACATATGCCATCAGCGAAATAAAAATCTAGTTAGTTGTCCAATCAACCAGTTTTTCATCCTATTGAAACCCTAAGAGTCCCGGTTATAAAACAACCAATTCACAGACAATTGAAACACTTGTACCAAACAGAACACACTGCAAGTTAACATATTATAACCAAATCTAGTCATGGCAGTCATTACATATTTCATAAAAGTATATGTGCATCAATTACAAAGCATCAGGCTAGTTGCAAAGAGTAGGTAATTACTAGCAAAGAAGAGGCAGCTTCATCTTCCACAATGCCTTGCAATACTGCACTGGAATTCCTGGATCAGTGAGGAAAAGCCAAAAAAAAGTGGCAGTAAATTTCCTTGTCAGTTTTCTCTCAACTAGTAAGCAACAAATTTATCAAAAGAAATGATAACAAATGCATCTTAACCATATTGACTATATTCCTCTAATGCAGTCATCGTCTATCAAATAGCACCATGAATTATGACACAAAAAACATAATAAAACAAGTGAAGTAAAATTTATCTTGTGGGATGAAAACCAAAATCAGCCAACTATCCCAGTATATATATATATCGATTTCAGAAAAGAATGGCAAGTGATATTGCCACCAAACAAATTCACCACAAAGCTATCAACTTCAATTAGCCTAAAAGGAAAGCAAGATAAAGACTAAAGCCTCATTAGCACAAGACAATAGCATACAGTAATTCAAATGAATGTGAACTAAGTAGTTTTAAACATTTTATTCACCGAGACATATTTTAGTTTACCATTTATATATAAAACCAAGTGCTTCATCGCCTAGTTTTCTTCTCTAGAACGAAATCACCAAAACCTTCCTGGTGAACAATATCCACTATATTTACTATAGCATATCAACAGCTAGCTAACGAAGTAATTCGTCAACAAATTTCGCTTCTGGATTAACATTTAAGACAATTAACCTATGATCAACTCCAGCAATTAGACTAATTAAAATTCACCCGGAAAAAAAATATACAAAACAGAGTCAATTTCATTATAATTCAGCCCCAGCACATAAACATGAAAAAAAAAATCCCGCAAAAAAAATTCAAAATCAAATCCCTAGAAACAGCATAAAAAATCGATTATGAGAGAGGAGGAGATTACATGTTTGTTCTAGTTGTAGTAGAGCTCGAGGCCCATGCCATCATGAATCTCGTAATCCTTGAGGGTAATATGGTCTTTATAGATGTTGTACCACTTCTGGATCCGGATCTTCTCAGCTCGGGTACCGGTCTGGGCCGCCACGAGCTTCTTGAGGTCGCCGATCGTGTCGTCGTCGTTGCACTTCACTCTCACTTTCTTTCCCAAACGATCGTTCAACACCACCTCCAACATCTTCAAAGAAATTATTGTCAAGCCCAAACCCTAGATAGAAAGGACTTTTCTTCAATTGGAGCGATAACAAAGCGAAACTGAATGGAAGGGGGTGTTACTGGCGTGTTTGATTTTGTATTTGTTGGGAATTTCAATAGCCGGCTTGGGGCCTGGACTGATTTCCGCGTTGACTCGAAAGCGATGTCGTTTATTGCGATATTTTTACAGTCTTTAATTACAGGGTGTCTGGTCAGACTGGTGGGTGCCAGGGGTGTTCAAGCTTTATACGTAATGTTTACATTACCTAACTGCATCCAACGAGTAAAAATCGGATAATATAAATATTATATATGATAGTAAGTTAAAAAAATTAATAAAATAGATATTATAAGTAAGTGTGAGTTTAGATTTTTAAAATTCACTCAACCTAACCTAACCTAACACGTATAGCTAAATAAAATAATTCGAGTTCTTTATATAAATAATATTTTTTCTTTTCTTTTTCTTTTTTCTTTTGCTTTCACGTTCACAACTACTTCTTGTTTTTTAAAACTTTTTTTATTTCTCGCTACTCATTTGAAGTTTGATTCGATGAAGTAATAATATATCTTACAATTCTAATGTTTTCTGTTTGATAAGATTACTTGATAATCAATAAATAATGAGAAAATAAATGAAATTTTCAATAATTCATAATAAACTTTTATTTTCATAGTCAAATTACAAATCTAGAAAACACTTTATAATCTTTTATTTATCTTTGTATCATATTATGTTTTGATTGTCTGATAAAAAGCTTGATTGTAATTTTTATGTTATTTTGTTTTTATATGAAAATTATGATAGTCTTTTTGGTGTTTCTAGTAGAATTAATATATTTAATTCATGAATCTTTATAATATCTATAAAAAAAATTAGTCAAACCCGATATATCCAACTCGCTATGGTTAAAAAAAAAGTGACTAAGTCGAATTTATATTTTATAAATTATCAAAAATTAGATTGGATGCAATTATAAATCAAAACCCAACCCACTCTATCCATAAACACAAATAATTTGTGTAATTGTTAGTTGGATCTTTTAGTAACTATGCGCTTGAATGTATAGTTATGATCTGAGCTTCCAAACATTTTTTTTAGTGTATTTAAAACAGTTTATTGTTATGGTTTTAAATTTTATATTCAAAATATTTTTTATATCAGTTTTTTTTTATTTTATTAAAATCATTTAAAAACATGAATTTATTATTTTATTAAAAAAATATACTATTTTTTAATCATGACATTCTATATTTTTTGTTAAATAATTAATCATATACACATAACATGTGCCAGAAAACTATATAAATCATATCCTGAAGTCTCACATAATAACTCAAGTTATGAAGTCGAGATATTTATTTGACAACGTACCAGAGTCTTGTTGACTAAGCGATCACGAGTTCGAATCATATTTTTTTTATTTAATTTAATAAAAATTAAATACAAGATAATATAAACCTATACAAATTTCAAATTAAAAAAAAAATAATTTAAAAAAGTATATTAGAAAATTATATAAATAAAATCAATCAATAATGATTTAAGTTTCTAACCTGCATTTTCCTTTTCGTCAAATAACCACCTTTTCTTCTCACCCCTTCCTTTGCCGGTTTACCCTTCTCCATCTATGGTTACCCTTTTCCGGTCTTAAAACTATGGTTTATCCGATGATAAACTTTATCCAATGGATATTTTGTTCAGAAAATAATAAAATGACATGTGAAAAAATATTATATATAAATATAAAAGTGTATGAAAGTAAAAAATTATTAAAAATGTAAATGAAAGAATACGTGGTATCTAAATTAAGTAATACTTTTTATTTTTCAATAACCCTTTTATGATATAAAAAAAAAAAGAAAAAAACTTTTCTTATATCTGTTGTGTAGGATGATCAGTTCTTAAGGCCCAAATAAAAGATTTTAACTCAAGCTGTAAATTTCATAGTTTTACCCACGCAAATAACATGAGGATTATAAAACCGAAATATATTAAGATATTGTGGGAGAGTGATGTAGTTTTTGTTTTTGGATATATTTTATTTTTTAAAAAAATATATTGAAATATTTTTTATTTATTTTAGATACTATTATATTAAAATTATTAAAAAATACTAAAAAATTATAAATTTAATTTTTTTAAGAAAAAATATACTTTCAAAATTTATCTGAATACAATTTCAATCGTATTACCAAACGACACAAGAGATAATTTGATATTGTATTACATTTTATTTTAATTGATGATTGAAAAAAATTATTTAGTTAGTTAAATCATGTATGTTGTTTTTTACATAACCATACATATAATTATATTTTCAATTTTAATTTTATAAAAACTAAAATAATATATTTTTTATTTATAAAAACATAATTTTTATTTATTTTATATATAAAAATTCATCTCATAATATTTTTAATCATATACATATTTTTTATATTAAAAAAGTTAAAAATATATTTTTTTAAAATCTATTTTTTAATCACAACCCAACGTAAAAGTAGAAGCACGTGACATCATTCACTGGTAACATAAACCATAGCATCGTTCGCGGTGTTAAAAAAAAAAAAGAATAAATCCATAGCATCTAACTTGGTTTTTTTTTTTTGTTTTTAATTATTATTATTATTAACGTTCCATTTTCATCAATTTCTCCGTCACCCATTCTCTCTCTCTCTCTCTGTCTTTAGACTCCTAGCAACCAAAATCGGCATCACCGCCAGTAACCGTCAAAGAAAATGGCAGGTAAGAAGAATTGAATCCCACTTCTTATTTCCCTCGCAGACTCGCAGTAATCAAATTCAAGCAATCATAGAAACTGAATCGAATTCTACAACCTGATTTCACTCTATAAGCACAGTGACCACCAACCTCTCTAACTTTGCTGAATCGATTTTTATTTTTGGAATTGTGGTTGTGAGTGCAGCAGTGTGCGAGAAGATTGTTGAAAATGTAATTGTAGCAAAGAATAGGGTGTTGACGACAAATCAATACAACCAAAGGGACTGTTGTTCTGCGG
>Ga0307515_10014221_pt1 | contig 14787 bp, 14 predicted proteins | sample 17_EM_MG_FD_194513 | JGI IMG/M metagenome (GOLD analysis project Ga0307515, IMG submission 194513) | Populus trichocarpa ectomycorrhiza microbial communities from riparian zone in the Pacific Northwest, United States - 17_EM | ecosystem: Host-associated > Plants > Roots > Unclassified | place... | reverse complement strand
TGCGGGCCCGACGAGTGGATGCACAACCTCGGCGGCCTCCCGCTGCTGTGCCAGCCGGGCGAGAAGTGGCTCTACAACACGGGATCCGACATCCTCGGCGTCCTCGTCGCGCGGGTCGCCGGCACGACCTTCGGCGAGTTCCTGCGCGAGCGCGTCTTCGCTCCGCTCGGCATGCGCGACACCGGTTTCCACGTCCCCGCCGACAAGATCCACCGCCTGCCGACCAGCTACGCCCACGATCCCGAGACCGGCGGGCTCGCGGTGTGGGACGAGGCGGCCGGCGGGATCTACAGCCGTCCGCCGGCCTTCGAGTCCGGCGGCACCGGACTTGTGTCCACTGTGGACGACTACCACGTTTTCATGCGGATGCTGCTGAACAGGGGAACCGTCGGCGGCGAGCGGATCCTGTGCCCGGCGTCGGTGGAGCTGATGACGATGGACCACCTCACGCCCGCGCAGAAGGCCGAGAAGGACACGCTGACGGAGTACTTCGGCGCACACGGCGGCTTCGGTTTCGGGATGGCGGTGCGCACCCACCGCCGCGACCTGGCCTCGGCCGGGCAGTTCGGCTGGGACGGCGGGCTCGGCACGACCGTCTACGGCGACCCGGCCGAGCGGCTCACCGGGATCCTGCTGTCGCAGTCGGCGATCGACACGCAGGACACCCCGCGGCTGCACCGGGACTTCTGGACGGCGGCGTATCGGGCGATCGGCTGAAGGGCGCGATCGCCGAGGTCCCGCCTGAGGCCACCATTTGTTACAGCCGCCACGGTGTGTAACCATGGATCTCCAGCGAAGGAGACCCATGGACACCGAGACCCCGCCGCAGATGTGCCAGCCCGTCGACGACAAGGTGCAGCCGGACGCCTGCACCGTCCGCGAGGTCCTCGACCGGGTCGGCGGCAAGTGGAGCATCAGCATCATCGTCGAGGCCAGCCGCGGTCCGGTGCGCTTCACCGAGCTCGAACGCCGCATCGACGGCATCAGCCGCCGCATGCTCACGCTGAACCTGCGCCACCTGGAGCGCGACGGCCTGCTCACCCGCGTCGTCTACCCGACGGTGCCGCCGAAGGTGGAGTACGAGGCCACGCCCATGGCGCGCGAGCTCTACGACTCGCTGATGACGCTCACGACGTGGGCCGAGCGGCACGGCGTGGAGATCGCCGCCGCACGCGTCCGCTACGACGCGGTCGCGGAGGCCGCGGCCTGACCGGAGTGTCGCGGCACCGTCCACGGTGGACGTTCGGCCATCATGGCCACATGACCCTCACCGCTGACGCCGCGAACGAGATCCTGGCCGACAACTTCGCACCCTGGGTGCTCGACCTCGGACTGGTCGTCGTCGCCGTCGACAGCACTCGTGCCGTCGTCCGGCTGCCCTGGTCGCCAAAGCTGGCAAGGGAAGGAGGCGCGCTGTCCGGCCAGGCCATCATGGCCGCCGCCGACACCGCCACCGTCATCGCCATCTCGGCCGCCTCCGGCGGCTACCGTCCGATGACGACGGTGCAGCAGTCCTCGACGTTCCGGCGCCCGGTCGTCGACGCCGACTGCCTGTTCACCGCCCGTATCGGGAAACTGGGACGCAGCATGGCTTTCGTCGACGTCGACGTGACTCTCGCCGAGACGAGTACGCAGGTCGCGCAGGCGTCCACTGTGTACGCCCTGCTTGGTTAAGGACTCCTTACCCTTACCACAACGGTAATCCGGCGACCGGCGGTCCGAGGTCACGGCACAACCGGCTACCATCTGGCGACACGCGCAACTCGCTCCAGATTGGACAAAGCCCCCGTGTCGAATCATCCGATGACGCCGCGGACACGGTTGGAAGCGGAGCTGCGGGCCCGGTCCTGGGGGAGAGAACGGGCGCTACAGCTGTTGCACCGCAAGGCGAGGGAGCTCGGCCTCACCGGGTTCACCCTCGGCCTGCGACAGTTCGACCGCTATCTGGCGGCCGAATCCACACGCACGCGCCCGATGACCGCCGAGGCGATGCGCGGCCTCTTCGGGCTGCCCGTCGAGACCCTCCTCGGGCCGCCGGGCGTCGCCGTCGCCGAACCCGAACCGCTCCCGCCCACCACCGCGATCGAGCAGGCCGCCGGTGACGCCTCCCGCGACCACGCCGTCTCCTTCGCCACCGCCGACGTCCCCGCCGTCCTCATCGAGCAGCTCCGCGCCGAGGTCCGCCGCCACGCCCGCGACTACGCCCACCTCGCCCCCACACTCCTCCTCCCGAGGCTGCTGCGCACCCGCGACCTCGCCTACGGCCTGCTCGCCACCACCCGCCGCCCCCGCCACGTCGCCGACCTCCTCGCCGTCACCGGCCAGGTCTGCGGGCTCGCCGCGACCACCAGCTTCGACCTCGGCCACGCCGACGCCGCCGACGACCACGCCCGCGCGGCCTGGACCTACGCCGAGCTCGCCGAGCACGACGGCCTCAAATCCTGGGTCCGCGGCACCCGCGCCACCATCGCCTTCTGGGGCCGCCGTCCCAAGGAGGCCCTCGACCACGTCGACGCCGGCCTGCGCCACGCCACCGGCGACACCGCCCGCCGACTGCACGGCATCGCCGCCCGCGCCTACGCCCTCATCGGCTCGGGCCGCGAGGCCATCGGCGCCGTCCACGCCGCCAACGCCACCGACGGCACCGACCCGCTCGCCGAGGAACTCGGCGGCGAGTTCGGCTTCACCGCCGCCCGGCTGGCGATGTGCACGGCCGCCGTCCACCTCGCCCTCGGCGACGGCGACGCCGCCGCCCGGGGCGCCGAGCACGCCATCGACCTCTACGAGCGCACGCCGGAAGGGCAGCGCCGCTTCGGGATCCGCTACGGCGCAGGCATGGACCTCGCCGCCGCGCGCGTCCTCCAGGGCGAGCTCGACGCCGTCCCCGGTGCGCTGAACCCGGCACTCGACCTCGACCCGGCCCGCCGTACCGCGCGCCTCACGTCACGGCTCGGGGCGATCCGCAGCCGGCTCTCGGTACCGCGCTTCAAGGACACCGCGACCGCGCACGACGTGCGTGCGGCCATCGACGAGTTCACCGCCGGGGCGCTCACGGGAAGGGCGGGTTGATGCGCAAACCCCCTTACACGCGACACCCCCGCCTCCAGTTGCGTCCGATCCCCAGAAGGCAGGCGCCCGCCAGGAAATGACAGCTCCATGTCATGTCGCGTACGTGCACCAGAGGCGACCCTGAAGAGCGCGTGATTGCACGCGGTCGGGGGCGTCGGTGATCAAAGCTCGTAGGAGGAACCGCTGAAGATCACGCGGAAGGTCGGCGTTCTCGTCACCGTCCCACTCATCACGGCCATCGCGTTCGCCGCACTGGCAGTGGCGACGACCGCGGGCGACGCGCTACAGGCCGGGCGCCTGCGGTCGCTGGTCGTGCTGAGCTCGTCGGTGGGCAACCTGTCGCACATGTTGCAGGCCGAGCGCTCCTCGGCCGTCGAGGCCCTCCTGGGTTCGCAGGCGAGCGCCGGCGACATCTTCCTCTCCGACACCAAGATCACCGACGACGCGGCCGCGGCCTACCGGAACGAGCGCGCCGCGGTCTCCGACACGCCGGCCGACCTCACCACCCTCCTCGACCGCGTCGACCGCCAGCTCAACCAGCTGACGACGCTGCGGGAGCAGGTCGTCGCCGAGACCGTCGCGGCCTCGGCAACGGCGTTCCGCTACCAGATCATCATCGGCGACCTGGTCAACTTCCGCGAGTCCATCGCGCAGGTCGGCGGCGCCGAAGGCGAGGTCGCCGACCAGATCCGCGCCGCCGCCGCGCTGGCCAACGCCGCCGAGTTCGCCGGCGCCGAGCGCACCGCCGTGCAGCGCGCCCTCGACCGGGGCCGCCTCCTCCCCGCCGCGCAGCAGGAGATCGTCGCCGACCACAGCGGCTACATCGCCGCCATGCGCGACTTCAACGAACTCGCCACGCCCGAATGGCGCGGCTGGGTCGAGCAGTCCCTCGCGGGCATGGAGGCCGTCCAGGCCCAGATCGCCGAGGACGACGTCGCCCGCACGAAGCCCGGCGAGCGCCTCGTGACGCAGCCGGTCTACTGGTCGCAGGCCATGAACGCCCGCCTCGCGCACCTGCGCCTCATCCAGGACCTGGTCGACAAGGACGTCGTCGACGAGGTCACCGAACTCCGCGACGCCCAGCGCCTCTGGGCCGGCCTCCAGGCCGGCGCCGTGCTCATCACCGTCGCCCTCGCCCTGTGGCTCGCCGTGCGCCTCGGCCGCCCGGTCGTGCGCGGACTGCGCCGCCTGCGCGACGCCGCCCACCGCGTCGCCGCCGTCGACCTCCCCGACGCCGTCGCCAAGCTCAACGACGGCGACTCGCTCGGCGACCGCACCCCCGACCAGTTCGCCGCCGACCAGACGAAACTCCTGCCCGCCAAGGGATCCGACGAACTCGCCGAGGTCGCCCGCGCGTTCAACGCCGTGCACACCGAGGCCGTCCGCGTCGCCGCCGAGCAGGCCGTCCTGCGCCTCCACATCGCGCGCATGTTCGTCGAGCTCGCCCGACGCGGCAACTCCCTCACCGGCCGCCTCACCAAGGCCCTCGACGAGGCCGAGAGCCGCGAGGAGAACCCGGAGTGGCTGGAGCGGCTCTTCGCGTTCGACCACATGGTCACGCTGCTCTCCCGCCGCAACAACAGCCTCCTCGTCCTCGGCGGCTCCTCGCCCGCGCAGGCCCGCATCCGCGACGAACCCGTCGCCGACGTCCTCAAGGCCGCGCAGGGCCAGGTCGAGCACTACACGCGCGTCCACTTCGCCGGGCTCGCCGAAGGCGTCGCGGTCAAGGCGGCCCTCGTCGACGAGATGGTCATCCTGCTCGCCGAACTCGTCGACAACGCCACCCGCTTCTCCCAGCACGTCACGGTCTCGGCCAGCGCGCTCGCCGACCGCACGATCATCCAGATCAGCGACGACGGCATCGGGATCGACCCGCCGCAGCGCGAGAAGCTCAACGGCCGCCTCGCCTACCCGCGCCTGGACCTCGACGCTCTGCACTCCATGGGCATGACGGTGGTCGGCACGATCGCGCTGCGCCACGACGTGACCGTGGAGCTGCGCGCCAACGAGCCGAAGGGCACGATCGCCGAGGTGACCGTGCCGGCGGCGATGCTGTCGAAGGAGCAGCCGCGCGACCAGCAGGACGGTGCCCCGGCGCCGCTGTTCCAGCGCAGCGAGCGCGACGTGCCCGACGAGGCGGAGACCACCGCCGAGGTCGAGACCGACGAGACGCCCGTGCCGACGCTGCTGTTCTCCGGAACGGGCAGCCCCGGCGAGCGCAACGAGCCGACGAGCATCGACACCGTCGAGATCCCCGGGATCACGGCGCCGGTCCCGGCCGCCGAGCCGGAGCCGGTCCGCGCGTTCAGTCCGTGGGGCGAGGAGCCCGCGGCCGTCGAGGAGCCGGCGCCGTCCGCCCCCTCGACGGTCTCCGACGGCTACGGCGCGCCCCTGGGCGTTCCGATTCCGATCCCGCCTCCGGCCGACGCCCCCGCGTTGCCGACCCGCCGACCGAGCCCGCATCCGCACCCGCGGCCGCGTCCGGCCCCCGAGCCGTTCGCCGACGCCGTCGAGGTCGCGCCCGACGAGGCCACCGGGATCCTGCACACCGGCGGGCTCTTCGGCCCGCCGCCCGCCGCCCGCGAGGCCGCCGAGACCCCGGCCCCCTCGCCGGCGCAGGGCTTCTTCAACGCGCGCTCGGCCGCCGCGGAAGAGGGGGCCCCGCTCAGCGGCGGACTGTTCGAGAAGAAGAACCCGGCACCCGAAACCGTGGCGGAACCTGAACCGTCGCCCGGTCGCCCGGATCCCTCGCCTTCGGAGGCGAAGCCCGTGTCCGACGAGGACTCCGCGACCGAAACCGCCGACCCCGACACGGGGCAGGCACCCGGAACCGTGACGCTCACCGACCAGGAGACCGTCGCGCTCCCGATGATCACGCCCGTCCCGCAGCAGCGGCAACCCGCCGAGGACGGCTGGACCGACATCAGTCACGCGGCGAACGCGCTGCTGGCGCCGTCGGCGTCCGAACTTCCCCGCCGTGCGCCCATGGCGCACCTGGTGCCCGGTGGTCTGCCCGACGACCAGGGCGCGACGACGGTGCCCGCCCCGCAGCAGAGCGACTACCGGGACCCCGACTCGGTCGGGGCGACCTTCGCCGCCTACGCGCGGGGCACGTCAAGCAGCAACAAGACCATGTCCATGACAACGACCGATCGAGAGCCAGACAGTGACCGAGCTTGACCTGGATTTCCTCCTCAACGACTTCGTCGCGCGCGTGCCCGACGTGACACACACACTCGCGGTGTCCGCCGACGGCCTGCTCATCGCGCGCAACAGCGCGTTGGGCGAGGACGACGCCGACCGACTCGCCGCGGTCGCCTCCGGCCTGGTCAGTCTTCTGCACAGCGCCTCCAAATCCCTCCAGGCCGGACGGGTGATCTCCAACCTCACCGAGATGGACGGCGGATACCTGTCGACCATGTCGGTGTCCAGCGGCGCCTGCCTCGTCGCGCTCATCAGCAGGGACGGCGACCTCGGCCAGGTGGGGCACGAGCTGACCAAGCTCATCAACCAGGTCGGTCCCGCGCTCACCCCGGGCGCCCGTCCGACACTTCTGCCGCACCAGTCCTGAGGTGAGGAGATGCCCCCCTCCCACGTGAGCGGCAGTGGTGCGGCCCTGCACCGGCTGTGCGGCCGGGGACGGGTCGTCCGGACCGCCCCCGTCGGCAAGCTCGTCGTGGTCGGTGGGCCCGCCACGGGAAAGTCGACGCTGATCAAGACCGTCTCCGACGTCGGCACGGTCGCCGTCGAGGCGGCCGTGTCGGCGTCGCCGACACGGGGGACGACGGTCGCCATGGACTTCGGGCGCATCACCGTCGACAACGAGTACGTGTACCTGTTCGGCACTCCCGGGCAGCCGAGGTTCCGCTTCATGTGGGACCGCCTCGCCCTCGGCGCGGGAGGGGCGGTCCTGCTGGCCGATCCGCGCCGGATCGCCGACAGCGCCCCCGCCCGGGCATTCCTGACCGGGCGGGGACTTCCGTTCGTGGTGTTGGTGAACCGCTTCGACGACACCCCGGTGCCCGCGCCCCGCCGCGTCCGCAGCGCCCTCGGCGTGACCCCCGCCGTCCGCGTCCTGTCCTGCGACGCCCGTGTACGACCCGCCGCGCTGCGAGCCCTCGCCTCCACGCTGGCGCACCTGCGGTCCGGCTCCCGGACCGCCACCGCTTCCGTACCCCCGCACCCCCGCGACTTCCGGTGCGGTCATCCCCTCACACCCCCCACTTCCCGGGAGCACCCATGAGAACCCGCACGAGAACCCTCGTGGCCGTCACGACAGCCGCCCTGCTGAGCGTGACGGCCACCGCCTGTACCAGCGGCGACGAGGGCGGATCCGGCGATGTCACGATCGGCTTCGTCGCGTCCCTGTCGGGCACGTACCAGACCGTCGGCGAGGACATGCGCGATGGTTTCCAGCTCTACCTCGACACCCACGGCGGCAAGTTCGGCGGCCGCACGGTCGACCTGCGCGTCGCCGACGAGGGCGACGGTCCCGCGACGGCCCTCCCCGCCGCCGAGCGGCTCGTGCAGCAGGACGAGGTCGACGCCCTCGCCGGGATCGTCGGCGGCGGCTCCTACGCCGCGATCGCGCCGATGGCGCAGGAGAACGAGCTGCCGCTGGTCGGCGCGAACGGCCGTCCGGACCTGCCGGACAACTCGTGGCTGTGGCACACCAGCTACATCTCCGACGAGCCGGGCATCGCCATCGCGCCCTACGTCAAGGACAACGTCGACGGCCCCGTCTACGCGATCGGCCCCGACTACCAGGGCGGGCACGACGAGCTGCGCGGCTTCGTCGACACCTACAAGCAGCTCGGCGGGGAGCTGGCCAACCCCGACGGCGAGACGAAGTGGACGCCGTTCCCGCAGACCACCGACTTCCTGCCCTACCTCAACGAGATCGCGCTGACGAACGCGAAGGCCGTGTACTGCTTCTACGCCGGCAAGGCCGCCGTCGACTTCGTCAAGCAGTACGCGCAGTCCGACGCCGCCGACATCCCGCTGTACGGCGCGTTCCTCACCGAGGGCGCGGTCCTCGGCGCCCAGGGCGACGCCGCCGAGGGCATCCGGAACGTCCTGAACTACAGCCCCGACCTTGACAACCCCTCCAACCGGACCTTCGTCGCCGAGTGGAGTGCGAAGTTCCCGCGCCAGCCCACGACCTTCGCGATGGCCTCCTACGACGCCGCCGCGGTCCTCGACCGCGCCATCGCGTCGATCCCGGAGGACCAGGAGGTCACCTCGCAGGCCATCAACGACGCCATCAGCGGTCTCGGCGTCATCGACAGCCCGCGCGGGTCCTGGCAGTTCAACCCGACCACGCACTCGCCGATCCAGCGCTGGTACCTGCGCCAGGTCGCCAAGGACGGCGAGATGCTGTCGAACATGCTGATCGAGGACCTGGCGACCGTCGGTAACTGACGTGGTCGACGCGTATCTGATCCCGGCCGTGAACGGGCTGGCCTACGGGCTGCTGCTGTTCACCGTCGCGGCCGGGCTCACCTTGATCTTCGGCGTCGCCGACGTGCTCAACCTCGCCCACGGCACGGTGTACGTGGCGGGCGGGTACGTGGCGGTGTCCATATCGGACGGTACCTGGGCCGGGCTCGGCCTCGGCGTGCTCGCGGGCGCCGCGGCCGGGCTGGTGTCCGGCGCGATCCTGTGGGCCGCGCTGACGCCGCTGTCGGGCCGCGGGCACCTGGCGCAGGCGCTGCTCACGTTCGGCATCGCCCTCGCCGGGGGAGCGCTGCTGGAGAAGGCCTTCGGCGTCGACGAACTGCGGCCGGTCCTGCCCGCCGTGCTCGACGGTTCCGTCGACCTCGCCGGGCACCGGTTTCCCGCCTACCGGCTCGGGTTCATCGGCGTCGCCGCCGTCCTGGCCGTCATCGGCCGGCTCGTGATCACCCGGACGCGCGTCGGCGCGCGGGTGCGCGCGGTCGTCGACGACCGGGACATGGTCGCCGCCCTGGGCGTCAACCCGCGGGTGGTGCTCGCGGCCGTCCTCGCCGTCGGGGGCGCCCTGGCGGGTGTCGCGGGCGCCCTCGGCGCGCCGATTCTGGGACCGGGGCCGAGCACGGCGTCGCACACGCTGCTGCTGTCGCTGATCGTGGTCGTGGTGGGAGGTCTCGGTTCGGTCGGCGGGGCGTTCCTCGCGGCGATCGCCGTCGGGCAGGTGCAGAGCCTGGGGGTCGTGCTGCTGCCGTCGGCGTCGCCGTACCTGCTGTTCGCCGCGATGGCGGTCGCGCTCCTGGTCCGCGGCCGGCGCGGGCGGGGGACGGGGGTGGGGGTGTGAGAAACGTGATCCCACCCCGCCTCCGCACGCCCGCCGCCCTGGGCGCGGCCGTCATCGTCGTCGCCGCGCTCTTCCTCCTGCCCCTCGTCGCCGACAACTACACGCTCATCACCGTCGCGCGCGTCGCCGGGCTCGGCCTCCTCGCCGCCTCCACCGCGCTCATGACCGGTGTCGCGGGTCTGCCCACGCTCGGCCAGGTCGCCCCCTACGCCGTCGGCGCCTACACGGCGGCGCACCTCGCGCACTTCGAGCTGCCCGGGATCGTCCAGCTGCTCGGCGCCGCCGCGGCCGCCGCCGTCTTCTCCCTCGTCACCGGCGCGGCCGTCGTGCAGACCCGCGACGTCATCTGCCTCATGGTCACCCTCGCCATCGGCGAGCTCACCGCCATCACCGCCGGGCAGTGGACCTCCCTGACCGGCGGGACCGACGGCATGGCGCGCGTTCCCGCCACGCCCGTGCTCCCGGGCGGCGAGAATCTGATCAAGATCCCCGACGTCTACACCTACACGGTCGCCGCCGCGCTCGTCATCGTCACGCTGACCATGCTCGTCCTGCGTTCGCCGGCGGGGACGCTGATCCGGGGCTGCCGCGACAACGAGGCCCGCATGCGCGCCTCCGGCCACCGCGTGTCGCTCACTCTCTTGTGGACGTTCACCGGCGCGGGCGCCCTCGCGGGCGCGGGCGGGGCGCTGCTGGTCTCGGTGCAGCGCACGGTGTCGCCGAACAACGTCGGCTTCGAGGTCGCCGCGCTCGTCCTGCTCGCCGTGGTGATCGGTGGCGCGGCCTCGATTCCGGGCGCGCTCGCGGGGGTCGCTGCGGTCGTGGCGGTCCGCGACACGGTCGCGCCGAAGATCCCCGGCGAGGCGCCGCTGCTGCTCGGGGTCCTGTTCATCGCTGCCGTCTACCTGCTGCCCGGCGGCCTGTCGGGTGTCGCGGCCCGTCTCGGCCTGCGCAAAGGAGAAGCCGGTGCTTGAGCTGCGCGGAGTGAGCCGCGCCTACGGCGCGCTGCGGGCCGTCGACGACGTCGACCTCACCGTCCACAGTGGAGCAAGGCACGCCCTGATCGGCCCGAACGGAGCGGGCAAGTCCACGCTCCTGCACCTCGCCGCGGGGAACGTGCGGCCGACCGGCGGCCGCGTCGTCCTCAGTGGACGCGACGTCACCCGCTCCGGCCCGGCCCGGCGGGCGCGCCTCGGCGTCGGCCGCACCTTCCAGACACCCGCGCTCATCGGCACCGCCGACTGCCTCACCAACGTCGCCCTCGCCGCCTGGCCCGCCCAGTCCCTCCGCGAACGCTGGCTCCGCCGCGATCCCGCGCGCCACCTCGAAAGCCTCGACGCCCTCGGCCTCGCCGACGACGCCGCGACCCCCGCCGCCGCCCTCTCCCACGGCCGCCGGCGCCTCCTGGAACTCGCCGTCGCGCTCGCCGCCTCACCGCGGCTGCTCCTCCTCGACGAGCCCGCCGCCGGCCTCACCGACGACGACGTCGACCGCCTCCTCGACGCCCTGGGCACCATCGGCGGCGACGTCGCGGTCCTGCTCGTCGAGCACCACCAGGAACTCGTCCGCGCCTTCGCCGACACCGTCACCGTCCTCCACCAGGGCGCCGTCCTCACGACCGGCACACCCGCCGAGGTCGCCGCCGACCCGCGCGTCCGCGAGATCTACCAGGGGGCCCTCGGTGAGGCTTGAGACCACCGCCCTGCGCGCCGGCTACCACGGCGGCACGGTCCTGCACGGCGTCGACATCACCGTCGAACCCGGCGAGGTGCACGCCCTCGTCGGCCACAACGGAGCCGGGAAGACCACCCTCGTCCACGCCCTCGCCGGGCTCGTCCCGGCCACCTCCGGGAGCGTCCTCCTCGACGGCGCCGACGTGACCCGCCACCCCACCCACCGCCGCGCCCGGCGCGGCCTCGCACTCGTCCCGCAGGGCCGCCGCGTGTTCGCGTCACTGACCGTCGCCGAGCATCTGACCCTCGTCAAGGCGCCCGGACCGTGGACGCCCGCCCGCATCCTCGACCTGTTCCCGCAGCTCGCCGCCCGCCGCGGCCACCGGGGCGCGCACCTGTCGGGCGGCGAACAGCAGATGCTCGCCCTCGCCCGCGCGCTGCTCGCCCAGCCCGCCGTCCTCCTCCTCGACGAACCCACCGAGGGGCTCGTGCCGGCGCTCGCCAGGCAGATCGCCGAGACCGTCGCCGCCCTGCGCGACGACGGCATGTCGGTGCTGGTCACGGCACCCTCCCTGGACTCCGCCACGTCGACCGCCGACCGGGTCACCGTCCTGACCGGCGGGAAGACGGGCGTGTCGGCCGACGGCGACACCGTCCGCGCCGACCCCGGCGTCATCGTCGCCGCCCTCGCCCTGCACGGCGAGGCCACCTCCACCGAGTGAAAGGCGGGCCATGAGCCGCACCGACAGCTACACCTTCTCGAACTCCTCGCAGCAGTCCGAGCACCAGCTCGACTCGATCCAGCGCTTCCTCGACCCGCTGACGACGGCCCGCATCGCCGCCCTCGACCTGCCCGCGTCCCCGCGCTGCCTCGAACTCGGGCCCGGCGCCGGGTCGATCGCCTACTGGCTGGCCGAGCGCGGCGGCAGCGTCACCGCCGTCGACCTCGACCCGAACCTCCTGCGCGAACACCCCGGCGTGACGATCGTCCAGGCCGATGTCCGCGACGAACTGCCCGCCGAGGTGACCGGCCCCTTCGACCTCATCCACGCCCGCCTCCTCCTGGTGCACCTGCCGACCCGCCGCGAGATCGTCGCGCGGCTCGTCGAACACCTCGCGCCCGGCGGGCACCTCGTCATCGGCGAGTTCGCGAGCCAGCCGCTGCGGGTCTACACGGCCCCGAGCGACACCGACGGTGAACTCTTCGTGAAGGTCGTCGACGGGCTCCTGTCGCTCCTCAGCGCCCACGGCGGCGACATGGACTGGGCGCACGAGGCCCACGGCGTCTTCAGCGGACTCGGGCTCGCCGACGTCCACTCGACCGAACACGCCGAGAGCTGGACCGGCGGGTCGACCGGCGCGCGCCTGTACAAGGTGAACATCGAGCAGAAGTGGGACGCGCTCCGCGACGCCGGCTTCTCCGCCGCCGAACTGGAACGCTTCGTCGCGCTCATGGGCGACCCGGCGTTCAGTGCGCCGTCGTACCGTTTCACCATGATCGCGGGCCGCAAAGCCTGATCTCAGGTTCCTCTCAGGGCCTTGGACGTTTGCTTCACGCGGCACACCGAGACGAATGGGACCCTGATGCTTCAGATGCTCGGCTTCGGCATGTTCATGACGCTGGTCGTCGTGGGCGTCCACTACTACCTGTGGTGGCGGCTGATCAAGTCGACGACGAGGCCGGGCGCCTGGCGCCGACGGTTCACGTGGGCGCTGATCGCGATGGCCGTGGTGACCGCGGGCGCGCTCGTCGGCGGGCGGCTGTTCCCGGCCGAGGTCGAGCGGGTGATCGCGTGGCCGGGATACGTCTGGTTCGCGGTGATGGTCTACCTGCTGCTCTTCCTGGCGCTGCTGGAGATCCCGCGGGCGATCGCGAACCGGCTGGCGCGCAAGGGCCTGCCGCCGGAGGCGACGGCGAAGGCGGGGGAGGTGGCGACGGAGGAACCGGCGCCGTCGGCTGCTGAGGCGGAGGCGGATCCCGCGCCCGCGCCCGAGTCCGCGACCGATCCCGATCCCGCGACCGAGTCCGATCCCGCGCCCGTCGCGGCCCCGGATGAGCCCCGCGTCATCAACCGCCGCCTGTTCATCGCCCGGACCTCGGCGCTCGTCGCGGGCGTCGGGGCGGCGACGACCGTCGGCTTCGGCATGCGCTCGGCACTCGGGCCGCCCCAGATCGAGCGCGTCCCGGTCACCCTCGCCAGGCTCGACCCGCGGATGAACGGGCTGCGCGTAGCCGTCGTCAGCGACATCCACCTGGGGCCGCTGACCGGCGTCGGGCACACCGAACGCATCGTGCGGATGATCAACGAGCTCGACGCCGACGTCGTCACCATCGTCGGCGACCTCGTCGACGGGTCCGTCGCCGAACTCGGCGACTACGCCCGGCCCCTGGGCGACCTGACGAAGCCGAGCTACTTCGTGACCGGAAACCACGAATACTTCACCGCCGAAGGCCCGCAGGAGTGGATCGACGAGCTCCGCGAACTCGGCGTGCAGACACTCGCCAACGAACGGACCGAGTTCGCCCACAACGGCGCCGTCCTCGACCTGGCCGGAGTCAACGACATCGGCGGCGAGTCGACCGGGCACGGCCCCGACTTCGAACGCGCCTTCGACGGACGAGACCCCGACCGGGCCGTGGTCCTGCTCGCACACCAGCCGATCCAGGTCGCCGAAGCCGCCAAGCACGGAGTGGACCTCCAGCTGTCCGGACACACCCACGGCGGCCAGATGGCGCCGTTCAACGTGATCGTCGGAATGCAGCAACCGGTCGTGGCAGGACTCGACACGATCGACGGGACGCAGGTGTACGTGACGCGCGGGGCAGGGTATTGGGGGCCGCCGGTAAGAGTGGGGGCGGCGCCGGAGATCACTCTGCTGACTTTGGCGGCGGCGAACGAAATCGCCTGAGGGGTAGGGGATCGGGTTCGGCCCCGCCGCGGTGCCGGGTCCCCGGCGTGAGTGGGCTGTGAAGGCGGGTCTCGCCGTGGTGCGTCGTCTCGTCCCCAACCTTTCCGCCTGGGCCTATTTAGAATGCAGATCTGTACTGTATTCTAAATCCCATGACGTCGTCCTCTCCCGCCCCCCACCGCGGTCCCGGTCGGCCCCGTAACGCCGACGCCGATGCCGTCATCCTCGAAGCCGCGCTCGAACTGTTCCTCGAACGCGGTGCCCAGGCCGCCAGCGTCGAGCAGGTCGCCAAGCGGGCGGGCGTCACTCGTGCCACCGTGTACCGGCGCTTCCCCGATAAGACCCGCCTCCTCATCGCCGCTGTCGAGTCCGCGTACGGCAGCCCGCCCGCCGTCCCCGAGATCCCCGACCTTCCGTTCCTCATGGCGGCGTGGGCCGCGATGCTCGCCGACCCGCGCCACCGGCGTCTCCTGCGGCGGCTGTTCAGCGTCGCCGAGGACGACCCCGAGATCGCCCGCGTCTACCGGGAATCGCTCGGGCACGGCCGCGACGATGCGCGCCGGGCCGTCTTCGAGCGCGCCCGCGACCTCGGCGAACTGCCCCCCGACACCGACGTCGGGCTCCTCCTCGACGTCCTCACCGGCGCCGCCTGGCAGCACCTGGCCACCCGGCCCGACACCGAACCGCCCGCCGAGGTCGAGCGCTACCTGCGCGCGGTGCTCCACCAGGCCGGCTACCGACCCTCAGAACAGGAGTAACACCATGGCCACCCCCGACCCCCGGGCCCAGGAACGCACCCGCGCCTTCGCGCGCGTCCTCGGCCCCTTCATCGCCATCGTCCCC
>Ga0307515_10014220_pt1 | contig 14787 bp, 2 predicted proteins | sample 17_EM_MG_FD_194513 | JGI IMG/M metagenome (GOLD analysis project Ga0307515, IMG submission 194513) | Populus trichocarpa ectomycorrhiza microbial communities from riparian zone in the Pacific Northwest, United States - 17_EM | ecosystem: Host-associated > Plants > Roots > Unclassified | place... | reverse complement strand
TAGTACCTTTTTATTTTCTTTTATACTTTCTTTGCTAATTCTATAAGGTCTATATAAAGATTTATTAACGTCTTTATTCTTTCTTTAGCTATGCTACTCGTTTTCTTCGCTTATTATAGTAATAATAATATTCTTAGCTTATATCTATAATTTGCCTTAAATAGTAATATGCCTATTCCTTCTTGTGGTGTTATATTGTATATAAACTATATAACTAGTAATAGCGATACCTAATTGTTCTATGCATAGTTGATATAATGTCTTAGATACTGTTCTAGCGTCTAATTTAATCTTTTCGTTTAACTATCTGTCTGCGAATAATATGCGGTAGAAGTTGCTGCTTAAACCCCTTGCTCTGCTAAAAACACTTCCTAGAATGCTGTTACAAATCTTAAATCTCTATCTAATATAATCTTACTTGGTGCTTAATGTCTTATAAATACTTCTTTAATATAGATTCTAGCGATATCTTCCGCTAAGATTTCTTTTGTGTATGCTATAAAGTATCCCTACTTTATAAGCTTGTCTACTATCACTAAGATTACGTTATAATCTTATCCGGTAATAGGATCTCTTAACCTTAGTAACTTAATAATAAAGTCCTATAATATAACCTCCTATGGTCTCTTTGGTATCTTAATAGGTTATAGCCCTCTGTATGGCTTATGCCTTATTAGTTTATTTCTTTAGTAATCTGGATACTTCTTAGTAACCTTCCTAGCTATTCTCTAGATTCCGTTAATAATGTATTCCTTTTAGAGTCTGAATACTAAGCTTGTGGCTCCGTTATATCCTTAAGTTATTCCCTTATAGAAATCTTCTATAAAATGCTCTACTGTGTTTTTTGGGATATACTTCGCTTTTTAATTTTTGTATATATCCGTTTGCAGATCTTCTAGCTATACTTTTAGAATTCTTTATATCTAAAAGCTTTCTAGTGACTTATAAACCTTTTCTAGCTCGTCTTCTTAAGTTACTATAATCTTCGGATAATTGTATCTGATTAATTCGTCTATATCTTTTTATAGTAAAGCCCCTAATGGCTTTTCATCGTTCTATAGTTTAGCTTTTTAACTTAGAGCGTCTGCTCGTGTGTTGTCCGTGCCCTTAGTGTGCTAAATCTTAAAATGGTATTCTGTAAGCATCTCCGCCTATCTAACCTATCTTTAATTAAGTTTCTTTATTATTAGGAATCCTATTAGGTTCTTATAATTTATCTTAACTATAAATAGTTTTTCTGTGCCTTATAAGAATGCTCTTTATTTTTTTAGTGCTGTAACTATACCTAATAACTCTTTGTTATAGATATTATAATTTAGTTCTAGTGGTATTATTTTCTAACTATAGTATACTACTGGGTGCTATCCGTCTGGATGCTTTTATATAAAGCATACCCCTAGTATAAAGTCTGATATATCCGTTTCTATAACCGTTTTTAGTTCTAGTTAGTAGATCTTAAGAACTAGTTCCTAGGTAAACAATTTTTTAACTTCCTTAAATAGTTCTTATTGTTCCTTTCCCTATATCTATAGTTCTTCTTTTTTTGTTAATCGCGTAAATAGCTTAATATCCTTTAACTATTGCGCTATAAACCTTCTATAGTAATTGCAAAATCCTAAAAACAATCTTAACTATATAACGTTCTCTAGTTCCTACTAATTCACTATAGCCTTGATCTTCTTTAGATCTATACTAAGTTAGCCTAGTTTAATAATAAATCTAACGAAATCGGTCTTCCTAGTAAAGAACTCGTATTTCTTAATTGCTACTGGTATCTGTTCTTCCTATAGTCTCTTTAAGACCCACTTAACGTGTTCCCTATGCTCTTTCTTAGTTATTAAGTAGATAATAATATCGTTAAGGTATGCTATAACAAATTCATCTAAGTAATCTCCTAATATGTTATTAATTCGCTTTTAGAACGTTACTAGTGCGTTTATAAGCCCGAATTGTATAACTAATGGTTTATATAGTTTTTCCTTTAACCTAAAGGCTGCCTTCTATTCATTACCTTCCTTAATTCTAATCTAGTGGTACGCCTATCTTAGATCTATCTTTATAAAGATTCGCGCATTACCTATCCTGTCTTAGATTTCGCTAATTAAGGGTAAAGGATACCTATCCTTCCTAGTAATACTATTTAACTGTTTATAGTTAATACACAGCCTTAGTTTGCTATTCTTCTTTAGTATAAATAGTACTGGATAACCTACTAATGATTGCGATGGTCTAATATATCCCTTTTATAAGTTCTTCTAGACAAATTCTTTAAGTGCTCTAGACTCTTCTTCTATAAGCTTATAGATTGGAAAGAACCTTAGACTTATTCCTAGTTTTAATTCTATCTTATAGTCCTATACTATATATTCTAATAGATTTTCGCTTTCTAGGCTTTATAGCCTCTTGCTATACTTATAGTATCTCTTTAGTATATAACTTAAGCCTCACTTAGTCTCTTTATATGTCGCTCCGACTTAGTACCATACTAATTTGGTTTACTATCACATCTTGCGGCGTTAAGTATCTTCAATATTAACTTAACCTATAATCTAATTAATCTTTAGATTGTATTCCTATAACTAAGGCATCCCTAATACTGCCTTATCCCGTCCTAATAGTAGGATATTAAAAGATATCTTAATTCGTCTCCCTTTAATAGTTAGCTAAATAGGTCCTATTTTAAGATTAATAATCCCTCCTCTATAGGCTATTAGATCTCCTAAAATCGTAATTAATAGGTAAGGTTGCTCCTTTTGTCTGTAAGGTAATCCCATTCTTTTAACTACTGCTAGTAAGATATAGTTTCGCGTTGCTTTATTATCTATTAGTGCTTCAAACTACTAATTTTGCTATTTAACTCGTAAATTTAGGTATTATCCTTAAATTCCTTTAAGGGTCTAAGGCTCTACTACTAGCTCCCTCTAGTCCTATAGGCCTCTACTTTTCCTAACTATTAGCTACTTAATCCTATTATACTTGGCTTGCTCTTTAGCTAATGCCTAGTTTACTTTTTGTCTTCTATATGCCATAGATATATATTCTCTGGGTATTCCTACCACTATTATCCATCTAAGCATTCTTTTATAAGGAATCTTTCTAGTTAAAGTGTTAAGTTCCCTAACTCTTAAACTTCTGTTAGATGCCAGCTGTGTATATACTTAGTATTTCTATACTATCGCTTATCTAGCGCCTAATATATCCTTATAGGGTATTTCCGATTCTTTTCCTTCGGATTTTTATATATTTTATATATATCGTCCATATATACAATCTATAATAGCGTATAGTATGCTAGGTGCTTCAGGTTAACTCTTAACTCGTCTTCGTCTTTAAGTTTAAACCTTTACCGTGTTAATCTAAACGTTATAACTTTATTTATAAGCACTAAGATACGCCTCTTACTTTTCTAGTCCTCTAATTGTTCTTCTAGATCCTTTAACGTTATAATTAAGGCTCCTTTAATATAAGTTATAGCCTTTTTAGTAATTAAGTGGTCTTAGATAACTTGTTTATCTAACTACATATAGAAATCTTCCCACTTATTATTATGCCTTTGCCTATACCACTTTTAGTACAGCTACTAAAGTGTATACGGCTTGTCCGTAAAGAAGTATCTTCTTATTACTATATTATAACAGCCCTTTATATATCGTTCTTTAAATCTAGTAGAGATCCCTAGATCCTCTTTATCTTCTAGTTCGGTAAGCCACTTAACTCTTAATATGCCTGCCCTAGGCCTATTAGTGATTTTTCGTATTAGTGCTCTGTCCCTTATATATCCCAATATACTAGATCTCTTATCTAGTTTCTATTCTTACTATACGATAATTCTTCGTCTAAATTCTTCTATGGTTTCCTTTGGTTTGCGTCTTACAGATAGATCCTTAAAGTCTTCTTACTTCTTAATCTTAGTATTAACTTTTCGATCTTTAGGCTAAACACTTTATTTACTTAGTAAGTCTTCTGGGTCTATATACCTATCTCCTAGTTTAACTGCTGTCTATATCGTAGATTCTCTAATCTATAAAGAAGCCTCTTGCCTCTTACTTGTGGGTATCCTTATTCGTACTCCGAATTCTTAGTCCCTTAGATTCTTTAATCCTAAGCTTACTTCTTTCTTAAGCTTAACTCTAGCCTTAGTCTAACTAGGCTTTACTAGTGTTCTTATCTTATTTTAAGAGTCTTAAATCTTACTTATCTCGTCTTAAGAATCTTATATCTTTAGGAAACTTCGTCTTAAGCTTATTTATATATTACTAAACTAAGCCGTTACTCTGCTCTATTGGTTTTCGTCCATTATAGGTCTTTAAGCTTGCCTTATCTCGTCTTAAGAATCTTAGTTGTCTCTTATCTTGTCTTAAGAATCTTAAGCCTTTAGCCTTTTGCCTTTATTAAGTGCCGAAGTGGTTCGCTGTCCTACTTCTCTTACGTCTCGCGAAGCAATAGACATTATATCTAGTGGGGTCTTAATCCCTACTAATGTTCCCTATTCTATAGTGGAATTATCCTCTGCCTCTTATATAACATTTTTAAGGTCTACATGCTCCTAGTAAGCCGCCCTTACCGCCTTATCGTTACGAAATGTTTCGCCTACGTTAAATTTATTGTCTTTAATATCCGATCTGCGAACTGGTTCGTTAGTTCCTCTATATTCTGTTAAGTATAGCTCTTATAGCTAATAGCTTGCGCCATACTTAGCGTCTTTATAAATTTTGCATGCGTTATTATAACAAAACATAAAACTTTTAATTAAACATTCTTTTGTTCCCCGCAGCACATTATTATCCCTCTATACGTATATATTGTCTACTAGTAGTCTCGTCCCTTTTACTGCATAGTGGCTCTAACTATTTCTACAGTCTCTAACATAATAACTCTATTTTCCGTAATTTATATAAGCTCCTTCTTTAAACCATTTTTCTTGCTATAGAGTCCGCCTAAACGTCTTCTGCTATTAAGATCCTTAATTCAGCCTCTACTCTTTAAACCTTTAATCACTTAATCCTTATCCTCTGGGTTTCCATAATCTTTTATTCTATCTTCTGGATTCTTTAGTACCACCTAAGTCTATTAGCTCTGCGCCATACCATAGTTTTTAACTTGGCTTTAGTTATTGCGTGCTTTACGCCTTATATAACTATAGAACTTTATTCTAGCCTCTCTTAGCCTGCTCCCTTTAGTAGATCCAGTTATTAATCTTAATTGCTTAATCTATTAGTTTCCTTAGGGTATCCGTATCTTTTATTAGGATGATTACGTCCTAGACTTTAGCCTTAAGTCCTTGCTTATACTATACTATAAGCGCCTTATTGTTCCACTTAACCTATATAGCTAGCGTTTAGAATTGCGTTGTGTACTTAATTGCTAAGGTTTATTATATAATATCTTAGAGTTTTCTTTCTACTATGGTTACTGCCTCTAGGTCTTTAAATATTTGTGTAAGTCGTTCCGTAAACCCTTTCTAGCTTAAGAACATAAACCGTACCTTTTAATTAGTGGTTGTTATTCCATTTGCCTGTATTTCTATATGGTAAGGCTTAAACTACTTAAGTGCTCTTCCTGATAGGAATAGTCCTGTATAGGCTATTTGATCTATAGATATTAGTAGTTTCGCTCCTTCTTGCGTAACTTTAAAGTGCATTTACGTAAGGAACCCTTTAAGCTTTAATCTTTCTTCTAAGTACCTTTTAATTAATGGTAGCTTAATCCTTACTACTTCTATCCTATTAACCCTTTCCTCTAATACTGCATTGTTTGTTGTTAATTGGTTAACTATCTCTTATAATTGTCTGACCGTCACAGGTTGTTATAAGTTAGTATCCGCTATACTAGTATCACCTTTTAACCCTAAAGTTGTTACCGCCGTTAATGGCGTTGTAGTGGCTGCTTTTAGTAGTATGTTGTTTAACTTTCTATATTTAATACCGTAACTAGGTAGTGATTATATAACGGAATCTTATAGCAAGAACTACGATGGGCTTGTTATTAGGCTAGGTATATAGGTAATACAAATTAAAGTCAATAACGTAATAATAATTAATGGAGTGGTTACCTAATAAATTAACTCTAATTATATTCTAAGAATTACTATAAGGAAGGAATTATCTAAGTAGGGACTAAGGGTCCTTAAATACACAACCGTACTTCTATAAAATCCTCCGTGTACGTAATGTACGTATGCTTTATCTGCTCTGTTACAGATCACGCAGATCCTATAAATTATACAGATTACATTATATGACCTTGATTATCATTCCTCGTTATATAGTTCTACCGGTTCTATTTTGGACCGTGCTTATATTAACTAACTAGCTTCTTCCAACTCTTCCCTAAGTAGTTATAATATCATATTTAAAGCGTCCGTAATAATATTAAAATAAGCTTAGAGCGTTTATAAGGCCGAAGGGTAATACTAAGTACTTAAATAATTTATACTAAGTATAAAATGCAGTAAGCTATTTATCTCCTTTTATAATACGGAGGCGGTTAAATATAAAGATAATATTAAGCTTTATATAGTAGCGAGCCTTACTTAATTAGTTTGGCGTTTCTTATATTAATAGGATTAGATATTAGTTCTTAACGGTAATAGCGTTAAGAGCTTAGTAGTTTATATAGAAGCGTAAACCACTACCAGGTTTCTTAATAAAGATTACTAATACGGCTATAGGCGATAAGCTTACTCTAATAAATTTTTTACTTAGGTTTTTGTCTAAATACTTTTATAGCACTTAAAGTTTATTTTAAAATATTCTGTATAAAGATCCAAATCTAGGCTGCTTTTCTTCTTTAAGTATAATCTTATAGTTATATAGTTGGTATTCTAGTAGCTTATTAGCTTCCTTTTGCAAAAATACATCTAGGCGGTAGTAATACTCTACTAGTACCTTTGTAGTAGAGTTAGTATGCTTCTTTAATACTAAGGCCTTTTTAATATTAGCTATTATAACAGCAAAGACTGTATATTTAGGGTTTTTAGTAAGTTATACTAGTAGGGTGGCTCTAATTATATAGATATCTAGGGTACTAAGCTCGCTTAGGTTGTTTATAGTTTCTTATTTAGGTTTAGGTTTAGTATTAGGTATAGAGTTAGTATTAAATTTAGGTTTAGGTTCTTCGAGAATCCTTTTTATAGTAGGATACTAGTCTTTTTAATATTTTTATATATTAAGCTTAAGCTTCTACTTAGCTTAGGGCTGTGCAGTAGTTAGAATTAGTTTATAGGGTTTAATAAAAAATTTAGATTCTTAATAGATATTAGTAGAAATCTTATATTAGTGGAATTTAGTGGAATTCCTAGGCTAGTGGAATTGGGTAGACTTCTTAGGTATTAGAGTCTTAGAGTCTTAGGTATACTATATAGGTAATTTAGCTAAAAACCGTATATTTACCATTAAATCTAAATACGTTAATATACTGGTTAAGGGGGGTTAAGGTAAAACTATTATTTTACGTAAAGATTTTATTAATAAATCCTATACCGCTAGCTCCTATATTAATTAGGACTTAAGTATTAGCCTATTAACTATTCTACTAAAGACGGTAGTTAACGGTTATACTACAGTTCTAAGAGTTAGAGTTCGTAATATCTAAAGTATTTAATAAGATTTTATAGTAGAGCTTTTCTAAAAAGCGACTTAGCTCTAGGATCTTCCTTTTAGAGATAATTAGGGTGGAGTTCTTATAGTATATTTGTAAGCTTTGCAGTATATAGGAATTAAATAAGCAACTTAATTATAAATCTATAGAAATCAAGTTGTATAAATACATAAAAGTAAACCCTAAACTCCGAAGCCTATAACTTATTTTAAACGTATCTAAGATATATAAGGGTAGTACTAGCGCTAGTAAAACAGGGCAATATGCAAGGTCCGGTAGTTGGTTACAATATTAGTTATAGCTTTATCCTTATAGGTGGTACTTACTAAATACTAAACTAGAATTAGATAATAATTAGGGCTAGTAGGTAGGGCTTAGCGGAGGCGATATTATAAATACCCCCGTAATACCTTATACACGTTTACCTATTTCCACTAACTTAGCAATTAGAGACTAACCGTAAAATAGCAATTTAACGGCAATCTAATAGCAATCTAACGGCAATCTACGGCATTCTGCTATATTCTACTAAGTTTTACTAAATTTTACTAAGTTCTACTAAGACTATAACCTAAACCCTATTCTACCCTATATATATATTAACTAAGCAACTAAGTTAATAATATATGCCCTTTTTTCCCGTTTTCCTACCTTCTTTCCTTACGTAACGTCTTAATCTTATTATATAGTTTATGTATATAGCTTAATAATATCTACTTTACTATATATTATTGTCGTTTATGCTTACTCCGTAATACTATATTACGTTAAACCTATACTACCTCGCCCTGCCTAATATATAGAATAACCTAGAAGCCTCTATATCTATAACTAACTTATATAATATATTTACTAAATAAATAAAGGGCCTATAATAGGCCTTTATAGATACCCTTGCTTAATAAAACGCTTAATACTAAAAGATAATTAAATCCCTAAGAAAAGAAATTAAAGAGATCCGCTGTAACCTACCGTTTACTATACTGTTACCTCCACCCGTTCCTACTAGTATTAACCTATAAGTACTAAATAGAGGAGACGTATCTAGGACTAGCTCCTTAACCCTAAATTTGCTAATTAGTACCCCTATAAAGAAGCCAACTAAACATCTCCCTAATCCTCCTGTCTATTTAGGTAAAAAGAGTAAACTACATTTCTTCCTTAACTAACTTAAGAATAAGCTAAATGGTAATATTAATTGCTACCCTACCCCTAATAGTTAACTATATTATGCTATAAGCCGTCTAATAGGAGACGCCGCGGAAACTATATACCCGTTTTAGCTAAATACTATAAAAGAACTAGTTACTATACTAGAAACATCTTATAGCGACCCTAACTAAATTATAATAATATAATGAAAACTAAATAAGATAATATATAGCTCTAAGAGCTTCCTATTATACTTTACTAAGTTCTGCTACTATACTAAAAAAACTAAACAGAACAAACCCGCCCTAATTAATCGCCTAATAGAATCCTTAAACTCTAAACTAAAGGCTTCCCTTATAGGAGTTAAGCTGCTAAATACCCTTACTGCGTACGCGAATGTTATTAACGGCCTATATAATAATATACTACGCCTTACCCTAAAATATACACCTTAATACTTTGCTTCTTAACCGCCTAAGACTCGCAAGGACCTAAATACTATAGATATTAACGCTAGGACCCTCTTTTACGCCCTAAAAGGATCTATTAAATATAAACAACGTATTAAATATAGCCTTTATTTTAAATGCGGAAGCAACGCTTATATCTTAAGTTACTACTCTATCCCCCTACCTAAAAATAAATATTTAAATAACTAGTATAGGGGGTATACCGCTGTCCCAATTATATAAAAGGATAACTAGCATAAGCAACTAATTGCCTCTATTAAGCCCTACCTACTAACCCTAATTATTATCTAATTCTGGTTTAGTATTTAGTAAGTAGCACTTATAAGGACAAAGCTATAATTAATACGCTATAAGAACTCCGCCCTAATTACCTTTAAAAAAAAGGTCTTAAAGCTAAGTTGCTCTCCAAGACGGCTCTACCTTAGGATTTTATTAAATGCATTTAACGTTATAAACTCTAACTCTTAGGACCGTAGTATAACTATTAACTACTATTTTTAGCAGAATAGTTAATAAGCTAATACTTAAATCCTAATTAATATAGGAGCTAGCGGCATAGGATTTATTAACAAGATCTTTATATAAGATAATGGTTTTACCCTAACCCCCCCTTAACTAGCATATTAACCTATTTAGATTTAATAGCAAACGCACCATCTTAGGCCGTATTACCTACGTAGTAGCCCTAAAACTCTAATACCTAAACTATAAAGAACTAATTAAGCTTTTTGTTACTACCCTAGGTTACCTAGTAATCCTTAAATAGCCCTAGATAAAGCTATATAAAGTAGTTATTAATTAGGATAACCTTAAGCTTTTATTTACTGCCCTATATTATAAATAAGAATAATTTATAACGTACTACCCTAACCCTAAACTAAAATCTAGGAAATCTACTAAAATCTATTAGCCTAAAATTTCTACTAATATCTACCCTACGCCTAAAGAATCTACTAGATTCCACTAACCTAGGAATTTTACCAAATTCTACTAATATAAGACTTCCACTGATATCTATTAAGGATCTAAAAATTCTACTAAACCCTATAAACTAATTCTAACTACTACACCGCCCTAAGCTAAGTAGAAGCTTAAGCTTAATATATAAAAATACTAGAAGGACTAGTATTCTACTATAAAAAGGATTCTTAAAGAACCCAAACCTAAATTTAACTAACTTTATACCTAATACCGAACCTAAACCTAAATAAGAAACTATAGATAATCTAAGCAAGCTTAGCACCCTAAATATCCATATAATTAGAGCTGCCCTACTAGCGCAACTTACTAAAAAACCTAAGTATATAATCTTTGCTGTTATAATAGCCAATATTAAGAAGGCCTTAATACTAAAGAAGCACACTAACCCTACCACAAAGGTACTAGTAGAGTATTATTACCGCTTAAATATATTCTTATAAAAGAAAGCTAATAAACTACTAGAATACCAATTATACGACTATAATATTATACTTAAAGAAGGAAAGCAGCCTAAATTTAGACCCTTATATAGGATATTCTAAAACGAATTCTAAGTGCTATAAAAGTATTTAGACGAGAACCTAAGTAAAGGATTTATTAGAGTAAGCTTATTGCCTATAGCCGTACTAGTAATCTTTATTAAGAAACCTGGCGGCGGTTTACGCTTCTATATAGACTACTAAGCTCTTAACGCTATTACCGTTAAGAACTAATATCCGATCCCGTTAATATAAGAGATACTAAACTAACTAAGTAAGGCTTGTTACTACATAAAGCTTAATATTATTTCTATATTTAACTATCTCTATATTATAAAAGGAGATAAATAGCTTACTACATTTCGTACCCAATATGGACTATTTAAGTACTTAGTAACACCCTTTAGCCTTATAAACGCTTTAAGCTTATTTTAACATTATATAAATAATACCCTATATCCCTACCTAAATATCTTCTATACTGCTTATATTAATAACATCTTAATATATAGTAATAACCTAACCAAATATTGGAAATACGTTAACTTTATTTTATAAGCCCTATACGGAGCTAGTTTATAATTAGATATAAATAAGTACAAGTTTTATAAAACGGAAGTCCTATACTTTAAATTTCTTATTTTTATAAATAGTATATAAATAGACCTAAAGAAAGTTAAAGTAATTATAAACTAGTAAAAACCTAAAAATGTTAAAGACGTAAGAGCCTTTATAGAATTTGCTAATTTCTACTAACGGTTTATTAATAACTGTTAGCGACTTAGTCAATCGAGGCACGAGCACGGTAAAAGGGACGCGCAAGCCTATACGATTGGATTGTCTATAAACGAGAATCTAAAGCTAGAGAAAGGAAAGGAGAAGAAGAGCAGCGCCGGTCGAAGTAGGGTTCTTTTATAGGGTTCTCTAGTCACGTGACCGCGAAGTTCTGCCAAGTTCTGCTAACTAAGTTCTGCCAAGTTCTGCTAGTGCTGTAACATTACCCCCCCCTCCGCAAAAGCCTGCCCTTAGGCTTTGTAGTCCGTATTATGCTTATAGGGCGTTCTTATCTTTATATTCTTCCGGTAGCTTGTCGTCTTCGCTATGCTAGCACTCTATCTACTCGTCTAGGTACTTTAGGGGTCCTGGTTTATTAGGGTAGCGGTTATAGAATTCTTAAAGCTTATGGGGACTGCTAATAAAGTTCTATATAGGGTACTAGGTAGGATCTAGGTCATAGCCTTTCCAACTAACGCGGTACTTTAGCGTTTTCCTTACTAGTTTATAGGCCAGTACTTCTTTAATTTCCTATTTGTTGTCGCCATTGACTTAAATCGGTAGGGGAGGTTTATTCTTTTGTCCAGGTAATAGGTTGTTTATAGCTTTTTATAGCTTATCCGGCGAGAAAATGGGGTGAACCTTAATCGAATCCGGGAGCTTTACTTTATATAAGTTACCTATCTTCTTAAGGACCTTATACGGTCCCGCTATCTAATAGTCTAGCTTACGGCTAGGCCGTTCCGTCTTCTAGTTCTTTGTTATAACCCAGACTATATCGCCTACGGTAAAGTCGGGTTCGCGCCTATGCTTATTTGCCTGCTATTCCATTAATTTCTAGGCCTTTTCTATATTTGTACGAGCTACTGTCCAGGCTTCCTCTAAGCGCTTAGCGTACTGCTAGGCTTCCTCATAAGACAGTTTCTCGCGTACGGTCTATAGTCTTTTTAGTCTATCCTAGTTAAAGCTTATTTAGGGTAAATACCCTATTTCTAGTTAGATAGGTGCAAATCCCGTAAAGTTATAGGGTAGGGTCACCTGGGCGTAGTCTATTAGGGGTAGTAGTTCGCCCTAGTTGTTCTAGAAGTAGTTAATAAAAGGCCAGAGTCTCTGATCTAAATATTGATTTATAATCTCCGTCTAGCCGTCTGTCTAGGGGTAGTATGCTATAGAGAGCTTTAGCCTAATACCTAGGATCCGGGTAAACTTGTTCTAGAAGGCCGATATAAATTACGGGCCGCGATCGGATATAATAGTATCTGGTGGTCTATAAATGCGGTAGACGTAGTAGATATATAGTTGGGCCGCCTCCTTGGCATTAATATTCTTATAATAGGGAATTAAGAACGGGCGCTTGCCAAAGCGGTTAACTAAAATTATAACTATATTATATCTGTTGCGGTCTATAGGTAGCTTATAGAAGTCTATAGAGATATACTGCTAGGGGCGGTCGGGTATTGGAAGAGGTTTTAATAGTCCTAGGGTCTTATCTTATGGAATTATAGACCTACGGCAGTTGTTGCAGTTCCGTACGTAACGGTTAATATCTATAACTATTCCGGGCCAGTAGTAACGGTCACTAATAATTTTGCAGGTTTTATTTTTTTTAGGGTAGGCCGTAGAGACCTGGGTATGTGCTTTAGTAATAAGCTAGGTTCGTAAGTTCCGTTTCTCTACTACTACTAGCCGTTCCTAGTGCTTAAGTAGTCCATTTTTAAGGGACTATGGGCTAGTAATATCCTTTACCTTTTCGCGGTACTCCTGTAGAGAAGGGTCTGTATAGTTTGCTTGTAGTAGTTTATTAATAAGGTCGAATTCCATAGGGTTAATAGGACATATCTCGGCGCTCGGAGATTTAGTACCTAGTTCTTCCTATATCCGAGGGTTAAGGTACTCTGGTTGTAGTAGCGTCTAGGTCTATAATGAGATCTTCGCGGCTATCTGGTTATTTAGGTCCTATTTATGTCTTGTAAGAGCGTCCGCATGGTTAGTAGCGCCTGGCCTATATATAATTAGGAAGTTAAACTAGGATAGGATGTCTACCTAGCGCGCTTGCCGGGCTATAAGGGCCTTAGTTATTATAAAGTATTTTAGGGCCTTATGATCTGAAACTACCTAAATAGGCTTAGGGGTCCCTTTTAGCTGTGCTCGCCAGTGCTGAAAGCTAGAGATAATAGCTAACATTTCTTTATTGTGGATTGGGTAGTTTAGCTTAGCGTCTATTATAGTCTTTAAGTAGTAAGTAATAGGGTGCCATTCTCCGTCCGTCTGCTTCTGGGAATAAATACTAGCAATAACACTATCTAAGGCATCCGTTTCTAGTATTGAGGGCTGTTTTAGGTTAAAGTGGGCGAGTAAGGGAGCGGAGACTAGTCGTTTCTTAAGTTTATTAAAAGCCTGCTTACATACGGTGTTAAAGTAAAAGGGCTGGTTCTTTATAGTAAGGCGGCTAAGGGGCTAAGTAATCCTGCTATAGTTCTTAATAAAGCGTTAGTAGAAGTTACAGATGCCTAAGAATAACTATATCCCTTTTACGGTCTGTAGTAGTTTCTACTAATTAATTACGGCCGTCTTTTCCAGGTCTGCCTTAATTCTGTCCGTACTAATAATAAACCCTAGGTACTTTATACGCTTTATACTAAATTCTAACTTCTTAATATTAGCCTAAAGGCTAGCTTTACGGAGCCGTTATAGGACCTTATAGACGTGCTCCTTGTGTTCTAACTTGTTCTTAGAGTAAATTATAATATTATCTAGGTAGGCCGTGCAGAAGTTATCGAGGTAGTTAAAGAGTATATTGTTTATATATTGTTGGTACGTAGCCGGTCTGTTAGTCAGTCTAAAAGGAAGTACTTTACACTTATACAATCTATATTAAGTCTAAAATGTAGTAAGATCTATAAATCTAGGGTTTATTCTGATTTGGTGGAAAGCCTAATAGATATTAAGCTTTGTAAATACCTTAGCTCTATTTATTCGGGCTAGTGTTTTATTAAGTAAGGGTAGCGAATAACAGTCTTTATGGGTTATATTATTAAGCTTATAGTAGTTAATGCAGAAACGGAGTCCTCTGTTTGGCTTTTTTGTAAAGAGAATAGGGGAGGTAAAAGGGGCCTTGCTAGGCTTAATAAACCCCTTTACTAGGTTATTAACAAGGTACTGCTTAGTGGCCTATAATTCGGTAATAGATTATTTACGGAGGGGGGTATAGCTAAGGGCGTTTTCCTTGTCTGACTCAATCTCAATCTTATAGTCGTACGGTTAGTGCGGTGGAAGTATATCGGATACTGCCTTAGAGAATACGTCCTCGAACTTCCGATATTAATAGGGTA
>Ga0307515_10014219_pt1 | contig 14788 bp, 13 predicted proteins | sample 17_EM_MG_FD_194513 | JGI IMG/M metagenome (GOLD analysis project Ga0307515, IMG submission 194513) | Populus trichocarpa ectomycorrhiza microbial communities from riparian zone in the Pacific Northwest, United States - 17_EM | ecosystem: Host-associated > Plants > Roots > Unclassified | place... | reverse complement strand
AGTTATGCATTACGCATTTCACCATGACTTCATGGGGGTTTCTTGGGTCCCTGCGTTAGAAGATTCTCCTTCAGTCTCCTGGGTCGCTACAACCTGGACTTCCGGCTCCTTTTCAACTTGTTCATCTTCCTGAACTTTCTTTTCCGCCTCTGCAGTCGATGGTCCCCCATCCTCTGTCTGATCCGGCTTCTCTTGTTGATCTGTAATCACGTTTCGACGTTCCCCCTCTCTCTCCTTCCAGGTACGTCTTTCCTCTCTCGCAACTTTAATAGCCTCCTGCTTCTTAACGCAACAATTGGCCTTCGCGATATGATTCCCCTTACAGTTAACGCACTTGTCAACGTTATGGGTGCAGTTCTGTCCTGCATTAGCTTTGCAACCTACCACGTTGCACTTATGATCCTTCGTTAGATGTCTCCCTGCGCACAACATGCACGTCGGCATCTTCAAAGATCCACATTTCGCATCAACATGTCCCCATCTGCTGCACACTCCACAAAAGGAATCTGGTCCGGCATTCACGAACTTCTCCACATCATATTTCACTCCTGCCGCCCTCAAACCCCCCTTCAAAACTTTTTCGACCATCTTACTACCCTTGACCGCAAACACAACCGAAGATGCTTTCTTTCCTTCCACCTTCTTCTTCTGCACATCTTTCAGTCCTTCAATCCAGTTGATGGCGAGGGGCAACACCACCCCCTCGTTCTCAGCCTGCAATACCTGCTTCAATTTTTCAAGTCCACCTCCCGTCTTCTTTCCCAAGTACCTATCAAAATTGACGCCGTGCATTTTTACTCTTTCCCAGACTTCATTTGTCTCGATGTCCACAATCCCTGCGTCCACCTTCCTTGCTGCTTTAATTACGATCTCTCTATACCGAATCAACATTTCGGCTGTCGCTGCGGGGGTCGTAATAGTTGACAGGCATCCCCGGGTGTTCTTCGTGACTCCCTGGATGCGAACAAAATGTGGGACCTTTGCCTCAAAAAGTGCTCTATTCACTTCCGACGAAATGTCCAAATCTTTCTTCTGAGAGAGGGGGAGGCCATTATCCCTCTTAAAGGTGACCCTCCTCTTCTCCATCGAATTCTGTCCTAAGGGGACCGGCTTCATCTCTTCCTTCTTCTGCTGCCTCTTAACCTCAAAAAAGCCGTCTCCCTTCTTCTTCTGCTGCTGTCCCGATTGTTGTTGTTGTTGTCGCTGTTCGGGTTGCTTCTTTGGTGGTGGTGCTGCCGCTCTCTGTGCCCACGTATCCTTCTTCTTTTCTTCCGGTTTCTTTTCCGGTTTCTTTTCAGTTGGTTTTTTAACCTCCGGCTTCTTAGTCCCAGCCCTCGGTCCCTTCGGTATCTCCTTTACCTCCGGTTTTTTCACCTCCTTCTTCTTTTGTTACGGTACTGCAGGCGCAACAACCGGTCTCTTCGCGATCGTAACCTGGCCACTCGGGGTGAACCTCGGAAACTCCTGTCTTTTCTCCCCTGGTGGAATAATTGGGGCGTGTTTTGACGCCTCCAACTCCTGCTCATCCACCAACATCTGTTCACAAACCCTATCCACTTTCTCATTTTCCTCCTCCGAAAAAGTCGCCCCGGGTTCAAATTCAATATCACTCATATCTCTTTCCTCAGGGGTGGCTTCTACCTGTTTCCCCCTTCGGATTTCATCCTTCTTCCGGCTTTCTTCCGCCGCATCTTCGAACCTCTTGACCACCCTATCGGTCAATTGGTCCACCATCTTTTCCATGCAAGCAAGCATTGCATTTTCAATTGTCTTAGCCATATTAACCGGGGCTAATTTGGCCACCTTCCTCTCCATTTTCTCCAACCTCTGATCAAGTTTTTCACCCCTCTCCTCATCGTACCTCCTACTCAACTCAACCTCAGTCAAAATCTTTTCCGACGTCCTACGGTTAGCAGTGACCCCCGCATCCGTATGATTCTGTCTTGCCGCCATAAACTCTGCCTGCTTTAGGCACCACTCATCATATCGCTCGTCATGCAATTGATTTGTGGCCATGTAATCCCTCAGCCCATTAGTGTTCCGAAGATACTCACCAATAAAAGCCTCCAGATTAACCGGCTCATTCTCATTCGTCAACAACTCTGCAGGCTTGGCCCAATCAGCCTCCAACCTTTTCCTGCTTGGTGTCTGCGGCATATTCGGGATTGGTTGATCGGGCGTTACCGGCCTCTTCACTCCCTTCCCCTTATTGCGCTTTTTTCCCTTCTTCGTTGGCGTCATGTAGACCTCTTCGTCTCTCCACTCCACCTCTGTCATCGTATCATCTTCGTTATCGCTGCTGTCGCTGATTTCGAATTTTCTTGGAATGGGTGTGTAGACTTTCCGGGTCTCTTCCATTCCCCCCTCCTTTTCTGCGTCTTTACTGGTATTTTCCTCCGACTGAATATACCTACGCGAAATAATTCCAGCGCTCGCCTTAGCAGTCGAAAAAGGATCCTCCGTAAGAGCATTTAGAGCACTTAGAGGTAGGCCCATAAGGCTTCCCTCACTATAGTTCGTAGTCGGCAAAGGGGACATAACCCTCTCCCTTGGTGTTTGCGATGGGAAGGAAATTTCGCTTCCCCCGTAATTCGTGGTCGGTGGTGGCGACAGTGAAGAACCATCGCTTCCGTATCGTGTGATTCCCATAACTCCAGTTTTTCCCGTCAGGTCGGAGTACGCTCTCATATCGTTCAGGTCACTGGGAAGTTGTCCCGTATCCACTCTGGAGGTTGTCTGACTATTTTCGGCTCTCCTCAAAACATCTTCGTTGCGAGCATAACGCAATCCCGCTTCGAATTCTTCCTTCTTCTCTTCATCTCTAAGTCTCTCGTACTCAGAGTCTCCGTGAAGATCTCTCTCCATTTGTTCGAGGTCGTCCCTCTCTGTCCCCATTCCGTCGTCTGTAACTGTAACTGGTCCGGTAATCTCGTCGAGTAGGCCACCGATGTGGCTGCTTTCTTCGCTTGCGACAGAAGGCGACACGGTCTCCCTCTGCTGCAAATTCTCCTTCGCTCTCGCCAAGCTTTCCTTGAGCGAGGTCACTGATTTTTTGGCTCCGAAGAGGCTCATCGTTGCTGCTTCTAGGCGGTTGAAGTTCGTTCAACTGAAAACCGAAGCAAAAATTTTCTCGCGATGTCAAACTTGATTGGATAAAATCGGTCTTGGCAAAAATAAAAGGTGGTGTGGTGTGTTGTCGGAGGTGTGTTTAATGCAACCCTTGCGTGTGTATTTGATTGCCTTCATGTCTGTCTGTCAGGTTCGTCGGATTGTTAAGATCATCCCCGCAACGACTGCCGCCCCGCCACCAGCTAAAGTTTGTCTTGTCTCTGCCAGCTGGGCTCGTGTTTGACCATCGCCAATGTGACTACAAATACTGTACGGTTGCAATCCTCACGCTCACATACACACACACTAAAATCACAAGAACAGCAGGAGGTAGTTCTGGGAATAGAGGTGGATCCCAGATTTAAGGCATCTGTGGCTATATTTTGGGTGCTTGCTATTCTATGCTGGAGAAATCCGCAATCAAATCAGAAAGGCTCATAGATTTACATCTACCCGCGAGTGGCATCCTAGTAATACATCATAACCTTACATGAACTCTGTATGAGGCTTGCGTCGCCTTATGGGTCTCCTCCCATAAGGCGCACCCTGTGTCACCAACAAGTCACCACCAGAATTCAGCTGGAGAAGTGCGGGGAATATCTAAATATCGAAGCATTCTTCATATTCAACCCCCATGTCGGCGAGTGGTCATGGCCTCTCCGAAACGTCCGAAAACATACAGAGTAACCGGTATCCCATTAACGCTCACTACTGAAACCCTCAAGGCTGCACTCTCTGAGCATCTCCCGTCCAAAGGTGAGGATTACATCCAGATCAAGGTTGACATCGTCCCCTCCTGTGACTCCAAATTCACAAACACGGCACTGGTATCCTTCACTCCGCACCCACCTACGTATCTCGAACCCCTCTCAAATGGCATCACCGATATTTTTACTCTTTACACGGTGGTGGCGGGCTACGGCGCACTTGTGATTGATATGAACATGTACGGCCTTACGCAACTGTACGCCACGCCGCCTGGAGAAAAGATTGTTGCAGAGTAAGTAATCATGCGCAGTTTTATACCCCCCCCAAAATGGCTGACGCTGATAGCATCGTTGCTGTCACGGGGATTGCGGGACATGCATATGGTTCGTGGAAGGCCGCGGGTGACTCCCCTAAGATGTGGCTGCGCGACTTCCTGGCCGAAGACTTCCCCAATTGCAGAACCATGATCTATGGGTATAACTCGTGGTTAGAGAGCCCGGGGATTCATCAGATCATCGATTACAGGCGAGGTTGACTAGCGGAGTTAGTGATGGCGCGGGCGACACCAGAGGTGAGCAAATCACAACCGTGATATCTTTACCTGGGGAGCTGAAGCGGATGCATATATCCAGGAGATGGCGAGACCGCTCATTTTCATAGGCCATAGTTTTGGGGGAATAATAATAGCTCAAGTAATGACCGTCTTTCCCTTCCAATGACAATGTCGCTAATTACTCGGGCGCAGAGCCTAGTGAGGTCAATGGAGGCTGACAGGTATAGCGCCCAGCACTCCATCTGTTTTTAGCGGTTCGATACACACCTCCGACAACACACCACACCACCTTTTAGTTTTGCCAAGACCGATTTTATCCAATCAAGTTTGACATCGCGAGAAAATTTTTGCTTCGGTTTGCAGTTGAACGATCTTCAACCGCCTAGAAGCTAGCAACGATTAGCCTCTTCAGAGCAACAAGCAAGAAATCCACCTTCCAAAAGGCTAAAGAAAGGATGGACAAGCTATTGAGCGAAACCAGCGCTGCTGGTACTGATGAAAGCAGCCATATTGGTGAGCTGATTAAAGATCAAAAGGGACCCCTACCCACGGACCCAGACGAAACAGCTACGACCTCCAAAATCACTCGAGAGGAGTTAGGTGATTATTTGGGGGGACCCGTGGTCCTTCCCAGGGACGTTTTCAATGAGACGGCAAGAATGCACAATGAGGAGGCAAGGGAGAAGGGACACCCTAGCCAAATTGTGTCGACAATTCACGGCGGCAGCAGTGTGGACGAAGAAGGAAATCTGGTTTACAAACAACCACGAGTTTACCCTATTCCGAGCGATACTCAGAGATCAACCAGAAGACAGAGAAGCAGAAGTGTGGATAGCCAAGATTCGTCTAGGTTGTCGTCACCACCACCGACCATGAAATATGGGGGAAGCGAAATTTTCTTCCCGAGTCAAACACCAAGGGAAAGGGCTCAGTCCCCTTTGCCATCTACGAATTATGAGGGAAGTCGTCTTGGCTTGCCTTTGAGCGCGTTGCCAGAGGACCCTTTTTCGGTTCTCAGGGCAAGCGCTGGAATTATCGCACAGAGGTATATTCAGTCAGAGGAAAATATCAGCCAACATGCAACGAAAGAGGAGGGAATGGAAGAGACCCTGAAAGTCTACACACCCATTCCGAGAAAATTCGAAATTAGCGACAGCGACGATGAAGTGATGACAGAGGTGGAGTGGAGGGATGGGGACCCCTACATGATGCCAATGAAGAAGGGAAAAAGGTGCAATAATGGGAAGGGAGTTAAGAGGCCGGCAACGCCCAAACGACCAATTCCGAATATGCCGCAAACGCCAAGCAGGAAAAAGCTCGAGTTTGGTTGGGCCAAGCCTGCAGAGTCATTGGCCAGTGAGAATGAACCGGCAGATCTGGGAAAGTTTATTGGTGAGTATCTTCAGCACACTAATGGACTGAGGGATTTTATGGTTGGACAGGAAAGACATGATGCGAACTATGATGTTTGGTGTCAGCAACAGAGCCAACATATTGCAGCAAGACAGAATCATACTGATGCGGCAATTATGTCGGTAAGAAAGATAGCCCAAAATGTGCAGGTAGAGGTGGAGCTGGAAAGGGAATATGCAGCAGAAAGGGCAGAAAAGCTCGATGAAAGATTGAGCAAGATTGAAAAAAGATTGGCCAAGATCGCGCCGGTGAATATGGCTAAGACGATCGAAAATGCGATGAGAGATTGCATGGAAGGAATGATGGATCAGCTGACGGATAGGGTTGTGAAGAGGTTTGAGAATGCAGCTGAAGAAGATAGAAAGAAAGGAGAAATCCGAAGGGGGAAACAGGTAGAGGTCACCCCTGAGGAGGAATGTATGAGCAATATCGAGTTTGAACCAGGAGCGACCTTTTCGGAGGAGGAGAATGAAAAGGTAGCTAGGGTTATCGAAAAGATGCAGGTGGATGAGCAAGAACTGGAGGGGTCGAAGCATGCGCCAGTTATACCGCTGGGAGAAAAGAAGCAGGAGTTTCCGAGGTTCGTGCCAAGTGGACAGGTTACGATTGCGAAAAGACCGGAGATTGCGCCAGCAGTACCCGAACAAAAGAAGAAGAATGAGGCTAAAAAACCGGAGGTGAAGGATGTTAGGGGTTCTCCCCTGATAGCGGTAATGATACATGGGACTGAAGCAAGTACACGTGACTACCATATGGAATTGGATACCATTAGTCACGAAGCAAAACACCTTCTTGCGCATCAGCTCATGTCATCAGCCAGAGGGCCTTTAGCGGGGTGACATCTGGGCCGTATGTAATGATTTGATAATTATAGTCAGTGGAACGGCGGCCAAACTTGAGCCAGCTAAGGACTATATCAAGCTGATTCGCAAGATGACGCAATTATGTTGCCATGACCGGGATGCGTAAAAAACATCAGCGGTGCGCATAATTATACATTACACCTACTAAACCCTTGCTAGCGGGACAACACATCTTGATGACGGAAAGTCAGGTGTGCAGCACGCGATATGCAACATGCGAGTAAGTGGGATCGTGTACCTTATCTCTCAGAGATAAGGGTCGGTGCACGCACTCCCCGGATCACAGAAGTCTGTATCCTAAGCATGCAGTGCGTGAGGGATTTTTGGCATTGGCTGACGATATGAGGCCAGAAGCGACCCTGCTCATAACTTTTGAGTTAGTATGCATCGCAACCTGAATGGAAAAGGGTGTCATAATCTACGTTGGCAGAGTGTCGGTGGGTCGCCGAATAAATCTCTGACGCAATGCCGAATAGCCAAATTGGTACGGTGAGGCATTAATATCTACAAGATATTATTATATTGCGATAAAGCGCTGATTCGGAAGTCAGACGTTCCAACTACTGAACAAACGATAAGCAAGATGTCTAAGTTGAAGTTTTGAGTTGTCATACGTTGCGTTTGATATCTTACATGGATATGTATGAACACGATAACCATAGGGAACTCGTGGCGACGACCGGGACAGAATCCCGAGGACGCTATCAAGCAATACTGTTGTCATAGTCAGTGGAACGGTGGCCAAACATGAGCCAGCTAAGGACTATAAAAAGCTCACATTGTCCAGGCAATGGAAGAACAAGCTCTAGCAGCGAACAGTCAGAAAAACCTACCAGCGAAAGAAGACCTTTATTTATTATTAAGTTTTTAAGATATCTATATCTATATTTAAAATCTATTAGCTTAGTACGGCAGCACCGTACCATTAAGTATCCTCCTACGAATGACTATAACCTTTGAATACGAAAACGACATTATCGTTTACGCTCTCGAGAAGATTATATCTTACGCCAGAGATAATCAGTACATCTTCCTAGCGCAGAGTGTTTGGTGGATATCTTCGATATTAGGATTACAGGAAGGATTGATAATCCATATTGATAATCAAAGGAAACGAGAACCTGTGCAAAAACTGTCAGCGAGAGAAATTTCTTCGACACCAAGTAATCTTACGGAAGATCAACGACACGAGCGGATCATTGGAAACGAAGAAGAGTTCATTCAAGAATCCTCACGAAGTCGAACCGCTTTGCAAGGAGGCCGAGGAAATACTTTACCCTTGACTAAGAGGCAAATTAAGAAGGCAAAAAGGAAGGCCAAGATACCCATCAAAACCTTTGAAACTCAGACCGAGGGAATAGCAGGTAGTGAGCTACGTCGCCGGAAAGCAGCCGGAGAGTGTCAGCGTTGCGCCTGGCCACCAGATAGGAAAGGAAGTTATAAGACTATTGATTGCTACCGATTGAAGAAATCGGAAAAAGGAACAGCTCTGTTTCCAAAAGAGATATAGGACATAGGGTCGTATCTAAGTACCTATACTTAGCGTTTAAATACCCCCCTAACAAAGGAGGCACCAAAGGGACCGAAGGCAGGGGAGAAAAAGAAGCCCGAGATCAAGAAGCCGATACAGCAAACACCAGCAAAGAAGCCGGAGGAGAAGAAGAAGGAGACGTGGGTGCAGAGAGCGGCAGCACCACCACCAGCAAATATACAACCCGAGCAGAGACAACAGCAACAGCCGGGACAGCAACAAAAGAAGAAGGGAAATGGCTTCATTGAGGTTAAGAGGCAACAAAAGAAGGAGGAAATGAAGCCGGTCCCCCCAGGACAAAATTCGATGGAGAAAAGGAGGGTCACCTTTAAGAGGGATAATGGCCTCCCCCTTTCTCAGAAAAAAGATTTGGATATTTTGTCGGAGGTGAATAGAGCACTTTTTGAGGCGAAGGTTCTGCATTTTGTTCGCATCCAGGAAGTTATGAAGAACACCCAAAGATGCCTTTCAACGATCACGACCCCGGGAGCAACGGCCGAAATGTTGATTTGGTATAGGGAAATAGTGATAAAAGTGGCAAGACAGGTGGATGCAGGGATTGTGGACATCGAGACAAATGAACTCTGGGAGAGAGTGAAAATGCACGATGTCAATTTTGATAGGTATTTGGGGAAGAAGACGGGAGGAGGACTTGAAATGTTGAGGCAAGAATTGCAGGCTGAGAACGAGGGGATGGTGTTGCCCCTCGCCATCAACTGGATTGGAGGACCGAAAGATGTGCAGAAGAAGAAGGCAGAAGGAAAGAAAGCATCGTCGGTTGTGTCTGCGCTCAAGGGAAGAAAAATGACCGAAAAAGTTTTGAAAGGAGGTTTGAGAGCGGCAGGAATAAAGTATGATGTGGAGAAGTTTGTGAATGCCGGTCCGGATTCCTTGTGCGGAGTGTGCAGCAGATGGGGACATGTTGCAGCAAAGTGTGGGTCCTTGAAGATGCCGGCGTGCATGTTGTGCGCAGGGAGACATCTGACAAAGGATCATAAGTGCATAGTGGTAGGTTGCAAAGCTAATGCAGGACAGAACTGCACCCATAACGTCGACAAGTGTGTCAACTGCAAGGGAAATCATATCGCGAAGGCCAATGTCTGTGTTAAGAAACAGGAGGCCATTAAGACGGCGAGAGAAGACAGATGTACCTGGAAGGAAAGAGAAGGGGAACGTCGAAATGTGACGACTGATCAACAGAAGGAACTGGAGCGAACAGAGGATGGGGCACCATCAACTGCAGAAGCTGAGAAGAAAGCTCAAGACGATGAGCAGATTGTTAAGGAGCCGGAAGTCCAGGTGGTAATGACACCAGAGACGGAAGGATCATCTTCTAACGCAGGGACCAAAGAACCCCCCATGACGCAATGGTGAAGTGCCTAAGGCACAATTGTGGGAGGGGGTATGATGCGACTATGATGGTGTTGGAAAAAGGAATTGTTTGGGGGGCGGATGTTGTAATGATGCAAGAACAGTATGTGGAGAGAGAAGGATACAACATCAGCCACCCGGGATATAGATTGGTCAGAGGAGGACGAACTATGACCGCGATAAGAAGAGATACACACCTGGAGTTTTCGGAAGTGGATAAGGGGGGGATGGAGAAGTACAGGTGTTTGATATAAAGTACCCATCGGGTAGAAAGATGAGATTGGTGAATGTGTATGATCAGCTGAGACAAGAGGAGGGAGTGAGAAGTCAAGGCAGACCGGCACAGACAGCAAGATGGAGTGAAATTATGGAGCAGGAAAAGATCCTCTTGGGAGGAGATTGGAATGCTCATAGTGATAGATGGGATCCACAGTGCCCACCAAAACGAGATGCGACCTTTTTGGAAAATGGTATGGATGAGTACAATTTGATTGACATTACGGACGGGGAAGAAACCCATTCGAATACGAGAAACAGCAAAACTTCGGGATCGCTTATTGATTTCTTTATTGAGAAAGCTCCGATGGCTGACAGATTATAGACGTCAACAGATTTGGCAACTACTTCGGATCACGCGATTGTGTGTGCCCAGTTAAGATTGGACGAAGGGGAAGATGCCAAAGTTTCAAGATAGATTACGGGATGGGATATCAATGGGCTTAAGTCAAAGGAGGAGGAAGAACATTATAACAAAGCACAAAAAGAGTGGAAGGATAAGAGCTCAAAGAGACCTGTTATGGATGAGAATAGCGGCGAGGATGATTTACAGAAGGAAGCTGAGTGGATACAGCGAAATTTCATTAGTCATCTTAATAGGTGCTGCAAAAAGGTTAAGGTTTGCGTGAGATCAAAGAGATGGTGGACGACGGAGATCGCGGAAAACAGAAAAATTTTAGGATCGATAAAGAGAGCCAGAAAGAAAGGGGAAGCGTTGCAGCAACAAGTCAAGAAGCAGCGAACTAACCTGAGAAGAATGATCAGACAATCGAAGACAGAGATGTGGAGGAAGTTTCTAACTTCCGCTACAAGAGATCAGGTCTGGCAGGCATTGAGATATACGAAACCAGGCGGAGAACAAACGACAAAGGCTTTGAGATCCAGGACGGGGGAGGTGGCGGAATCCTGTGAGGAAACAGCCGAGTTGATAAAGGAAGAAGCATTTCCGAAACCTTTGAAGGGTGTGGAGAGAAAGGCCCAGGAGAAGGGAGGAGAAATGTGGAAAATGATTACTGATGAAGATATCCAAGAGGCCTTGTTCAATCAGTCAGTTCAAAAGGCACCTGGCCCGGATAGGTTGGGTTTTAAGGCAATAAGATTATTGTGGGATTGGGATTCCCAAAGGATAATTAATATTGTTAAAACATCATTTAGGTTAGGGATACACCCACGAGTTTGGAAGGAAGCGAAGGGGGTGGTTATACCGAAACCAAATAAGCCAGATTATGGAGTCTCCAAGGCATATAGGGTGATAACGTTGTTGAATTGTCTGGTGTTACGGGGGTTCTTAGTCCCAATAATCAATACAATATTTATTGAACTAAGTACGGCCGCCTATCTAAAGATCTCTTTCTTTCCTCGTCTTATCCTAAGACTCAACTTCTCGTTCCTGAACAACGAGAACTCCCAGTCTAAACCTATACCACAGACCGTCTCCTCTGTAGATATAAATCACGTCTCCTCATCGTACCACTGGTCCTCGGAAAACTCCTCGAATGGTAACAAGCCGGTGTGAAGATACCATAGTACCAGGAAGTCGATGTTCTCGAGTTGAGCGAAACGTAAAACCACGTTGTAGATGTGGATTAGATTGTACTCTTGCAAACTGAACAGAAGATTGCCGAATAACTCTACAACCTTCTGCAGTGCGTATTCGTAAGGTGTATACCTGTGACCAGGCATAAACGGGGTAGTCGCGTAGATTGATTAAGGAAGAAATAGTGTCGACTATTTCTTTTGAAAGTAGGTATATGATAAATAGATAGAATTCTTAATAATATTTTAAGATCGTCTTCGGTGTTCTCTGAAAGCTAATCTGTTCGCTGATGATTCCCAATTCCTTCGACCAGCTCTGGCTCTTTATAGCCATCACTCTCTCTCTCTGGTGTAATAGTGTTATCTCGGCCACGCCCCTAAGCGCCCGACAATAACTTACCACAACACCCTCAGGAAGTTGTGTCATGCAACGTGGTTTCAAAGCATTACGCTCCTGATAACAATCAGGCCATCCGTCGCGCGATATCAGCTTACCCTTTCCTAACTCAGACATCTTTTGCAATCGTACGAGCCGGTAGTTGGAACATCTACCAACCAAGTTGATAATGCTTATTGCCTTTTTAAATCCCTCACGTAGTGAGCGATTTAATTGCGTCATAGATTTAATCGGCGACCAACCGATACTATGCCAACGTAGATTAATGACGCGTAAGCTCGTATCCGATGCGAGACTTACATTGCGATCCAGACCAGTTCGACTTAATCAAATGGTGCTCGCTCTAGGCACAATTGCCTACGTCATAAATCCCTCAGTTACGTCATGCTTAGGTCGAGACTGTTCTCCAGACCGGAACGTGCCTCTCCGGATCCTAGCCCGTTACAGGTAGGGGAGAAGAGTCCTCTTGATCGCTTTGACTATCAACTGCCGTGTGCCGTTACAGCACATGTCCCGCAGAGTATCCAGGAGTGAGCGGAACACCCACGTTCCGTGCGACCAACATGAACTCCCGCTAAAGAGCATGTTGCTGACCACTTGAGCGTACTTGCATAGGTGTTATGCATATCACCGATATGTATGCGCCATGTACTTAAATCAAGTATCATTATCGCTGCTAAGAGATAACCCCTAACATCTGGGAAAAGTTGTTGAGAAGGTAGCAGCCAACGCAATAGCAGAGGAATGTGAGCGAAGGCGGTTACTTCATGATGGACAATTTGGATGCAGAAAGAGAAGGTCAGCAATAGATGCGGTTGGAAGGTTGATGAAGAGAGTTGAAGAAGCGTGGGGAAGGGGGAATACCGCGGCAGTGTTGTTGATGGATGTTAAGGGAGCCTTTCCACATGTGGCAAAGGGGAACTTGATAAAAAGGATGGAAGAAATGAGGTTTGAAGCCGATCTGGTGAGGTGGGTGGAAAGCTTCATGGAAGATAGAAAGGTGATTATGTCGATGGACGGAAAGGAAGGAGATAGTATGGATGCGGAAACGGGAGTTCCGCAGGGGTCGCCAGTATCTCCAGTACTCTTCGTTATATACCGTTCAGGGTTGTTCGGCCAAGTTGAAAAGAAAGAAGAAGAGTGTGGAAGTGAGGGTATATCTTTTGTCAATGATGTGGCATGGGTGGTGGAAGGCGAGGATGTGGGGAAATGCACAAAACGACTTGAGAGATGCGCCACGGAAACAACAATTTGGGCAAAGAAGAATGCCTGTCAGTTTGACATCGAACAAACAGAAGCGATGTTGTTCACACAACGAAGAAAGAATAAGGAACCAAAGATGAATGCCTGAAGAAGGGTAGGAAGTCATGAGGTTTCGTACAACAAAGAAGCGACAAGATGGTTGGGGGTATGGCTGGACGATATGCTTACCCTAAACGATCATACAAAAAAGACCTTAGCGAAAGCAAGGAAACCGCTGTATAGGGTGAAATCCATGATGATGAAGAAAGGATTAAACTCGGAAGGATGTCAAAGAATTCAAGTTGCGGCGGTTCAGGTGGTGGCGTTGTATGGGGCTGAACTGTGGTGGCATGGACAAAAGAATAGGGCTCATGAGGTGCAAATGTTGTTGAATGAACAGGGCAGAAGGGTAACTGAATGCTTTAGGACAACACCTCAGAGAGCACTAATGAATGATGCAGGTTCACGACCGGCGACTGCTCTCCTTAATAACAGGGTACGACGTTATAAGTTGAGACAGACGATGATGCCCGATGCTCAAGGCGGAGGGAGAATGTTAGAAATACGGAGGAATGTCTTACAGGGGGTGGAGGGGATTGATGAGTTGATCCCGGAGGAGAAACCTTTCGAAAGGAGAAGTTACAAGAGAACGACATTGCCAACGGAAAAAAGATGCCTTAAAGGCAAAGTGACAATTCAGAATGAGGAACAAGCGATGAAAGAGGCAAAGGCGGAAAGAGATGGACTTGTTCTTTGGACTGATGGAGCGAGAAAAGAATATGAGTGGGTAGGGTGTGCAGTAGTATGGGAAGAAGAGGGAAGGTAGAATAAGAGGAGGACACACCTAGGCCGACAGAAGGAAGCGTTCGACACGGAAATGTATGCAATGTCTAAAGCAATGAAGATTGCAGATGAGAAAGCAGAAAATGAAAAATTTACCAGGGTTACGGTTTTTACGGACTCTGTAACGGCATGGCTGCACATTACATGTCCAGGGCCGGGTAACACCCGCTTTTTATATAGTCGGCTCGCCACGAGCCTTAGATATCTAGCGATAATCTTACTTTAACTACCTTATACTGCTCTACACTATTGACATCCAGGTTTGCAACCGTATCTACTGATATACCTTCATACGAGGCCATACACGGGCATATGCCTTTACACTATTATCGCTCTTCAATTTCAGATACGTTTCGCATACATCAGCAAAAACTGAAATGGCATTCTCAGTATTCTGAGCATTTTGAAATTCAAGTTCGCCTTTTCTCAATTATGCGGTGTACTCTGGCTGGAAATGTACTCAGTAAAATTGTTTTCATATCTTTGCGGGATCTTCAAACTTGGTATAGTATTCCCAAAGGGGTATAGCTTAGTCTGTTACATTGTTTTATAGTTGAAAGTCAGTCTAATTTTAAAAATGAAATATGTAATAGACATACTATTGCTTGCTTAGTAATATTATGAAACTTTTGGTTTATATATCTTCATGACAAATCATAATCAAACTAACCATATTTGGAATACCTCCAGCTGTAATCAATAAATAACTGAATATCTTTAATAATATTTCCTATTTGAGTTAGTTTGTTTTTGATTTGTCATTTCGAAATAGTAATGCCAAGTTTCATGTCATGACTCAGCAAAGTATTCTATGTTCATTACATTTTTCAAAAATAAAAGTAGCTGACTTTAATCAATTGAAAAATGTATCCAACTAGGCTATACCTATTTTGGAACACTATACCAAGTTTGAAAATCCCGTCAAATTGTGGATGCAATATCACTGA
>Ga0307515_10014218_pt1 | contig 14788 bp, 3 predicted proteins | sample 17_EM_MG_FD_194513 | JGI IMG/M metagenome (GOLD analysis project Ga0307515, IMG submission 194513) | Populus trichocarpa ectomycorrhiza microbial communities from riparian zone in the Pacific Northwest, United States - 17_EM | ecosystem: Host-associated > Plants > Roots > Unclassified | place... | reverse complement strand
CGTAGTCGAAACAGGGTAATATAAGATATACGAGGTATACGAGAGTAGTGCTGACGCTAGTGACCAGGGTAATATGCAAGGTCCGGTAGTCGGTTACATCGTCGGTAGGGCCGTCAGTATGGTCGTCGGTAGGGTCGTCGTCAACAGAGTCGTCAACAGGCCATTTTGAAGGAGTTGGTTCGTAAATGACTCCTAAAAGACCGTCTGAAATTAACTTCCTTGCCTCCTTCCGTACGTATACGCCATTTTCACGGAGGTAATCCCTAATCTTCTTCAATCGATCCTTGCCAAGGTTATTAAGTATATCCCTCGTAAACGACTCAAAATTGTCAATAAAGCTCTCCCATAGGTCGAATCCCTTCCATCCCTTCTCCTTATATATCGATAAACGCCAATCAACAAATGCTTTAACTTCCTTAATGTCGGTTACGGTCGCGTCGATTCCAGTCTCCTATTTTTCGGTATCCATCGCGGAGGTAGCCATCTTTTGGTTCCGCAGTTGATTTAATTCGACAGTTGGACTAGAAGCGTGGAAACAACCACAAACTAATTGTTCTAAAGGCGTAATAGACGCAGGTCAGAAGCGCGAGTAACCTCACAAACTGGCCTTTAGGCTTAGCAAGCAATACCTTAATTCTTAGCCTTCGACGAGAGGTCTAGAGAATCAGACAGTGCCTCTCTTCGTTATACCTTGCTGATCTGTGCGGCACTGATCAGTGTTCGGATCACGGGGGGGGGTTTTTGGTCTTAATTGATTTTCTTCTTTTCTTTTCTTTTACCCTACTTCTACAGGTGGAATTTGATGGATCTCCTGAGCTCGCTTAGCTTACGTAGTTAACCCAATTGGTTACAAGCAACCGTGTCTACTATATTACAGAACCTTATTCAGACAAATACTATGCAAACTAGGGCTGTAAACGTCTAATTTGGTATTAGCTTAACCGTATTAATTAAATTAGTTACAGTTAAGACTTTAATTAGCCTAGTTAACTTCCATATAATAAAAGCGGATACCCCTTTTCTACTTTACCTTATAGATATAGATAGGTTATAGATTTACTATAACAATATTACGGACACCTTAATTAGCCCTATAACTGCCCTAGAAAGCAAGCATATTACCCTACCAATTATATAATAATTTGGACACCCATTCCTTATATAGGGAGAGATTTTACGGACCTACATTTAAGAATCTTTTAACTATAACCTATGCTACCTTACTAGTACTAAAATCTACCACCTGTACTGCTGTTTCGGCCACCCGTTAGCCAAAAAGCTGTATAGAGTCCTGGAACGCTTAGGATATAATAACGTTAATAGGAAGGCAATTAACCACCTAACTAAATACTGCTCCTTCTATTAGAAATATAGACGTTCCCCAGGCTGATTTAAGTTTACTCTTTATAAAAACCTTAATTTTAACCACTTAGTATATGTAGACATTATATATATTAACGGCAGCCTAGTATTATACATAATTAATAAGGTAACCCGCTATTAAGCCGCCCGTTAGTTATAAAATATATCTATAAAATATACTTGGGATATTTTACAGACCTACTAAATTAATATATACGTTAAACCCCCTAAGTATATTACCTATAACGCTAGTAAAAACTTTATTAGTAAGGAATTCTAACAGTACGCTACGGCTATAGCTATTTTAATAAAAGCCGTTCTAGTTAAGGCGTACTAGTCTATTAGGTTTATTAAGTAAGCTTACCTAGCTTTATAGAGAGCTTACTAGATTATTACGGACAAGTGTAAGAATATCTAAAAGGAACTAGCTTTACAGATAGCTATAAAAGCCGTTAATAACACCGCTAGCCCTAATAGACTAGTACCCACCCTCTTGGTTTATGGAGCCTACCTAAGGATAGGTAAACTAGACCCTCCTACCCCGTCCATTATAGATTAAGTAGCTGTAATACAGAAGGCAATAGCCGAAATAGTTAAGTTACAGGCCAAACAAACTATTAATAGCGCTCTATATTACCGCAACGGACCTAATATAACCTTAGTTTATAACCTCCCGCTTAATTCTAAAGTCCTTATATAGTATAAGAGCGGCAACTGAACTGGACCTTATTATCTACTAGCTGTAGAAGACGAAATGTGCTGTGTATAACTTCCTAGCAAACTAACTAACTTTAGAAGCACGTCCATAAAACCCTACTTTTGGTCTAAAAATACCTGTGCTGTTAAACTAAATGAATTAAAAGTACCCCTACCTACTTTAGAAGTCCCCCAGAAACCTATTAAACCTACTATAAAGCACAATTAAGGACGCCCCTAAAAGCACCCTATAACTAAGAACCCTATAATAGAGAATTACCTAACCTCCGCAGGTATATCTATAAGGTAACTTCCACCTACAGATATATTAGTTCTAGTATAGGAAACCCCCTTTATGGACTTATAACATAAAAAGATCAACGGACTACTTAAAAAGGGCGTCTTTGCGGTTATAATGAAGAGAGACATTCCGCAAGGCGTCCGTATATTTAACTCGCGCTTTATTAATAAAATTAAGCACCCTAGTACTAATAAAGCCTTTAAAAAATTAAGACTTATTATATAAGCTTATAATAACTAGGGAAAGGACTTAGTTCTTACGCAATTGCCTATAATTTAACGGGTTAGTTAACGGATTATACTTGCACTTATGCCTAGACTACAGCAAATTAAACCTATAGCCCTTTACTTATGGGATATCTCGCAAGCCTATATGTAGTCTAACACCTACCTAAGTAGAGATATCTTTATACGACCACCCTATAAGCTTAACTTATAACTAAGAATAATTTTATAGGTTATAAAACCCCTTTATAGAGTGCTAGAAGCTAGAAACCACTGGTTTAAAATATATTACTAGCATTACGTTAGTAAACTTAAAATAAAACAGTTAACCTATAACCCCTGCCTCCTATACACCCTATTAAACGGCCTTAGTATTATCGGACTCTAAATGGATAATAACCTTTTTTTAGCGGACCGGACTTTTGTAGACGCTAAAGAGACTAAACTATAAGAGGTAAAGTTTTTAGTAAAGCCGTAAGAGTAGTTAACTAAGTAGACTCCAATTAAGTTTAATAGAGGCTTAATTATATAAAAGGGCAACCTAATTTAGCTAACTTAGGAACGCCAAGCTTAAAACCTAAGGCTTATTATAGTAAAGCCTACGGACCTTACTAGTTCCTGTAAAAAGACCTATAAGACCGTAAATATAAAGGACTAATATATTATATAGCGTATAAGAGGCGCCTATATTACCACAGTCTGTCAACCCAAATCTACCTATAATTTATCCTTTACGGCCCAAGTAATAGATCTATAAAAAAAAAATTAAGCAGCTAAATAAGTGTATTTAGTGGCAAATTGATAATATAATAAGAGGACTTACTTTTGTACCACTAGACCTAAATTCCCTTAGCGTACTAGTATTTATAGACGCCTCCTTTGCTAATAATAGGGACCTATTATTATAAATCGGCTTTATAATTATACTTACGGACCGTAATTAAGACGCAAATATACTATATTAGTCTTTAATTAAATGTAAATAAGTAACCTATAGTATACTGGCTTCTAAACTATACGTACTAGCCTATGGCTTTAATATAGGAGCCGTAATTAAGTTAACAATCCAGAAGATCCTATAATTGGAGTAATTACCCCTAGTTCTATACACCGACTTAAAGTCCCTTTATAGCTGTATAGTTAAACTAGGTACAATATAAGAGAAGAGGCTTATAGTCAACCTAATATGCCTATATTAGGCCTATAAACGACGTAAAATTACAGAGGTTAAATAAATTAGCAGTGGAGATAACCTAGTGGACGCTATAACTAAGGCAAAGCCGTGTTAAGCTTTTAAAACCCTAATTAATATAAATAAGCTTAATCTAAAGGTTATAGAATAGGTGGAACGAGACTAACGGAGTACTTATAGTTTATTTACGGCCCGTTAGAAGGCCGTACGGTTTATTTATAACCCGTAAAAAGGCCGTACGGTTTATTTTACGGGCCATAAGTAGGACTTACGGCTAGCTTAAAGCACCGTTTAGAAGGTAGCCTAGAAGGCACCTTGGGAGGGATTTCCTATATATTTCTTTTATGTTTTACAGTTCTAATAAGGCAATTACGGAGGCTATATATAAGTGGGTCTATCTTTAAGTGCCGCTAGTATATAATTATAGCACCTAGTATACCAAACGCGTGCCTACGCGTTTAGTGCACTAACCACTTGCTTATAACTAATTAAGGGGGGGGACACGTTAGTATATAGACTACGTAGTCTACCTCAATAGAATCGACAGTTACCACCATCTAAAAGAGCATACGATACTATACGTATTTCGTGCCCCTGGATATGGCTTACTTATATTATTAAATTGATACAAACAATAGTTAATAAGGAGTTAATTAAGAAATAGAAGCTCGTTTATTATCTAAGCCAAGGCTATAAACTTTTAGTGCTAGCCTTAACTATTAAAACTAAAGAGAAATCTACACTAGAGCCAGTTGCTCTAGTACCTCTACTATTACCTTTTAAGGAGGTTAAAGGCTTAAATATAAGAATGCTGCGTAGCTCGTTTCTATTTAGAGGTAAGATACCTAAAGCATAAGGAGAAGACTCCAAATCTAATAAATCTACGTCTTTAGAGGATGACCTTGTCGCTAGCTCCCTATAGAAATGTAGGGCTAAAAAAGCTTTTAAGAAATCCCTAAGAAAGAAGCTAAAGATAGGACCTATAAAGCCTCTAGCTTCTAGTAAGGCTAACAGGCAAAAGAAAAAAGTAATAATAATTACTAAAGGAGAGGTAATTATTATAAAAGCACGGCCGAAGTGGAAAATGAAATACTCGTATTATTCTAAAACGCTAGCTAAATTAATTAAGGCCCTTAATTCTAAGAAAGAGCTAAAAGACGATATCTTTTCTATTTTATACTAATTTATTATAGCCTAGCAAGAAAATGGAATAGAAGTCCGCGCGTTATACCGGATATATCTTTAAAAAATAGCAGGGTTATCAGGATTAAATGCCAGCGTTTCTTTTACTAATTTATATTTACAAATCCACTTAGTCTCTAAGAACTATAATACTATTAATATTCTCTAAACAGCTAAAAGCTCCTATTTCTAGTTTAAAAAGAATAGTCGCCTAAAGCATATAAATAATAACCTTAGAATTTACGCTTATTCTGCTATATAGCCTAGTAATTATCTAGTAGACCACGTAGGATTAAGAAAGCTTATATTAAGCTTAAAAGGGGAACTTAAATAGGACCTACTCGGAATCCACTGGCATTTTTAAGAAAGAGTTTAATATATACGCACACCATTTATAAAAGACTGCTAGGGAAGAGAAAGATAATATCCTCTAGACTATATATTATTTCTTATTACAATAGGTGGTTTATATAGATCTGGAGCACTATAGACACACTATAGCTTTACGCACTAATAATGCTACTTATTTTATTATATATCTAAGCTATACACTCCGGTTTCTTAATGGCCATCTTCCTAAAAAACAGAACTTAGAAATTAATCTTCTCTAGGTATATAAAGGAGGGCCAAATTCTAAAGATAGCTAACTTCATTTTTATATTTTCTTAGTTAAGGAGGGGAGTTAGTTTTATACAGAACTCCTACCTAGAATATATTAGTATATACTAGAATAGGTAGATTTACTTTAAAAGCGCGGAGAACTTAATAGTAAGGGGCGTATTAAGAATATAGAGACGGCCTAGACTAGGGCTAATACTAAAAGGTTTAAGCTTAACTAGATGCCTATTACGTTAAAAACTAAGGAAGTACGGTTTATAAAAGCTACTATTATATAAGGAGCATCTTAAGCAACATTAAGCTGCTTAATTATTACTTTAAACTTAATTATAATCCTGCTAAATATTAGGAAATTAGAAATCCCTAGGCTTAAGAGCTAGTAGGAGGTTATATAGATAAATCTAACTAGTCTTCCCCTAGTTTTAACTCCTACTAGCAAACCTATTACTAGTATTCCTCTATATAAATTCCCAGCCTATATATAACTATAGGCAAAGAGTGCCCTTTTAAATGCTTTAGTTAGAAGACTTTTATAGAATAATTCTTAAGTAAGGGCAGAACAGCGGGTAATTCTAAATCCTACCTTAAATAATAAATATAAAGCATTTCGGGAAAGATATAGGGCGCGTATTACTAAGGCTGTTTATAATAGTTTTAAAGAGCTTAAGAAATTTAAATAAGAGGTATTTAGGGCGAGGTTTTACTTTTTAGTAAAAGAATAAGGCTATAGGCGTCCTATAGATAACTTAGAATACCTTAAAAGCCTAAGTTTAGATCTAGAAAACGAGGGTATAACTTCTAGTACTCCTCTATTAACTGAGTATAGTTCTAAAGGCTATACTAAAGGTAAGGATAGGGCTATTACGCCTTAAGGCACTAGGACTACTGCTCTAAACCTTAGTCCTAATATCTTTAATAACAAAGTAGTGCCTATAAAGATTAACCGTAAACTAAAGGATCTAAGTAAGCCTAAGGGAGATAGCCTCTAGGATGCTGCCTCTAAATAATTATTAACAGTTATTAGTACCTTGGAAGACACCAATAAACTAGTAGTATTATACTACTTAACGCCTTTACTAATTTCGGAAAGGGGTGCTTCTTTAGGAGAGCAGGTAATTAACTTTAGTATTTTATAATCTCCCTTATAAAAGAAAATATAAGCAGAAATGCATACTATTAAAAAAAGAGTATCTTTAAACCTCTAAGCTAGAGATATTAATATATAGAATAATAAAAGTGCAAAACTTAAAGTAAAAGGTATAGTAGATAAGGATAATACAAAAGAAGCGGAGGTAATAATTAAGGAAGGAGTATAGGTAGCTTTTAATAAGTTAGAGGAGTATTAGGCGTTAGGGTGTCTTCTTTTTTAGGGTATTTATTACCCACTTTAGAAGATATAAGGAAACGTTAGGGGACAACGTTTTAGGTAGGGGAGGTAATATAGTAGTGTTAAATGCCCCTTAGTTATTTTAGTTCGTTTTCTTATTATATATATAAAACTTAAGGTTATATATATTTTAAAAGGAGCTTAGGTTTTAACCTTACCTTACCTTAATATAACTTCTCCTCTACCCTTTATTAATTAACGACTTCTCTAGTATAATTTAAGTCATTCCATTCTTTTATTTATAATACTTAATTAAGTATTATCTTTTAGTATTAGGCTTTACCCTTTTATACTACCTATAATAGTAGTAATATTAATCCGGTTATAAAGCTAAAGCTCCCTATATACTACTATATATATATTAAACAGCTTATTAGTAATAGGGCTTAGCGGAACACATATAGTGCAAAAATATTATTAGAATAGTAATAACTTACCTTCCCTTTATAACCGCGATAATAACTAAAACCTCTTTCTCTTCCTTATTGTTACGGACGCTTTAAGCACGATGCTATGACTACTTAGAGAGGAGTTAGAAGAAGCTAGTTAGTTAATACAGGCACGGTCCAGGATGGATCCGGTAGAACTATATAACGAGGAATAGTAACCAAGTTACGTAATGTGATCTGTATAATCTATGTAATCTATATAATCCGCGATAGAGTAGATAGAGCATACGTACCTTACGTATAAGGAGGGTTTCCTAGGAGTACGGTTGTGTATTTAAAGGACCACAGTCCCTACTCTAGATAGTTCTTTCCTTATAGTAATTCTCAGAATACAATTAGAGTTAATCTATTAGGCAACCACTCCACCAGTTATTATTCGTTGTTAACTTTAATTTACATTACCTACACACCTAGCCTAATAACGAGCCCATTATAGTTCTTGCTATAAAGTTCCGTTATATAATTACTACCTAGTTATAGTATTAAATACAGAAAGTTAAATAATATGCCACTAAAAGCAGCCACCACGACGCTATTAACGGCGGCAACTACTTTAAGGTTAGGAGGTGATACCAGTATAGTAGATACTAACTTATAGCAACCTATAACGGTTAGACAACTATAAGAGATAGTTAACTAGTTAATAGAAAATAATGCGACACTTAAATAAAGGATTAACGGGATAGGAGTAGTAAAGGTTAAGTTACCATCGATTAAAAGATTCTTAGGAGAAAGATTAAAGCTTAAAGGATTTCTTACGTAAATGCACTTTAAGGTAACATAAGAAGGAGTAAAGCTGGTAATACCTATAGATTAAATAGCTTACGCAGGACTATTTCTATTAGGAAGAGCACTTAAATAGTTTGAGCCTTACCTTATAGAAATATAAGTAAATAGAATAATAACCACCAACCAAGACGTGCGGTTTATGTTCTTAAGTTAGAATGGATTTGTAAAGCGACTTATACAAATATTTAAAGACCTAGAGGCAGTAACTATAGTGGAAAGAAAACTCTAAGATATTACGTAATAAACCTTAGTAATTAAGTATATAATACAGTTCTAAACGCTAGCTATATAAGTTAAGTGGAATAACAAGGCGCTTATAGTATAGTATAAGTAAGGACTTAAGGCTAAAGTCTAGGATATAATTATTCTAATAGAAGATGCGGACACCCTAAGAGAACTAATAGATTAAGCGATAAAGATTAATAATAGGATCTACTAAAGGAAACAGACTAAGAGAGGTTAGGATAGAGTTCTATAGTTATATAAGACGTAAAGTACGCAACAATAAAAGCTAAGTTAGAAACTATAGTATAGCGTAAAGCTAATAGACCTAAGTGGTACTAAAGAAGCCTATAAGAGATAAAGTAAGAAACTATAAAAACCTAGAGATTAAGGATCTAGTGATTACAGGACTAAGGAGTAGAGGCTAAACTAGGGATCTTAGTAGCAGAAGACGTTTAGGCGGACTCTATAGCAAAGTTAGTAGTTTAGAGACGAAGCTTATATAAATTGTAGAAAATAGGGTTATTTTGTAAGGGATTATAAAGATAGTTAGAGTTACTATATAATAAAGGGAACCTAACTAGTAGAAGACATATACGTATAGAGGGACAATAGTGTACTGCGAGGAACAAAAGAATATTTAATCTAAAGTTTTGCGTTTTATTACAATAACGTATACCAAATTTATAAAGACGCTAAGTATAGCGCAAGCTATTAGCTATAGGAGCCAAAATCTATAGAGTATAAAGAAACTAGAGAGTTAGATAAAGAACAAGATTAACTCTATAAGCTAGATTAGGATATTATAGCAATATACAGACAATAATTAGCAATAATAACAATAGAATTAGAATATTTATTAATTAATAGCGATGAGGATAGTAAAAGGACCAACTAGGGGTATCTAAACCTTAATAACGCAATTATAAAAGTAGAGACTAAGACCGCTATAGAGTAAGGTTTAGTAACGGGTATTATAACACCATTAGATACGGCATCTATTACTTTATAAGAAAGAAGAAGTAATACCTAAAGAAGGTTAAGTAAGCAAACGACTGCTAGTGCTAGCTTACCCCTTAATAAAGGCAAAAGGCCAAAGGCTTAAGATTTTTAAGATAAGATAAAAGAGATCTAAGATTCCGAAAATAGGATAAGGATAGCTTAAGGACCTATAACGGACGAAAACCGATAGAACAGAGCAGTAGCTTAGTTTAAAGATATACGAATAAGCTTGGGACAGAATTTCCCGCAGGTATAAGATTCTTAAGATAAGATAAGTAAGATTTAAGACTCTTAAAACGAGATAAGAACACCCTAGACGCCTAATTGGACTAAGGTGGGAGCTAAGCTCAAGTTAAAAGTAAGCTTAGGATTAACAAATCTAAGGGACTAAGAATTTGGAGTATAAATAAAGACACCTATAGGTAAGAGGCAAGGAGCTTCTTTATAGATCAGAGAATCTGCAATATAAACAGTAGTTAGACTAGGAGACAGATATATAAACCCAGAAGACTTTTCAGGGAAATATAGTATTTAGCCTAAAGATTAAAAAGCTAATATTAAGATTAAGAAGTACGACGACTTTAAGGATCTACTTATAAGGCGCGAAAGAAAAGAAACTATAAAGGAATTTAGAGTAAGAATTATCTTATAGTAAGAGCAGAAACTAAATAAGAGATCTAGTCTATTAGGTTATGCAAGGGACAGAGCACCCGTATAAAAAGTCACCAATAGGTGTGAGGGGATCTTGTAGACAGGGGGCTATAAGGACACGATTGGAACAGGATAGATTGGTGAGAGAGACGAATCCTTAAGGAGGTAAGGCCTCTGGGATCGTGGAGACTATATACTACGGGCACGTGCCTCTAGCACGTGACCGGCGACCATCCAAGGGGCGTCTGGGGGTTGTCCTAAGGGCAACCCAAGGTATCCGCAATAATATCCCTTACATTACCCCCCCCCTTCTTGCGGTCGGCCCCCGATCGCTATTACCTTACGGTAGGGAGATTATAAGGGCTCGTCCCAGAAGAGGTTCGGAGAGATATTAAAGAGGTGTCGGCATGCCGCTGTATATCATCTATCTATCTAACCCCTACTTTAAACTCCTGAAAAACCTTAATAAGGAAAAAACATAACTAGAGAAAAGACGTAAGGATTACTAGAAGACCTATTAGAAGCCTACCGGAAGCATACTAGTAACTACCTGGGCTAATACAGGGATTTTTATACAACTCTGCTTCTAAGCCTTTATGCCGGTCTGTAATTAATCACGAGTGTTATAGGCAATTTAGTGTTCTAGTATAGTTCCGTAGAACCTTTAGTATGGGATTTAACGTATGGAGCCTTGGCTTGCCGTTGTCTTTAACTGCTAAGATATAGTCTATAATCTTTTCTTATAATCCTTTTCTTATAATTCCCTACGTCACTAACGCATTACTCCCATATTTACCCTTAGGCTATTAAATGCGGTTAAGGTATCAATTAGTTAGTTAAAGAGACTTATCTCTTAAGATTTAGTGTATATGGTTTTAAATCTAGTGGTCCTGTGCCGTATATTTAGTATAGCTCTACTACCTAGCAAACAGGGACATTTCGCAATAGTAATTATAGCTATTATGCGATTGTCAAGAACGTCTATAACGTTATTCTTTGATACTATAGTATCGTTTTAGGTCTAATTTAACCCATATACGTCTTTAATTTGACGTCTTAATTGCCTTCCCCCGGCCACATAGTTAGTTTTTATAAGGAAGTAATAGTTAAGTAACTTATACGCGTGTTTCCTTCCTTCTGAATAGCGCTATTATAACGGAGTTATATCGGCAAGGTTGCGGCTATTTACTAGAAGGGTATTAGACGGTAAAGTATAAAGACACTTTACTTATCGAGCTTAATCCTTTTCCTCAACATCTTACTTCCCATCATTAAACTTCGTCCAATTTAGACGTATCTTTAATATATTATTAAGATTTTCTTTTTTTTCATTATTAATTTAATATGCCTCTTCGTTCTCCTGCTAACTGCTCTTCTAAGTAAATTCCACAGCGTATTCTGGCCTTGCCTTTATATATAGAACCCTAACCCCCACTAACCCGCAACTGGTGCTAGTCCTGCCTAAATGATTTTGCCTATACGTCTTTAAAAGACCAGAAATCTGATAATAGGATTCTGGAGGCTTATAATAAGACGCACTGCGTTAGATCCAATACCTTCAGTCCTTGTAATTAATGCATACATACTAAGAGCGGCAGTTGCGTTAAGGTGAGCTTTTTCTATCCTTAATAGATTTCCATTGCTGACTTTAATAGCCTAGGCCTAAGTGGCGACGTTCCTTTAATGTCCTTAACTACTACATCGCCTGGGCTCTCTCCCATTTGAGCGCTAATGCTAAACGTCTAGGTCGAATTTAAGACTATGCCATAGCCATCTACACCGCCTATAATTCCCAGTAAGCTAGCTAGCAACGCCTGATGCGAGAGTAAGGTTAGTATACTAAGGATAGGGTAAGGGATAGGGGTAATAAGAAGAAGGTCGCTGTCTACCACAGGAAGGAGTTCGCGCATGCGCGTTAAGTTTTAAAAGAGCATAATATGATGCGGTATTAGGTAGGTTACCCTTTAGGTACCTAGCGGATAGGTGACTGACAGTTGCCGTAGTAAGGTCTTGGTGGTTCTGGACTGTGCTAGCCAGCTAATGTCTCTGTTTATTCTGGGCTTAAGCGTGTCTTTATTAACTATAAGCTTACGCCGCAAGAGCTTTATTAGTATTGGTTTAGACCTAATGTTAGTGTTAAGCGTTTAAGAGTCTCTGCTCTAGCTACACCTTATCGTCCTGCCCCTGTTTTTATACCTACTCATACGCCTACCAAGGCATCTAGATCCCATTCTCGTTAGCCATCACTTGGTGGCCCAATAGACACTAATCCTACTCCTGATGATAATGAGGCGTAGTGGCTTTTTAGATTGGGCATTTGTGGTTTAGACTTTTGGGATTTGTTCTTGTATATAGTAGTAATTAAGGACCTTAATTAGGTGCTTGGAAAGGCCTTATAAGGCTTTCGGAAAGGGCTTGGAAGCCCTAGGAATAATATTCCTAGTATAAATTAATGAATGGGAATATAATTCTAGCAAAATGCCCTATTAACTCTATGCTATGTACGTGAAAAGGCTAAGGACCCGTCCTGCCTTGGGCCGTAGCCCTATCCCTATGGTTTCTAGAGCCTGTCCGTTCCATATCCGATTTAACCTATTTACTCTTTTCGCGAGCTTTCTTTATAGGTCGCGATAACACCATAGTATTAGAGCGCTTTCTATGACTTGTAAATTGTAGACCTTGGTCCCAATATTCTTTTAAAATATCTTCACAATAATTAAGGTAATCCTCTGGTTCCCATATAGAGTCTTTAGCGGGCTAGCCTAGCTATTTAACTTTAAATTAAAGCTTGTTCTTGACAGACTTATAGCATAGTATAGCTTTAACCTTATACCGCTCGCCTACCACTTTAGGGTGTTTAATTGGACCTAGACGGAAGTTCTTTTCCGGCGGTGGTCTATACTATAGCTCTAGTAGGTTTATATAAAACACTAGATGTACACAGGCTATAAATAGGGGTAGCTGGAGACAATAGGCTAGCTTGCTAATTCGTTCCTTAACTTAGAAGGGACCTAGGTATCTTGCATTAAGCTTCTTTAATAGTTAACGGGTTTTAATATTTGTTAAACGTAATAGAACCTCATCGCCTACTCCGAAATGCTTATCCTAGTGCTTGCGGTTATACCAAAGTCTCTGCTGCTCTTGGGTATCTTATAAGCTCTACTTCGCATACTTTTATTACTTCTCCCATTCCTAGAGGTATCCTTATACTCTCCGGTGGATATCCTTAGACTTCCTAATAGGATCCCATAACTAATTATGCGGCCTTAGCCAGTAATCGTTAGGTATACTATTAAACCCAAATAGTTAAACGCCATAGGCAATCTGGATTAGTGCATACTTATGCGATGCATATTGCTTTAAATTATAAGCGTACTCTGCGTACGGAAGTAGCTCGCACTAGTTGTCTTACTGGTAGTTTAAATACATCCATAGGTAAGACTCTAGTTCCTAGTTCTGGCGTTCCGTTTACCCATCCGTCTACGGGTAAAAAGCCATACTATACCGGTGGTCTATCTTTAAATGGAAGCATAGGTCCAACTAGTATTAGCTTATAAAGACGCTGCCCCTATCAGTAATAATAGAGTATGGCTAATCTACTTTAAAAAAGCATTTCTCCTTAATTAGGTTGGCGAGCTCTTGTGCATTAATTGTCTTGTTAACGGGAAGGTATTAAACGTACTTTGAAAACCTATTAATAAGTATAAAAACCAAATCGTATATTCATCCTTAGCCATCTTTAGATGGCGGGAGATCCATAATAAAGTCCATAGCGTAATATCGCCATGGCTCACTAGCGGGGGGAACTAATTTAAGTAGACCCCATGGCTTATGCCTACGGATCTTATATACTTAACACTTCTTACAATAGCTAATGTACTCCTTTGCTTCCTAATTAAGCCTTAGCCAATAGTATTTGCGCTAAAGTAATTCTACTATCTTTGCTTGACCATAGTGGCCGCCTAGGGGATTATCGTAATTCTTTATAAGAATCTTCTGTCGTAGATTTGCTTCTTATAGCACCTAAACCTTACTACCTCTACGCAGTAGGCCCATTGGGTCTAGTTCCTAATAGTAGCACCTAGCAGCTTCCTTTCCGTTACGTTTCCGGTCTACTTCCGTATTAAGGATAGTATAGAAAGCGTCCCTCCGTTGCACCTTACGGATAAGATCCGTTAAACTTTTAGATGGTTCCCGGGTAAAAGCTATTTCGTCCCATACTGCTCTAAGTATAAGACTAGATGGTACTATAGATCTTACAACTCTTTAATGCGCGTGCGTTAGGAAGGCCGCTATAAGGTTAAAGTCCTTTAGTTATTACAGGGCTCCGAGTTCCGATTGCTCTATAGCTTTGCTATTGGCTTAAGGGGATAGCTTAGTAATTAGGGATAGTGTATTACTAGGTTCCGAGAATATATTGGGGACGTCCTGTCTAGGTATATTCGGACCCTTATCGGCAACGGACCGGGTACTAGCTAGAACGTCAGTAGAAACCAATAGGGCTTATACCGCCTAAGACTTAGTGCATAGAGCTATGGGTGCTTAAGCATCCCATACCTGGAGCTTATTCTGTAATATAGGGAGTAAGATATCTATTATCTGTTTTCCTTCTCCTGTTTTAAAGCCTTTGGCATAGTCTGGCCGTTATAACGGTCCATTAGCAGGGTTGTTTTCCCCTGGCTTATATTTAATCTTAAAATTAAATCGCGCGAG
>Ga0307515_10014217_pt1 | contig 14788 bp, 8 predicted proteins | sample 17_EM_MG_FD_194513 | JGI IMG/M metagenome (GOLD analysis project Ga0307515, IMG submission 194513) | Populus trichocarpa ectomycorrhiza microbial communities from riparian zone in the Pacific Northwest, United States - 17_EM | ecosystem: Host-associated > Plants > Roots > Unclassified | place... | reverse complement strand
CCTTACTTAGTTACTAATAATTTAACGAGTTAGCTAGCGGCTGATTCTCTATATCGCTGCTATACTACTATAGATATAACTCTACCTCCAAGATATCTTATAAGCCTATATCTAGTCTACTATAAACCTAAACCGTAAGTTCTATATATAACCACCACATAAGCTAAATAAACAATTAGGAATTAATACGGACTCCGTTCTAAAGGTTATAAAGCCACTTTATAGAGTACCTAAAGCTAGAAACCACTGGTTTAAGACCTACTATTTATACTATGTTAATTAGCTGCGAATGGACTAGTCTACGTACAACCCTTACTTGCTTTACAGTAACAAGCCTTTTGGAATTATTGGCCTATAGACTAACGATACACTATTCCTCGCAGATAATACCTTTACAGAGGCTAAATAAAGCAAACTATATAAGGCCGAATTTGTGGCTAAGGAGTGAGAGTAACTAACCGCTAATATACTAATTAAGTTTAACGGAGGACTTATTTAATTAATATAAGACAGGAGTATTACGCTGACGTAAAAGCGCTAGTGTAAGAACCTTAGTGTGGTTAATACTACGCTAGTAGATAGCACTAGCTCTAGAGGAGTTATGCGTAGCCTACTTACGCTAAAGGACTAGTATATCGCTTAACGCGCTAGAGAAGCTTATATCGCCTTAGTCTGTTAGCTAGAGGCCTTATTTAACCTATCCTTTGCTACCTAGGTAATTAACCCAGTTAAAGATAATATAAAGAGTCTTAATAAGTACTTAAGCTAGTAGATTAAGAACGCAAATAGAGGCCTAAAGTTTATTAAGCTAGACGTTAATACCTTATAACTCCTAGTATTTACAGACGCTTTCTTCGCCAATAATAAGGACCTATCTTCGCAAATTGGCTACGTACTTATACTAGTAGACGCCTTAAATAAGGTAAATATTGTTTACTAGTCCTTAATTAAGTGCAAAAGAGTTACTAGGAGTGTATTAGCCTTAGAGCTATATAGTATAGCGCACGGTTTTAATATAGGCGCTATAATTAAATCTACGCTAGACAAGGTCCTATAGGTTAACTTACTACTCGTTCTTTGTACTAATTTAAAGTTCTTATACGACTGTCTTGTTTAACTAGGAACTACGTAAGAGAAACGCTTAATAATTAATATAATATGCCTTCGCTAAGCTTACGAATAAAGACAGATTACCGAAGTTAAGTGGATTAATAGAGATACTAACCCTGCGGACGCTATAATAAAGGGCAAGCCTTATACGGTACTATTATAACTTATTAATACGAATTGAGTCGAATTACGGGCTATAGGGTAGGTTAAACGAACGGATTTAGCTTTGGTAGGTATGGACTTGTACTATATAAAGCTAGCCGCTAAGGCGCTAGTAGCAGGTGAGCTAATAGCGATTTTCTATCCCGGGGATGGAAAATCCTAATTGGCCGGTTTAATGGTATGGCAGAATCCGACAGGCGACGCGCTCTAGGATTAAAGGTGGAGCTATTGCGTATTATAGACGGAAGAGCTAGCTATTGCGTATACGCTACGAGTAGTTTAGAAGACTTAACTTTAGAGTGTAGATTAGCCTTCTTTTTAGAGTTGCTCCAGTGTCAGAACGTTAATTACGTAACGTAGTTACGAGACTACGAAGCGAGACTAACTGGTCTAACCTTGGAGTAGCCCCTTTCTTATAAAAGACAATTAACTACCAACTTTAACACCGCATACGTACCACTATAAGTGATATTCGTGTATGTTAATAAAGTGAGTATACCGACAATACCTAAGTAAGGAATTAAATACCCCTTATAGAAGTAGAAAGGATTTAAATATAAGGGGACTTTATAGATAGGGGGCTATAAAGGGGGAAATAAAATAGATTATAGGGGAGATAAGTTCTTAAAAAGGTAAGGCCTCTAGGATTATAAAGACTATATACTATAGGTATGTGCCTTTAGTATATAACTAATAACTATCTAAGGGGTGTCTAGGGGTTGTCCTAAGGGCATCCTAAGGCAACCGTAATAATATCCCTTATATTAACCCCGCCGCTTAAAAAAGATAACCTTATAGCCTACCTTAAAGCTAATTATAGGCCTATTAGCAACGACCAATACTTTAACGTTTTATAATATTAGCTAGATCGCCTTAAAAGCCAATTTAATTTAGCTCGCTTTGTCCTTAATATTTTAGCGGTACCTTCTTATAAGGGATCTTTTGGCACCTCCTTATAAGCTCCCTTGGGCTTATAGCCTTCTGTCCTCCTTATTGGTTCGTCTCTTTCTCCGTACGAGGCTATTGCCATACTCTTTACCATGTCGTCCTCTTCCATCGATTCTCCTTATGACTTATGCTCGGCTTGCCTGCTCCCTACCGTACACCTAGGCAATATGCCTTACACTTCTATATCGGATAAATATAAGAGGCTATTTAGTACCTATAAGATCCTACTTAAGGATTATCGCTCTTAATTACGGATAGATGTAGTTAAGGCAAATAAGTATCTTTAGCACTTATATAGTCGTCCGCAGAAAGGTATATTTAATAATTAAGTAGTTAGAGAGGTAGAAGGAGAGCCTATAACTCCTTTAGTCTTACCTTTATAAGCTTCCGCGGCTCGCAAGGCTATAGAAGCTTTTACTCTACTACTTACTAAACCTAAGGACGCTTAGGGCTTTAGCTTTAAGGAGGAGTTTAATATAATTAAGAAAGAAGAGATTGGCTCTAAGAAAGAGCCTACGCTTAGTAATAGAGTGGTAGTTATTAAGGACGATAAGACCATAGAGGAGAGTAATAGGGAAACTAAGCAAGTCCAACGATCTTTTTTAGTAAGTTTAAACGCCTCCTACCCCCTAAATACAACACTAAAGTCGTGCTAAGACTTACTATAAATAGTATATATCTACACTGGAGCTCCGTGGCGCTCCTGTAGCCAAATCGTCTTTTTGGTGGATGGAGTGGATTTGACCTCAGATCCACGCCACTCTAGTCCAAATAGATCACTGCTCTATATATAATCAAGAATAGGGGTAATAGGAAATGTAAGTCAAAACGGGAATATAGTAGTCTTGGCTGTAACTTAGGGTGCTTTGAGCCTGTAACTAACAGTAGGCTCATACAACCTACGATTCAAGCTACCTTAGGATCGAACACGCCAAGGCTTAGGTGTATCATCTATACGGGACGTTCTAACTGTGTAATTAGGCTAGTTTTGGTGGATTAATCTGTATTATACTCCCCTTGATTCCTTAGTATTTTAGAAACAGATGAATTCAATCACTTTGTTCAATCAATCAATTCACTTCCTTTGAAGCTATTATTAGCAACGCCCTGACCTCCTGAAGCTCAACAGGAAATTAGGATCCGCAGCACGCGCCGCCATCTGACTGCTTGAACGGACTATGAATCAATCAATCAAACCCGCAATATATTCAAGCCTGCCTCCCGAGTTCTTTAATAACTTGGCCGATCATGGCATGCTTGGCATTAACCCTTGGTCCTTTGAACCACTTGCGGGCGTCAATGGCAAACCAGAGTAAAGCAAATAACATGGGAGCCCCGTACACAAGACAGGTCCAGTTCATATTGGAAGAGCTAATAATTCAGTCAATAACTTTTCTGCTTATGATAGGGCTTTGAAGGACTTACTTGAGGTCACTTCCTATCGTGCTAGGTAAACACAATATCGGAACCATTAGAACGACAAATGCAACAGCGGCCGCTCCGATCGGCTTGCCGAACTTTCCGAGATGCCAAGGTCCCCTTCGAAACCTATTGCCGACAAAGAAGACCCTCAAAGAGATGGGGATCGTGAATGCAATAAAGCAAGCAATGGCGCCGACAGAGAAGATGGCTAGGATAGCCACCTCCCCAGCAAATATAAGGAGGCAAAGCAGGATGCCAACGGTACAGTTGAACCATACCGCATTGACCGGTGTCTTGGTGTAGCTGTTCACTTTCCGCCAGTATTTTGACATGGGGAAGCAACCGTCACGGGCGTAGGCATAGGTGACTCGAGAAGCTGCAACCATGCAACCTTGACCCATGGAGAAGCCAGCTATTATAGTCAATGCGAGAGTGGCAAGCGCAGTCTTCATCGGCAGAACCTGGAGCAAGTAGGTCGCCCACGGTTGGCCAAGGTCAGAGTTGAGGACTGCCCCAATGTCGACGACTGTGTACGCAACAACAATCTGCAAGACCCAACCAAATATGCCACCAATTGCAGACGTCAAAACAATGGCGCGCGGAGAGGCGACGTCAGCAATGGCGCATTCCTCGCTCAGATGAAAAGGCGCATCAAAGCCTGACATTGCCCACATAACGCTGATGAAACTCATTAATATGGCGATACCATTGGGGAAATCTGTACCATTGTCGATGTTGCTCCACACTCGATAAGTTGGTGTGAACTTAGGATCCGTTACAGTAGCTACAGGTATGAGAATGATGACAATGATTACTGCTACCATGTTGAAACTGGACCCCAAAGAATTGAAGACAGCGATCCACTTGGTTGGCATGCTGCTGATGCAACTTTGGATGATCATGAGGAAAGTGGTGAGGAGGAACAACTCGTAGTTCGTTAGTACGTAATCCGAGTCGGTTATCGACCGAGCAGCAAGAATCATTGCCGCCACTGAATAGTTGACTGATGGTGCACCCGTGACTTGTCCAATCCAACTAGACCAGCCAGTCGCCCAAGATGCAATAGGGCCCCAGCCTGGAGGTGCAAGAACAGCCGACGCATAATAGAGACCACCGCTGCAAAAAGGAACGTCAGAATATGCCATACGATGGACTGTGAATGCAATTCTGACCTTGTTGGCATTGATGAGCAGAGTTCAGCCAAGCTCAGGGCGACACATTGGATAAAGGCCATGGCAATTATCCATCCCCAGACCATCCCTGGAAAGGAGATTGATATCAGCCCAATATTCTGTAACACTCGTCCACGATATTATTTGAAGAAAAAAGAAAAGAAAAAAAGAGTAACACACCCGCAGTTCCAGCGTAACCCATGCCATAGAATAACGTCGATGCGAAACTCGGAAGCAACCCCAACACGGCGAAGCTGACACAGAAGGAGGTCCAAAGACTGAATTCTCGTTTGAACTCTTGCTTGTAACCTAAAGACAAGAGGACCTTCTCGTCATGGTCGACCGGCAACTCGTCTTCAATGGGCTGTAGCATGGTTGTTGCTATTGTGGATCATATGAACTCGGCTTGTTGACACTCGGTTTTCGCAACTCGTGGTCGGCTGATGAGATGCTAATTCTCCCTTTCAACGCATGGAATAATGGCTATTTGAAGGCTTGTTGTTAGTACTGAGTACCCCGTAATGAATGTGAAGAGCACGCGATAACAACCCAATAACGGACAAGGGGTTGCTGAAGGTTATGGTATATAACGGATCTAGGGATAGTAGAAATCAGGGTGCCTCCTTATTAGTAGCTATCACATACTGAAGAGCCGCACGGCCAATCTTCAAGGGGAGAGGGTAGGGGAAGAGATCTGTCGCTTCATCAGCCCTGTCCCTTGTAGGAAATTAGCTTAAGCCACAACATCCAAAGATGGCGTGACAGAGTTTAAACCTAGCAAGCCTAAGGAATCCCTTTAAGCCAAAGAAACAATTTCTTACTGTTACGGGCGACAAGCAAGGGGGTTTCAGCCCTACTAGTTCGGGAGGTGGACGCTGGGCCTAGGATTACGAACATAACACCCCAGAGGCTTGTGAGGATCTACTTCGTATTTACATGCATGCTATCTATCAATTGCGGGGAGCATTTTCGTAACCTCGAGGTGCGAAGGATTAAATTATGAATTATCTGACCTCGCGTTGCGGCGCAAATGGATTATGGCAGCAAACTCTGGGTGAAGTGAGGGCTGGAATTCTAGATCCATCTCAAGCTCCGTAGGGCGCCTCCCAGGACGCCGGAAATGTTATCGGATTGTCGTTCAATGGTTCCTTATGGACCACATAGCGAGTGTGTGCGCAGACTTTTCACTTTTCCCACTAGCCCGAGCAAAATATTGCTTTTATCCTTATTATTAGTTCATATATTGGGTTTGGTGCGGCCCTGCTACACGACTGGCCGCCTCTCGTCTGAGGCTCGCGGCAGACGGCGCCTCCTCTATTAGAGCCTGAGGGCCAATACAGCAAAATCAATGAAGCTAGTTCAAGAGTGGCTGTCCGCCAGCCCAGCAGCAGGCTGCTGAGTGTCTGCAGACCGCCATGCCTCTGCGCAATAGTTGCTGTCCTCGAACCACTTGTATCTCAGCAACACGGAGGCGTCTGAATCCATTGGATGTGGGAATTACAGCAATGCGTTGGGTGCCGCGAGGAAGCTGCGAGATTCAGCAGAGTCAAAGCCACCAAAGCACTGCTCCCCCATGTTCAGCTACTCCTCAACACGCGCTCCCCCTTGTAAAATGGATTGCAACATCTCTCTTTCGTAGCCCAGTCATGGAGGGCGAACTCGAGCTCGACTGTAAAAGCTCTTGGTTTAAGTGGCAGAGAGTGGATTTGGGGGTACTGGGCAAGAAAGAGGCTAAGAACAAAATCTACCTGCTATCCCCGTCTTGGTTTAATCACCCTGGTCGCTCCCGCAAAATTGCACGTGGTGACCAGGGTGGGGGTAATCAGATCAAGACCCTGGCCAGGTACTAGTACAGCTAGAGGCGAGGGGCATTTTCGGAGACACTTCGCCAGATGTCACGGCGAACCGCTCTGGGCACTGGCAGGCGTTCAGGGTGCTGTGCTGTGCTGCACTCGGAGCACAGAAGAAAGTGCAGAGCATGCAGCAGCCCGCCGTTACTGGCTGGGGCACTCGGTGAATCCCATAAACGCCCCGGATCCTACATGATTATTAGATTCAATGGTTTTTATGTCTGAGTGTCGATGGGCCTGTGCAGCCGTCAGGCCTCAAAATCTCTCATTTTTGCTTTCTCCTCTCCATATTGTAGACCCTTGGATACAGCGCACAGTATATAAATTCTTTGCCCTCCAATTTTACTAGAAACAAGTACGCGGCAACTTAGGTCTTTTGAAATTTTGGTGGTGGTGACTGGCTGCTACGTGTGACCCGATTAAGTCGGGATTCGTTATATCGGATTCTTATTTCAGTCTAGCTCTGGCGCTTTGCTTTGTTTTTTTTTTTTACGGAGGAGGTAGCTGATCTGTTGAAACCCTAATTACCCTAATTGAGCGACTGCACTTAAGCCATAAGCCACACCTGTTAATTCCAGGTGTGTTTGCTTCAAAGCCTCAAATAATCACATGACTTGAATTTCTCAGACGCACGCAAGCTTTCTATCCCTCCGTACCCAGACTTCGTAACATGATTGCACCACTCTGTTTGATCCTCACGACGAACTATGGATCCGCGATCGATGGCCCCGGAGGCATCATCCCTCGTCTTCTTCTACGCAAACACTGCAAAAGCGATAAAGAATGTCACTGAAAAATATAATGCGGCCCCGACAACATCATCCATTAGTGCCGAATGCTCAGCCATCAGCGCGACTTTGATGGACATCCAGTCGCTGCTAAGCCAACCTCACGCCCTCTCATCGCGTGTCATCTCACAGATTCAGCTTGAAGAAGCTTTAAAAAATGCACAGAATGGCTGCAATTTCGCGGTTTCTAGGCTGGAGGAAGAAGCAGGAAAATGTATGGGAAATCAAACAACCACGGGAGAGAGCCCTCGCACCTGGAGCATGACGTATCTGTGCGACGAAGTACTGATAAAGGTACTTCTGCAGCAAATTCAGAGGCAGCTAACGGATATCAACTTGCTGATTGCGGCAGCACAAAGGTAATCGAAACCTTGAGTCTCGTACTTCGCACGCCTGAAGCATGCTAATAATATTTAGAAACTCTAGTTCGGAAATTCGACAACTTCTCAAGAATGACACCTTTATCGGCGACTTAATCGACATAAGGGATCCAATAGATACCCCGACCCCTAGTAAGCCCTGTGGATACAGTCAAGCTCTCTGGGAACAATTCGACCCCGATTCGAAGTCCATTTGTACTCAAAGCTCCACCGATGTATCCGGCTTTAGCTTCCGCTCGGGGCAGAGTGAAACCTACAGTCTACTTGACGGTGACGGTGACGCCGATACGATGGTACCCAAGTCACACTTGGCACCACCACAATCTGACAAGACCAAGAAGGTACCACGTGCGCAAATGGGGTCCATATTCTTCAAACTTTTCAAGTCCAACACCGAGTTGCACCGTGCCGCAAAGAAAGGAGATGCGAAGAAGATAAAGGCGCTACTAGATTTGGGAGTGGACATAAACTACGAGGGTTCTTCTGGATGCACAGCGCTGCACCTGGCAACCGACTGCGGTCACGAAGTGGTGGTCCGGGTGCTTCTGGACAATGGGGCGGATCCTAAGGCAAAGTCTAGTGAGGGACGAACTCCGCTGCACAGTGCGGCCCGCACCGGTCACACGGGAGTGGTCCGGCTGCTATTAGAGAAAGGCGTTGACGTCAAAGCGGAGGATCCTTCTGGCTCTACTGCGCTTCATATAGCAGCCTACAATGGACAAGAATCAGTGGTCCAGATTCTGCTAGAGAGATATCCCTTCGTTGAGCTAAGGGGGCCTTCTGGATTTACAGCGCTGCATGTCGCGGCCTTCAACGGGCAATCGGCAGTAGTCCGGCTGCTGGTCGAGATGGGGGCAGACCTCGAAGCACGGAGTGACACTGGACGGACAGCGCTGCAGCTGGCAGCCGAAAAAGGGCACGAGGCGGTGGTGCGGCACCTGCTACAGCATGGGGCCAATATCATGGCGAGGGATAGCATTGGACGGACGGCGCTGCAGGGGGCAGTCTCAAACCAGCACGGAGTGGTGGCGCAACTGCTGTTGGATAAGGTGGTGCCAGAGGCTCCCCCGCACTGGCAGCTCCAACGAGGCTCTGGATCAGGACCAACCTTTGAATTTGGTGCAGTCGAGCCAGCTTTCAAGATGGCAGAATTGGATGCAACTGAGTCACCCATGTGGTCGCGACAAGTCTCGCACGCGCCGATATATGAGCTTCCCGATTCATCAGTTGCGGTTAAGTTGCCGGCAGGTGAATTAAACGCAGGGCTGAGGAGCCCGACGTCGATAACTCGGCGGATGACTCCGCTGGCAAACCGGAAAAAGGCAAGGGGAACGTGAAGGCGGAGCTGGGATCTGTCCTTGCAATTGTATGATCTGGGCGTGGAAGACGGCCTGGGGTGGGTGATATCCCTTGCACCAATATAGAACGGTGGTGCGCACGGACCACAGTTCTAAGGACGCAGAGCGTTCGACTCATTAATGCAATGAATGGAAAGCGCCCGCCATAATTATTGGCCACGTCCGGGCATGTCTTAACGGCTTGCGGTACTGGCATGATTCTCTGCCATGGCCAAGAGAAGCTCGGGGAGGCGGAGGCCATGTACCACCAGCGGGCGCTGGCAGGGAAGGAGAGGGCGGTGGCGGAGCTGCTGGTGGAGAAAGGTGGTCGAAGTCTAACGAGACGATTGATGGTGCTGTACTGGACGGCCGAGGACGGGTACAAGGCAATAGTGCAGCTGCTTCTCGAGCATAAGGCAGTCGTTCTGTACTTACGAAAGCGTTTTATTAATCTACGAAAGGTTGAGAGAAGAAAACTCTGCTCTCTGAGAGCGGATGGATGCACAGCGTCTGTGAGCAAGCACGAGACGGTTGTCAGTTGACGGCTGCGAGAATAATCGATTGAAGAACCAGCTGAGAAGCTGGGAGAGCTGAGTCTAAATACACTGAGAAGGCTCTGGAGCAGTAGTGAAACAGTGGAGATACTGATGTGTCTTCACGTGACTCCCCCTTGTGGCTCTCATGCTTCTAATGCTATCATGAGGAAGCTTTGCCCGATTTGCGAGCATAGATGGTTGCTAATACTCCGTTAAGTCATACAAGGCAATGGAACCATATCTATAGTTTTGATACCTGCACTTGAATGATAGATAGCACTGCGTGATCATTCCAAAAGCGCACACTGGTTAATCATTCCGTGCGCAAATTCCCAGACCTCAGCCGGCTGCATCCTACTCGGGGTGCCTTCTGTGAGGCTGCGCCACAACACGACACGATGGCAGCTTGGAACTTCCTATACTCTCCTCTTTTACGCCTCGCTAGTGGTAAACAGCTCGCTATTGTGTTGACCTCTCCACCGTCAGGTCCAAATATACCGTGCAGCCAGATGTACGATGAAACGATTCCGCCCTTACGCCGAAGATTACACTGTGGGATGGATTTGCGCTTTGCCCGTCGAGCTTGCTGCGGCGCGAGAGATACTGGATGAAGAACACAACGATGGCAACGTATCGACTTCATACACGCTCGGCCGCGTTAGTGAACACAACGTCGCCATCGCTTGTCTACCAGCCGGCCAGATCGGTCTCGCTTCTGCGGCCGTAGTCGCGACTCAAATGCAGTCAACCTTCCCATCGATTCGTATTGGCCTAACGGTAGGCATTGGAGGCGGAGTCCCAAGCACGGATGCGGACATACGGCTGGGTGATGTGGTGATAAGTCAACCGCACGGGGTGCATGGAGGAGTGGTGCAATATGATCTTGGAAAGACTGGAGCAGGTGGATATGTTACACGCACGGGTTCTCTCAATGCGCCGCCGACAGTTTTGCTAAACGCATTAGCAAATCTTCAAACAAACTACCTCGGACGTAAAAGCAATCACTCTGCGCACCTCTCTGCATTTAACGCCTTACCGGCATTCGCATACGGCAATACAGGACCGGATACTTTGTTTGAGTCAACTTATAATCACGTTGAAGGGGCGACGTGTGATAAGTGCAGTAAGGATAAAGTAGTAGAACGGACTGCACGCGAAAGTCAAGAGATTGTGGTTCACTATGGCACAATCGCGTCTGGAAACCAAGTCATCAAGGATGGCGTTACAAGGGACAGACTGAGCTCAGAGCTAGGCGGTATACTTTGCTTCGAAATGGAAGCGGCGGGTCTCATGAACACTTTCCCATGCCTTGCCATCCGCGGTATCTGCGATTATGCGGACTCACATAAGAATAAGAGGTGGCAGCCCTATGCGGCAGCGACAGCAGCAGCTTGTGCTAAAGAACTCCTATTAGTCATACCCGGGAAAGAAGTTGCTGGTGCGAGGACTGTTAAGCAAGCTATTGAGAGCCAAGACTATCTCTACTCCGTTCCGCTGGAAACGGTGCACAGTTACACAGAACGGCGGACACTTTCCTCGGTGATTAAAGAGAAGTTGCGCATACGCCATCAAAACAATAGCGTCCCTTATGCGCTTGCCCTCTATGGCCTTGGCGGCACGGGAAAGACTCAACTGGCGTTAAAGTTCGTTGAGGACCACAAGGAAGAGTATAACCCGATCCTATGGATCGACGGCAAGAGTCCAGAAACAGTGCGATCAAGCTTCGAGCGCTGCGCTAGCGAGCTTCAGCTCTCCGTGGATAGAGTGCCAACACAAAATTTGGATCTAGAGAACTTGCCTACGGTTCGGGCTGTACTTAGATGGCTTCGGGGTCGGAAGGAATCGGATCATGAGTGGTTGGTTGTCGTTGACAATGCTGATGATCTCACTTGGGGTATCAAGAGAATAATACCTAAAGGAAGACGAGGGAATATTATTATCACTAGTCAAGATGATCAGTCGCCGAGACTTTTAGAAGGGAGATGCGAGAAGCTTCGGGTTGACCTTATGGAACCGCTAGAAGCAAGTGCTCTTCTTCTCCAACACCTCAACTGGGATTCTCATTCGGTACCCTCTCAAGCTCAAAATATTTCTGACGCGATAGTGGAGCGCCTTGGTTACTTGGCCCTCGCTGTTGACTTGGCGGGCGCTTTTATCAGCAACGATCCAAATCAAGAAGCTGCGCTGAACCAGTACTTGACCGACTACGGCAAGCATCAAGACGCGCTACTGCGGAGCGAGTATTTCCGTGGCCTTTCCTCGTACGACAAGACGGTGTGGACTGTGTGGGATACAACTTTGAAGACGATTGAGAAAAGATACCCGGATGTACAAGCAGGGCTTCTGCTTGCCTTTCTAGCGCGCTTCAACCACGGACTTATCCAAGACGAACTGTTCCGTCTAGCAAGCCTTGGTTTCTCTGTCGTATATCAAGACCTCTGTCAGGAAAATCAAGACCTCCCCCACTGGCTGAAGAGACTCATCAAGATTGATCAACGGGAATGGGATAGCTTCCACTATCGGGAGGCGTTCAAGCCGCTTATCCGTTACAGCTTATTGCAGCGTGTAGATGGAGAGTGGCCGGGAGTAACCATGCACAGCCTAGTTCAGTGGCGAGCAATGAATCATGACGAGGATCAGCCATGGGAATTTTGGTATTTGATATTTATTTCGGCAGTGTCTCACCAGAATTTCCAGGAACATGGCAGGCCTCAGTTCCGGCGACATATAATATTGCATATACCGGTTCTTAATATGTCTTGCCTTGAAGCTATGCGGATAAATGATAGGAGAAAAGCGTTGATATGGGCTATTATTGGCAGTATATACTACAAAGAGGGACGATGGAAGGAGACCCAAGAGCTGGAAACTCAAGTAATGGAAACAAGAAAGAGATTGCTGGGGTTGGATCATGTTGATACGATGAGTAGTATGGCCAACCTAGCGTCTACGTATAGAATGCAGGGGCGATGGGAGGAAGCAGAGAAACTGCAGATGGCTGAGTTGGAGACATGTTCGAGGGTACTAGGCCGTGAGAATCCTTCCACACTCACTAGCATGGCCAATCTAGCGTCGACGTACCGTAATCAAGGACGATGGAAGGAGGCCGAAGAGCTGGGGGTGCAAGTGGTGGAGGCGGGGGTGAGGGTGTTGGGGCCGGAGCATCCCGACACGCTGACCAGTATGGTTAATCTAGCGTCGATGTACCAGAAACAAGGACGATGGAAGGAGGCCGAAGAGCTGGGGGTGCAAGTGATGGAGGTAAGGGTGAGGGTGTTGGGGCCCGAGCATCCCGACACACTGACCAGCATAGCCAATCTGGCGTCGGTGTTTTGGAATCAAGGTCGATGGAAGGAGGCCGAAGAGCTGGGGGTGCAAGTGGTGGAGGTAAGGGTGAGGGTGTTGGGGCCGGAGCATCCCGACACACTGACCAGCATGGCCAATCTGGCGTCAACGTACTGGAATCAAAGAAGATGGAAGGAGGCCGAAGAGCTACAGGCACAAGAGTTAAAGATATCCTCGAGGGTGCTAGGTCAGGAGCATCCCGACACACTGACCAGCATGGCCAATTTGGCGTTGATGTACCGGAATCAAGGACGATGGAAGGAGGCCGAAGAGCTGGGGGTGCAAGTGATGGAGGTAAGGGTGAGGGTGTTAGGGCCCGAGCATCCCGACACACTGACCAGCATGGCCAACTGGCGTCGACGTACCGGAATTAAGGAAGATGGAAGGAGGCCGAACAGCTACAGGCACAAGAGTTAAAGATATCCGGTATTGGGTCAGGAGCATCTAAACACGCTATCTAGTATAAACGACCTCGCATAGATATAGAAATCCCAAGGTCGCAATCGCGAAGCCGTGGATTTAATGGCTAAATATATTTAGTTGCGAGAATAGAAGCTAGGAGTAGAAGACTTTAGGTCTATTATATTAACTAAGGCCTTATATAAGTAGTAGAGATAAAAAAAGCTTTTTAGTAGTTAGATGGATATTTATATTAAGTAAGTATATTTTTATAGCTAAGCCTAATTTATAACTTTATTATATATATTATTAAGATAGTTTTAAATTATTAACTTAAAGGCTAATAATAGAGACACTTACCTACGCTTATAAAGAATAATAGATATAAAATCTTTAATTATATTATATAATTATACTACTTATATTTTTAGACTTTTAGCTTATAGTAATGTATATAACTAGCTTTTACTTCTCCCTTTAGTAAGCGCTCTAAAATTTTAAATTTGGTACGCGTATCTAATCTCGTTTAGTTACTATTAATTATATATCATCGGCAAAATATGGTACCCTTTCAATGGCCTCAATGGTTGGTGGTTGACGCAATTGGTGTGTAGTTGAGGGCATTTGGCAACTCGACCGACTAGCCTATGTCGTGTTTTTTTGACACGCAGCCTGCGCATTTGGCAATTATAATTGCATCTGCCTCTTTTATACCAATAGTATATTTTAGATAATAAATAATAAATAAAGGCTATTTTAAAGCTATTTATAAGGCTAGCAAGGCAAATTGTATACACTTCTTTATAAAATCTATATATATAGCTAAAAAGTAGCTGCTAAGAGTAGCAGATATAGGCCTGTCTGCATCTACCTACCTATCTGTATCTACCTACCTATCTACATTGCCTACTTGTCTGCATCTGCCTACTTGTCTGCATCTACCTACTCGTCAGCATCTGCCTGTTTGTGCCTACCTGTCTGTGCTACCTTGATTCGATCGATCGATCGATCGAATCGTTTAGTGTTCGCTGGCTAGTCGTTGTCGTCTGTCTCTGGTGACAGTCGTCTGGCTCTGGCGACGGTCGTCTGGTTCTAGCGATAGTCATCTAGTTCTAGTAACGGTCCTCTGCTGGCTGCCGTTCTAGTGCCTCCCTAGGTAGGGAGGATGTAAGGAAGGAAGGAAGGGTAAAAAATAAGGCGGCTATATAGGCAGAGACACGTGTAGAGGCTATCGGGAATATAGCGGGGACCCGATGCAGAGCTTCGTGTAGAGCCTCCGTACGCAGAGCTTCGCGCAGAGCCTCGTGCAGAGCCTCGTGCAGAGCTTCGTGCAGAGCTT
>Ga0307515_10014216_pt1 | contig 14788 bp, 12 predicted proteins | sample 17_EM_MG_FD_194513 | JGI IMG/M metagenome (GOLD analysis project Ga0307515, IMG submission 194513) | Populus trichocarpa ectomycorrhiza microbial communities from riparian zone in the Pacific Northwest, United States - 17_EM | ecosystem: Host-associated > Plants > Roots > Unclassified | place... | reverse complement strand
GGAGCTCCAAGAGCTCCACGGCTTCAAATCCACTCCATCCAACCAATCAAATTGACAGGATCCAGTCCAGTCAAACTACGGCTCCACCATGGAGATCCAAGATTAACCCAGTCCAAAAAGATCACTGGTTTCGAGCCTAGTTGATGCCGTAGTACGTTAATATGCTAGAACGAACGAGTCCTTAACCGAATATTACGACGAAATGCAATACTAGAAGAGCTTATAGAGGTGGAAGATAAGGCGGCAGAAGTAGGGGAGGGCTATATAGAGAACCTGGCTTTACAACGGGAGTTAATTATAATTTGGTAGCTTTTGAACTAGGAAGAGGCCCGCCGATTCGAAGCCTCTATATAGCACTGCCACCTTAATAAAACCCTATAATCGCCTAACACCATGCATCGTAATACTACCTCCCAAAATCTCTTATACAAAATCCGGGGAATCGTTAAAATCTAGGCCTTCAAAATATAGAGGATCCGGCTTAGAATTTCGGTCAGGATCCGGATCTTGCGAATCCGGTTAGATCAGGATTCACATTTCGGACGGATTGCAACCCTAGCAGGCATACACTTCTACTTCCCACTCTTACCTTCCATCCTAGTCCCTTCGGCACCCTTCCCCTCCGCGGGATGATGGCTTCAGGCGGTGGGTTGGGTCTTAGCGGAAGTATTCATAATGAAACTGATTGACGATAATGAGAAGAATGTGACTCTAATACTAGGATTCCGAATGAGAGTTGTTAATGAGGAAGATAGTACACCTGGACGGACGGGGAATACCGACCTCAACGGGATCTTTGAAAAGAAACATGACATGATAGTAGATAGATAGGATGATCCAAATTACAGATCTGATAGAATGTATAGTGAGATGAAAAGGGTTGAGAAATGGCAGGGCGCATGACGAAATGTGGGAGTATATTGTGATTTCTCAGGCTAGCTTAGCATGTGACATGTGATACCACCATAGCTCGCAAGAAATCCCAATGTATTCTATACGACGAGTGAGAAGCTGGCACTCCGCCGGATTATAGGTATAGTCGAGTTGCACTCCTGAAAAGTGGTTAGAGACATCTTATATATTTCATTTTGTCTATTCTTCTGCTTCGAACAGCTCGTTCCATCAGCAGATATTGAAGGTATTCCAACGACCTCAACCTCTGATCTTCATCCAACAAAGCTACGCTAGAACGGGTTATTCCAAACCGGTCTATTATTCGTCCACTGATTCCTTAACGTATCAATCTTCAAAATCCTTGCACCCGCAGCCAAAGCCTCGGGATCATTACCCCCCGCGACCACATTATCCCTCTGCGTCGGCGTCGCATATGCCTGCTCTAACTGTGGTAACCACGTATCGATATGCAAAATCGCCTTGTTAAGCGCATACGTCGCTCTCCCCCTGATCCATGTATTCCACAGCTGCTGCAAGCCCTGCGGCTGCCACTGCCCGAACTGGTTCCCGGAGCGGTCGGTTTTCGCGATACCGGGAACGACCTGGGTGTCCATCTGGTTGAGCATATTCCCGACACGATCCTTTTGTAGGACGAGACGAGCCGAGATGGTCTGGTCGGTGTGGTACCTGATAGCAGTGATGGTGTCTTTGAGGTTCTTGATGGCGGTGTCAGGGTCTTGCAATAGGTACTGGCGCATCGTGCCGTCGTTTCTGATGGCGCCGGTACCCCACATGCCTTGTTTCGCACCGTTGACGTCGTTTTCGAGTAGTACGAATTCGTTCGCCCATTGGTTGTCGCTGCCGGGGAAAACACTGCCGACCCAATCCACAGGGTCCATCGACATCTGTTGGCCGTTGACATTCATTGTCGGTCGTGTGGCTGCGTTGAGCTGGTACCAGAGTGGTTTCATGCATCCGCAGAGATTCACGGCTCGGCCGAAGTTTGCGCCTGGTGTGGGGTTTGTACATTGGACTTGGTTCTTAATTTCATCGAAGAAGATACCAACAAGTTGGAACTCGAGGATGTGTTCGGTGGCGTAGAGGTTGGTGCCACCTTGGCCAGCAGTTTGGAGCTGCCCAAATCCAAAATCGTTGCAGTTTTGCCGGTTCGTGTAACCATATGTTAAAGCATTGTTAACAACCTAGAAGCAGTTAGAGAATTCCGGCCAAGTAGAGAGGATATTCTTACATTGAGGAGCGTGCTCGAGGTATCGTGAATCGGAGCTTTCATGTTCATAACAGCTGAACCGGAGCAAAACTCCTTCGGCGGCTTCCTATCTCTGTCGCGCTTGTCGAAAGTGTGGACATCCCTCAATGACAGACCGACATCGCGTTTTGACATCGGGTTGACGTCCCATCCTCCATGGATCCTCTCGCACGGAGTACCACCTCCAGTAGTATCACCTTTAGGGTCCGGACAGAAAAGGTTCTGAAGTGGTACATGGAAAGGCGGTCCATATACTGCCGCACGCTTTCCCAGTTGGTGAAGAGATAAATTGCGTCTCTCGCCATAACTGATCAACGCAGTACCCGGCTCATTTTCATCGAAGTTGACTGTGCCTTCTCTGGCAGATATGGATCTGCGCTCAGGACCTCCCTGCGCTAACTGAGGACAAGTGCCCCCGTCGATTAAAGGAATTTCCCCAGATCCAGGTAGGTTCCACTTCTTCGTACCCCATCCCAAAGAAGACGCCTCAACTTGCGCATAAAGCGCGACTCCGAGATCCATACCGTAGGTCCAGGGACAGGAGCCAGTAGTACTGACGCCAGCCCCGACCTTAAAGCGAACATAGCCGTCTGCAACAACAGCGGCGGCGGCAGCTCCGACCTTCCATCGATCATCGAACCGAACGCCGAATTCCATAGCTGCTTTTAAGTGGGCTTCGACCTTGCCCTCAGCCTTTACCGCAGCATAGAATGTGGGTTTCTGCAAGCCGTTCATGTTACCGGTGTCTCTGGTGTCTACCAGGTCATCTTCATCTGGGTCGAATTCTTGCGACGCAGCGGGCAGAGTCTGTTGGACTTCCCACGAAGCAATATCAACTTTAGTCTCAATTTCAGCGGAGAGCGTTAAGCCGGCGTCGAAGCTGCCTACTACTCGAACACTTGGGCCGATGGTTACAATACCCGGAACCCGGAAGGTTGCCCCAGGGAAGGGCAAGGTTAAAATTTCCCTGTCGCCAGTATCGTACCTAACCCTGGCAAGGGCTTCCAAAGTAAATGTAGCGGTGACCTCTCCGTTATTACTGAACGTAAGATAAGATTGGCTCAGATCAAGCGGGAGGTTGAGCTTTGTAATAAGCGTAAAGCCAAAGCTAGTTGACACCTTAACATGCGTTAGAGCTTGCACCAAAACATGACCATCAAATTTCGCCTCGCCACTTCCGCAGCTCCATGAATCGTCAACAATCTTGGCTGTAAAGATCTGGTCGAGGTCGTGGGTAAATTCCTTAGTGATCTTGGGGTTAATTAAGCCTTTAAGCCAATCAATAACACCGCTGCCGAACCATCGCTTGTGGAGCTCTTCAGGGGTGGCAGCGCCGAAGTGGTAGTCATCCCGCCACTCTTCTTCGAGCCATCTCTTATGATTACCACCGAAATCCGCAAGCGATCTTTTTCTCTTTCCGGATGCCGCGGCGGCAACAACATTATCCCAGTAATTATCCTTATTGCTGAAATCAATTCGCATTTGAGTGTCGCCATTGTCTCGTGGAACTCGAGTGAAATCGTAGTCGAAGGTCAAGTCGTATACAATTGGGTTGATCAGCCGTTTGTGTAGATGTGCTGGGACGTCCACTTTCGAAGGTGTCATGGACTTAGCCACAGCATACTTGCCTGGACCGCAACCCGGAGGCATCTGAAGAATGGTGCCAGGAACACCATGTCCGAGACCAATCTTGTAGCAATTACTATCCACCGAGACATCCGTGCATACCATCTGGACAGTATACTCATCCTCACTCTCTCCATCCTGGCAATTAAAGACTTCCCAGTGCGAGCCGTCACGCTTATCGAGCGAAATTTGGAGTTCTTCTGGAGAAGAGAGTACTACAAATTGGAAAGATGCATCGCCCGGCTCTTCTGTAGTCTTCGCATCACCGGACCCAAATGTGTCATCGACATTCAAATTATAGTCGTTATCGACATCCTCTCCCGTAGCTGGTTCCGGGAAGAGTCTTTCCAACGGCACTGGCAAGAATGGCGACTTGCCACCGGTGGGATCGCAGCAGTAAACCCGAGTACGTTCCATCCGAGGGAAGCAAGATTGACCAAGCCCGTAAGGACTGTCTGTGAGCTGTACCGAATGTCCGGTTGTCGGGCAATGGTCATCGAAACAGGATCCGGGCTCGCCGTACCATTTGCAGTTTGTCCACTTTTGGGCATCTTCCTTTGGACAGCAGTAACGCTTTTGGAGCTCCATATCTGCAGAGTCAAGAAACTCGGCCAAGGCAGCCCCGATAAGACCGCCTATCCTCACGATATCCGCAACTGTGGAAACGAAGGTACCGGAGAAAGTCTAGTATCGATTAGTAGATGAAAAATATATATAATAGTAAGACGTATTCATATGGTGGTATAGAACTTAGAGAATGCATGAGATTCACAACTCCACTTACCATGGTAGTATCATCTCCATTGCAGCTTTTGCCCACGCCGGCCCAATAGCACTTGTTCTCCTTGGCCTCGGGGGACTTGCAACAGTACACTTTATTGCCGTCTTCACAGTACTTCCCATCGCCCCATCTATTTAATTCCATAGTAACCTCATCATCATGGCAATGTCCGTTACACCATGGGTCACCACCGCGCCAGGTGCAGTCTTTGGGGTCTGGAGCTCCAGCAAGGGGACAGCACAGCAGACTGTCTTTCTCTTTCGAGTGTCTTGTGATTGGTTTTGCACCTCCACATGGCTGGTTCTCAATCTTGAAGAAGCCAGCCTTGCATGTACCTCCGCAGTCGGTGACGTAACAATCGGGAACAGTGGCATCTTCCCAGTAGGCTTTGTCGTCGGCATCCTTGGCAAAAGCCGATATGGTTTTTGGGGCTAGTACTGCCTTGAGAGCTTCTAGATCATCGGTGTCCTGGTCGACGGCCCAGATAAGCAGCCCTCCAAGGCCGAGATTGTTTGCAAAATCGATCTTGGCCTTGAATGTATCTTGATCATCGAATGATACCCATTGATCTTGATTCCAAGTGATGTACTTGACAGCGGCCTCTTTGTCATGGTAGGGCTTGAGTTTGTTGGATTTGATGATCTGCTGGATCTCCTTATAGGTGAGAGTGCCAGAATTGTCACTACAGCCACCAGGAGCAGCTCCACCCTTAAAATTGCAGCCTGGCTTGTAGCATGAGGGATCAGAGAGTTGGAAACTTCGACCGTAGAAGCCAAGACCAAGATTAAGCTTAGCTGGCGGCACATCGTTGCGCCAAAAGAGGTCCATGGCCAATTTGATCTCGGACAGGTTGGTGTGGGCGTACACGTGACTCCCAATGGGATTGGTAGAGTCCCAAACTCCGTGAAGATCATAGCTCATGACATTGATAAAATCGACATGATCGACCGCCTTGAGATCAAAATGCCTAAGGTACCAAAAGCTAGTTGGAACAGTGAACGAGACGACATATTTCATTGGTTGTTTGCTGTTTTCATCGTCAAGTTCTTTCAGGAATGTTACGAAATTCTTCCCGTCGTCCGGGTTACCTCCGCGGTCTGAGGCTCCGGGATACTCCTGTGTTTTCTCAGCAGAACATCGCCGCATATCGCACAGATCATTCACGTACCCAGTCAAAATCTACACCATCGAATGCATACTGTCGCAGGAAGCTGAACAGATTCTTGATAAAGGTCGCTCGGTTAGCCTTTGAGCTCACCATATCACTAAACAACGGCTGTGTTGCGGTTCCTGTAGGAGGTAATAAGTCAGCCCTTCAATATGCAGAGTAGCGTTCTTTTATATATACCATTGTCATTGAACGTCCAGCCTCCGAGAGCCACAATGGTTTTAAGGCCCGAATTCTTTCTCTTCACATTCGTGAACTCGGCGAATAGACTTTCATCAAGATCGTCCATGGGAACTACTTCGAAAGCACCTGGAGAAATATAACCAAAAGAGAAGTAAAGATGGGTAAACGCGCCAGCAGGAATGCTGTCAAAGTCCTAGACACCATTAGACATTACCTTCAATAGCGGAATTTCAGTCAAGCCTCACCATGCCCTGGCATTTCCTATCGTGGGCCCAGGCCTCGTAATATCCAATGACACGGTTTTGGACGTTTCCTCCAGATGCGCCAGAGCCTGGCTGGTCACAATTGCTCTGGCAACCAGGTTCGTCGTCCGTTCCTTTATCACAGAATTCATCAGTCATTCCGCAGAACCTGTTTCTGTCAGCGCTTCTACCAGCGGGAAAATCCCTTCATTAAGTACATACCCAAATGGCGAGCAGCAAACATTGAGTGGGCACTTCTGCCCTGGGGTTTTGGCGTATTTTCCACACTCGGCATGCGCATCACAATTCGACCAGCATACATCGTTTGGGCTTTGGCCGTTGGTACCGCATGCTTCCGGTCCGTAGTTACAGTAGCCCGTCTTTTTGGAGCAACAAGCTCCGTTACTGCAAGGTTTTGACTCAGAGCACGAATAGTCATCGTCAGTCTGGCTCTGGCGTTCAAATAGAGCCGGAACGTGACTTTGTGCTTCACAGACGGGAGCATTCTCGTCTCGCCGGATCTTGGCTGAATAATCGAAGGGGCTACTATATACTGTCAGTCACCTGGGCAATCAGTCGAATGAATTGGGAGCTTGAGCCCTCGGGGACATCGCGATATAGCACGTACGAGACGGGGTTTCGACAGATTAAGTTGTCAACACGTTTTCGCACAAGTGAGTGACTATGTAAATGCTCATGTAAGTGAGTGTGCGGGCGAGCATAACTAAATTCAAAGAAGGAAAGAAGCAATATCAAACGAAGGACAATTGAGCGTGCTGAACCCATGATGGGCATAAAAGAGTGATAGTCTAGTATCCCGCACAAGAAGCAGACAAAACTTTTAAGTAAAGAATGGGGGAGCAACTTACGAGGAGCAAGGGCCCTAGGGAGAGTATGGTCGTTTCGAGGGTCTCGCCTGAGCTTACGGGATCTACATAGGGCTAACAGTGGTGAAATTGGTAAAATCTTGGCGTTCTGGGCATGAAGGATGCTGATATTTGGTGGCGGGCATCCGGGTACTTCTTTGAAGTGCCGGGATGTCTTCTTGGCAATGAGATATTGCTTCTAAAAATTGCATGTACTCAGGGTGGTAAGAAACCTCGGTGCGGGATATTGATTGGTGTAGGCCGGCCCCCTTTCCCGTTTCGGCAGCAAAGCCCTCGAGTGCTGACTTTGGTAACGACAGTTGGTAGATGATTGGTTTCTAGAAAGCATGCCTTGGGCTTTTCGGGGCAGTACACGGGCAGCCCATCTTGTAGCTCGTATTTGCCGCTGTCGCCAAGATAGACGTGAGTCGCGGAGGTGGGTGCCGTGTTGCGATAATCGTTGTCCCGCATGGCTTACTTCCATCCCGTCGCGGCTGCCGCTCGCGATGGAGCCGAGGCGATAGAATTTTGAACGGCAGATGATTTCTGAGCCCATGGAGAGTTAGGGCCGCAGGATGCATTGGTAGCGCAGGGGAACAATCTAATTTTCACCAATGAAAGGCCCGGCTTCATGTGCTGCGCTGACGTCCTGGAGAAAGGTGAGTTTTCACTCAGGCACCGTGCTGACTGCTTCGTGCCTTGATAGATGAAAAGGGCCGTGATTGCGGACATAAAACATATCTAGCAGCTGAAAAAGCTGCATAGAATGGCACGTCAGCGTCATCTCGTTAGGTGGCTGTGGAGAGACGGGAACAAACGGGAACCGGCGGAACCGGCGTTTCTAACGAGCCTCAAAAAAAGCTTAAGTTGGTGTATTCGTTAAAATAATATATCCTCTCAATACCTTAGCATAAAATCCCGCTCTTTTCCCGGTTAATTATAAGAATTTCTGTGATTAACTTCTAATTATATTTGATTTATAAGGAAAGCTTAAATCTGTATATATAGCGAGTGTACTATATAAAATGTAGCCTCACTGATTATAGAAGGTGATTAAATACGACCGGGAAAATTGCGGATTCTATGCCAAGCTTATCCTCGCGTGCAGAAGTATCTGCACACCAGGGAGTGTCTTGGCACGCGCGTCCTCGCTGGAATCGTTCAAATTGAGTATTAGCCACCCCTATTTTATACTACAACTGTATATAAATAAAGCTCTATATTTCTTGTATAGCCTTTTTACTATACTGTTTATATCTTAAATAAGTAGCTAGTTATTTAATAGACTCGTGATAGAGACGTAGAGGTTAGCTACTTAGACTTTGTGTAGAAGTGAGGGCCACGAGGTGGGACCGTGCACGAAGTGGCCTTAGTTGACGATACTCTTGGACGGAACGCCAAAGACCTCCTTTCGGAAGTGCAATTTCGAACCGCAAGCTGGGCTTTTGCCAATGGCTGGGCACGACTAGGATCATGAGGGGTGCTGTAAGCCCTACCATTTCATCCTTCCTAGTTATTGACCTTCATGATGTCCTCCACGGCTTGAACTGAGCATCCACTCATTCCTTTGCAATGTCGCTCTTTATGTCTTTCCGTACACCACCGCGAGTGGCCGTACTGTCCTTCTTTTGGCTTCGTCTAGCTTCAGCTGCTCAGTTCTTTTCAAATAACACCGTTCCCGCTAATTTGACGACTGCTTGCTCCAATGCATTGCTTAAAGATGTGACTGGGTGCAGTTCCATCGTTCCTGTATTCCAGAATGGCTACTTTTACCCTCCTTCGACCCTCGAGAAAACCTGCACTACAGAATGCGCAGAAGCACTGACCTCTTATGAAAGTGAGATCAATACCGCATGCAGCGGCCAGACGTGGGCTGGATATGATGACGGAAACGATATGACCCTCGCCATCATTCCCAATCTCATCAGATACCAATACGATTTAACTTGCCTACAAGACTCTGCACGGTGGTGTAATGTCGTGGCCGTAGCTGCAGCTGTCAGCGCGGATCCTGGGTGTAAGTGCCTTTCGTTCTGAAATCTTCAATGCTCCAAGCACGCACGGATTCGAGAAATATAAATGCGTGTGATTGACATGGCTACAGTGAGTCCCGCCGGCTGGGACAGCAGCGCCGACAATAATACTGTACCATCAGGTCCATGCGATTTGTGCTTTATCAAGAGTCTCCGAATGCAAGCCGCATCACCGTATTACGATGGACCTGAGCTTAGAAGCCAGTCTATCTACCAGTCGAAGACCTCTAGTTGCGGAGTCACAGGGTATCCTCTGACCACATCTACCCTAGGATTCTCCACGTACGCTACGCTGAAAGCCTGCTGTATTAGAATGATACTGACGATTGATAGACCGCCCGCAGAGGCCACACCCACACCTTCGTCTTGCGCTGGCGAGATTTATACCGTTAAAGCTTCAGATGATTGTTATAGCATCTCGAAGGCTCAAAGCATCGGGACCGCCTGGCTACTCTCAGACAACGATCTCGCCGCCTACTGTGCTGACTTTCCTACGAGTGGAAACTTGTGCTTGGTAAATACTTGCAAAGTGTACGAGGTTGGAACCAACGATACTTGCAAAGGCATTGCCAAAGCAGCAAATATCACCGTTCCGCAGCTCAAGGCTTGGAATCCGGTTAGTTTCAATATTTGCAAACGCGAGATGTGGTGCTAATATCTCCTCAGGTCATCAATGCTGGGTGCTACAATCTCGAGAAGATGAATGGAACCCAAATCTGCGTTTCTGGTCCAGGCACACCATATGTCATGCCCACGGTTCCTCCAACCCTAGCACCAAGTACTGCTTCCACTGCCGTGCCTATTCCCACGGATGCCGCCGAAGGTGCGAACACATATTGCGGGAAATGGTATAAGGCGATTGCAGGTGACTATTGTAACCTTCTAACCATCAAATTCGGCATATCATTGCAGGACTTTGTCTTTCTGAATCCCGTAATCAACGAAAACTGCACAAACCTGTATGCCGATGAGAGCTACTGCGTCCAAGCGGTTGGTGACAGTAGGTCGAAAATCCAAACTATCCCCAAGGAGAACGGCCTCTGATGCTTCGTAGTTAATACATACTCCGGTCGACCTGGATACCATACCCCAGGCCCCACAAGCAGTGTACCATTCACTAAGCTGCCAGTCACGCCTACATCTGCATCTCCATCCACGACTCCGACTTCGACAGGGCTCCCTCTGGCTGCAGGGACACGTGATGATTGCAGCAGCTATTTTGATGGCGCAGTCTTCCAAACCGATATATCCGAGACGAATTGGCAAAGTCAGTGCCAGTTCGCCGCCGCATTATATAACGTTGATCTTGACGATTTTGGACTCTGGAATCCAGACGTTGGAAATGTGACTCTAGCCAGCTGCTCCTTCAAGACTGGAGTACAATACTGCGGCAAGCTCTACTTTGGGGAGAGACCACCTTCGGCGCAGGTCCCACTTATCGAGTTGCCTGTCAGAGTGAGTAGTTTGAAAAGGCTCAGAAATTTGAAATATCTGCTGACTCGGATTCTCACCTTAGGAGGGCGCATCACCAAATTGCACCCAATTCGGCGACGTTCCGGATGACTGGCAATGGTGAGCCTAAACTAAGTGGTGACGAGGCGTATACTCACTTTATGACCAGTTCGGATGTGCTATCTTACTACAGCCTAACCATAGCCCAATTCTCCTCGTATAACCCGATCGTCGGATCAGACTGTGGAAATCTCTGGCCTGGTGAGTCACGAAGTAGCTATTCCATCTATCCCTTCTAATCCGGCGCAACTAGGCTACGCGTACTGCGTTCGGGGACCAGGCTACTCTGATCCCGCCCTATCAACTTCATACACCTCAGGCCCAAGCGGTCCAACTACCACGGCGCTCTCTCCAACATCCAGCACGGCACCGGGTCCGTCTGCGCCAACATTCTCCGGGCAGCCAGCCAACTGCATCAAATGGTATACAATCCAAGACGGCGACGGCTGTTCCAGTGTGGAAAATACGTTCTTCATCACGCATGCCCAGTTTCTTGAATGGAATCCAGCTGTATCGCAAGACTGCGGCACAAACTTTTGGAAGGGCTATGCTTACTGTGTGGGCACTGCCGACACGGTGACTGTAACCCGCATTTCCTCAACGCCAGCTCCCACTCCAACTCCGATTACGGTGCCAACGCCGAATCAGCCGAATAATGCTGTGTCGAATTGTAACAAGTTTGACCAAGCCATTGAAGGAGACTTCTGCTCTGTGAGTGCTTCTTCTCTTATCCGTACAATGTCATGACTAATACCTATCTCTTAGCGCTTCGCCGACCGAAATGGAATTACGCTGGAACAATTGTACGCTTGGAACAGTGTGCTCGATAATGGGAATGGTTGTGGGTCGTCTTTCTGGAAGGATTACTACTACTGCGTTGGTGTATCTGGATGAGATATCCGGCGAGTATTTTGTAGCGGTGGGATTTAACCTCATTTCCGCGTATCGGGAATGCCGGTCGGGATGAATCCGTAGTTAGTGGCAACGAAGGTGCAGCCTGGTCCCGCGCCGAGGCGGTATAGTCTTGGGTTTCCCCAGTTTATTTTGCCAAGTGAAACAGTAGACGCGGATCGCTGTGAACATAAATACAGACGGTTGACCTCGATATTCATCCCTTAAACCTTGTCCTTTAGCCAACAATTTGCTGCGCTTTTCAAAGTCTTTGGACGAAAAATTCTCCTTCCGATCTTCACGCGTTCTAAAGTCCCTAACGGTCTCGCACACTAGAGATCGCACTAAAGTAAACAATGGACCAACTCCCGCAAGAAATCATAAACCTCATCGCCAGCTTTATTGAACGTCACCCCGACCAACCTGGCGTCCCCCTTTGGCAGCGCAAAGTGCTGCCATCCAATCTCCCTCCATATGCAACTATCTCAAAGTCATGGAGGCATGCAATTGAGCGCACTGTTTTCCAGGAGATCACCCTGAAGAGCACAGAAATCAAAACCTTAGATACGATATTCAGAGGAGATCGTCGAAACTCGTTGACGAAGCTCACATTGGACGTCGTACTCCCGACTTACGACGAAAAAGCTTGTGGTAGGTTTGAACGAGCGGCCGATAAGAAGGCGAATGATGAAGCGTTCACGCAAGCAATTGAGGAGCTTATCGCAGTGCTGAAGTCTTGGGAAGATGCCTCGGTGGGAGGCAAAATTTGCCTGGTGCTTGGAAAAGTATTCTCGCCCTCTGACGCAAGCCAGCGTGGTTTCGAGACGCTCCAACAACAGCGCTACGAAGTGGAAGTCGGGAAGCACCATGATCTCTTCGAGCATCGCTACAAACATTCGCCCATAAATCTTCTCCGGCCTGACAGCCTGCCGCCCTTACTTCGTATTTCAAAGGCCAATCTCGGCAATTCAAATGATGAGCGCAGCCTGAACATGCGGGCTGTCATCGATATCACGGCGAAACTCCCCAACCTCGAATCTTTCGGCTGGGAGCTCTACGACAACGAGAAGCGCTATCCAAACCTCCGCCTCACCAATCGTGACAGCTTCGCCTCTGCTCTTTCAACCTACACCTTCCCGTCTGTCAAGACCGCAGAAATAACCTTCTACCACGAAGCCCCGTTAAATCAGAGAATGAAACCCACAAATCTACTAGGCGGCCATACCTACGACCCTCTCAGCACAGCCCTCCTCCGGACTTTCTCCCAAAGCCAGAACCTCACATCCCTAACCCTTACTGGCGTCTTCGACTCTTCCCTCTTCTGGCTCTCCAACCAATCTCCCAACATGCCCGTCCCTAGCTGGCCAGCCCTAAAATCCCTAACCGTAACCTTCGACCTCACCACACCGTCCGGCCACTGGTACTTCACCGATCCATCCGGCTCGGACCCAGAAGATGTACCCACTTTACCCGCCGAAGTCGACGACTCTGAGGACTCCCCCGCCTCCGACGAGGACTCCTTCGACGAGTTCGACTTCGAAGAAGACGCCCGGGTCTCCGGTGTCACTCCCGCAAACGCATTCCGCACCGTCCCCAATCCCTCCCACCTCAACCCTCTCGTCCTCGCCTACGCAAAAGGCCTAAAAGACATGCCCTCCCTCCTCACCTCCACACTAACAACGGGACCCGTAGAAGGACCCGATGGCCAGTTCCAGTTCGAGATATGCTACTATGCTCCGGATCAAATGGCGTATTATGGGGATGAAGGGATTGATGATCAGAAGTTTCGGAGGTTGTATTTTGAGGTTGGGAGTTGGATGCCTGATGAGGAGGTGCTGGGGGAGTTGAGGAAGGTGGGAAGGAGCAGGTGGGGGGATGGGCTTGTGGAGAGGTTTTTAGATGGGCAGTATTAAGAGTGCGGGATGAGAGATAGGGAACCAGTTTGGGCCAACTTAACCTAGTAGGGCCGAGGCCAACCCCAAAAAACTCTAAACGAGAGCGCCCCTAGAGATAATAAAAAGATACAGCAGTTTTTCAAAAAGTTAAAGTGAATTTTAATATACTAGGGGGTGCTTATTTAGTTCCTATATGAGACCTTTCGCAGAGCCTATTAGAGCTCTATACAAAGCTTCGTGCAGAAATTTGTGTAGAACTTTGGTAGAGCTTTAGTAGAGCTCTGTGTAGAGCTCCGTGCGCCGCTCGCTCGCCCCTGAGCTTCGTCTCTCAAAACTCTTTGTGAAGCTCTGCGCCTTCACGCAGGCATAGAGCTTGCAACTGTATTAAGGCCCGCCCATTAACTCGCGAGGCTCTGTAAAGTAGATGTAGTGCGGTCATGTGGAGTCTTCTATAAAACCTTGTTGGAAATTAGCAATACCTGCAGTAAAATAATTATTGTTATACAAACTAGAGGGGAGTTCCTGCATTTCTTGATTGGGAAGGAAAAATCGAGTTCCATTATAAGATTGGATGGGACAGAGTTATCTCAAAAATCAGACCCCAACGAATTTTCCACGAATGGGTCTGAGAGCATGTGGGCGCGATTTAGTGATAATCAACCACTAAATTATTAAATCACTGCTAAACCTTACCACATTTTTATCATCCAATTAATATAAGGTAAAAGCTCTCTATTTTCTCTTTTCATTCTATATTATAGCTATATTATATAAATAACGTGAGCGATAGGGTTATGACGGTCGGCATAGTTATGACGGTCGGCTACTACCGCCTTCCTAATTGGACTTACTGCGAGAATGGTTTGGCACACCAAAATACTGCCCTTTTTAGCGAGTGCACGACCGGCTTCCACCCCGCTTTGGCGAGCGCTCCAAAATTTTAAATTCAGTACGCGCATCTAATCTCACTTAGTTGCCACCAACTGTACATAAGTAATTATAGCAAACAACTAACGTGAGCGATAGGGCTATGACAGTCGGTATAGTTATGGAGGTTCTTAACAAATTTCGTTTGTGCGCAGTTTTGATGTTCCAAACCGTCATAACTATGCCGACCGTCATACTACAGTGATGTGCACGACCAGCTTCACCCCCCCCCTTTAGCGAGTTGCAGATTCGGTACGCGCATCTAATTTCGCCTGGTTGCCACCAGCTGTACATAGTAATTGTAGCGAAGCCGTATGCTTGGCTACAAGAACATTACTTCTGGCGGCCTTCCTCCGCAGTGTCGTGATCTTTGTTAAATATCGTGAGGCTTCCACCCGTACGATATTGCCAAATTTCGTCAACCTCTCTACAGAGACAGCGTTGTATTCGCGTTTTGGCGGGCATAATGGAGGCATAGTTAAGGGGGAGAAAAGGAAGCGTCG
>Ga0307515_10014215_pt1 | contig 14788 bp, 10 predicted proteins | sample 17_EM_MG_FD_194513 | JGI IMG/M metagenome (GOLD analysis project Ga0307515, IMG submission 194513) | Populus trichocarpa ectomycorrhiza microbial communities from riparian zone in the Pacific Northwest, United States - 17_EM | ecosystem: Host-associated > Plants > Roots > Unclassified | place... | reverse complement strand
GCTTATCTCTTCTTGATTTGGATATTTTACGTTTTGGATGTGGCATGATCCTGCTATTTTATTATTTATTTATTTTTTTGAGTACATCCCACCGTGGGTCTGTATCCTCAGTTTGTTCTTCGTTTCCTGCCAGGCTGTTTAGCCTGTCAAGCATTTCTTTATCACAATATGAAGTATTACCCTCATCATCGCATACCGATATAAATGGCATGGCAACGTTTATGTATTCATATATCAGCCCGGCAATATTAATCTCATGATCATTTTTGCTCAGGGTAATAATTTCGTCATCTTCATCAACCGGCTCCTCGCTAAACTTGGCAATTTGCTGTTCGGTTATATCCAGCGTTTGCGGATATTGGGCCAAACACCTGTCGCAGCTTGCATCAACGGTGCCTTTAATGTCAAAGTTCAGAATAATCATTGTCTCCTGCTTATCCAACTCAACAACGCACTGCAAGTTAGCCTTTTTAACCAGCGAATATTCAAATTCGTCAAAAAAAGCATCATCAACAGTAAAATCAAACCGGTGTTTCCCCAGTTTTAATCCCGTAAAAGGAATCGAATATGTTCTAAGCGATTTCAATGAGCAACAATTAGCCCGCAAATGTATGGAAAAATACCATAACTGGAAAGTGTTTTTTGAAAAAGGCAAAAGGGGGAGGGTGAAAGGTAAAAGGTTGGCGGGCAACTGCTGTTATTATTGGTTGATGAGGTAGTTGGCGGGGGCAACTTATCAACGGGAGAGATTGGAGCTGCCTGGTTAAATACCTGACATGGATTCCTTTTTTTCCAGTCAAATGTATTCTTTATCTGGCGCTTTAATATTTGCTTATCTTAATAATTATAAGAATATATATATTAATTTAGCATGCAACATCGGGTGCGATACATCAATCATTCATCACACGAAAACATTCCAATTATCACTTATTTTTTCTATCAATAATAACCACTAAACCCTAAAAATCATGATTCCCGAAACCCAGCACCAAGCAGACTCTCCCAAAACAACCATCAGCCTTGAGCTTGCCAAAATCCGAATTGACAGGTGGTTAAATGCCATGCTGCAAATACCTGGCTTTAAAAAAAAACCGGAATCTATTCCACGAGCTATTTACATCTCCTTTGATGACATTGATGCATTAAAAAAAGAGTGTGAGCAATACTACTCAAAAGACACTCTGGTTGGCATCAGGGTTTATTTTGGGATAGCCGGCGAAACAATGCCCACTTCGGCAACGCCCGACGATATGCGCGGTCTTGTTGTACCTGTTTTAAAAGTACATTCATCGGCACCGCATACCGATGCAGTGCATAAGGATGCCAGCAACCCTAACCCGAACGATACCAATGTTTATGATTTTACATCACCCTGTCCTAAATATTGTGATCAACAAAGTGAACTATATGTGCCTGTTTCTTAGTTATATCATTTGTAAATGAATCATTTATATGTTACAGTTATAGTACCGGCAACTGTTTTGATACCCATAGGCGCCGGTTTAATAAAAACTGTTTACAAAGATCAACCCTCAAAAACAATACTGTTATACCTGCTATTTGCAGGTGTAACAGATGTTGCAGAGCGGATAATGGGGTTGCATAACGTCAATAATTTACCGCTACTGCACTTTTATACCATTGCAGAATATTTATTTATAATTAGATTCTTTCAATTGTCCATAAGCGAACACCGGGTCTCGTGGATAATCTGGGCCTTATTTATTTTATTCCCTCTATTGAGTGTGTTCGATTTTATTTTCATACAAAACATATATGAATACAATTCTTATCCGAGGCCGATTTCTGCACTAATTATAATTGGCTTGTGCATGTATTATTTTTTAAATTACAGTAATCAAGAAAACAGAATACCTTGGGCAACAATACCCGCAAATTGGATTGTAACCGGCTTATTAATATACTTTTCCAGTTCATTCGCTTATTTTGCTTTTTTAAATCTTATTACTCAAAAAGCGAGTGACAATCTCTATTTCATTTTCGGAGGTATCCACGCCACCCTTGTATTACTGATGTACCTCATGGTGGCAGCTGGTTTTTTACAGGTAAAAAATGAAGGATAATATTTACGTTTTATTAATGATAAGCATGGGCGGCGTGTTCATGCTGGTAGTATCGTTTGTGCTTATTTTTATCCGCAACCAAAACAACCTGTTAAAAAAGCAGCGCGAGTTACAACAGGCCAAACTCAGGCACCAGCAGGACTTGCTAAAAACCATCATTGTATCGCAGGAGGCGGAGCGCAAGCGCATTGGCCAGGATTTGCATGACGATGTTGGCACCGCCTTATCAAACCTGCGCATCACTATCGAAATGTTTAATGATGCTGCTACAAGCGCAGGCAGCGAGTTTTCAAGCACTTGCAAATACCAGATAGATAAAATTGTACAGGATGTAAGGCATATCTCCCATAACCTATCGCCGCCAGGCCTTGAATTGTATGGTTTTATGGGAACTTTGGAAGATCTGGCCGAGTTCATCACTGCAACCGGCAAACTACAGGTAAACATTACCGATAACGCAAACCCGTTAACCGATAAGCTTAGTGCCGGTGTATCCCTATCTTTATACCGGGTTTTTGAAGAATTACTAAATAATACCCTTAAACACGCCAATGCCACGCAGGTAAATATTAATTTTGATATAGCAGACGGTTATCTGCTGATTAGTTACCGTGACGATGGGCAGGGTATTGCTGCCTCCGATAAAACAAAAAAAGGAATGGGCAGGCAAAACATCGAAAGCAGGTTGGGCATTATAGGAGCGGCCTATGAGGATGATTTTCCAGCACACAAGGGATTTAATATGAACATCCGGCTTAAAACAGATAACATTTAATGGAGCCAGTAAAGGTAGCCATTGTAGACGATCAGAATATTTTCAGGCAAAGCCTGGCAGTACTGATTAACAGCGTACCCAATTTTGAGCTTGTTGCCGATGCCGGAAGCGCAGCAGACTTGCTCAGCATCTTGAAAACTATCCCTTCACTCCCCGAGGTGCTGTTGCTGGATATGAATATGCCCGGCATGAACGGCATCGAGCTTAATCAGCTGCTACAGGAACAATACCCGCAAATAAAAGTGATGGTGTTATCTGTACATTCGCAGGAAAGGCTTATCGCCAAAATGGTTTCGGCAGGCGCATCCGCCTATCTTTTTAAAAATTGCGATAAGGAGGAATTGATTACAGCGATACAAACCGTTCATCATACCGGCTTTTACATTAACCGGCAAACACTGGTAGCTATCCAAAATACCGCTGCCCGGCGTAGTAAAACCACAAACGTTTTCAGCACCTCGCCTTTTGAGCTTACCAACCGCGAAAGAGAGGTACTTGAGCTTATTTGTAAAGAATATGCCAGCTCCGAAATTGCCGAGAAATTATTCTTAAGCATACGCACCGTAGAGGGCCACCGTAACAACCTGCTCCTTAAAACCCAAAGCCGCAATACCGCCGGCCTGGTATTATATGCCGTTAAGCACCAGCTTATAGAGGTGATGTAACCCCGCATACGTACAATTACTTTAATACCCCGTATTACTACCTGATTTATATTAGCCGCATTACTGCGCTTAAACCGCCCGCCTATATCCCGTTACTTTGAAATGTCAAAACAAATAAGAAAGCGCTTTCAATCCTGGATGACAAAAAAGGCCGATACCGAAAAGCCTGAACAGAGTAGGTAAACTTAGCACAATCAAAAATCTACAACCATGAGTACAGAATTAGTAGCTTCTGAATCAGAAGCAACCCAAATCATCGATTATTTGAGAGGACAAGCAGTAAGCATTCTATCATCGGTATTAACCGAGCCGCTTACCGATTTTACCGTAACCAGCCCGGGCAACTTCCCCTATTATTATCAAAACCCAAGCAACCTCCAATTTAACGCCAACACTTACAGCTGGATATCGTCAAACCTGGCTGCCGGCGCAACGCCGGTACAACTGGATGCCTCATTTATTAACTACTACATCGAAGCTATTTCAAAAGTACAATACAAATTATCAAGCACTGATCAAATTGCACTTAACAATGCCCAAACAGCTGCTACCAACCAGCAAGTGGCACTGCTAAACCTTTGGAAAGCCATTTACACTAAGCTGCCTCCTGCTACAGCTACCCAGCAGCCTATTGATATTATCATGAGCACTATTGCCACTACCTGGGCACAGCCTGCTACCAACCTGTATGCTATTTCGCAAAGCAAAAACCTGCACGCTTTGCTCAATAACACGCCGGCCAGCGGTCAGCCTGTTTTACCAATATTGGCCAACTACCTGAACGCGCTGGGCAGCAGCGTATCATTACAAAACGCGGTTACCATGAATGCCGGCTACCTTACTACAGTGTTAGGTAACGTACAATCGGCTTCGGGTACAAATGGCGGTATGTTGCTGGATAACAGCACTACCGTTTACAACCCGGCTTACGCGGTAAGCACCCCGCTGTCACAAATCATTAATGGCCTGGCCGCAACAAGCAACAGTATTGATTTAAGCATGACCGTTACCCGCACCAGCGAAAGCGAGTTAACTGTAAGTATCAACGGCGAAACCAGTTTTGAAATCCCTGTAGATGATTTTTTAACCGTATCTGTTGATGCCAGCGCCAGCTATTTTAGCGATAGCATAGCCACGTCATCAAATAGCATTACTGTTAACATGAGTTTTACCGGTATTACCCTGGTAAACTACGGCCCGGTAATATTTGATTTGGCCACCGGTTTAAACTGGTACTGGATGCAGCCAATTACCGAAGCCATTGCCAACGGCTCATCAGATGTTTCGGGCTTTGTATTCTCGCCAGAACCAGGTATCGATTTTTCTGATGTCGGCCCCTTTGGCTTTACAACTGGCGTTGCTATCAGCAACTACCCATCCATCCAGATCACGGTAACCAGCGAGTCATTCCAAAGCATCCAGACTACCATAGAGCAGTCGGTATCGGTAGGTGTATCCTTCCTGGGTATCTCGCTGGGTGGCGGCTCCGAGTCTACTTATTCGCACAATGCCACCTCCAACAGTTCAGCATCAACGGTTACTATAACGCTTGATCCGCCGCCATCCATGATAGCCGGCACCAATGAAAGCTCAACCGGATGGATCCTTGGCGTAGAAACCAGCTACCCTGGTGCAACGCCAAACAATTTCGAGATAGCTGCAGCATTAGGTTACCCTGCGTATCAGCTTTATGAAGATAACGCCGGTAACACCTATTGCAGCTCAAAAAAAGTAAAAAGTCATGCGGTAGGCGCCCAATTTGTTAAAGCCTGCATTGCAGCACACCCAGGTACCAGCTGCGACGGTAAACCGTGGTTAAGCAACAGCCAATCAGGCACTGTATGGCCATAATATTATTCCCTAAACCTATCTAACCCAACAGCCACCCTTTCGGGTGGCTGTTTTTTTGAGCAAGCACATTCAAAATTGTTGGCATTGTGTTCCTTTTACATGATATCACACCAATGGCCACTGGCAAACCGTACATCATGTAATTTTCGGCACCGGTCGCCCAGAGCGCCGGAGATAGGTGACTTGTACTTTACAACATGTCTTCCAGTTATAATGCATACACTAATTACAACAGTAAGAACTTATTTTGAGGGCACCCGATTCCTTTTAAAGCAATTGTACCCCGAATATATCTGCCCCTACGGCTAAGCTTGTACAGTATAATCCTAAAGCTCAGTCCCCCTTCTAGCGTGCTTCTGTAAAAAAATTAAACCTTTTCCTACGCTTACGGCTGGTTGCTATAAATTTCAACCATACATTAATTCCCTTTTAAACTAATACGTATCACACTTAATGAATAAGGCGGTACGGGGTAACTGCCCAGTTGTGCTACGCTGATTGCGGCATGCGAGGGCACGATATTTTTGGGCTGATCGATGGTGTTTTTGTCAGATGGCTGGCCTTGCAGCACGTCAATTGTGGCCTTAGCGGCTGCTATATCCAAACCCGAAAGGTTTGCCCGGGCAGTTGCAGCCTGCGGGCCGGCGTTCACTACTTTTAAAATAATATCGCCGGTTTTGCTGTTTTGCACGCATGATGCTGCCAGGGTTGAGTCGGCATGGGCGCCGGGCTGGTTAAATGATATAATATTGGGGATGTATACATCGCCCTGGTTAACCGAGAATAATTGTTGAACATAGTAATTTACCGTGGGCGCCAGGGTTTTGTTATCAAAATAAATGAGGTTAGGGTTCCAGGAGGTATGTTTAAGGTTGGCCAGCAGCGGCGCGTAGGATGCCATTTGCACAATATCGCCGTTACGCTCAAGGCTGGTCATAAAGGCGGCTTCCGAAAGCGCGTTGATTAGGGCATTGCCCCATGATGCATATTCGCCAATATATACCTTTGATTTTGGCCGACGGTAGCTGTCATACCGGCTATTGTTTTTCAGGAACCATTCGGGTTTTTCGTAAAAGTGTTCGTCTACAACAGGCACCGAAAGCTGGTCGGCAAACTTCCATCCAAGGTCGTAATCTTCGCCTGCAGGTGAAGGGCCTACCGTGCCCACGATGGTAATTTCGGGATGTTTTGCGCGTACGGCATTGTATATCATTTTAAAGCGATCCCTGAAATCGTTGGTTTGCTTGTCCTCGTTGCCAATGCCTACATACTGCAGGTTAAAAGGTTTGGGATGGCCGGCCGCCGCACGTTTAGCACCCCAAACCGAGGTAACGGATCCGTTGGCATATTCAATCAGGTCGAGCACATCCTGAATGTAGCTTTTCATTTCCGTCAAAGGGATACCTTTTTGGCCGGTACCACCTATTCGCCAGGTACCACCCGAGTTTTGACAGCTTACGCCTGCAGCCACTACGGGCAGCGGTTTGGCGCCAATATCCTCGCAAAATCTAAAATACTCGTAAAAGCCCAGGCCGGTACTTTGATGATAATTCCAGATGTTGCGCTGCTGTACACGCTGCTCCACAGGGCCAATGGTATGTTTCCAGCGGTATATATTATTAAGGCCATCGCCATGCACCAGGCAGCCACCCGGAAAACGGAGAAACTTAGGCTGAAGATTGGCTACAGCCTGGGCAAGATCGGCCCGTAGCCCGTTCGGCTCATTTTTAAAAGTATTGTGCGGAAACAGGGAAACTTCGTCAATAGCCAATACCGAACGCTGCCGCGCAAGTACCGTGAGGTTTGCCGAATCGGCGCTTGCCGTGGCAACAATGGTTCCGGTGTATTTTTTCCACGGACCAACCTTGGTCCGGAACGAAAATGTACCATATACAGCGCCCTTCTCTCCGCGCAGCTGCACCTGCACATCAACAGGGTTAGCCGATATTTGCCTTATGTAAACAGAGAAATCATATTTCTGGCCGGCTATGATGTTGATGCCATCGTACCCGGCATTGGTAATGCCCACACCCTGCTGCCCGGCATCGTCAATATTCAGCTGCACATAGTGCGGGTTATTGGGGTGCAAGGGTTTGGCAGTTTCTACAGATATGGTACCGTAACCATAGCCCTCGGTAGTGTACTCCCAGGAGGTTAGCGGGTTCCATGTTTTCCTGTCGCTGGCGCTGTACTCAAATGACCTGTTCTGAATAAGCTCAGCATACAGCCCGCCGTCGGCCGCGTAGCTCAGGTCTTCAAAAAACACCCCAAACAGATCCTTGCTGATAGGTTTGGCACCCGGAATTTTAGTTTTTTGCGCACCTAAAGAAGCGCTACCCTGGCCATAGGCCAAATCAATAACAAACAACAGGGCCAGGCATAGCAATGGCCAAACACGCTTAACAGACATCAGGTTTAATTTTTGAGGTTTATAATAATTGTGTAAAGAACAATTATTAACAAATATATGCCTTTTTGCGATAAATAAAAATTAGCCTTGTTTTTTTGTGGTGAAACATTGCAACAGACATAGTATACCTACCGGTTATTATTATTGTATTTTCAACAATTATAAAAGTAGTCTTACCTATTTTTGAGCCCGTTATCAAAAAGCATTTTTTGAATTTCATATTTTGACATAAGCGCCCTCGTTCAACCAAAACAACACACGAACACTTAAGCAACTGATTACAAACACAATAAGGACTTACCCCCGAACAGTGCATGTTAAAAGCGAACGCTTTGTACACAAATCACCTGATTATCGTTAACGACCCCGACATAGTACTCCGCCCATGTTTAGGGTTGATGATGTAGTAGTATACACCACCCGGCACTGCGGTACCATTGTAAGTGCCATCCCATGGAACCGCGTACCCTACCGAGGCAAATAGCCTGGCGCCGTAACGGTTATAAACCTCTACGGTACAGTTGGTGTAGGTATTCAGATATTTGATATTCCATTGATCATTAACGCCATCGCCATTGGGCGAGAAAGCATTAGGCACAACCGGCCCCTGCAATACCGAAACATTTACCTGCCCGCTTACCGAGCAGCCCGAACTGTTGGTTACCGTGAGTGTATAGGTAATATTATCGGTAGGAGTAACTGTTGGGTTTAGCAAAGTAGCATCGTTAAGGTAAGTAGCCGGCGACCATAGATATGTAAGCCCTGTACCCGTTGCTGTAGCCGGCAGCTTGGCGGTTCCGCCCGATAATACCGTGATATCGGGACCTGTAGTAATAACCGGGATGGGATTTACGGTAATACTTTGACTTGCCGTAACCGGGCAGGAATTGGTGGCCGTATAAACGTAAGTTATCGTAAAAGTGCCGGCACCTGATACAGTTGGATCAAATATACCGGCGCTACTTACCCCTGTGCCTGAGTATACCCCCGTACCGGCTACGCCAGCGGTTTCCTGGGCTGCTAATTGTACAGTGCCGCCATTAACACACACTGCCGATGGCGCCGTAAAAGTTATATCCGGCACGGCAAGCAGCGTAATGGTTTTATCCATAATGGATACGCAGCTACCGCCGGAATAAGCAACCATGCGCACCTGGTAGTTTTGCGAGGCTGGCGTATAGAAAGCAGTATAGGTGTGATTATACATTTTGCCATAGCTTGGGCTTTCGTCGGTTTCAACGGTACCCGGATTGTTCCCATAATCGTAGTACCACTCTACTTTGGTAATGCTGCCAAAATCGACCGTAGATGTATTGGTGAAGCTTACCTGCTGATCGCTGCACAACGCTGATGTATTTGCTACAGTGAATGATGCTACCGGTATAGATCCATTTACCGTAAAGTTTTGGGTAATAGTAGATGTACAGCCACTTGCCGATGTTACCGTAAGCGTAACCTGGTACACCGCCGCCTGGGTATATTTATGCGATGGATTTTTTTGGGCGGATGTATTGGGATTGGCGGCAGTTGCATTGGCATCACCAAAATCCCACAAATAGGTAAAACTCCCGGTGGTGTTATCGGCAATAGTACTGTTATCCGTAAACGTAGCCGATGCATCGGCTAGGCAAACATCGGGCAAGCTGAATGCCGCTACGGGCAACGGGCTTACCGTAAAGCTTTTTGTAAGCGTGGCTGTACATCCACCCGTATTGGTGATGGTAAGTTTTACACTATAAGTGCCGGCATTGGCGTACAGGTGGGTAAAAGCTGTATTGGTGGTTTTGGTTTCGGTTGTGCCGTCGCCGTAATCCCAAAGCCAGGTTGTAATTGTGCCGGTGCCTGTTGTTGATTGATCGGTAATGGTAACTGCCTGGGTTAAACAATCGGGCGTGGTAAAGCTGAACGCCGCTACAGGCAGCGCATTGATGGTTACGGTTTTGGTGGCAACCGATGGTGTACAACCGGTATTGCCCGTTACGGTAAGCGTTACTGTATAAGTACCTGTTTTAGCATAGGTGTGCGTAGGGCTTTGCAACGCCGACGTTTGCCCATCGCCAAAATTCCAGGCCCATGATTGTATGGTTGATCCGTTGGTTACCGAGGCATCGGTAAATACATTTGCCGTGCCCAGGCAGGTCTGATCGGCAACAGTAAATGCGGCCACCGGTGCCGGGGTAACAGTTAGCGTTAAATTATTGGACGCCACAACACAGCTGGACGATGTGATATTTGCTGTTATAGCCGAAACCAGGCGATACAGATAGGTGCCCGCTGTGGTTGGGGCCGTGATGGTATAAGTGGTAGCCGTGCCGGCGGTACTTAGGTCTGTCCAGCTGCCGTTGGTATACATTTGTAGTTTTTGCACGTACCCGCTGGCTAGTGTACTGGTAGCATTAATAGTATATGTTTGTGCCGAACCAGCACAGGTAGTTTCGGTGCCGGTAGCTGAACCGTTGAAAACCGCTGAAACCGTTGAGCCATAAGGACTAAAGGTAATATCATCTACTGCGAAATCGTTGCCCTGTGTGCCGCTGGCATTACTTACCAGTTTAATTACCACGTCGCCTGTGCCCGCGGGTAATGTGAAGTTTGCCGTGTAATTATGCCATACATTGCCGGTTGGCACATCACCGGTTGATACGCCCGTTCCCAATTCGGTTACACCATCTGCGGCGTAAATGTGAAAAACCATATTAGGCAGTATACCACCGGTTGATAGTACGTTTTTTATCCAAACGCCAAACTGGTACTGGGTGTTGCCGCACAAACCAGGTACCGTACGGGTATAAACTGTGCCCGCCTGTACGTTGCCGTTTACTACCATCATGTAGCCGGTGGTATTGCCTGTTGTTTCGTAGTCGTGGTCATAACTGGTTACAAAGCCGCCGTGTACCGTGGTGTTGCTTTGGTTAGTTATGGTGTAATAGTTTTCGCCTATTTGCCCGCTTGCGCTGTAAGCATAGGTGGTAGATCCCGAGTCCGCCGAAAGCGCGCCGGCCCTTGAGGCAGTGCCGGAACCAAAGGTTATTTTAACTACCGGGTCGCCCAGGCTTTGTGCAGCAGCCTCGTGGAATGAAAACAGGGTGAACAGAAAACAGGCGATAAGGGCAAGCAGTTTGCCGGGCTTTAAAGTAAACAACATCTATAAGCACAATTAATTATGGTGGATTGGAGTAACAGTGCACAGCCAATCTGTACTAAATATGCTGTAACATAGGCGTATTTACAGTAATGTATCGATTAACTGGCCGTTTCAATCGGTAAATGAAAGGGTGGATGGAGAAAACAATTACAAAAAAAGCCCTGCACGTTGATGCAAGGCACTTCGTAATATGATTAGCAGGCCGGTTAAGACATCTTTAGCTTCTTTTGAATGTCGGCAACGTAGCCTTTAAATTTTTTGTCGGTATCAATCAAATCTTCTACAGTTTGACAGGCATAAATCACGGTAGAGTGATCGCGGCCGCCAAAGAAATTACCTATTGATTTTAATGAGCTTTTAGTATGCGCCTTGGCCAGGTACATCGATATCTGGCGGGCCTGCACAATTTCGCGTTTGCGGGTTTGTGATTTCACCATCTCTATAGGTACTTCAAAATATTCGCAGACAAGGCTTTGAATATACTCCATCGAAATTTCTTTTGAGGAGTTCTTCACAAAGTTTTTCAACATTTGTTTAGCAAGGTTCAGGTCAATCTCCTTACGATTTAAGGTTGATTGTGCTAATAACGATACCATGGCACCTTCCAGCTCGCGTACATTGTTATCAATATTATGAGCTACGTATTCGATAACATCGTTTGATAGTTCGATACCATCCTGGTAGATCTTATTTTTAAGGATAGCCATACGGGTTTCCAGATCAGGGATCTGTAAATCGGCCGAAAGGCCCCATTTAAAACGTGATAACAGGCGCTCTTCCAAACCAGCCAAATCCTTTGGCGCTTTATCTGACGTAATGATCAGTTGCTTGCCGCTTTGGTGCAGGTGGTTAAAAATGTGGAAGAAAAAATCCTGGGTTTTTTCTTTACCGGCAAAGTTGTGCACATCGTCCATGATAAGTACATCAATGGCCTGGTAAAAGTTAACAAAATCGTTAATGTTATTATGTTTAAGTGCGTCTACAAATTGCTGTGTAAATTTCTCGCACGATACATAAAGTACCAGTTTATCGGGCAGTGAACGTTTTATTTCGTTACCTATGGCCTGGGCAAGGTGTGTTTTACCTAAACCAACGCCACCATAAATCATCAACGGGTTAAATGAAGTACCCCCAGGTTTCGCGGCCACAGCGTAGCCTGCCGACCTGGCCAGGCGGTTACAATCGCCTTCAACAAAATTTTCGAAGGTGTAGTTTCTATTCAGTTGCGGATCAACATTTAACTTTTTGAGGCCGGGTATCACAAAAGGATTTTTGATGTCCTTATTAATAGAGATAGGGATCGGCATCGATTGATTTTTTGACTCGGCTCCATTTCCGTTCGAAGGCATATTAGTTGTATAGGGTTTACTTGATGATGATTGCTCAACAACAATATTGTACTCTAAACGTCCTTCATCGCCCAATTGTTTTTTAATCGTTTTGCGTAATAACCCTACGTAGTGCTCTTCAAGCCATTCGTAAAAAAACAAACTTGGTACTTGTATCGTCAAGACACTCCCTTCCATTCTCAAGGCTTTTATCGGCTCGAACCAGGTTTTAAAGCTCTGGGCCGGTATGTTGTCCTTTATGATCTGAAGACAGCTATTCCAAACGTTAGTACAAGTTTTTTCCATAGTAAATATAAGTAATTATTTGATTTCCAACCCCTCAGTCAACTTCTTTCGGGACTGTAACGGAACATCAAATGTGTCCAAAAAAAGTGTATAAAAAAATTAAATTTTCACTTTTTTAACATTTTGCAAGTTATCAACAAAAGTTGTTTTTAAGTATAAAGTTTGTATGTAACGCAATGTTTTATAATAAAAAATGCAATTGAATTATTTTTAAATTAATTTTTCACCTTTTGATTAATGCCTTAAAAATCACCAAAATAGCTCCCTTTGTTTTGCCGTTTTTTGGCAAAATAAAAGCAATTGTATGGCCATTTTAGCCTTTTATGTTGCGCTAAAAACTAAAGCACTGGTTTAATGCTCATTAAAAATAAAAGCTGTTCTTTTGTTAATTATGGCACGATATCCACACAAATCCTAATGCCTCACCCGCGATACTAATATTCCCCAAAAACCCCTCGCAGTATATCCGCGATTTCTCCTAAGGTAGCATAATTCTCAACCGAAGATACTATAAAAGGCATTAAATTTTCTTTGCCTTCTGCTGCTATTCTTAATAGTTGTAAAGTTGTTTCAACAGCGTGATTGTCCCTTTTGTTTTTGAGTTTTTTAATTTTTTCTATCTGCGTTTTTCGAATGGAGTCATCAACTCTGAAAACACCCGAGGGAGCATCTTCAAGCTGGGTAAATTTATTTACTCCCACAAGAATTTTTTCACCGTTTTCGATATCAATCTGGTACTGATACGCTGACGCGGCTATCTCCTGTTGAATGTAATCCTGCTCTATGGCTTTAACTGCGCCGCCCATGGCCTCTATCTTATCCAGATATAATTGCGCAGCGGCTTCTACCTCGTCGGTCAGGGCTTCTATAAAGTATGAGCCTGCCAGCGGGTCTACAGTATCGGTAACTCCACTTTCGAAGGCGATGATCTGTTGGGTTCGCAGGGCTATTTTAGCAGCGGCTTCAGTTGGCAGGGATAGTGCCTCGTCGTAGCCATTGGTATGCAGCGATTGGGTGCCGCCTAATACAGCGGCCAGGGCCTGGTTACTTACCCTTATAATGTTGTTAAGTGGTTGCTGTGCCGTTAAGGTTGACCCACCGGTTTGGGTATGAAAACGCAGTTTTTGCGCACCGGCATCGGTTGCACCTAATTCTTTGGTAATATGCGCCCACATTCGCCTTGCAGCCCTGAACTTGGCTATCTCTTCGAAAAAGTTATTATGACAGTTAAAAAAGAACGAAAGGCGTTTGGCAAATACATTTATATCCAGTCCTTTTTCAAGTGCCGCTTTTAAATAGGCTTTTCCATTGGCCAAGGTAAAAGCCAGCTCTTGCACTGCTGTTGAACCGGCCTCGCGAATGTGATAGCCCGAAATAGATATGGTGTTCCACTTGGGCACCTCCTTGCTACAGTACTCAAACACATCGGTAATTAACCGCATGGATGGGGTTGGCGGATATATATAGGTACCCCGCGCCGCATACTCCTTTAATATATCGTTTTGAATGGTGCCCGAAATCTGGCTCAGGTCTGCCCCCTGTTTTTTTGCTAACGCGATGTACATGGCCAGCAAAATAGCTGCGGTGGCATTAATGGTCATGCTGGTGGTAATATCCTTAAGCTGGATACCATCAAACAATATTTCAATATCCTCCAGCGAATCGATGGCGACGCCAACTTTACCTACTTCGCCTTCGGATAGCTCATGGTCGCTATCGTATCCAATCTGCGTGGGCAGGTCAAAAGCTACCGAGAGGCCGGTTGTGCCCTGGCTTAATAAATAATGATACCGCTTGTTTGATTCTTCAGCCGTTGAAAACCCGGCGTACTGGCGCATTGTCCAGGCTTTGCCCCGGTACATGTCTTTTTGAATGCCTCGTGTAAAAGGGAACTGGCCAGGCAGTTCGTCCATTTTGGAGGGTTCGGTGTAAACCTCCCTTATTTCTATACCCGATGTAGTGCTGAATTTTTTAGCCATGCGGTTTAAAATAATTCTTCCAGGTCCTGCCTTACCAGGTTAATGGCTATCTCATACGGATCATCTTCCAGCTGGCTTAGGTGAATAAGCACGGTTTTGCTCAAATCCATGGCGGTGGCGTTTTGGGGAAGGCCTTTTACCGCGTTATTTACCAGGCTCAGGGTATCATCCTTCACCCTTTTCATAACAGCCCAAACCCGGCTGCTTACATAAATTTGCTGGGTAACGTTATGCTGAAACTC
>Ga0307515_10014214_pt1 | contig 14789 bp, 4 predicted proteins | sample 17_EM_MG_FD_194513 | JGI IMG/M metagenome (GOLD analysis project Ga0307515, IMG submission 194513) | Populus trichocarpa ectomycorrhiza microbial communities from riparian zone in the Pacific Northwest, United States - 17_EM | ecosystem: Host-associated > Plants > Roots > Unclassified | place... | reverse complement strand
AGATAGTTAAACAGCATTACTAGGAAGGATAGGTATCCTTTACCCTTAATTAGCGAAATTTAAGATAGGATAGGCAATGTATAAATCTTTATAAAGATAGATCTAAGATAGGTATACTATTAAATTAGGATTAAGGAAGGCGACGAATAGAAGGCAGCCTTTAGGTTAAAGGAAGGACTATATAAACTATTAGTTATGCAATTTGGGCTTATAAACGCACTAGTAACGTTTTAAAAGCGAATTAACAATGTATTAGGAGAATACTTGGATGAATTTATTATGGTATATCTTAATAATATTATTATCTACTTAATAACTAAGGAAGAATATGGAGAACACGTTAAATAGGTCTTAAAGAGACTACAAGAAAAACAGATGCTAGTAGTAATTAAGAAATGTAAGTTCTTTACCAGGAAAACCGATTTCGTTAGATTTATTATTAAACTAGGCTAACTTAGTATAGATCTAAAGGAGATTAAGGCTATAGTAAATTAGTAGGAACTAGAGAACGTTATATAGTTAAGATCGTTTTTAGGGTTTTGTAATTACTGCAGAAGGTTTATAGCGCAATAGTTAAAGGACATTAAGCCATTTACGCGGTTAATAAAGAAAGAAAAACTATAGGCATAGGGGAAGAAGCAATAAGAACTATTTAAGGAAGTTAAGAGGTTGTTTACCTAGGAGCTAGTTCTTAAGATCTATTAACTAGGTCTAAAGACGGTTATAAAAATAGATATATTAGACTTTGCACTAGGAGCATGCTTTATATAAAAGCATCTAGATAAATGGTACCTAGTAGCATACTACAGTTAAAAGATAACACTACTAGAGTTAAACTATGACATTTATAATAAGGAGTTATTAGGTATAGTTACAGCATTAAAGAAATAAAGAGTATTCTTATAAGGCATAGAGAAACTATTTATAGTTAAGACGGATTATAAAAACCTAATAGGATTCCTAATAATAAAGGAACTTAACTAAAGACAGGTTAGATGGGCAGAGATGCTTATAGAATACCATTTTGAGATTTAGTATACTAAGGGTATAGATAACACGAGAGCAGATACTCTAAGTTAAAAAGCTAAACTATAAAATAACGAGAAGCTATTAGGGGCTTTATTGCGAAAAGACGTAGATGGATTAATTAAATATAATTATCCAAAAATCGCAGCAACTTAGGAAGAATTAGAGAGAATTTATAAGTTACTAAAAAGCTTTTAGGCATAAAGAATTCTAAAGGCATAGCTAGAAGATCTATAAACGGATATATACGAAAACCAAGAAGCGAAGTATATCCTAAAAAGCATAGCAGAGCAATTTATAAAAGATTTCTATAAAGAACCAACTTAAGGATATAACGGAGCTATGAGCTTAGTGTTAAGACTCTAAGGGGAGTATATTATTAATAGAATCTAGAACCTAGCATAAAAGGTTATAAAGGAATGTCTAAATTACTAGAGAAATAAACTAACGAGGTATAAGCCATATAGAGGGCTATAACCTATTAAAATACCAGAGAGACCATAGGAGGTTATATTATAGGACTTTATTATAAAGTTGCTAAAGTTAAAAGATCCTATTACCGGACAAGATTATAATGTGATCTTAATAATAGTAGACAAGCTTATAAAGTGGGGATACTTTATAGTATATATAGAAGAGATATTAGCAGAAGATGTCGCTAAAATCTATATTAAAGAAGTATTCGCAAGATATAGAGCACTAAGTAAGATTATATTGGATAGAGATCTAAGATTCGTAGCAGCATTTTAGGAGGTATTCTTAGCGGAACAAGGAGTTTAAGCAGCAACTTCTACTATATATTATCCGCAGATAGACGGTTAAATAGAAAGATTAAACTAGATACTAGAGTAGTATCTAAGGCATTATATTAATTACGTATAGAATAATTGGGTATTACTATTACTAGTTATATAGTTTGCATATAATATAACACCATAAGAAGAAATAGGTACGTTACTATTTAAGGCGAATTATGAATATAAGCCAAGGATATTATTATCGCCACGTTAAGTAAAGAAGATAAGTAGTATAGCTAAGTAAAGAATGGAGACATTAATAAATCTTTATAAGAACCTTACGGAGATAGCTAAGGTAGTATAGCAGAGAATAAAGAAATACTATAATGCTAAGAGATCTAAGGGACCAGATCTTAAGGAGGGAGATAAAGTATAGCTACTATATAAAAATTTCAAAAGTTGACGACTAAGTAAGAAGTTAGACTATGTTAGACTAGGACCTTTTAAAATTATGTAGAGAATTTTACTGGTTATATTTAAGTTAAACCTACTAGCTAAAATAAAAATCTACCCTATATAGTATATCGCAATACTAGAGCTAGTATATAGAGATATTAAACTACTAGTCTATAAAGCAGACACGTACAGAGGACGGGAAGAAGACGAATAGTAAGTTTTAAAGATCGTTAGTTACGAGGACGTTGACAATAAAATATAGTATAAGGTTAAGTAAATAGGCTATAATAAGACTACCTAGGAGCCACTAGAAAATTTAAAGAACGCTATAGGAAAGGTATAGGAGTATTAGAAGAAAATAGGTTAGGCAATATTAATAAAGAAGGATCGCTAAAGAAAGAGTTACCTAAGGGGGACCTAGGAAGAGCGACTGCCGAACTACTTAGAGTTATTCCCTTTATAGGAAGAGAGTTAGTTCTCTTATTACCAAGTTCCTATAGACCTTATTCTATAAGCTTCTACTCCTTAAAATAGACCTTCTTATGAACTTTCTTAAGATAGAGGAAATGAGTAGATACAGTAATACGGGCCTCTAAAGCCTTCTGCTCTATATCCTAAGAATATTCTAACTTAGTAAGGGCTTAAGTTAGCTTACTATTAAGCTTTGTAGCAGTAGACTAAATATAAAACCCTATAACAAATTACTTAGGGAACTTAAAGACTATTAAGAGTTATAAGACGCGTATACTTAGCGTTAGTAGAAAAGCAAACATTATAGGATAAACGAATATTCGCTTTAGTGCACTTTAAGTAAGAGGAAGGTTGCTAAGACGAAGGACTTACTAGCGTAATATAAACTAACCCCTCTTTCGCACAACGAGAACACGGAGACGGTATTATTTTACCTAGCGACAATATAGCAGCAATAGTGCGAGTATAACATTGCGCGTATAAAGAAGAAGATGCTTTAGGTATAATAAGTAATAATATTAACCAAATTAATTAGACGGATATTATACCTCTAGTAAACAACTTAGAGATATTTAGAATCTTTAAGGGCAAAGATAGGAAGGAGGGAGATAGTATTACGGACGCTTTAAGTACAATATTATAACTACTTAGAGAGGAGTTAGAAGAAGCTAGTTAGTTAATATAAGTATGGTCTAGTATAGAGCCGGTGGAACTATATAATAAGGAATGGTAAGTAAGTTATATAACGTGCTATATAAGGAATAAAAGGAACGGGAGGAACTTACGTACTTTACGTATAATGCGTATATTATATATAAGGAGGGTTTTTCTAGGAGTACGGTTGTGTATTTAAAGGACCACAATCCCTACTCTAGATAGTTCTTTCCTTATAGTGATTCTTAGAATATAATTAGAGTTAATCTGTTAGGCAACCACTTTACTAGTTATTATTACGTTGTTGACTTTAATTTACATCACCTACATACCTAGCCCAATAACGAGCCCATCGTAGTTCTTGCTACAAGGTTCCGTTATATTAGTAGTAATAAGTACTTATAACCTAATGAACTGGATCTAAGGATAAAGAATAAATATAAATCTATTAAATCTATTTATAACGAATATAGGCCTTTATATAGGCCTATACCTATAGAGTTATAAGTGGTTGCTTACGGACGTCGTCTAAAAAGGAACTAAAGGGAATCTGCTTATGTAAGCAGGCAATAAACATAGAGGACTCCTCCAGAACTATTATCAAACACCAAAATTTCTATACAATTAACTTAACTAGGTAACGTGCTAGCTTCAATATTTAGGCACCTAGAGTAGGTAGTTAACGCATTGGTAGTGGTTAAAATTAAAAGAATTGCCCCTTATATAAATTTTGGTGGGGTGCAATGCGGCTCTTTCGTAGAGCCTTAATTTAAATTTCTATAGCTTTAGCAAGACACCCCTAACAGCTCCACCAATATAGCGTTATATTTTAAAAATAAAGCCTTATTTTATAGCTCTAGAATAAAGCTATAAAATTAACTACTATTTATATATATTAGAGTTATATTGGTAAAGTTATAAGGGGTGTATTATTTTAATGGGGTAGGTGACGCGCGACGTGCGACTCCAAGCGAGTTAACGATATTATTGAAATGGCTGTATTTCTTATTTAAACAACAGCTAATCGCAGCTTCGCAACCACCATCTAAATTCAGTACTGCGCCAGCTACAAGACGAGAATGGATACCGTGGCAAGGAAGGGACCCATACAAGGACAGCAGTATAATATTAGAAATAAGCACCGCGGAACCGCAAAGCAGCATATAAAGAGGCACTGACAAAGATACTCTGCGAGAGATCGTACACAGAGTATAGCTAACTATATTAAGCCTAAGCCATCCTTATGCGACTAAAGATAGGATAAAGCCGTATTTAACTAAGCTAGTAAAGGACCTTGTTAAGGATTACAAGGGAAATAGGAATTAGATATATAGGAGCCAGCACTTCTTAGAGATCGTTTTAACAAAAGGACTTTATTATAGACGTAAGGGCAAGGGATATACAATAGAGGTAGTTATAATAGCTAAGAAGCTGCTACTGGATAACAAAGAGACTAGAAGTAGAAGATAGTCCCTAGAAGGCTCTTAAGCTAAAAGAAGATTAAGGATACGTAAGCGTACTACTAGTAGTAAGAATAAAGAAGCAGCCGTAAAAGCCTAAGGATTTACCGAAGAAGCCAAGAGCAAGGACGGTTTAGAAAAGGAAGAAAGTAGCTATTAAGGACGTCCTATAAAAGCGCTAGGCCTATTATAATGGTTTAGAGGAAGCTACCGTTAGTGCTCGCAAAGAAGGAAGTCTTAAAACAGGTCTCTAGATTAGACGTCTAGTAGATACTAAAAGCCCTAATTATATGATACAGAGCCTTAATTAACTGTATAGATACAAGGCTTTAACCGAACGACTATACAGCCAGAGTCTTAATCAATTATCCGTAGATGCTGAACCTACGGATATAGAGCCTTAGTTATACATACAGCAGAAGACACCTTAAGTTAAGCCAGGGCCTCGTCAGATCTCAATCAGTTAAACACCGTCTCCGCACTTAAACCAGGACGATCAAAGCCTTCGACCGGGCCGACTTTCTACCTTAATTAAATAACCAAACGATTAGTTGCAGCATATCGTCGCCAATCAACCAGATAGTCTTCGGCCAGCAGTCAAGGCAGCTATATACGCATATACGCAGATATGGACGCAGAATATACAATACAGAGCTATTAATGTACAGCCAGATGCACAGCTAGACGCATAACCAGATATATAGCTAGATGTAGGGCCTAGTGCAAAGCCACAGGCAGAGCCTTAACTAAGAAGCTGCGTATAATACAGACCAATACAGACTCAGATACAGAGTTTTAATATCAAACGGCAGCGAAACGATCAAGTCAATCCAGAGCCTCTGCTACCTTAATCGACTGCCCTACCGCCACCGCTGCTACTATCACTATTCCGCTCAGCTATATTTTGTCCTTACTATCTTGACCGACTGCTCTATCTCTACTGTTCTAGATCTATACCGCCGCTGGATCTATTTTACTGCTAGATCTGCTAGATCTTTCTACTGTTACTCTACCGACCGCCGTACCCTACCGTTTTAATCATCCCGCCGCCGCCGTTCCGACTAGCCGCCTCCAACTAACTACTATTATCCGTTCTGTTACTACTGCTACTACTACTACTACTGCTGCTATTTTAACTGTTCTAACTGCTATTCCAACCGTTCTATTCTACTATTTCGATTATTCTACCGCTACCGTTCTAACCGACTGCTACTGACCAACTGCTACCGACCGACTGCTATTAACTATCTGCCATTACCGAGATTTCTGCTACCGAAAGTTCTGCTACTTACTAACTATTACCAAGTTCTTCTACTAAGTATTCTACCGCCAACTGTTCTATTTTATTTTACCGCATTAACTGTCTGCTTTTATTACTACCTATACTACTATTACCGTTACTGCTATTACTGCTCTTACTGCTACCGTTATTATTTCTAGTTTACTGCTGTCCCAGTTACTACTAGTAGGAAGATCGGGTCTTAGCTATAGGTAACGGAAGGACACCGTAGAGCAGCTCTATAGGGAGGCTGAGGATATAGTTATCTGAATTTGTTTAGGGATATGCTTTCCTTTATCTATTCTACTTTTGCTACACTCTCGTTTTGGCTATTCTTCTATAGTATAGAACGTTAGGGGACAACGTTCTTAGTAGGGGAGGTATATAGTAGGGTAAAATGGGCCACTGCTTAGTGCCTTGGCATTTTCCTATAAATATTAAGCCTTCGGCTTCTCTCCTTCTCTCTATCACGACCTACCGGAATACATTCTTTCCTTTCTTCTTACTAACTGCTTTCCTACTAATTGATAACGACTAATGACTAACTAACTAACCGACCAACCGATAGACAGATAGCATTATAACTTCCTATCTGAGAGGGACCGCGTCCACCACCATAGTAGAAGCTAGTATTTAAAGTAAAGGCTGGATCCTTTATATATTAAATATTAAAGATAACGGATCTATTTATAATATAAATAGAAAGTTATAAAAGTAAGGCCCAACAGAACACTATAAGTGTAGTAACTACGTATAAATAAAAAGCGGATAAAGTCTGCCTAGTTAACTTATTAATACTAGATAGAATAGTTATAAAAGGCATAATAGAGTGGCGAGAAGTAGCCCTACGTTAGTAAAAGGCGTCCATTTAAAAATTACCTCTTAGTCTATATAATTATTTCCTTAAGCCGCAATATACTAAGCTAGCCTACAATATACAACTAAAGCTAGAATAATTAGAGCGTATAATTATAGGAGATATTTAGCTAAGAGAACGAGAAATCTTTAAAGCTATATTATTTAACTAAGAAGAGGCTCTAGTATAGGAGTTCTCTAAGATAGGTTATATTAGTAGGGACGTAACTCTACCATTAAAGATTAAGACTATACTATATAAAGTATAATAAGTACTAAACTTTCCTATACTAAGGGCCTTATAAGGAGGGGTAATAAATATATTATAAGAATAACTAGCGTAAGGGACTCTAGAATATTACGAAAGCCTATATAGGAATTTATAGTTTATATAAGTAAAAAGGAATATAAGAAGTACTAACTAATTAATATGGCGATAAATATTAACTAAGTAACTATTAGGGATATAAATCTGCTACTATATACTAATAAGTTTTCTAAGGAATTTACAGGGTATAAGGTTATATCTCTAGTAGATTTCTTCTCTAGCTATAACTAATTAAAGCTAGGTATAGAAAGTAGGAACCTAATAGCCTTTATAATACCTCTAGGACTTTTATAATAAACAATGGTACCTATAAGAGGCATAAATTTAGTAGCCTAGTTTATAAGGACAATTACTATAATTCTAGAGTAATATATTTTATACTATACCTTACTATTCCTAGATAATATTGTAGTAAAAAAACTACAGATATATATAATAGAGAAGAGAGCCTTCTGGGCATATATAAATATATATCAGAATATATTATATAGCTAGATAGAGTACTTATAAATTTAGAATAAGCTAGGTATATAATCTTAGGCGTAAAGTCTTATTTCTATAGAGATAAGATTATAGTAGTTGGCTACTGCTGTAATAAAAAGGGACGATATCTGGAAGAGTTAAAAGTTATAAAAATTATTTACTAGAGAAACTGTAAAGATATTATATCTACTGAAGCATTCCTAAGAGTTGTTATATATTACTAAATATAGGTAAAAGACTTTACAATAAAGGCAGAGCTAATCTTCTAACTACTATAAGTAAACATTCCGTTTATATAGGGAATAGAGTAGATAACCACTATAAAGACTTTAAAGTCTACAATTACTACTATACCCGCATTAGTTTAACTAGATTATAGTAAGGGGGCGGGGCTAATTATTCTTGCCGTTAATAGATATAAAAATATATAGGGATGCCGTTTTATATAACTAGATATATAAGGTTATTGCCACCTATATTAATATAAGAGCGGCATCTAATCTTGGCGGAGTAGAAGTATAATTTAGAAAAGCTTAAATATTAGGTATTACTATATACATTAAAGAAGTATTAAGTATACCTATACGGCGTCCGCTTTACGGTTAAGATAAATATAAATACCTTAGTCGCGTAACTAAATTATACTACTACTAATTTACTAGGAGCCTTAATAATATAGTAGCTAGTATAGATTTAGCTATAAGACTTTAATATTAGATATATGCTAGGAAAAAAGAATAGCCTAGCTAACGGGCTATTATAATAACTACTAAATAGCAAACGGCCTAATAAACCAACTAAAGATATTATAGAATTTATTAACTGTAAGCTAAGTGCTTTAGAATATACGGCTAGCCTAGTTAAATAAAGGTGGATCTACCACTAGAGGGCTTATATTTAGAGGAATTTTAAAAGATTATAAAATAGCTAGTAACCTTACAACGTCCAAAAGAAATAAATACTAAGGAATTTAAAAGATTTAAACGGCATATGCTAAATGTCAGGTAATGACAGGGACGAACGTATATATATTAGTTACCGAGCCGTCAAACCATTCGGTTCGACACTGTACCTTTTTAGCCAGTTGCGTTCGTTTAGCTCAGTGGGCGATCGTTACACTAAAGTTTTTAATGTATAATTAACAACTCTTTTACTAATAGTTAAAAATGTGCTAATACGGAGGGTAATTAATAACGAGAATTCTTAGTAAGAGATTATTAAGAGCCTTTATAATTAGAGTAGATATTATAAATAAGAAGGAATATATTAGAGAATCTTAAATTAATATTAGTGGCTAGGACTATAGGATTAGATATTATAGTATATTAAGTCGTGCCTATAATACTAGGAGCAGCAGTTAAAATAGAAAGAAGAAGTAATATACCCTATATAGGAGCCTACTTTATGGCAATAAGTAATAGTAAATATTACGTTTATACTAATAACCCGTCTTAGATTCTAATTCATAGCTACTACTTAAAAATACGTATTTAAATAGGTGGAAGCTTAAGCCCTTTAAAAAAAAAAGGATGTAAAAAGTGTAGCAAAGTTCCTCTATAAAGACTTTATTTATAAATAGGGAGTATTTAGATAGCTTTCTATAGATAGTAGCAGAGAAAATACTAATATAACAACTGCGCTCGCGAAGCTCTATAATATTAAAAGGGTTATAGCTTCTATATATTACCTATAGGAATAAGGCTTAATAGAGCAAGGGTATAAGCCTATAGTAGACGCTTTGGCAAAAATAGATGGCTTATAGCTAGAAAATCTTTATACTGTTTTATAAGCAGATAAAATAACTATTAAGTGGCTTACAGAAATAACGCTAATAAGAGTTATATGCGGATATAAGCACGTCTTTCCTATTAAACTCTATATACCCACTTAATAAATAGTTCGGACTACTATAGAGCTACTAGTACTTTATATAAAGTAGTTTAACTAAAAAGACGTAGATATAAAAAAAGGCTATTACGCGTATAAGACGACTAAGGGTAGTAAATAAGGAATACTTTAATAATATCTATTACATTCACTAGGACGGATTTAAGGCTAGAGATATAGTTATGCTCTATAATATATAGCTTAAGTAAGATTATTCTAACAGCCGTAAGTTATATCTAAAATGGCTAGGCCTATTCCGCGTATATAAAAGTTACCCTTATAAAGGATAGTACTTAATTAAGGATCTTAACGGCACGCCGTTCCGCGACCAAACTCTAAAAAAAAAAATTAAAAAAGTTTTATTAATAACGGATATTTAAGGTCTATTAAGAAGACAAACTTAACTAGTTAGGCGGAACTATACTATAATAAATAACAGTAGAGCTAGAACCTAAGGAAGACGTTATATAAAATCCACTAATATTATAACGCCGTGTAGTTTAGGAAGTATACGTACTAAAATAATTATTTAATAGAACTAAGTATAAAATATTTAACTAGGGGACAGTTAAGTTTTAAGGTAAGGGAGAGGGATATAGATAACAGTCGTGCAGTCTATTCGTTTATTCGCTATACGTCTTTTTATTTACTTTTTTTAGTTATAAGAATTTAATGCGTTTTAACTATAAGGTAAGGGCAGAAGAATGCTTATGTATAACTATTTAGTATTATTTACTATAAAGATATTAGTTTTGCTTACCGCTTTTATTAAGCCAATAGCGATTTTCTATCCTAGGGATAGAAAATTATAATTAGTTAATTTAACAATTACATCCGGTAGAACTCTACACTACTACCTAAATTTAATAGACTATTTAGACTAGGAGACCCTATTTAGAACTTTACTATTTTACCCTTAATAAAACTTAAACATAGCTATAATTAGTTAAAGTATAAAATTAAATAGAATTAATAATAGTATATTTATTATATTTTTATCTAGTAGATCTTTAGTACTATATAAAGGAGCTAAGTAATAAATTAGTGACATCTTTATAGAAGTTAAAGGCTTCGCAGTTAATTAGTATTAGGTAGTGCTCTTCTAAATTTATAACGAGATTTTGCTCTTTTAAGAAAATTACATAGATGCTACTAGTATAGTAGTTAATTTATTAACTAGGATAGTAGGTTATAAGTATCTCTAAAAAAGGACGCGTTTTTATTAATCTTTAAGGACATTTCTAACGTTAGTAAAATGGTAAAGGATTAAAGAAATTAATATAATAAAGCCAGAAAAACTATCTAAAAGTTCTGGGGATAAGGTATTCTTAACGGACCACTTAAATATACAATCTTCTATTACTTTCTTTTTACCGCCTAAAAGCTTACCGTCCACCTACTTTATAAAGTAACGGCGTAAGTTAATAAGGCCCTAATTAATAGGCTTGATTATCTAAAACGCGGTATTAAAAGCACTACCTAACTATAGTCAACCGATTTTGTACTTGCGCCTAAGATATTAAAAAGAGTAATATTAGACTAAGTAGTAAATAAGCATAGTTTAGAAAGATACTTAACTGGCTTCTTTATTCTAAATAAGGATCTACTACTAAAAAGTAGAAGACTAGCTACTATAGGACCAGAGGTTACTAATATTAAAATTAGATAAATAGAAGAGAGTTTAGCTCTTATACTACGAACGCATTTGCGATATACTTTTAATATAATAAATCTATTAGCTTTCTAGCCATTAACACCTATTTAAGGAGAAGGTGTTAGTATTATACTAAGCCCGTCCTAATAAGGATTACCTATATTAATTAACTTACCTTTATTATCTATAAATAAAAGTATTCTCATAGCTAGAACGCTGTTAGCTCGCCCCTATAGCTGCTAATATTCTCTTTAAAAAGAAATCTAAAAAGAGGGCTAGTGGTTACTTACCTGGAAGTAGAAGGGCTAAAAGTAGAATTAATATTTAATAAAAATGTTATTAAGCTAGGAGATAATAAGGAGTATATTAAAGGGGCTATAAATGCTATAGCGATACTCTATATAAAACGAGGATATAACTATAAGGATAACGTACTAGTATATCTTAAAGCGTCCCTAAATTAATAGAGGTTATAAAGCTCTTGCGTAGTTAGTATAGGGCGGCTAGTTTTAATCCGGAAATATATAAGGTTTACTAAATATATATATAAGTAACAGGAGGACGTATAGGTTTAGCGATAAAAGGTTTAAACTATACCATACTATATTACAGACTCTATTTAATATATTACGCTTATAACCACCTTAGTACTATAAAAATAGATCCTACTATATGCTCCTAGTTTAGAAAAGCTTATAGGCCTTTAGTTTTATTTAGCTCCCTAGGACTATATAAGTTTATTTATAACTTAGCACTAAGGTTTTCCTATAATAGAGCAACTTTGCTTAATTAGATAATAATATTAGATAACTAAAAGGTATAGAAGTGTAAGAGTATATATATTAGATCCCGCCGCGCTTATAAATAAGTTCGCAAGCACTCTGTGTCTTTTTGGCCAAATAGCGACGTTAGGGCGGGAAACGTTACAATTATGCTTGCGAACTTACTGGGGCTAGGTACGGTAATAGGTTGAGGATTTGATCCCCAACGGTCGCATACTTCGCTTTAGTACAGTTAAACACATCTATAGGGGTTAGGCGAAGAGGCGTCGGCTTATGTCCAATTAGGCTTAGACTTTAAGCAGCCTTCGTTACTAAGGACTCCTAATATATGCGACTCTTAGTGTGCGGACCCCCTATGGCTTAGCGTTCGAGGGCGAACGCGCAGAGGGGAGGGTAATTGTAAGAGTATATATATTAAATCCCGCCGCGCTTACGAACAAGTTCGCAAGCACTCCGTGTCTTTTTGGCCGAATGGCGACGTTGGGGCGAGAAACGTTATAAGAAGTAAGAAGGATCTATAGTTTTAAATATATTTAAATAGTAGTAAGATTCTAGTATCTTAGCAATAATTAATAAAGAAATGCATATATACCGCTATTATTAGCGTTTAACTAATAGGCGGCTAAATTACGGCTAGTTAAGAATAATAGTTTATAGTCTTTACTAGTAGCTAATAAGGTAAGATCCTTAGTATTACTATGTCTATTACGCCCTTAGGCCTAATAGCTATAGCAATTTATCTCTTACCCTTATTATACAAAGTTTGCTATTAAGGGAGACTCTATAGCTTTCCGCTATATTAATATTAATATCCCCTCTCTTTTAGAGAGCGGATACGGTGCTAATATAATCTAAGGAAGCGTTTCTCTAGATAATAAGACTAAGGATAATTATATAATTATTCTACTTAGTATATATTACTACTTAGAATTATAGTAGAAAGGTTTTAAAGCGTAAGGGTTAATTAAGGGCAACGGATTTGTATATAAGATCTTAAACTATAACTAGACTACTAAGGACGTTAAAAAGTATATAACCGATTAGGTGGCTTAGCCGTATAAGAAAGAAGACGTGCGTATAACTATACCTTGCCTTTTTTATAGGGTAAAGGGACCTTTAACTAGAACCTAGCGAACAATACTACTATAGTTTATTAGTATTTAGGACAATTATAATAACCTTAAAGTTATAAAAGGAGGAACCTAGATAAAACTAGTAAATGCTTACTAAAACTTAAAAGTACTACCCCGCATGCTATCCGGATATACTAATCTTTACAGCGTAATTCTATACTGCTTCCCTACTATAGTTAAGCTTATAGCTACCAGCGCCTTATCTAACGCCCTTTTAGGTAGGCGACAATAGGATTCTTTAGCGGTAATTTAAGATTATAACCTTCTTCTTAATAGTAATAGGAATGAAGTTAGGAAATAAATGCATTCCTACTATCTTAGGGCTGTTAAAAACTATAAGAATGCGTTTTGCTTATATATACAACCAAAATGGAGCGCTTTAATAGCCGCTTATACTTCTACTGCATTAATAATAGAATTAATTCTTTAACTATTGTGGTAGACCTAAGTAGAGTACCCCCTATTATTATAGAAGGATAGAGTTATATAGAGCTGCCTAAAGAACTATAGGATAGAACTAAGTAAATGGAAGGACACGAAAGAGCTATATTACCTAAAAGCTGTTAGTCTAATACCTCTTATACTACCCCATTAGGCGGATATAAGCAGTCTCATTTAACTAAAATAGAGTTTCCTTGTTTACTATCTTAGGTTTATAGTAAGGGTAAGGAATATATACAGTTACCTATTATACCTTTATTTTAAAAAAAATAGGGAGTTTTAGAGTTTTAGAAGTTGTTAGAGGATAATAACTTAGGTAGGGGAGGTATATAGTGGGGTAAATTGGCCCCCTAGATTTAATATCTAGATTAGGTATAATTTAGGGAGTATATAGGCCTTCCGTGGATATATAGATTAGTCTATAGCCCTAGAGTTTTAAATAACTTAGATAGGCTTAACGGACGAATAGTTTCGATATATAATACACTCTTTTCTTCTCTTCTTACTAATTGCTTTCCTACTAATTTCTACTAACTACGACCGACCGACCGATAGACAGACTTATAGTACCGTAACTTCTTATCTGGAGAGAGACCTTCCCTCCTATAGTGGTAGTAGCAGTAGAAGTAAAAGTAGAAGATATAGCAGCAGTAGCAGTAATAGTAGTAATAGTAGTATTAGTAGTGCTGTTGCTTAAGGAAGAAGATAATAATAATAATATAAATAGCTATTATTAATATATATTTCGTAATCAATTATATAAATCTATATTATACAATTATTATATAAAGGCTACTGTTACGGCTCGTATAAATGCCTCTAAACCAAAGCTTGTAGAATGCTGTATTACAAAGATACTAAGCTAAAGAGAAGAAAAAGGGGTTGCTAGGACCGATATAAACAAATATATAGGGTAAGCCGCTAAGGCGCTAGCTTTGGGCGGGCCAATTATAGGTTAGCAGAATATAGTAGAATTTAGCAGGTAATGTGCAATAGCGCCGTTATATTACCCCCCTCTTTAAAAGAAAGCCTACCTTTAGGCTTAGTTAGAAATAGGGTAGTACTAGGCTTATAAACGTAGGATTATAAAATATAAGATAAGGAGATAAAGGGGATATAAGTACGTCTAGATTAAGTATAAAG
>Ga0307515_10014213_pt1 | contig 14790 bp, 16 predicted proteins | sample 17_EM_MG_FD_194513 | JGI IMG/M metagenome (GOLD analysis project Ga0307515, IMG submission 194513) | Populus trichocarpa ectomycorrhiza microbial communities from riparian zone in the Pacific Northwest, United States - 17_EM | ecosystem: Host-associated > Plants > Roots > Unclassified | place... | reverse complement strand
ATGAGTGATCTCTAAGGGTGAGTACAAAAATTTGCGACCATGAGGAGCTGACCGGACATTAAAGGGGTCGATGCTTCCAGTTCAGCTGCGGTAACCTCTTCGAATTAATCGGCATAGCGATCACATAAAGATCACAAATTGCAATTAAAGTGCAGGCGAGCGAAAGAAGGAGGGGGGGTGAACCGAGGGACCAGGTCCATAAAACTAGACAAGGGAACGGTTGTACGTGGGAGGCATGTAGATCGGCTGGCTGAGCGGTGGTTTTATTCCAATATCCGGTACTAAGAGATTCGCGAACATGAACTTGACCATAACCATCCAGTTTGTCTAGCACGAGCACCCACCCGCATTGGTGGGTGAGTCGATTCTGATCGGGTCTGGGTAGTCCGCGTATCTGTCGACACATCGGGATTGATGGGGTTAGGAGCGACCAGTGAGAAAAGAGACTACAAAGTGGATCATAGACGTACAGCTCGACATCATTCTCTTGTTGTAGCGCGTTCTTGGCGATAGTTTGGAACGCCTGTTCGACGTTGATGGCCTCCTTGGCGGAAGTCTCAAAATACGGGATGCTACCCTTTGACTGGCACCAAGCCATCGCGCGCTTCTGTGTTACCTATACAAGATTTACCTCGTCAGTCCCTTCTCACGACCTAGAACACCAACCACATACCTGCCGCTTGTTCTCCTCAACGTCAATCTTATTTCCGAGGACGACGAAAGGGAAATTTTCAGCATTCTGAGGGTTGGCCTGGATGAGGAACTCGTCCCGCCACGAATCGAGGGTCTCAAAGGATTTGGACGAGTTGACGTCGTAAACAAGGACACAGCAGTCGGCTCCACGATAGAATGCGACACCAAGGGATTGGAAGCGTTCTTGACCGGCGGTATCCCAGAGCTGGGAGCGAGAGAATGTAAATATATATGTCAGCGAGGCGCCGATTCTGAGTGGCAAGGTAAAACAACGGCGGTCGGTAACAGCCGGTCCGAGGGACATGAGGGGTATTGGCAAAGGGTACGCACTTGCATGGTGACGAGACGGTCATCGACCATGACCTCCTTAGTGAGGCTGAGGAGAAGGGGACCATGAGGTCAGCGAGACGCGCGCGGGCGAGAGATGAGAAGAACGGACAAGTCAGCGCCTATTGTCGCCTTGTACTGGTTGTTGAAGCGTTTATTGACGTATTGGTTCATCAGTGACGTCTTGCCGACGCTGCAAGAGTCGATGGCGGTCAATATGTCAGTGTCCACGTCCACAACGGCGGGGTACTTCCAGAGATGACGAGCAGCAGCAGGTACGCACCCACTGTCGCCAAGAATGATAACCTAGGAGGACTAGAGTGAGTGAGGGATGCGGAAGCATCTGGGGACCCGGTGGGATTGGTTACCTTGAGGAGTACACGGCCCATGAGTTGCTGGATAATTCGTAGGATAAGTGGAATTTGAAGAGAAAATAACAGTCGATGCGCTGTGATGTAACCGCGGGGATTTAGGAAGGAGGCCAACTTAGGTCAAAGAAGCGCTCAGGCTATCCTTCTCCCCCTCGTCGGTGGCGTGGCAAAGACAGAGGCATGTCGTGGCAAGAGCTCCTACGTGGCCGGCTCGTCGAGAGAAATACTCGCGAGTCTGCATACGCCGGCATCATCGAACAGTGTGAGCATCTCTAAACTCGACCCGAGACAACCCCTCCAACGATCTCGGACAGACCGCAGACTTGCTCAGCAGACCAGGTTGTTGAAGACGAGAAATCAGACGCTGCTCAGAGCTACCAGCGTCGCAACGACTCGCTCAAATCCAAATGCATCCACCGTGCTCGTAAATGAAGAGTAAATACTGCTTGCCTTCATCGAAACACATGCCTAATCTACTTATCTACGCAGTGACCCTGTTCGGACAGCATATATCCAGTCTCTCGAGTCTGAAATCTCTCACTTGCGCGACGAAATGTCAGCCGTCTACAAGACACAGGGCCAGAATGCCCAGCGACTACTTGCTATCAATGAGACGCTTCGAGAACGTGAAGAGTCTGCACGTGCAGATACAGAGAGCCTTAGGCAAGCGCGCGACGAGATTGCGCAACTTCGGCGGAAAGTCGAACAGCACGCAGACCAGATGGCAGAGAAGGACCGGGTCATTCAGGTATGTACCGTCTCATCTCTGTTCATCGCTATCCTGTCCAACTTACTTGCTCTTCTCGCTCCTCAGACGCTGAATGACGACGTTCACATGCTCAACCTCGAGTACACAACGATGGAAGAGCAAAAGGAAGAGCTGCGCAAGGACAATGCCACGCTCCTGCAGCGATGGATTGACCGCATGAACTCGGAAGCGGACAAGATGAACGACGCCAACGCGTTCTACGAGGACATGCAAACGCGCTGGCACCAGAAAACGGAGGGAGGCGAGGCATCCAACGGGCGTCTGCGCACACGGGCGTCGCACGACTCCCTCGCGTCAACCGGATCGCTCCTCTCGAACTCGGGAAATGGGTTGCGCCCAAACCAGGGGACGTCCCCGGCCAAGGGGGGTCTGGGCGCGGATCCGAAGCTCCCCAAAGCCGGGCTGCTACTGAGTCCGAATGGCTGATGGTGGACGGTGAGGATCTCTGACCTCAGACGCGAAGGTTGAGTAGGTCGAGTAGGTGCCCACATCTTTCGTGTTCCGTTTTTCTGTTCTGGGATATGCCCCTCTGATGTGTGTATATATATATATCCGCGCTGCGATGCGATGTGGTAATGGAACGTACGCCGGTGAACACCTTGCGAGATGTGTGGGACTTTGGCTTCGGTTACTGGCGCCCAGATGCTCAAGTGCTGTTGATTAGCTTTCCTCACGTCCTCACGTCTGCCACCTTGACGTGGCCCACTCTTACTCGGACATTAGTCAATACTCTCATACTTGGTTCCCTCCACTTTAGCAGTCGGTCGCTGCTCATCCACCAACACCCTCCTCTGTTCAACTGCCATGTCTCAACCCCAGTAAGTCCTGAGCACTGGCCCGATCTCCGATTTGGTTGCCGAATCCGTGGATTTCGACGAATCTACTGACGTCGTCGTGCTCGCAGAGGTGATATTGGCCTCATTGGCCTCGCCGTCATGGTCAGTTCTCTATCCCCAATCGACTCTCCCTTCCAATCTGGCGCTCGATGCCCCTCTCGTCTTTGCTGACTGTGGCCGATGATCTCTCGCTAGGGCCAAAATCTCATCCTCAACATGAATGACAAGGGATTCGTCGTCGTTGCACACAACCGTACTACCGAAAAAGTTGATCACTTCCTCCAGAACGAGGCCAGAGGTAATGTGTCACTTCGGCAGCCGTTGCGCTTTATAATTTTACTTACGTCTCGTGTATCACAGGGACCAATATTATCGGTGCTTGGTCTGTCGAAGAGCTCTGCGCCAAACTCAAGAAGCCCCGTAAAGTCATCCTCCTTGTCCAAGCCGGCAAAGCCGTCGATGTCTTCATCGACCAACTCATCAAGTATATGGAGCCCGGTGACATCATCATCGATGGTGGTAATTCACACTTTCCCGATTCCATCCGCCGCTGCCAAGAACTCGAAGCGAAAGGGTTCCTCTTCGTCGGCTCCGGTGTCTCCGGCGGTGAAGAGGGCGCGCGACATGGACCCTCTCTCATGCCCGGTGGCAGCCCCGCCGCCTGGTCACATATCAAGCCGATCTTCCAGAAGACCGCTGCACAAGCGTACGGCGAGCCGTGCTGCGACTGGGTCGGCGAGACCGGTTCAGGACACTACGTCAAGATGGTGCACAACGGTATCGAGTATGGAGACATGCAGCTCATCGCTGAAGCGTACGATATCCTCAAACGCGGCCTCGGACTCAGCCCTGGGGAGATTGCAGATATCTTCACCAAATGGAACAAGGGCGTCTTGGACTCGTTCCTGATCGAAATTACCGCCAACATCCTCAAGTTCAACGATTCGGACGGGGAACCCGTGGTGAACAAGATTCTTGACAAGGCTGGTCAGAAGGGAACTGGCAAGTGGACAGCGATCGCCGCGTTGGACGCGGGTATGCCCGTAACACTCATTGGTGAGGCCGTGTTTGCCCGGTGCTTGTCGGCCATCAAGGACGAGCGTGTACGCGCGAGCAAGGTTTTAGTTGGACCCTTGAAGGAGCCTTTCCGCGGTGACAAGCAGCAATTTATCGACGATCTCGAACAGGCGTTGTATGCTTCGAAGATTATTTCGTACACCCAGGGCTTCTTGCTGATGAGAGAGACGGCTAAAGAAATGAAGTGGAACCTCAACTACGCTGGTATTGCCCGTATGTGGAGAGGTGGTTGCATCATCAAGGTGAGGATTGAAGGTTCGGGGTTGCCCGGCCGGTATACTCACACATAATCCGCACGTAAAGTCCGTCTTCCTCAAAGATATCACTGCGGCCTACGACAAGACACCTAAACTCGAGAGCCTGCTCTTTGACGACTTCTTCAACAAGGGTGAGTGATATCCGTCTGGCATAGTTCTTCAATCCGAGTATTCATTTCTTGACAGCGATCCACAAGGCGCAGCCAGGTTGGAGGCGCGTCGTCGCACAGAGCACTCTATGGGGTATTCCAATGCCGGCTTTCACCACCGCACTGTCGTTCTTCGACGGCTACAGGAGCGAGGTTGTCCCGGCCAACCTGGTGCAGGCGCAACGGGACTACTTCGGTGCTCACACCTTCCTCGTCCTGCCAGGCAAAGAGAACGAGCGCTTCGTCTCTGGCGAGAACATCCGTGCGTTTTCCTTTCACCTTGCCTTCCGGCAGCGGGCTGGTAATAGCCGGACTGACTGTCGGTCGCTCTCTCTCAACAGACATCAACTGGACCGGGCGTGGTGGAAATGTCTCGGCCGGGAGTTACGTCGCATAGGGCAGTTCACGGCCTGCCGTGGAGAGGCGGACATGCGGACGGATGGAAAGATAAAGATGAACGGAATTTGCACAGAAAGTAATAAAGTAGACATTTTATGGACACTTGGACCCGAGCGCCCAAATGAAGCTGATGGCGTAAGGCAGTGACGTTTGAGCGGCCGCAGTGGTGCAGCTTTGTTCAATAATCTCTGCCCCTTGCCACCTTTGCCCACCTTTGCAAGCGTAATGGCGCTGCGAGAAACACTCTACTCGCCTAACCCAGCCTCTCCAGCACTCTCCATCGTGTTCGACGACATGGACGGCGCCGAGACAGCCTCGATTGCCCCTTCGGACGCCCCCTCTCAGCAGGACCGCGACGCTAGAACGCCACCGTTGTCAACCTACTCGGGTTCGACGACTCAAGGCAGTCGGTATAGCAATGCATCTCTTACGGGATCCACGACCGGTCCAGCTCACTGTCTTGCCGCGTTTGTGGAGCGAGAAAATATGGGCAGAGCTACTTTTGACATGCGCGATTGGGAATGGCATACCACGCCAGGTCGCACGACCACAGCAACCCCGACAACCCCTAGGCAGACGACCCGCCCTCTTCTCCCTGCGACGCTTGACCTCGATCGCATTGGGTCGCAGCTGCCCCCCCTTCCCACCACAATCCCCTCCCGCTTGCCCTCGCTACTCGAGGAACATGAGGGTGACGAATACCTCACAGAAGACGACGATGACCAGTCCGAAGTTGACTCGATCTTCTTCGTTAACGAAGGCGAGCAGGACGCACAAGTCGCTACATCCAATTCGCTCGTTGACCTCGCGAGCACGAATGCAGAGGCGACAGAGGACGTCCTTGGTATCGTGGCAATGCTCCAGAATGCGCTCAATCAAGAACAAGATGACCAACTTGTCGTACAAGAGCACCCGTTCCTCGACCGACCCTCTTAGCGACTAAGCCCGCAATCACATTTTACGCCCACTTGGCCCGCAGCCTTTGTAATCTCTTCGGGCTTCGTTCCTTCTTATTGCCCCTCGCTGCATCACTTCCGTCCTGTCCATAGTACTTGATTCGTCGGTCTACGCTTCTCCTTGACTTAAACGTTCATTAAGGCATTCCCGGATCCACACTTCTCTTACCCACTACCTCCCCGTCACCTGACCCCTCCATTCTCACCCTCTCCGTCATATGTATGTGATCACGGGGCCGACTTTGTGTCACTATCTGAGATGTACCACTAGCCCAGGTTACTGCTACTTATGCCTTCGTTCTCTCACTCTATATCGCATCTAGTCCTCATCCGAGGCGTATTCCACTCCCTGACAGTCGGTGTGGTTGCCATCCTTAACCTACTAGATCGCTGCGCCTGATTCGATTGTATGGAAATTCCTGATTCAATATACATCTGGCCTATGACGGGCTGATTAGCTCGCGGAGTAGTGTCGTCCTCAGGACTGGAAAAATCAGGGACTTAGGTCTGATCGTGACTAGCTGCCGTTCTTTCTAGCCCGGGTAGATGCAAAGTTATAAACGAACGGCCGCCCCGGGTGCTTCGGGGTCATCGTTTTATATTACGCGGGCCCCACGCCAATCAGAAATACAAATTTACAATGGGTGGTGAATGTGTTAACCATTCAGGTGGAACCTGCCCTGCTGCGCGCTCCGTGCGCAGTGCAATAGGCTCGACAAAGAGAACCGAAGGCATTTGCCGAGCCACACTCTGCGACGTGACACTGTCATTGCGATCGAAAGGCACCCTTGTCACCATAGCGAAGGTTATTTGTCCCCCTCTCGCCCCAACCCTTGCAGCGACACGGTATATATAGATCTGAGTGGGCCCCTGACAGGCCGTAGAGTTTCTCCAGAAATTTGAGTAACTAGATCGTGGAGACGAGAAAAACATTTTAAACCTCATCGGGTAGTTACCCAATTACCCAATTGAATACCGATGCACGAATTGTCCCGAGCGTTGGAGTAGCTGGACGATTTTTGAAGTGTGAAGCATAAACTTAGAACGCACCCTAATCCGCCCTCGAGAGAAGGAAAGCCCCAGAATCTTATGGTTACTGCTTCTAGTGATGATTAATGCGTGCTTGGCTTCTTCTATGATTCTGTACAATTCCGCCTTCATCGGGGACTGTATAGGGAACATACTTTTAGGTACGAGGAGAATTGACTTGTGTAATAATGCCACCTTATAGTATATTTGTAACAACGTATAGGTCTTCGATGGGGCGGGTGTGGTACCCTGATCTTGTCAGGCTCTGACTCGCGAGTTGGCCTCCCCTTTTCTAGCTAATCCAGTATCGGGTACTCCTATTCAGTAGGATGAATATTAATTAACATATTATGACGCGTTACCGCTGAAACCGGGAAAGAGACCCCGATCGATGCATGATGTACGTGCTGGTGCTCTAGACAACACAAAGTTGTTGACGCGAAGGAGACCACCACCGTTACACATACTAGACATGTGTACTCGGCGGACACGAAAGTAGTGCATTGTGCAGAAAGGATTAAGGAATCAATACCATGTTAAGAGCAGGTCACCATGTTGACCTGGAGACGAGCAGCAAGCAGCACCCGTAGCCTATAAGGTGTTGTTATAGACTCGGGCTGTCCGAACCGATTTTTATTAGTGGTGCATGGGCACCAAATCTCTAACGAGTCCTCGACCGACATTGCTGGATAAATGTGAGGGTATTTCGAAAATATGGATATCCTCTCTTCTGCTACCCGCCGCGTTGTAAATATTATATACAATTCCTATGAATTCTTCGCTCCCGGATTTGATTAGAAAACCCATGCGTGTGAGCTATCGCCTAGCTCCGATCCTACGCTAAACCCAAAGTGACTTACAATGTCAAATAGTCGTACGTGCAAGTCAGCTCTCTCCTAATACCATTCTTACTGGGGGAGTAGAATCCCTGAACCTCGTTATGCATATAGGAAAAATAGGGGGAACACTCAGAATATCAAGGTGTTGGATACAATCTCGATACCACTACTCAGCACGTTTCCTTGGCAGGAGGGATTCCTCATATTATATTTACGCATTGCAAACCAAAGCGCACGTACTGCCCGGGGGTTGGGAGATACAAGCATCGCATGCTTAGAGCCACCACCATATCTTCTTGCGGAGAAGCGGAGAACAGAATATAATTTGGTAATGCCGCAGAAACAGGAAAGTAAAATGATGCCTCCTGGATTAGAAATGCACTAAAAACATAGATTGTATAGATAGCCGGTGAGGTCAGGCAACTGGACCCTTGCCTTCGGCATTACCCTTGTCCTTTTGGGCCTTGCGAGCGGCTTTGAGTCGAGCAATCTTCACTTTGGTGTTAAAGTAGGTCTTTAAAAAGGAGTAAGTAGGGTAGAATTTGATTAGGCATCAAATTGGCTCACTCCCAGAGTAAAGCCCACCATATTGAAGAACGGTACCCAGAGCTGGTCGCACCATCAGATATAATACGAAGCACCGAATTCGAGCGACCTACCTCTGATGGAAGGAACCTCTGCGCAAATATTTGCGCTAGGGGCGTGCTGATGCAAGTCACCTACAAATGGAAAGCTCAGGTTCCTCGACGAGAAGACGGGGATAAGAACCATACCTTCATAAGGGGTGCGAAACCAGTCTTAATGACCTTCGTCACACTACTAGCAGTTCGGGCGCCCCCAATGATAGCCATGCTAGCAAGGTACACTGCAACCACCGTCAAACTGCGTTCGTCATACGTGCACGAACCTTGGACATACCAACAGTAGTGATGGGAGCAATCAAAACACTATTAACCAGTATCTGCAGCACACGGTCCTTTGGTGTGGTCTTCCCTGCAAACGCCTTCTGCAAACGGCCCACAAGCACGTGGTTCAAAGGCGCAGAAATGAACGCGCCATAGATGGCCATTGCAAAGGCTCGAGGGGTAATTTTCGCCCTGGAGAGCGCTGCTTCGAGACTATGTTGAGTGGTTCCCGACTTTGCGGTTGGCCGTGGTGATGGAACGCCCGCGAGATGGGATGCGGTAATTTCCTGAGCGAAAAACAGAACACCTGTGGTACTATTGAAGTGGCGTACGGTCATTCCAGCGACGGCGCCTACGCACCCGAAGTGACCATCTTCGTCTGCAGCGGTTTAGCCAACAACCGCGTGAGATATGCAGCCAGTAAAGGGTTGATCCCCTTGGGCTGTCCTACAGCCACGAAAGCCGTCGTTCTCGCGCCCGAACTCATTGTCAAAGCTAGTTATGGGGTAATCCAAGGGACAAACTCGGCCTTCGCCGGCAGCCGGGTCCGATATCGGTGGGCCGGACCAAGACGAGATGGCTAGAATGCACGACAACGTTGTAATCACAATAGAAAGGAAATACAATTAGAAGCGCGGGTTCCGCGAGCAAGCACCAAGCACCAAGAGATTCTATGTCTAAATTGGCCCTTTTGGCCTAAGCCGACTTCTTGAGCCTACGAGCGAGTGAGTGTCATGACGAGGGAAATAGGAGAGAGGGCATACCAAGCCTTCACGTAGTCGGCGAATGAGACCATGCACACCGTTTGCCAAATTCCCAATCCGATTCGGGGAGTTACACCACGATATAGTCCCTTCATGCCATTCTCCCTGTAGATAAAGCCAAGGGTGTTGAAGACCGTAAGCTTTTCAGGCCGGTTCTTTGAGATGTTTTTGGACATGGACTGCATTTCGACACGAACGACTTCAATAGGCTGGTTCCAAGTGGCCAAGGCACCACCTACGGTGATGCATTCAGTACACACAACGATCAATAGTAATCAAGCTCTGACAGACCGATGGTGGAGCTGAGAATCTTCTCGGGAGCAGACAGTTTGTCGCCCTCACCTTTACCCTTTATTGACCGGATGGAGGACTCGGCGAGACGAGCAAAACCCATACTTTTATTGTACGTCAGGAATGGGAACAAAAGCAGAATACAGGACAAGACTCACCGCGATCCCCAATTCGTCATTTGCCTGAGCGCGACGGCATTGACACCCTTGTTGATACCTGCAATGCCCTCTCGACGGTAGATGTCCGCAAAAACAGCCCATGTTGAGGGAGGCTTCACACCGCTCGCCGCTTGCTTGTGTCGCGTAATTTCCGCGGTCTTCATGCAGGTACAGAAGCCTGTTCCGATGATGCTTCAGCCATTGATGTCCCAGCGAGGCAGAAACACGCTTGTTCGGACGCAATCGGACAATTACGTTCGAACTTTCAGCACGTACCCATGGTCGCATACGCCTGAGCGATGCCACCACCCATGCCCCCAAGCAGACCACCCACTGCCGGGGACACACCCAACTCGATCGTCCGGGTCTCAATTTCCGAGGCGGTGAACATGAGGACAGCTCCCTTGGTAGAAGCTTCAATCCAAGCCTGTGGAAATGCGCGTACAGTTTAGCTCAAGCGCACACTAGACAGCGAGGCGGACGGAGCGGACGAACCCACGGAATGAGACCCTGGTAAAATCCAGCGATACCACCACGAGCCCAGACCGAGTTAAGAGCCTGTACCATGGTTTGCGTGCGGTTGGCCGCCATCTGTGTCTTGATGACTTCGAGAGGCTGCCCAAGTGTGGTAACCTCAAACTAAAAGGACGCGTTTGTGGCATAAGAAAGAGTGTGTTCAGAGCACGTAGGGCTCTAGAACGCGTACCATGTTCATAATACCGCCTGGATAAAACTTGTGTCAGAATGTTCCCATTTTTCACTGGTAGAAGACGCGAAAGGGCGCTCACCGACGGCGATGTTGGACCAGTTGACGCCCCTTTGACCTGGTTCACGTTGGATGCCCATGGTGCTGCTTGGGAAGGAGGGCAAATTACGAAAGTACGAGTAGGAGGAGCGGTGCAAGGTGGAGCTGGGGCGAGGCTAAGGCTATGGGGTGTAAGGCCAAGATTACCCCAACCACAAATATAAACAAAATCCCCAAGAGAGTGGGATGTATTAGAGTAGCGTAACAAAGACGGACAGGCATAAAGGCAGAGCGAAGAGCGAAGGCAGAGCGAAGGCAGAGCGATCCCAATCCAATCCAATCCAAAAAGGACGACAGTACACAACCATAGACATGCGAGAAAAGAGACATGGCATACGAGGAGCGATTACGAAATTATTACTCTCTCTTATACGTACGTTTACGACTCATCAGCCTCCGCCTCCGCCTTCAACCTCGCAACCTCATTCTCCAAGTCCTGCTTCTCGCTGTCCGTAAACTTGAGTTCAAGCGTCTTCGACTGAAGCGCAGCATTGGCCTCTTCATACTCCTCCTTCATCACCCGCAGTTGCTCCTCGAGATTCTCCACGGCCTTCTGGTACTCGGCCTCGAGCTCGGAGACCTTGGCACAGTGCGCTTCGTGCAGCTTTTGCAGCTCTTCCCTGGGAACCATAGGCGTCGGGGCGTTCCCGTTGGGCTTGGGGGACATGGGCGGCGTCTGCAGCGCCGTTTGAGCAGCTAAAGCCTCGGCTTTGGCCCTTTCCTTGGCAACTCTTTCATCCTCCAGTTCGCTCTCCAACTTGGTGCGTGTTTGTGCGAACGAAGCGCGCTCCTCTTCCAACTCGGCCTTGAGCTTCTGAGTTTGTTCAACATGTAACTGCGTCTTCTCCTCCAACTCGCGGTCGTGATTGGCACTGATCTCGGTAAACGATTCCTTTGTTGCCTGGAACGCGCTCTTGACCATGGATAACTCGTCATTGAGACTGAACACCTCGCCGTTGAGCCGTTCAATTTCAGCTGCGCTCCTAGCATCAGACGAAGCACCAGCCCGTGCAGTATCCAGTGCTTCCTTGAGTTGGTTGACTTGCGTGGTCAAGGTATCAACCTCATTCTGACTTGCGGCGAGGTTGGCCTTCGCCTTCGCCAGGTCGTCCTGAGTCGCCCGGAGTTCCAACTCGATCGAGTTGAGCTTATTCTCCGAAGACCTCAATGAAGTGGAGAGAGCCTCTTCATGAGCAGCGTTGAGTTCTTTGACGGTGGTTTCGTGTGCAGTGTGAACCTGCTCCATGGTCTCCTGAGACTCCGCTCGCAACTTCTGGAGTTCAATTGCATGATCGCTACCAGCTTCACCCTGAAAGGCGAGTCAGTACTCAATGAAGATTGCAGCTGGTGGATTTACCTTTGCTTTGTCGAACGCCTGGGCGAGCAATGAAGAGTGCTCAGCCTTCGCCTCTTCAAGCTTAGAATTGTACTTCGATTCTTGCGCGTCGAGGTCAGCTGTGACAGCTGCCAGCTCATCCTGCAACTGCTTCACCTGAGCATCGGCGACTTCCTTGGCCTCGCTAAGGGCCTGAGCAAGTTGGGCAGCGTAATCCGCTTCAGCTTTCGATTTGGCAGCCTCTGCATCAGCCACTGTGGTCTTATGCGCCTCCTCAGCTGCGCTCAATTGCCCCTCGAGATCATTCACCTTCGCCTCGAGCGTCTTGATCTTGTCTTCGGTTTGTTCAGCGGCGTCTTTTAATTTGCAGACATCAGTTTCTGTCTCGGACAACTTCGCATGGGCCTCCTCATTCTCCGTTGTGAGGCGAGTGACCTCAATAAGGAGTTTTTGGACATGGGCTTCGGCAGCCTGGAGGGTCTCCACTTTCGAGGTGAGCTCTTGGACCGATTCTGTTGAGGCAGCGAGCTGTTCAGTGAGAGAAGATACCTGGACTTGGGCTGCAGACAGCGCCTCTTGCGCCTCAGCTAGTGCTCCGGCAGTTCTAGCGGCCTCCTGGCTAGCTGTTTCACGCTCTCTGGTCAGTTCCGCGATCGATGACCGAGCGTTTTCCAAATCCTTTTTCGAGCTCTCAATCTCGCTCTGCGTACTTTGTAGACTCTCGACAGTCTCCTGGAGTTGTTTCGCGACCGATTCGCTCTCCGCATGCTTGTCTTCGAAACGCTTCTGGGCATCCTCATAGGCTGTTTTATGCTTTTCGGCCCCGGTCGCATGTTCTCGAATGTCCGCGAGCAGCTTATCCTCATTTTGGATGAGTTCGTCAACAACCTTCGCCTTGGCTTCCAGGTCATTTTGTCGTCCCTTGAGATCCTCGGTAAGCCTCTCAATTTCAACTTCAAGAGCGGCAATCTTTTCAACACGTTCCGCAAGGTGGTCGGTTGCTTCTTTGAGCTGAGGTAGAGCGGTCAGCTCAGTTCGTGTGAACGACGAAAGGGGGCGGTCATACCTTTCCCTCCAACTCGATCACCTTCTCACCCTCCTTAATCTCTTTCGGACCCGTGAGAGAGGCAGCAGACTTGAGCTTGGTCGCACTCGCGATCGGCCCGGACGATAAACTAGCCCTTGGTGCTGCCGCAAGTTTCTTTGCGGTCGTAGTGTCATGGATTGAGACACGGGGTCGACCAGATGCAGCGGAGGGAACCGGCGAGGTCACTTGAGCGGGACCGGCAGGCTTTGCAGAGCCAGTTTGAGTGACCGATGCCTTTGAGGTTGCGGATTTCGTCGCAGTAGAGGTAGTATGGGGGGGTTTGGAAGCAGTTGAGGTCGCAAGAGGATTCTTCGCTGGTGGAGAGATCAAAGATGCACGCTTAGCCGCTAAGGACGTGGCCATCTCAGATGGTGGTTTTGAAGTGCTCGCAGAGGTGGAGGCGAGTTTCTTTTCCGTGGTGATAGAGGGCCTAGCAATTGGTTTGATTGCTGTGGAAGAAGAGGGCTTCGCAGCTGGCGCGGCTTTCGTCGTAAGTGAAGTGGTCGTCTTGGTGGCACCAAATGCACCAGAGCTGAGGATCTGAGGCAAGGAAGGAACGCGTCAGTTGATGTCGGAATTGATGGCCAAGCACGTGGAGTGGGTCAAGGCAGCTTTCAGCGAGACCTCAAGGTAAAGGTGATGGAGATAGAGGATTATACCTACTTTTCTAACCGAGGATGCCCCAGCACCGCTGGGTGTCGCCTTAGACTTGGTGGTCGTCCCTTTTGGTGGCGAACTCCCATTCTTCTTCAGGGGCTTCGCATCGGGGGATATAGTTGCCTTGGGTTTAGGAGAGGCTAGAGGTTGCTCTTCTGTGGCACCCGACGCCTCAGAGACTGGTTCCTCTCGAGCGTTGTCCACCTCATCGCCAGCAGGAGTTTCGACGGGCCCGCCGTTAGCATAAACACCGAGAGTAGAAGCTTCTTCAGCTGCAGGGGACAGGGGTGCGACTGGCAGCTCGACTTCCATGACAGCTGAGGTAGAGATCAGGACCAACTTACAGTCATTGTGTGGGTCCAGCCACCGGTAGTGATACGATAAATGAATCCATAATCATTTATATATATATGAGCCCACATCGCAACTGTCAATGCAGGCAGCGTACACATGCAGTGAGGTAGACAGTACAGCGCGTGTAGTATTTGGTAATCTGAGAACGAAGGCGTGCCTTTCGAGGGATAGGTCTGGTTCTGTGTGGGCGACGGAGGATGGGAAGCGTTTAGTGAAGTAGACAGAGGAGAGAACGGGCCAATGTTGTTCTGGCTCGCATGGTGAGAAGAGCCCGGCCTCATGTCGTACTCTCAGGGTAGCTCGCCGTGTACGTGTGTATTGGTGGCAATGCATTGAAACGTCGCCAATTAGGTCGAAATCTAGCAAACACTGACTTACTGATGAGTTACTATTATTTTAGATCGGATACCTGACTACAGATAATTAAACAAGGAGACGGAAGTTTGAACCCTTCCATTCTCTGTACCTCGCCATTCTAGAGAGGGTGGACAAGGGGAGGTAGAAGCGCAGAGGAGTTTTCACTAGAAGCCGACCCCGTCATGCCGCACGAGAATGGGCGATTGTCGGACGCCTGCATTCGGAGCCTTCCCTGTCCTCAAATCTGGTGCGATAGACCAGGCCCCACCCGAGGAGTAGAGGCGCTGCTCCTACTGTCAGAGGCACAAGAGAGACGTTGGTAGGAAAATAGTGCGTTGTTCGCCGTGTAAGAAGTCTGGTTCGATGATTGACTA
>Ga0307515_10014212_pt1 | contig 14791 bp, 6 predicted proteins | sample 17_EM_MG_FD_194513 | JGI IMG/M metagenome (GOLD analysis project Ga0307515, IMG submission 194513) | Populus trichocarpa ectomycorrhiza microbial communities from riparian zone in the Pacific Northwest, United States - 17_EM | ecosystem: Host-associated > Plants > Roots > Unclassified | place... | reverse complement strand
CCGAAATTTGGTTTTAAAAAAAACGAAGCATAAGTGCATTTTCTCCTCCTTTTTTTCAAAACTAGCTCATCATTTATTTTTTAATTTTATTATTCACATAGACACACGATTTTGTGGTTTAAATTACTCAAATTATTTTCTTATGATTATAAAAAAAATAAAGCAATTCCTTAACAATTGTATTAAGTTTTCAAAGCTATTTAAGAAATAGATGTATTATAAGTTTTTATTATTTACAATGTAATAATTAAATTTGTTGTATTATTATATTAGTTATGTATCAAATTATAAATGAATAAATTTTTTTCCATTTCTAAAATGACTCTTATTTAACAACATTGTAGGCAAACACTTTTTATAACCGGCGTATTTTCTATAATTAAGTGTTTTTCTACCAACCCTACTATTTTCACACACTTGCAACTGCAAAACATTAAAGGATGTTTAGGAATTTATTAGTAATTATTTTTTAAAGTATTTTTTTACTTCAAAATATATTAAAATAGTATTTTGTTTATTTTAAAAATATTATTTTTAATATCAGCACATTAAAACAATTCAAAAATAAAAAATAATAATTTTAAATAAAAAAATTAAATTTTTAAAAACATATAGTTTCATCCATAACTCCGACTGAATTTAGTGCCATTATTTTCATCACCACCTCATGAGTATTATAACATTTTGTTGGTGTTAATAGACTAGTATTTGTTTTTAATGGATTATGTCATTCTATAAATTATTTTTTTAGATTCTATCGTTAAAGAATTAACTTTATTAAAGTTTATGTCTTCCCATCCATTTTTGTTATTTAAGAGAGCACATGTCAATCATCTCTACGAGCCTATTTGAGAGTGTTATCGCGATTGTTTTTTTAAGTGTTTTTCATACTGAAATGCATCAAAATAATATTTTTTTTATTTTTAAAAAATTATTTTAAAAATCAGTACATCAAAATAATTCAAAACATAAAAAATAATATTAAATTTTAATAAAAAAATTAAATTTTTTAAAAATATAGATTGACCCGGTTTCAAAGACTATTACCAATGACACATTGTTAATAATATATTTTTCTCATGTAGTCTTTTTTTTATGGATTGTCATTGTCAATTTTTTTTTTTAATTTTGCCCTTGAACTACGTGTTGTGTTGGGGTTAATAGCATGCTTTGTCCTTTTATTGTTGTTTTTTTTTTTTCTTTTTGTTATGGATTGTGCCCCTCTACACGTTTAAACAATAAAAAACAAGTTAATGGTATGTTTTGCAACTATACCCTTTTTTTATTTTATAATTGTAAGATTTTTTTTTTAATTCTACTCTTCAACAATGTGTTGTGATGGGTTAATGGCAAGTTTTGTAATTCTCTCTTCTTCTTTTTTATGAATTATTCCCCTCCACAATTTTTTTTTTTTATATAGATTCTTCCCTTAAAGTACCACCTGTATTAAGGTTTATGCCCTTCCTCCCATTCTTGTTAGTTAAAAGGTCACATCTATGCATTTAAAACATAGTTTTCAGACCCGGTTTGGTGGCTCGTCCGGTTCCAGGTTCGAGTTCCGGGTTTTGATTGGGTCATCGAGTAGCCCGAATTAATTTTAAAAAAAATCAAAACAATGTCGTTTTAGTAAAAAAAAAAAACAAAAATCAACGGGTTACAACCGGATCTTGCCAGGTTCACCGAGTCACATTGGATTTTTTCTTTTTCTATTTTTTTTTCAACCCAGCCTGGTTCTAGTCCTGAGTCGGCTCACCGGGTCAGGCCAGTTTCAAAACTATGATTTAAACAATAAAAGGTTGGTTAATGACATGTTTTGCCCGTGTACTTTTTTTCATGGACATTGTTCTTGCACAATAATATACAGATAGATAGATAGATTTTATCCTTTTATTTTAATTTGGTTAAATCATATGATACGTGTTATCAATATAAGAGTTTAATTTGTTCTTTGTTATGACTAACTTGAAGTCTCACCTAAGATATGAAATATTGATAATTTAAATAAAAAAAACCAAAATCCTCGAATAAATGATATTATATTTAGTTTGAATTATAGGTGTTAGCCATTCATTCGAAGAATAAAAACTTTAAGGATATTTCCTCGTAGATTTACTAGGTTGTTTTCTGATAAAAACTAATAAACTGTCTTTGATTTGATTAATATTTTATCATTCAATAATAAAAATAATTCTAGGTCATTCTTTATTTTTTATAATTATGAAGCGTATTACATAATTGACTGGCAATTTATACGTCACAAGTTGAAACAAATGTTTTTCAAATATAAAAAAAAATGTTAAAGCATAGTTAAAGTGCTTTTCACATAAAAAAAAATCTTAATCATTAACTCCAGATTTAATGCATATATCTAATAAAATAAATTAAAAATTATATATGCTAATAAATAATAATAAAAAAAGGATATTAACCCTAACTAAATATTAATCCAAGAAGTTGAAAAACAAGTGCAATAAAGATATAATCATGTCATGCGGAAGGGTTCTCAATTTTTTTTATTTAATCATATGAACTAACATTTTTATAAAAAGGATAATGATTTAAATTCCATTAGAAAAAATAATCTCCCAATAAACAAAATATAAAAATTGTTTCTATGTCATTTATTTAAGAAAAAACTAGAAGCATTTAGAAGGTATACAAAAAAAAAAAAACTAAGATAATTTAAAATAAGGATAAAAAAGATACTTATCTAACTAAAACTCCTTTTGTCTCATTAATGAGCTTTTTTTTTATATAAAAAACAATTTCATTGAAATATTTATTTTTAGACACCATTTTATCATTAATTTAAAAGCAACTTTCAATTCTAAAAAATTTAACACCTTAATTATTTAAATGTAAATCTATAAAAAAAAAACATAATAACAACGCAATGGTTGAGCGTTGCTCCTTACTCTTTGTAAGTGTTCTTAAATTCATTTATGTTAGTTATTCTCAAAACCTTCTGACATGAATCCTTTTCTAGTTCTAGCTTTAAATTAAATCCTTTAATGGTTGATTTTATGTAATCTGGTCGACTTGATGAGTCTAAAAAAACACTTGAAAGACCGGTAAAATCATGACTTGGCTTTAAGAAATTTCAAGATGACAACTTGTTTTTAATACTGAAACGATGACATATTGAATCGATCAAGGTTAACTTGTCAAACCCACAACTTAGATTATAGATTCGAATGGGTCTGACAAGTTTTTTTTTAATAAGTTTTTATTTAATTATATGATAATAAAAATAATAATTGTAGTAAAATAATAAAAAAAAAAGTTAAAGAAAAAAAATGAATATGATGGGTTGTAAAAAAGAACAGTTGTTAGAAAACAATGTAAAATCCAAATGGAGTTTAATAAAATAAAATCTAAAAAAATTCTTAATAAATCCAAGAATTGTTTTTTTAAAACACCTAATATACAGGTTTGGGAGGGTAACAAACATGGCAAAAAAAAACAAAAGGCCACGCAACTCCGCCTGCAACTAGAGGCCAACACGCTTACCCTTTGTTTTTTTTAACTTGGCTAAAAAGGGCCAGTTAGGCAGTTACACCTCCCTTTTTCTAAAAATTTATCAAACGTCGCATTATCTATTGGTCAAAATTCGACCACCCCAGGTGCCTGAAAAGTTGAGTTGTCAATTTCTGAATATAAAAAACTTATTTTCATTTATTTTCAACTAAAAACATATAAAAAAAATACTATTAAGAACTTAATAAACTCAATTTTGATATTAAATTAACATTTAATTTGTTAAAAATAAATTTTGGTATTAAATTAACATTTAAAATCCATTAGTTGTAATTCCTTTGACAGTACAACTAATCGATTCAAGGATGTCTCAAACTTTCAGTGGCCAAAAGCTGATGCTGTCGGGTTTTTCATAACCCAAGTGTAAAGTAAGAACCAGCAAATTTGTACTTTTCAATCAAAAAATATTTTCGAAAAGCACATTCAAGTTTCAACCACAAGCATAGGTCATCAACTTGTAAAGGTGAATGTGGCCTGCGCTGCAGATTTTTTTTGCTTTTTTCTTTTCGTGCGTGCGTGCGTGTGTATCTGCGGTTGTCTAGCTGATTTTTTGCCTATTGATTAAACACCCACAGAAAATAGAATGGATAAATGGCCACAACTTTTCTTAGCTTTTTTTCATAAGCGTCTGAAGCCCATCTGAGATAGGGTTTGGGACACAGCCTGAACAACTGGACCTGGTTAGGTAAAATAGTCCAAGTCTAAAATGGCCCGATTCGAAATCCAGCTGGCAGGGCCTTTTAATAAATCTACTCTCAAAGAATTACAGTATCAGCGTTACCTCAAATTTCAAAATAAAATTTTTTTGTTAATTTTTTTTATATTTTTAAATTGTTTTTATGTTCTGATCTTAAAAATAATTTTTTAAAAATAAATAAACATCATTTTGATGCATTTCTAAACGAAAAACACTTTGAACCGCAACAGCTACTGCAATCCTAAACAGGCCCTTACAAGATAAATAAGGCCCCCGTTTTACAACGGGTTGGATAAAGAAATATTTAAACATAAAAAAAAATTATTTACACGGTAAGAAACTCTTTAATAATGTTATTAAACTTGGTTTATATTGTCATTTTTAAAACTTTGTGTCTAACCTAGGTTTTAAATCAAGTTGTTTGAGAGTTTCCCCAACGTGATCCAGTTGACTTGACAGATCCAAAGATAACCATGACAACCATTAAAAGCATGGTTTGACTTTTAAAAAAATCAAGAATGTATCTTTTTTCTTTTAAAAAAACTGGGATTAATCGAGTTAACTCACCAAACTCCTGACCTAGATCATGGACTCCTTTGAGATTAATAACTTTATTCTTTTTAGAAAACTACCTTTTTATTTAATTATATGATAAAAAAAATGGACGTAAAAAAATCAAGAATCAACCTAATATGGAGACATTTGTTTGACAACGTGATAACCTCATAAAAAGCAAACTAAAATAAATTATGAAGCTTAATTCTTAAAATATATTTTTTTAATTGAAAAAATTGAAGTCAAATCAAACTATATGTTTTAAACCAGGTTCGGGGGTTGACACGGGGCAACTCTAAGGTCATGGATCAGGTGGGTTGACCTAGTTTTGATTGGGTAACCAAAATTTGTTTTTATAAAAAAGTTACAATGACATTATTTAGTTTTGATTGCATTTAACAGGTTGCATGTCAAACTTGGTTTTTGATCAGCTCATAACAAGTAAATTCTCTCTCTATTTTTGTTTATACCCCGCATAACCTAGGTCTTGGGTCAACTTCTGAGGTCGAGTTGGATTTTAAAACAATGGATCAAATTATTCTCTTTGAAATATCATGCAGCTAAAAAATGTAAAAACAAATAATCAATATTTATTAAAAATAAATAAAGCTAATTCAATAGAAACAACTAATGAAAAGTGAAAAAAAAAAAACAAGAGACCAAAAATTAACAGGCCAAGTGTGTGAAAAAAATAAAGCAAGCTTGGACCTAGAGCCTAAGCCTAGACCTGTTTTTTTTCCCAAGAGTGATCGATGCGTTGTTAGGGGGATTTAGCCAAAAACTTTATTTTCAATCATTTTTAACCTAAAAACACCTAATATACACCATAAAAACTTTTATAAACTACTTATCAACTCCAAAATACCTCAAAGCCACTCAAAGCGATAAAACATAAATTAATCAAATATAAAACAAATTCTATACAGAACAATGTTTTTTTTTTAGGCATGTTTATAGGAAGAAACCATCACCATTCAACTCTCCAGTTGAATGGAATCTGTTGACACTAAAAATGACTAGTTTTATAACCAAAAAGTGACCAATCACCAATTTTCTCTATCTTTCGCTATTTTTTAGTAAGTTTTTCTCTCATCTTCCAAACTCAAAGACTAAAATATTAATAAAATAAGATTTTGGATCAAAATTAAAATTGAAAAAAATAACTAAAGGTACTTCAAAGTAATTAAAAGGAAAGTAGGTGGAATGTATATAACTTTTCTAGTGAATTTGAGATTGACCATTGGATTTCTCTTTATTTTAGACTTTGGTTCTCTTTTGTTAAATCTTTCTTTCCTTAATAAATTTTAATAAATTGATCATTAATTTGGCATAGAAGGTTACAATTATAAAAAACACGGAGGGTGAAAATGAAAAAAAAAGGGATTATTATGGATGACTATAGTCCTTTACCTAGGTGTTTTAGTATATTTTATAATTGTAATAACTATTATTGTTGATAATAAGCTTGTTAGCAAGTGAATATGCGACATATTTGAAATATAAGAAATTCAAAATTGATGTTTGAGACAATAATGCAATTAATAGTGTCAATTTGAAATGGCCAAAACTTTTGGAACAATTATTGGGTTCTTAGTGGAGTAGAATGCATACCAAAGGTTTTTCTTGTTTAGTTTTATCAAATGATATAGAATCCTTATAGTGCCAAATTACTTGTTATATAGGATTAAATAAGATTTATTATCCTAATTAATAATTTTATAGTTTAGGATTGATCGATTACTTTTGTAAAAGGAAGTTTTTTGGTTTTGAGAGGGGGGGGGAAGGTATGAGACATGTGTGATATGTGAAGGAGTTGTCACCTAGTATTAAAGTCACTAGGAACCCTAACTGGTTTTTTAGATTTAAAGTAAAAGACTTTTTGAGCTAAAAGAAAGATATTATCACCTTAGAGCATTCTACATAAGGTAAGTTGTTAATGCAAGAAAAATCTAAAAGGATAATAATAACACAAATAAAATATGAGATTTAATGAGCAAGAAAGGTTACAGAGATAAACCATAAATTGATAGTTTTAATCTCTAAAAACAAAGCTAATGAAACTTGCCTCCTTAGAAATTAAGCTAATTTCTTTCCCTTTATCTTCATCATTTTTTCCAATATATTGAAAAGTCTTTTTTTTTTTCCTTTTAGATGCTTCTTGTTTTTTCACCAAAACATCTAAAATCATCTTTTTTACATCTTCTAGTACTTGTTGGCATGACTCTACATCCTCATGAGTGCAAGCCAAATGATATTTGAAAAGATAAATGCCTCTACTAAAATTTTTTTGACAAAATTACACTGAACTTTTCTTGAATTTTTATCAATATCTATAACATGTTGCCATCCCACATCATGTCTAATGCTAGTGGAATTTTTTTTAAGATGTTATGTGTTCAACAATTCAAAATCAATTGAAATTAGCCTTGTAATCAATTGAAATAAGATTGTCATTCTAGAGTTGCTTCATGTTAGTTAGTTAGTTACTTAAAACAGTTCACGTCTAAGACTGACTCTCAAGTCTAAGCACATAACAAAATGCTAGAGATAATTGATAACTACAACCAGGTTTCCAATTAATGGTGTTTGATGTTAACTATATAGGCTTGACATTCGAGGGGAAGGAGAAACTAATATTCAATGCTATCTAATAATGAATACTGATTAATTTTTCTAGTTTAAACATGCATTAAAAATTGACAACCAACAACTAAAACATTATAAATTATTGGGAGTATATTTGTTCAACCAACTGTATAAAAACAGTAACTTAAACTAATGTTCAAGAGAAAGGATGCCTACATAACTACACTTCTAATGGGGGCCTGGGATAGTTGATTATTAACCTTCAGACTTTTATGGTACATTATGATGAACCTTAGTGGAACCGCATAACCCTAGAAAAGGAAACCTAGATATTCCACAATGATTTATTACTTCTATTTTACAGAACATAAACCCTACACCTAATCCATTTGAAACAAACAACATCATAAAAATAGTTACAAAACAATAACAAGTGGAGAAACAACATAGAAGGGAAAATATAGAGGGGGAGAAGGTTCTTTGTGATATCATGTCATCTGTACTAATAAAAACTTATGCATGTAAGCAAACAAAACAAATAAGCAATTACTAATAGTTTGAGTAATAAATCATTGAATGAATAATTGATTGACCAAATTAGAAGAATAAAGCACCACTGTTCATGTCAATGCAAAAGACTAGAAGAAAAAAGCCATAACAAGTACGTTTTTATAACATTCATTAGTAAAGAACCCATCATAAAACCAACTTCACAGAGATGAGAAAAACAAACTTGTGTGTATAAGCAATAAAATAGAGTAAACAAACACTAATAGCTCCATATTCTCGATGCCTTCATTAGTAATGAGATAATTCCTTGAACAATGCAATTGCCTAAATGAAAGTTTATACTCCGATATCATTTTAAGACCAAGGGTCCAAAAACAAAAACAAGTATTAAACATTATTCATTAGAGAAGAACTTATAATTTCAGCCATTACTCCATATGGCAACATAAAACTGTAGAATTTTGAAGCAGAGAAGAGACATTAGACAATGCAATAAAACATAGTTCTGCATTCATAATTTTCTTATGTTGTACATATGCATATTAACAATATTCTAAATGGTGTGGAGGAATCACTGTTCCCCCACACACAATGTATTGTGGATTACAATAGTAATCCACAGTGCATTCCTCTTTCTTTTTTTTCCAACTTTTTCCTTTTTTCTTTTTTTCGTTTTTCTTTCTTTCTTTTTTTCAAAATTACATTCTTTTTTTTCAACTTTCCTATTTTTTCTTTTTTTTTTTGCATTTATTTTTTCTTTTTTTTTCCAAAATTATTTTTGTTGATTTTACTTTTTAAATATTGACTTGGTTAAAAATTTTGCTTTGTAATTGTTTTCTTTAAAATACTGTGCATTGCTGCGGTGTTTTCCCACATAGTTTTTCTATTTTATTTTTTTATTTTTCAAAATTATATTTATCGATTTTTTTTTAATATTGAGCTGATTGAGAATTTAGTTTTGTAATTTTTTTCTTTAAAACACTGTTAATTGCTACAGTGTTTCTCCGCATGTTTTTTTTTATGATTTTCTTCGAAATTATCTTTTTTTTTTTATTTTATTTTTTAATATTGAGCTGGTTAAAAATTACAGTTACAATATATGAGGAAAGCACTGTAATTTTCCTTGAAAATTACTGTTGATTGCTACAGTGTTTTTTTCACATGGTTTTTTTTTCTGTTTTTGTTATGTTTTTCTCTAAAATTGTCTTTGTCGATTTTATTTTTTAAATATTAAGCTGATTAAAAATTGCAATTACAAGTAAATACAAGTTTTTCCTCGCAAAACATTATGGATTGATACAGTTTTTCTTCACATGGTTTTTTTCTAGTTTCTTTTGTGTTTTTTTTTTTGTAATATTTTTTTTCAAAATTATCTTCGTCAATTTTTTTTAATATTGAGTTGGTTAGAATTTAACTTTGTAATAAAACTTAATCATGTGGGGAAAGCACTGTAGCTTTCCTCACAAAACATTGTGGATTGCTACAGTGTCTCTCCGCATTGTTTTTTTTTCTTATAATTTTTTTCAAATTATCTTTGTCAATTTTATTTTTTTAATATTGAGTTGTTTGAGAATTACAATTACAAGTTATTATAAATAAGACTAAATCATGTGGGGAAGCACTGTAGCTTTCATCACAAAACACTGTGAATTGCTACAGTGTTTCCAACATGATTTTTTCCTCTTTTTTTGGTGTTTGTTTTTTTTTTTTCTAAAATTGTCTATGTCGATTTTTTTTTAATATTGAGCTGATTAAGAATTTAGCTTTTTAATTTTTTTTCTTTAAAATACTGTGAATTGTTGCAGTGTTTTTCCATATGATTTTTTTATGATTTTTTCCAAAATTATCTTTGTCGATTTTGTTTTGAATATTGAGTTGGTTAAGAATTATAATTACAATAAAACTAAATCATATGAGGAAAGCGCTGTAGTTTTTCTCACAAAACACTGTGGATTGCTACAATATTTCTCTAAATGGTTTTTTATTTTATTTTATTGGGGAAAGCATTATAGTTTTCCTCACAAAATATTGTCAATTGCTACAACGTTTTTCCTCATCGGTTTTTTCCTTCCAAAATTATCTTTGTTGGTTTTTTTTTTAATATTAAGTTGGTAGAGAATTTAGCTTTGTAAATTTTTTTGCTTTTTATTAACAGAAAAGCTAAATCATGTGGCGAAAGCACTGTATCTTTCCTCACAAAACACTGTAGATTGCTACAAATCATTTTGTTCAGTCTCTAAATTTTTGATCACCAACACAACTTTTTTTTCCATCATGAAATATTTGCTCCATCATACCTTTAGTTTCTATTACTTATCTAGCGCTAGTTCACAATTATAACACTATCAAGTACATTGTTTTATAAGCCCGCGACATCGCGCGGGCATGTCATCTCGTATATACAGAAGGAAAAACTTGCAGCAAGAAAAGACAATCCTGTGTATCCTTTCTCCTAACAGTATGCTAATATTATATGCTAATAATAAATACACAATCATATCTAAACTAGGTAACAAATAAGTTATACTTGGTAATAGCATAATAGTGAAGATCTTCAGAATCCTTCACTATCTTCAATAAAAACCCCAATAAATACAGTCAAATAATTAACAAAATTAAGAAACCACATAAACAGAAAAGAAAAAAAATTGCATATCAAATTACGAGTAACAACCCTTAGACTTGTCTTTTACCAAGCTTTTTTATCCTAATAAACAACAAAAAAGAGGGGGGGGGGGGATGGGTGTCGGGTGGTTTGAGAGAGAGAGGAGTGGGCTAGGGTTTTCTTGATTTAATCTATGAGAAATAAAAGTTAATTAAGGTATTATTTATACTCCATAAATAAGTTTTTAATTTGATAATTTTGCACAATAAATATAAATTGACTAGCTCCTATAAGTCAACTCATTAACTACAAAATATTCTTTAACTAACCTGATAAGCCTCAAAGAGTAAAAGTATATATAATTGTTTGAAATAGACAAATGGTTCAATTTTGGGTGAATATACCTATAGACTTACTCTCTGTGTGTCCCTTTTTTAATCGACCAACCATAATGATGTCAACCTTAAGGAAAAAAAAAAAAATTTTAGGTTGATCGACCAACCATAATGATGTCAACCAACAAAATTACCCTAATGCATTTAATGACTAGAACCTACCTTTTAGGTTGATCCCTGCGTAATTTCACTAAGATAAGCTTAAATGTGTAAGCATCCTTATTACAAGGCTTTCGGGTGACATAATGACCGCTGTTCCTAAGATAACAATTGTTGAGTATGCACTCGAGTTTGAATCCTTGCAAATGACCAAGGGAGACTGCCCTAGACTGGATGTCTGTGAGATACCGCTACTCAAAGACATTAGATGCATAATGAAAGACACCAAGAATGTGGCTAAAAGCTCAGATGACAAAATGCTAAACAAATCTCCTCTCGGCATTGCAATGAATATCGGATTCGGATCTGACCACACATTTAAAGAATAGCGATCGTTATGTCACCCTCCAAAAGGCGAATCCATACCCAATATGTTGTATTCATCTTCATGCATGTTTGAACATACAATTATGAGCTGTCATAATACCGTACACCAGGTGAAATATAGGTCCCTCATACCTATAACACTCGACTGTAAAAAAAAGACAAATGAAAAACGAAGAAAAAAGCCCAATTGGAAACCCAACACCGAAAAGAGATGGAAAGTCTTAGAGAAGAAACGCAAGGCTTACTAGCCTACTCGAATAGGCCTTGAGATCTAAACCTGAAGAAGCAAAATTTACAGCTCAGCCTGAACCTATGCTTGCAAATCCACATAATCTGATTAATTTTCCTAGTTTAAACATGCATTAAAAATTGACAACCAACAACTAAAACATTACAGATTATTGGGAGTATATTTGTTCAACCAACTGTATAAAAACAGTAACCTAAACTAATGTTCAAAGAAAAATGATGCCTACAGAACTACGCTTCTAATGAGGGCATGAGATAGTTGATTATTAACCATCAGACTTTTATGGTACATTATGTTGAACATTAGTGGAACCGCATAACCCTAGAAGAGGAAACCTAGATATTCCATAATGATTTATTACTTGTTATTTTACAGAACATAAACCCTACACCTAATCCATTTGGAACAAACAACAACATAAAAGGGAAAGTATAGAGGGGGGGAAGTTCTTTGTGATATCATGTCATATGCACTAATACAAACTTGTGCATGTAAGCAACAAAACAAATAAGCAATTAAGAGTTTGAGTAATAAATCATTGAATGAATAATTGATTGACCAAATTAGAAGACTAAAGCACCAATGTTCATGTCAATGCAAAAGACTAGAAGAAAAAAGCCACAACAAATACGTTTTTATAACATTCATTAGTAAAGAACCCATCACAAAGCCAACTTTACAGAGATGAGAAAAACAAACTTGTGTGTATAAGCAATAAAATAGAGTAAACAAACACTAATAGCTCCCATATTCCCGATGCCTTCATCAGTAATGAGATAATTCCTTGAACAATGCAATTGCCTAAATGGAAGTTTATACTCCGGTATCATTTTAAGACCAAGGATCCGAAAAAAAAAACAAGTATTAACACATTATTCATCAGAGAAGAACTCATAATTTCAGCCATCACCCCATATGGCAACATAAAACCCCAATAAATGCAGTCAAATAATTAACAAAATTAAGAAACCACATAATCAGACAAGTGTCTTTTACCAAGCTTTTTTATCCTAATAAACAACAACAAAAAAAGGGGGGGGAGGGGGGAGGGGGGAGGGGGGAGATGGGTGTCCGGTGGTTTGAGAGAGAGAGGAGTGGGCTAGGGTTTTCTTGATTTAATCTATGAGAAATAAAAGTTAATTAAGGTATTATTTATACTCCATAAAAACTGACTGGTTTTTAGGTTTTTAAGTTTTTAATTTGATAATTTTGCACAATAAATATAAATTGACTAGGTCGTAATTTTATAAGTCAACTCATTAACTACAAAATATTCTTTAACTAATCGACCAACCATAATGATGTCAACCTTAAGGAAAAAAAAAAAAATTGCCCATCCAAAAAATTTAATAACTTTCCTTTTGAGTTTTTTACATAGTTCTTTCGATGTTTTTATGGGGAATTCTTTCAGTTTTCATTTTTCATTATTCAGAATATATAGATCTCAATTTGGACACTTCAACCCTCATAACATCTCAATCTTGGATTCTTAACTATATGATCATTTACTTGCCGACTTCTTACCACTTCCAAAGGTTACCCACTAAGATTCCTGCCTCCTCTAGTTTTTTTTTTCTTATATATATATATATATAATCCCCATATATTCATAGGAAAAGTCAAAAAATAAATAAAAGGAAAAAGAGGGCGTGATTAGTGAGATTCTCGTGTGCCAAGTGACGCCTTCCTTTTTATAGTGTGGGAGATGGTTTGATACAACTTATAAGAATATTATAAAACTTCAAAGAAGTTGTCTGGTAAATAATTAGGTATTTTGTTTTTATTATTTTTATTTTGTGGGTTTAAAACTTGAGCTTAACCCATTAAAGAATTTATTAAATTTTTCTAAATATATTAGGCTAACGTTCAGAGAAAAGATCTTTACAAGTTTCAAAATCAAGTCTTTTCTCTGAACAATTTTTCTAAATGTAGCTTTAAAATTGTTCAGAGAAAAGATTTAATTTTGATTAATTCGGGGATATTGATCTTTATTGTTTAAAGAAAAGAGAAAGATTATTAATCTGACTTGAGAGTAATCACAATTGGTAGGTGACAGATTACAAAGCACTATCTATTCGTTAATTATACAACTCAAATTGACATTATTATGAAAGCCATGGATTTTTAATACTAACCTTCATTGTCAAAGGACTTGGGAGGGGCCGGTTTCTTCTTTTTATCAGCAGATTCATTAGGTTTTCACTTCTTCCCCTATGGATTTATTAACATCAAAAATCGAGTCAGCAGTCACCAAACTAGTTTTTGGAGGTTGGTGAAGGGGAAGACATCTGCTGCCACTGCAGTTTTTCTATAATTATTGTTTTTTAAAGTGTTTTTTATTTAAAAATATATTAAAATAATATTTTTTTATTTTTTAAAATTTATTTTTAATATTAGCGCATCAAAACAATCTAAAATTATATAAAAAATTAATTTATATAAATTTTAAACACAAAAACAAATTAATATTAATCTTAACACTTGCAAAATAATTACAGGAATCGTGCATTTACTGAACAAATAATTAAAAGGTATATGTTTAACCATTTACCAGTATATTAATCAATGGTCAAGAGTTTAAGTCCTCTCAAAATCATTAGAAGATTACATGAATATTAATTTTATGGCTCATAAAATTAGTTGAGATACGTATAAGTTGATCCGGACACCCACTTTAAATAAAATTAAAAAAATAGACTAAGATGTATTAAATTATAATGAATAATAAAAATAAAAAAATAAAAAAAGCATAAATTACTAGAATTGTCATGGGAACATGAAAGGCCAACTTAAAAAGAAGAAAGTACAAGAGGAAGGATTTAAATGGACAGTTGTTGTTAAGAACCATTCAATTTTTCACATCCTTCTTTTATCACACTTTTCATATGATATCTTATTTCTGATTTACATTAAATTACACACTCCACAAATTTTATGATTTTTTTTTAATGACAAACTTACTTTTAATCCTAACTCACCTGCCATCAAATTATTATTCGACCATATTTTAAAAAAATAAATTGTTTGGCTATAATTTTTTTCGTTTGTCTTTAGATAAACTTTTGAATGCTACGAAGACTTTTAAATTTCGAACAAAAGTCTTGGCAATGAATTTTTTTTAGATCATGTTGAACTAAATATTTTTTAATATAAAATAATAATATTTAGGT
>Ga0307515_10014211_pt1 | contig 14791 bp, 8 predicted proteins | sample 17_EM_MG_FD_194513 | JGI IMG/M metagenome (GOLD analysis project Ga0307515, IMG submission 194513) | Populus trichocarpa ectomycorrhiza microbial communities from riparian zone in the Pacific Northwest, United States - 17_EM | ecosystem: Host-associated > Plants > Roots > Unclassified | place... | reverse complement strand
TAAGGAAAAAGCAAATAACAATTATAAAAATGAGGACCAAAGTTAATATAAAAATTAAATTTTAAGAGATGAAATTGAAAAATAAATATTCAAAACAAAATATATATACCAATCAAAAGTTTGAGGACCAAATTTGATATAATCAGCAAGTAATATGACATTTCTAAATTTTTCACAACTTCCGGAAAGTGTTTTCTGTCTAAATTTTCTAGGAAAACACTTTCCTGGAAATCAAGTTAAATTTTTCTTTGACTGGAAAATATTTTTCGTTGACCAACTTTTTTAATGTCAAACAAACACTGGAAAATTTGGAAAGTAGTTTCCCGAAAACTGAATTCCAGGAAACAAACATAACATTAAATAGACTCTTCATCATTGAGTTGATCTATCAAATTAAATAGGAGATAATAATTGTTATTTAAATTATTTTTTATCTAAAAAATATTAAATTAATATCCATTAAAAATGATTCAAAAACAAACTTGACTGTAGATGTTCAAAGTTATTGTTTAAATTATTTTTCAATTTTTTATCTAAAAATACCAAGTTAATATTAAAAAAAAAGGCATTAATTTAACGAAAATCACTTAAAAAAAAAAGAGAACTTCAATCGTATTACCAAATACTACCGTAATAGAACATCTTCCCCTGCAAGCTAAAATCAACACACGTGTCACTACACCAAATACAAACAAGAAAAACCTCCTCCATATTTAAATTCAAACCTCCAAGAAAAAAAAAGCCCCCGAAAATGGCTTCCTCTTCCTCTTCCTCTTCGTCGTCAACTGCGCACACGAAATTCTCCATCTTAGTGAGTCTCTTCAACTGGATTTCAAAGACCAAAACTTCCTCCAGAAAACGCTCTAAATTCCGCAAATTCATCGACACTTTCTGCTCTCCGTCCGATTACTTCTCCGCCGTCCGCTTGATCCTACCTAACCTCGACCGCGAACGCGGCACTTATGGTCTCAAAGAATCTGTCCTCGCCGTTTCCCTCATTGAAGCACTCGGCATGTCCAGGGATTCCCCTGATGCCTTGAAGTTGATTAATTGGCGTAAAGGTGGCGCCAACGCTACCGGTGCTAATGCCGGCAATTTCTCTCTCGTTGCTGCCGAAGTAAGTAATTTAATAAAATTTAACAAAAAAATTAGTTATTTTGGATGAAAAATAATATATATTTTTTTAATTTTTAATTTTGGTTAAATAGGTGTTGCAGCGGAGGCAGGGAACGGTGTCGGGTGGGTTGACGATTGAGGAGCTGAATGGTTTGCTTGATAAATTGGCATCCAGTGAAAATAGGTATTGAAGTTTGATTCTTTTGGTAATTTTGCTAGGGTTTTGATTGTAGTGTTTTAGATTAGGTGTTGTTGGAAGTGAAAATTAGCGGCTGAGTAAGTAGGCATTGCTGGAGTTATGATGATAATTTTGTTTGTGAATACTGTTAGATTAAGTTTCTTGATAGTAGAAGGTAATGATAGTTTTAGTGAATTGTGGGTGTTGAGACTTGAGAGGAGGAAATTACACTAGTTTTTATGTGACCGGGTTTAGCAAATCAATTGCTGGTTGTGCGTGAATTAGAGCATTTGTATCTGCGATAGATTTGATGATCATGAATTGCATTAGACGAAATCAAAGCCTTTGTTTTGTTGGCCCCATTAAATTAGTAGTGGTGATTCTTGAATACTTGTGGTGGGAAACAGATTTTTCCCATAGCAGGTTTCACTTGCTGTTGAGAGGTTTTTTTTTTTTTTTTTTTTCCTGTGGTGTTTTGGGTACTTGAAGTATTGCTATTTATAATCTTTGATGATTTTATGATCAGGGGTGAGAAAACTGCAGTACTTGCTGCTTTGATAAACAAGACAAATACACAGGAAATGAAGTGGATTATTATGATTATTCTTAAAGGTAATGATTGGTTTAATACTAGTTTTTGAAAATTGTGTTTTGTTTTCAGGTATGTGAGTTTTTTTGAGGCGTCTTTTTGTAAATATGTTGCAGATTTGAAGTTGGGGATGAGTGAAAAGAGTGTATTTCATGAATTTCACCCGGATGCGGAAGACTTGTTTAATGTTACATGTGACTTGAAATTGGTTTGTGAAAAGCTGAGGGATCGAAATCAAAGGCATAAACGTCAGGTATGTGTTGCTAAACTTTGAAAAAAGTGTCTTGTTCTCACCTTATGTACAGATTACATGTAGGTTATCAATTTGGATTCAAAGACAGTGTGCATTGTGTAAGCATTTTAGGGGATAAGAGAATGTTTTCTATCTCTGGCTATCTGATGATTTTCTTGTGTTTTTGGTCAGTCTTGCAACTATCATTATATGTTAACGACTAGCACCTTGTGGAATTATGATTTTTTCTTTATTTTTTTGTTTCAGGATATTGAAGTTGGAAAAGCAGTGCGCCCTCAACTAGCAATGAGAGTTAGTGATGCACATGCTGCATGGAAAAAGGTTTCTTCCAGCATTTTTTTTTTAATTTTTGGATTACATGAATGCATTTGCAATGTACACATCATTTTTTCTTTAATGTCTTTTTTTAAGAACTAGCATCTCATATGCTGTACCTTATTTCTGCAGTTGCATGGGAAGGAAGTGGTGGTGGAATGTAAATTTGATGGTGATCGCATCCAAATACATAAGAATGGTGCGGAAGTACACTATTTCTCAAGGTAGGTCTTTTTTTTTTTAATTTTTTTTTAAAAAAGTTATGTTGGTAATAGATGCTGCTTATACTTTTACATGTAACACTATTCTCACCTGCTTATTTTTGCATAAGCCTGTAGTTTCCCGACTCTAAGTAAATGTATCATTGTAGTTCCTAAAACCTGAACTCAAGATCTACAATATGTCAATACTTTCCCAAGACAAGCAATTTTTCTTCCATGTGAAGTTTTGCAAAACTCAGATCACTGTGAACTTAATAGTTCTTTAAGCTCTATCATGTTGAGAAATGTCAACTGCACACACTTCTGAGTTTGTTTCGTAGATACTCATGCAGGATACTGGTGCAGGAACTTTCTAGATCACTCTGAATATGCTCATGGAATGTCGGACATTATTGTACAAAATGTTTTGGATGAGAGGTAATCCCATCTCTAGTTATTATTGTCTTCTTTATGTTGGATTTTTATGTCTTTTTTTTTTTTTAATTTTCTTTTGCTTTGTGTGTCCTGCAAGTTGCAAGACACACAGGTAGGCCAAACTATTTTCTAAATGGATGATTTCACTGCAGGCCTTCCTACTCCTCTTCCATGTTTATTAGGATAATGTGTCTATGTGTGTGTGTTTGAAGCTACCTGTTGTGTATAAAACTTGCAAATATATTTGATATCACTGGCATTATAATTCAAATGCTAGCTAAGTGTTCAAAGATCAATACGACAAGGCAGGACATAGATGCATAATGAATCTTTTTAAGGTGGCATTTGGTATGAGATTAAAAAATATGAGGGTGAATTAATATAGGAGTTATTCCAAGAGCAATTTTAAGGATGTGAAAGTCAGTTTTTAAAGATGTTTGGTATATTCATAAATTGAAGGGTTAAATGTTAGTGGGAAGAGAGAAAATATTTAAATTACCAGTACTGATTGGTGAGAGACAATTACAAATTAATTTAGTGCGTATTTTGAGAGAAAAAAATATTTCTGGAGAATAAATTTTAGCCTCCAAAAACACCAATATGGGGGTACCTAGTACCTCCTTAATAATTAAAATCCTTTAAAAATTCAACCAAACATGGTTAAATAATACAAAGGTAAAATTTAAACCCCATTTCCCTTGTACCAAATCATTACCCAACATTAGAAAAATTTCAGGACCGCAAGTTTAACCTTGTGAAGTTTAGAAATGTTAGATTCTACTAATTTTCTTTCCTCATAACGTTGTAGGTGTATTCTTGATGGTGAAATGCTGGTCTGGGATACATCTTTGAATCGGTTTGCAGAGTTTGGTTCAAATCAAGAAATAGGTTATTTGACACATTGATTGAAATTTTGCCCTTTTTTTTCCCTTTTTGTTTTGTTGTTTTGGGGGTGGGGGTGTTTGTTTTCATTTCTGGGAGTAATGATCACTTACAACTACATATTATCTTTTCGCAGCAAAGGCTGCAAGGGATGGGCTTGATAGTGATAGACAGGTTTTTATCTCTTCTTTGTTAGTAATTGTTTTCCCTGTTCCTAAATTAGAAATCAGTGGTTAAGATATAACACGCATGTCTTTTCTCTTGCAGTTATGCTGTATCCTTTTTGTCAGACTTGATTTGAAGTTCAGTCCAGTTTCAGCTTTTCTTTCGCTTTGAGATAACAAAATAGTTATGAGTAACCACATGAATTTATCATCAAAATCACAACTTAAATAATTTAATGGATTCAGTTTACCTTTACATAATTGCCTAGATGTTGCATTTGATATTCTTTATGTTGGAGATACAAGTGTGATTCACCAAACCTTGAAGGAAAGGCATGAGCTGCTCCGTAAAGTTGTCAAGCCAGTGAAGGGTCGTTTAGAGATCTTAGTACCTAATGGGGGTCTTAATGCTCATCGTCTTCCTGGTACACAAATTAACATTGGTATCATTTGTGCATAATTGATGCATTCAATAATCTTCTCATGTGATGTAGACTGTAGCGTATAAATGAAGTTGTTCAAGCTAAAATTGTTTGATTTTTCTAAGTAAATTCAGTGACTTGTTTCCTTGGTAGTCTGTGATCATTGCTGGCACTAACTGTGTTTGCAACTTAGGTAGTGAGTAGAATTTTCTGTAGCAGCTTAGGTAGTGACCTTAGGCATGTGCTGGTTCGGACTGGTTGGGCTGGGTCTATTTGGAGCCCAAAATAAACCAATTAAGTCAAGTTGATTTGACTTATTGGTTTGGTGGGTTTAAATGAACAGGCCTGATGAATGTTTATATATATTATGAATCCAACATGAATAGATTAGATTTCCTCTTTTTTTTTTCATTTAATAGTTATAAAATCCGAGTAAGGAATTTTAAAAAACCTTTTATATATTATGTTTCCGATTGGTTTTTTCTATATTTGAATCCTAATGTCGAGCGTCCTTGGGAGGTTATCAACCCAAGTCAAGTGGATGCTCAACTCCTAGCTAAAGTACTTGCTAGGTGTGTCCCCCCCCACCCCCCCTCCAAACACCTACTCAGTTTGGCTTAGTACTTACTCATGGTTGTTGCTTGTCTGGATATGCAGACTCATTAGGATATGCAGGATACTGTACTGCTTGGCATTTTAACCCTAAGCTCTAGTATATGTATGTAAAATTTTATTATGTGAATGTTTTACGTGATGTCTATTTTTATGGATTATTAGTAATTTTCTCACACTAATCATACAGGGGAACCTTATTGTTCGCTTATTGCATATAACGTGGATGACATTGAGAAGTTTTTTAAGGAAACCATTGAAAACAGGTTGGTATTCTCTTTCATTTAATTAATGTTATAAATCTTCTTCTAATAACACCCACTAAATCTGTTAGGTTGGAGTGGCTGTTACTTAGTGTGGACAGCTTGTGCCTTATTTTTAGTGATATTGAAACTTGGGAGTTACTAATGTGCTTCAATCCTTCCATGAACTTGTAATATTGTCTCCCGTATCTTCACAAACATGAACTTGCAATTTCCAGCCCCCCCACTCCAAAATTTGTTCGTAGAGAGAAACATGTCCATAGCATGTGTATAAATGTGAAACGTTTTTGTTTTTTTTTCTTTTCTAAGAGTTGTTAATTAAATATTTCTTATTTATTAAATGATGTATGCTCTTAGGGATGAAGGTATTGTATTAAAAGACCTTGGTTCCAAATGGGAACCAAGTGATCGGAGTGGAAAGTGGTTGAAACTGAAGCCTGAGTACATTCGTGCTGGTTCTGACTTAGATGTTCTTATCATAGGTCTGTACTCGTTTCTCTTAATTTTAGTTCCTCTAAAGAAATTGAATGCGTTTCACTGTTTATGTATTTGTCAATAGGGGGATACTATGGTTCTGGACGTCGTGGAGGAGAGGTTTGTTTGCCATCCTTCTTTCTAATTTTTTTCTTCTTTACACTGTTTATCTAGGGAAAAGGAAATATTGAAACGATTTCCTAGTGCAGTGATGGAGGTGTTGAACTGCCACTCGCAGAAAAATGCTGTAGGATAGGATTGTTTCTTCAGCTTCTTTCTTAGGATCCTGTTTGCTATGTGATCTTAATGTTTTGGCCTTCAGAATAAGAATTTTCTTACAAACTGCAGGTGGCTCAATTCTTGTTGGGTCTAGCAGAGCGTCCTGCTTCTAATACATATCCCAGGCGGTAAGTATTTACCCCTATCGACAATTTTCTGTAAATATAATTATGTACTAGTTGATATTTTATGTAAAATTCAATGCACATGAAGTCACTCTTTTCTTTTGTAGATTTATCTCCTTTTGCAGAGTGGGCAATGGGCTGTCAGATGAGGAGCTGGATACTGTTGTCTCCAAACTAAAGCCTTATTTTAGGTACTTTTGGAATTCTGAGTTTAAAACATGCTTGTATCACTCACTCCAAGAGAAGCATTGCAAAGCTGTGGATGGAACTGAAATCGTCTGACAATAGGATTTACTTTCATCATTACTTGCCATATAGTCTTTGTTAGGTGGCATGCATTGTCCATTTTTCTAAAGCAAAGGCCTTGCCTGTGTAGCCTTAGAACCCTCTCATATTTGGAAGTTTTGGTCCATCTTTGAGCATCTTGTTGATGCTATCATAAAGATATTTACTTGTATCTTTTCACATGTACTTTTTCTCAGGAAGAATGAATACCCAAAGAACTCACCACCAAGTTTTTATCAAGTTACAAATAATTCAAAAGAGAGACCAGATGTGTGGATTGAAAACCCTGACAAGTAAAATTTCTGTTCTGGTTCCTGTTACATTGGATGGAATATGTATTCTACTGATATTATTCTGGCCCATAATATTTTTTTCTTGCTCCTAACTTTTGTAGATCAATTATACTTTCCATTACCAGTGATATTCGGACTATAAGTTCTGAGGTATGTGTAACTTTAGTATTTAAGTTCTTCCTAGTTTAGAAGTGTCAAATTTGGTTTATTTTCTTTTTTTTGAAGAACATAATGTTTTTGTCCTTTGAAAATCGTGTTATGCTTCCTTGATCATAACTCCTGCTTATACCTGTCTGATCAAGCCTGAACTCAGTTCACTTTCTGATTTCCAGGTGTTTTCTGCCCCATACAGCTTGAGATTTCCGCGTATTGACAGAGTGAGATATGACAAGCCTTGGCATGAATGTCTTGATGTGCAGTGTAAGGACACATAATGTGTTCAGATTTTCCATGCATCACTGGCGCTGTATAAATTTATTATTTGACCTATTGAACTTTGGTCTAGCTCGCTTAAGCTAGTTTGGTAATTGTTTCCTTTCTCTTACTGCAGCATTTGTAGAGCTAGTACATTCAAGTAATGGTACCACACAAAAAGGAAAAGGGTACGGATATGTGCAAGATAGCAAACCGACACACATAAAATCCTCTAGGAAAGGAGAGAAAAAGAGTGTGTCTGTTGTTCCATCTCATTTAATTCAGACTGATATTTCTGACATCAAGGGGGAAACTTTGATATTTTCAAATATGATGTTTTGTATCCTTCTTCTGGTTGTTACATGCTTTCATTTCTTTGCCTCTTATGACTGAAGCACATTTTGAAATATGATGAAGTAGAAATTCTCTGAACCTTTTCAGTTTGAAAATTTTCACTTTTATGGACTATGCTGCCTTATGGTTTTTAAACCTCCAATGCTCTATTATCAGCTTTTTCCCTTGCTTTTTCCATGTTTGCAACTTTCCTTAACATGTACAGACTTTGTCAATGTGCCTCCATCTAATTCTCTCGAATCCTTGCACAAAATGGTTGCTGAGAATGGGGGAACTTTCTCAATGAATTTAAATAACTCAGTCACCCATTGTATAGCTGCTGAAAGCAAAGGTCTCTCCTCCATCCATTCTCTCTCTCCTTCTCACCACAATCACACACTGTTTGTTTCTCATAAATACCACTTCTTTTGGAGGAGAAAAATAATATAGAGGGGTATGTATCAGGGATTAAATATCAAGCAGCAAAGCTTCACGGAGATATTATTCATTATTCATGGGTCTTGGATTGCTGTTTGCAAAAGAAGCTCCTTCCATTGCAGCCAAAGTGAGTCCTGCCTTCATTTAATTCGTTGCTTAGTGGGTTTTTTTTTAATCCATTTTGATGACAAGCTGTGATGGTAATGCTTTTGACTACACATACCTTTTGAAGGTCCTTCCTTTTCCTCTCTGATGGTTCAAAGAAGAAGTTACACGAAGAAATTGATGAATTTTCTGATTCTTACTACTGGGACCTTGATCTTTCAGACATCAAACAGGTAAAACTGTATTCATTTATTATTCTTTTCACCTCTTTGGACGCTTGGAGCATTAATTTCTGATCATATTATGTTGATGTATTGGAACTGCTACATAGATACATGGAATTTTGAGAGGATTCAATTTATTTTATTTATTTGATTCTTTCCAGCTTTTGAGCAACATAAATGCATCAGAAGATGCCAAAGCCATAGACGACTTAAAGCAAAAGTACTGTCCAGAGGAAAAATGGTCTCTGTTTCATGGCTGCTGTGTATATTTTCACATTTCAAGAGAGTCTTTGTAAGATTTAATGACTGTTATAACTCCATTAATACATCTTCTTTCCTTTATGTGGTCGAATGCTTTATTATCTGAAGAGTTGTTGACTTGTTTTCTTGCAAATTCACTTTTTCTTGAAGAACACCCGATTGGGAATCCTTGTTGGGACTTGCATTTAGGAGGTTGAAACTTGAAATTTTCATGGGTGGTGGCAAAGTCAGCAATAATATTGCTCATGCCACTCATTTGGTGGTCCTGATTGTACCAGCATCTGATGTGGATTTTGGTTCCCTTGTGAAAAGGTACTCCTAAGTTATCGATTGTTTTCCTGCATGATCAAGGGTGTTTGGCAGCTGAAACTGTTGGATAACTTGCACTTCCTTTTCATGCGGAATCTTTAACTATAGGTTTGAATGCTATCTAACTTTTTAAAATGGCTAATGTAACTTCATTCATTTTATTTTGGGTCTTTCACTTAAATTCCTTCTAAGTTGGTTTAAAATAAAAATCAATAAAAGGTTTTATTAGTCATTTCAAAAGTCAAGCAGTTGGAATAACAAAATTGATAGTTCTTTTGTTTTTTCTATTTTTGTTTAAATAATATTTTAAGAGTGAGCCTATTGGTAGGGTTGCAGCACAACACATTGTGTTACAAAGGGCATAGCGTTTGCTGCATGAATAAAGAAGTAATTTAAGTGGCAATTTCATGTATTATGATTGTCAATTTAAGCTGACAGTCACATTTTTTATTTGATGCAGCGGGATCTGATTTGCTAGATTTAGGTGGAAATTGAAAGTGATTATATTTCTGGGTACTGAATAAATAGACATACAATGACTTATCTCAGAATGGTCTTTGACAAGTCGAGTTGAATTATTTGATTATTTGTTTTTTAGCTGGTGCATCTTTGCACATGACTCATAACCCATACTCACATGACATATTGCATATTTCCAAACCAATTCAACATGATTATTGGAAGCATTTGTTGTGCCGCAGAAGATTTCATGGTTTGATCATCTTGTCAGTTTTTTTGTATTGGAAAGATTCAGACATGTCACTGCCACTATCTCATTTTGGTTGTAGTGGTGCTTCTGTTTTAATTCATTATAGTTCTTAACTTATTACTTAACTCTATTGACTGTTATGGCTGATGAAATTATATAATACAATACTGTATTGCTAGAAACTTAATCCATGTTGCTGATTATGCAAGTGATTCACACTGTTAAATATTCAAGGAGAAATTTCAATTTTTTGTTTTTAAATAGTAATAGATATTCTTTCTACAGTTTCACAACTGCAGAGAAACATTTTCTCCTGAATAAGAGGTTGTATGTGATTGGATCTCAATGGTTGGAGGACTCTTTGGAGAGGGGGCAAAAGTTGCTAGAGGATACATATAACTTGAAACCCTCTGGTTTGGAAGAGTCAAACTGCAAAGAAGTGTAAGTGCATATGTACTTTTGCCTGAAATAATTATAAATATGATATCCTTTTGTCTTATTAAGAAGAAATTCAAACACCTAGTCAGAACATCATACAACATTTTGTAGTGGTTTGTGAATTGTAAAGTTGGGTGAAAAGTCTTATATGCTACGGTTGTAATATTCAAACTCAAATCCAAGTCATAAATTTACTGGAAGACTGCCTACATCATTTCATAGTTTGCTGGGACAATAACTTCACCATTTACCCATCCTCTCTGGGACTAGTTGCCTATTAATTGTGGGCAGTTGAATCCTAGCTTTGCTCTGACTTACCTGCTGACCATCTTCAGTATGAATTGTTTTTTTTTATTCAATTGCATGTAGGCGAGCCATTGTAATTTGTTACTGCTCAACTTCATTCTTTTTTATTTTGGGATTATCATTTTTAACTTAGTGGAAATAGTGATCAATGTGGAAAGTTGTCATGATGGTTTCTGAGATGCTGGTTTATGCTTAGTACTGACAACGATGATAGAATTATTTCTTCCACTTAATATCATAATATATCAGACTTTGGTTGGACCATAACTTGCTCACATTTTCATGCATGCCTCTTCTAAAATTCTTCTATTTTATTTATAAGCAGTGTAACTAACACCGCTCATTCATACTGCCTTTTCTTTTCCTCAAGTGTATGTGACCTAGATATGGAAGAAGCAACTCCCATTTTAGATGGTGCAGAAAATGAGAGATTGCCATCAGTTACTGATAGTGAAGCCAAGGAGAAAGGAAGCAAAGCAGCTTTAAAAGATTCAAATAAACTGGGCTCACTTGAAAAGGAGACAACAAGGAAAAGAGGGAGGCCTGCTGGTGGGAGCACAAAAAAAGGAAAAATAGGCGCTGGCCAAGCTCGAAGAACACGGGCACGAATTGTAAACAAGCCTGCTAAAATATCCGTAGAAAAATCAGACGAAAGCTGTTCTCATGATGATAAAAATGAAGAAAATGATATGAGTGATGGAGATGATGAAATTCATGGAGGGAAGCCTGCTGGTGGGATAACAAAGAAACGAAAAATGGGTGCTGGCCTAGCTCGAAGAACACGTGCATGCATCGTAAACAAGCCTGCTAAAATATCTGAAGAAAAACCAGATGAAAGCTGTTCTCATGATGATAAAAATGAAGAAAACGAAATGAGTGAAGGAAATTATGAAAATCATGGAGGGAGGCCTGCTGGTGGGAGCACAAAGAAGGGAAAAATAGGTGCTGGCCAAGCTCTAAGAACACGGACACGAATAGCAAACAAGCCTGCTAAAATACTTGAAGAGAAATCAGAAGAAAGCTGTTTGCATGATGATGAAATTGAAGAAAACGAAATGAGTGAAGGAAATGAAGAAATTCATGGGCCAGTTAGCAAGTACAATTTGGATATCCAACAAACTACAACGGTAGAAGATTCAGAATCATCACGGAGAGATAAAGCAAAGGAGGAGACTGCTGAAGAGAACAGACATGAAGAGTGGTTAGATAAAGCTCCTGATGTTGAAATGAGCGAAAGGTATTATGACCAGGTGACTGAGAAGCCTGAGAAACTAGAAGTCATGGTCGATCCAGTTCATGCCATCTTAATGGACATGATTCCAAGCCTTGGTATGAAGAAGGGGGAGACCACAAATCCAACAATTGGCAATGAAAAGCAAGCTGAAGGTCCCTATGCACAGCCAAGCCTCAGTATGAAGAAGGTGGAAAATACAACTCCAACCCTAGATACCGAAAAGCCATCTGAAAATCCCAGTTTACTGCCAGTGAAGAAGAAAGTCAGCTACAAAGATCTTGCTGTCAAACTGCTCATGAATTAGCAACTTAAGTGTATTTTGTTGCGTGGTTGCCAATTCTGTATTATATCTTGCACCTAGGAGGAGGGTAGAAAATCACATTTTAAGCTGCTCACTTTTAACTTATCACATCCATGATCCATTCCTGGTCCTTTTTATACCAATTAATTGTATCCGTAGAAGTCATTTTCTCTCTCTCTCAAGATGAGCCCTGCGGTATGGTATCTTTGATGATTGGACCAGACATTATAGATACTGTTTCAAATGGGTGAATTTTGTTTCGGATAGTTATTTTATCCGATGAATAATTGATTGCCAATGGATGCTGTTAAATCTGATTTGAGATGTATATATTTGCATTATATGCATGTGTACTGTATTTATATATTTTTTAATATAATATTGATGGTTGGTTTTGAGATTTTTTAAGGTAAAAATAACTTTAAATTTAGGTTTTCAGGGTACAAAAACTTTCAACTAGTAGGAAACAAGGCACTTGTTACTTGATTTTGCTCAATTACAAAATAGCAGGAGCAGATGATTCCTATGAAAAAAAAAGACGTGATCAATGCTTCACCCTTTTTTTTTTTCCCTTTCCATTAAGTGTTTCCATTTAAAGAACATTTTTTTGCCCTTTGTTGTATTTCTTAAATAAATTGAATTAATTTTGTTTTTTAAATAATGGTTTATATTTTTATATATTTTTTAGTTGCATGAAACTTCAAAAAAATTAGTTTGATTTCTCATGAAATTTTTTTTTCTCCTATGTTATATGAATTAGTTGTATTTAAATAAAATCTTTATACAAAAGAAAAATAATTTATTATTAGCAGCAACAATTTATTCGCTAAAATAAATAAAAATGCATGTTTAAAGGTGGTCAAAATGCTGGCCCTATGTTAACTGGCCATTGCAAAAACCTCTTCGAATTTGTTGGATGCAGGATGGTAACTGAAGAGCAGGGCAGGGATTCCAAGAAAAATAATATCTGAAGCTTATTTTGATGAAGAGCATAGGTATCAAAATGAAAGCCATGCTCGTCGACGGGGGTATTTGGACATCAAGCAGAGTCCATTGAGATGCGATGTCTGAGTGTCCAAAAAGGATCACGTTTGCAACGATCTTCCAAAACCCAAATGGAGATCATCAATCTAGACTCGCCATGACTTGAATAATACAAGCTTCCTTTAGACATCCCAATGAATCCATCATGACGATCAGTGACATTCTTGTGTGGGAGTTGAATAGCCACATCACTGAGAGCATTTAGGTCAAACCTGATGAGGTTGTTGGGAAAGGATAGCTTGTATATCATTCCATCCAAGTGAAAAGCATGCCTAATACAACTATCCATGTCCGCAGCAGGAGGAGGAGGAGGAGGAAGTTTGATGGATAACAGGACCCTGCGCCGAACCCACTTTCCAGTATCATAAGAAAAGATATCCAACTTTGCAGGGTAAGGAGTTTTTGATTCCAAATAGATAAAGCAAACAACTTTGTAGCGAGTAGATTTGATATGATCATAGGAGATTTGGGAGGGCATTGTTTGGCAGTGGTGTTGCAAACACAATAATGATGCATAAATTTCTCTCTTTTAACAAGCAAAAGCAACCCGTTACAACAATCAAAATAATGGTCAGAAGGGCAACATACGAGCATATGAATCCATAAATCTGTTAGTCTCAGCCATGCAAATATGTTACTGATATTTGGGTGATTCAGCTGTGAATCAGATGCTATTAAATTTATGTCATCCTTTAACATTCTAAACATTAATTTTATATATATATATATATATATATTTCAATTAATTAATTTAAATAAAAATTAACTCTAAAATTTTATAAAATTCCAGTAACTAAAAGATAAAATTTAAAATCTAATGAATAAAAAAGAGGGAGAAGATAAGATAACGTGGCATGAAATAGAAAAGAGAAAAGAAAAAAAGAATGGATCATTATAAAGACATTGAGGCTCAATTTTTGACCTACTAGGTAAGATTAAAAAGATTTTGATAAGAAGACTCTAACTATAATTTTGAAATCCGACCCGGCCCGGCGAGTCGACTCGGGACCCGGCCAACCTGGAGCTGGAACCGGGCCGGGTTGAAAAAAAATAGGAAAAGAAAAACTCGGTGTGACTCGACGGGTTAACCCAGCGACCCGGTCAAAAACCCGATTGCAACCTGTTAACTTTTGTTTTTTTTAAAAAAATACGATGTCATTTTGATTTTAAAAAAATTAACCCAGTAAGCCGGTCAAAACCTAGAACACGAGCCATGTACCGGGTCAGGTCTAAAAACTATGATTCTAATTATATCTAGAAAGATTATCGTAATTAATTCTAAATTAATTTTGAATAAAATCTCTAACTAATTATAAAATTATTTAATAATTTTTCTAGATATAATTAAAATTATCTCATCAAATTTTTTTTTTAATAATACAGGTATCTTAAAAATCTAAGCTTTATCCATTCTTTTAACTCAATGCTATTTTTAATAGTCTTTTATTTTTCTAAAACTTTTATCAAAACTGTGTTAGAAAGGTAAAATATCCCTAACACCAGCTGTTTGACACCACAGAAAAAAAAATATCTCCATATCACCATCCGTACTTGGCATGCGTTTCAGCTTTACTGAGAAACCCTCTGGCACGCCGCTCTGCCAATTCTGCTTCATATCATAAGTACGAAGAACCAATTTGATGCTTCCTTTTGTGCAGCTTCAATGGCTTCCCCTTAGATGAAGCAGGCTACGGAAGAAGAGAAATATACATAAAGAAATACGGAGCATCTAAAAGCTGATAATTCACGCACTCAACTAGAATCCTATAATTTCACATCAACTCCTTTAA
>Ga0307515_10014210_pt1 | contig 14792 bp, 13 predicted proteins | sample 17_EM_MG_FD_194513 | JGI IMG/M metagenome (GOLD analysis project Ga0307515, IMG submission 194513) | Populus trichocarpa ectomycorrhiza microbial communities from riparian zone in the Pacific Northwest, United States - 17_EM | ecosystem: Host-associated > Plants > Roots > Unclassified | place... | reverse complement strand
TTCATCTTTCATTTTTATTTTATTTTTTAGATTTGATTTCTATTATTTTGATTATTATTTATTTTATTTGAGATAATTTATGAAATTATATTTTTTTTCAATTTCATCCTCAATCAACTTTTTAATTTATAAGTTTGTTCCTCATTATTTTAATAAACTTTAGAAAATAAAACATTAATAAGTTATTTTCCAGTTTATTTTTCATGACATATCCAAACACTGCAAAATATTTTCTAATTTATTTTCTATTATATTACTAAACATTAAAAAATAATTTATTTTTTTGAAATTCACTTTCTAAAAAAAATATTTTTCTTTGTGGTTTATTGGAGTGTTTTTTTTTAATATATTTTTTTATGTGAAAACAAGATAAAATTATGATTTTTAATTTTCAGACTGGAGCCCAACTTTCCGGCCATAGGAGGTTATAAACTCAATCTCCAGTTTCATCAAACTTAAAAATGTAAGAATCTATAAATCAACAAAACAGAAATATGCACACTCTAGCACACAGTCCCAAAAACACCATCACTGCCACCACCAAGATGCTAGACCGAGTCCTCTCTTCCCGCCGTGTCACCTCTCACCTTGACGACTCCGATACTGACGCCTCTGCCGACGATTCCAAGACCAAGAAACAGAACCTCTCCTTATTGGCTTCTAATTACCTCTCTCGCTTGTCCCATTTCTGCTTCTGTCCCACTGCTTCTCTCCTTCTCTGTCTCTTACTAGCTATCGTTTTGATCACTTCTCTCGCTTTTCATTCCCGGAGTTTTGTCTGCGTCTCTGATCCCGGTTCTCGCGTTGGCTTCTTCGGTCTCGATGGTCTTGAGTCCGACTTTGGATCACTTGGTGTTCCCTGGTGTAAGTCTCTATCTCATCTAGCCTTTGATGAATTTATCTATCTATGCATTTGTAATTGTTGTCTGAATTTAATCCGGGTATCTGGGTCGGAGTCAGATTTGGTTTTGCTAATTGGGTGGCGACTGAGGAGATATGGATCTTGAGTTTGATTATTTCCGTTTGGTGGCTGAGAAAATGTAGGAATTATAAATATGAGAAATTATAAGGAAATCTACTTCTTATCTTCTTGGCTTGGTTCAATTAATGGGTTTGTAATAAAAAATGAGAATTGGAAATGAGGTTTTCTTGTTTTGATATGGAATCTAAGCTCGATTTGGCTCTCTGTAAAACTGCAGCATTGGCATCAGACTTGGTTGATTGTTCAAAGATGTTGTCTTTGAGTTCACCAAGCTGGAATTTCCAGTTTAGGGTGCATGTTCTTGGTTATTGCAATTCTTCATTTTGCTGGTTTATTTTCCTGAAGGTTGCTTAACTTAGTGTAATTACCTCAAAAGGAACTGCATTTGTGCTTTTATGGGTGCACAGGGGGAAAAAATGTGGTATTGTCGTTGTACCAATAACCACTGATGCATCTTCTGCTCAAATTTCAGTATTTGTGGGTCCAACATGATGGGACCTGCAACTATTGAAATCGGAAAGATGTATGTTTTAAAAGGGAGTGTTGAAGATTTTTCCCGCATGCAAATGTGTGTGAGAGAGAGAGAGAGACATTCAGGGGATTTGAAGGATGTGGGAGAGGATGCTACTTGTCCTCGAAGTCTCTAATTAAAAGGGATATAGCTTTTGCAGAAGGCTTATTGCTAACTGCCACTTGAGTTGATGGTTGAAATTTTTGAGATATTCTGCAGAACTATATAATACCGTCGAAACATTTCATTTTAATTAATGACCAACTACATGATTCTTGAATCCTTTTCTGGTGTCTTTCACTTTACGCACTCCACTCTGACAACTCTTTACCATTTTTTAGTCTGTAGTTGGTGTGGAGTCCATGTCTGTTAATTTTTGTGAATTTGGGATTTTTTTTTTTCATTTTCTTCTTTCTTCTCATGATATTATGTTAATTATTGTTTGCTCAGTCAGTTTTTCATCTGATTCACTTTTTAAAATTTTTGTGGCATTGGATGCTATATTGCTAGTCTACTGAAAAACTGAGTTTGAGTGCTTGATTTGGGTTCTTATCATCCACTCCCATTTGATTCTTGTCCTTGGCAAAAGGCAGATCGAAACATGGAAAAACAGTTCAGTGGACATCCAAGGATTTACTCAAAGGCTTGGAAGAGTTTGTACCAATTTATGAAACTCGGCCAATAAAAAACAACATTTATGGGATGGGTTTTGACCACAGCTTTGGGCTTTGGTTCATTGCAAAGTGGCTGAAGCCAGTTCTAATGATTGAGAGTGGTGTTTTTAAGGGGCATTCCACTTGGGTTCTGCGACAAGCAATGCCAGACACACCAATTATTTCACTTTCACCCAGGCATCCTGGGAAGTACCTAAAGAAGGGACCTGCTTATGTTGATGGTAATTGCACATACTTTGCTGGGAAAGATTTTGTAGATTTTGGTAATGTTGATTGGAAGAGCGTGATGAATAAACATGGGATTACTGATATCAGTCGAGTTCTTATCTTTTTCGATGACCATCAGAATGAATTGAAGAGGTACTCGTAGTATCTGTCTAGTCCTTTTTACCTCACACATTTTATGTGCTTTCATGTTTTTTACCCTTCTAAATTAGCTTGATGCATTTTTTTCTCAATTATTGATTTTATGGGCAGAGTAAAGCAGGCACTAAATGCTGGTTTTCGGCATCTTGTGTTTGAGGATAATTATGATACTGGAACTGGAGATCATTATTCCTTGAGGCAGATATGTGATCAATCCTATATAAGAGGTGCATGTACTTCCCCTTTTGTTTTAATGATTTCCCTGGTTGCATTTTTTGCCTTTTGCTGGAAATCCACAACGTTAACATTGTTCTTCCATTAACATGGACTGCAAAAGCTTTCATGCTGCTTTGTGAAATTTCACAAAACAAAGAGTAGCAGATTGTAACCGATAATACTTAGGATTTGGGAATGTTATGGAAAATCAGCTAACAGATCCTGTGGTTCCTAATTGCAAATTCATCAGATGTAGGATCTAAACAAAACAAATCTAACATCTCAACTTTGGATTTGATATTTGCTATGAGGTAACTTAAAACATATTTCAGATTGAATTTTAACTCACTCCAGCATAGAATTTTCCCTCCCTCGTGTTTTTTAAATAATATTGTAATCTGCATCTGATTGTGAGTGGGAAATTGAATTGGGGGTTCTGAAAGTTCACTTCACTCTGCACTTCTTTTTTTCCTTAAAAAAATTGCAGGGGGTGGCCATAGTTGCTTTAGGGACAGTGATGAAGCTAGGGTTAGATCGAAGAGGAAGTTGTTTTGGGAGAAAGCAGTTGATATAGAAGAACTATGTGGACCGAATGAAGCATGGTGGGGTGTTAGGGGCTGGATGCGGGACAACTTTAATCACAGTAATAAGCCAATTTCCTATGCAGAACATTTTCAGAACAGCAGGTTTATTGAATCAACTCTTGATGTTTATTGGGAGCTCCCTCCAGTGGCTGGCCCGTCCCTCACCCATCAAACACGATATGATCCTGCTCGTGCAACCAGTCCTCTTGTTGAAGATGGTCGTTATGGCTTGTTCCAGCGGCTGGGATTAGGTCGACTTGAGGCTTCTGTATTTAACGGTTATACCCAGATGGTATATATTGAAATCTCAGAACGAGAATCTTGAAGCTGTCTAGAATGGATAAGAGAGTTTATTTAGTTTTGCTCTAGATTGAAACACGGATTTGTTAATATTTATATATTTTCTCCATAGCTGAAGTTGGAGCATTTTGATGATGATGCATGCCTGCATGCTGTTACATTTGTTTTGACATGTTTTAGGAATTTGTTTATTAATATTTATTCCTGTTTTGGTGTTTTTGAATTTCTACTCTTTGACATGAGCATGCAACTCGTCTAATGTGGCAAGCAATTGGAGAAATCTCATATCAGCTGACAACACTGTTTTCTATATTAATGAACAGCAGGCACACCTGCCAATTTCGCACCATCACATCCTCAAGGATGTCATGCTTTTTAAAATGTTTTCTAAATTGTTTTATTGTCTGAAAAAATATTATTTTAATATAATTGAAAAGCATTTTTAAAGAAGTTGTACGCGCAGCATTTTTAACAAGTTTAGGTTCAGAAATAAATTGACCAAAATGTTTTTTTCCTGGGAGTGAAGCCTGACTGAATTCGAAGTTGGTTTGTTCTTGGAATTTGGTGGTGGTGCTCATTTTGTTTTCTTCTTGCTTCTCACTGCGCCGCTTCTCGAAGGGAAGGATGGAGCCAAGAACATTTTCTACGATACTCTGCATTGTTTGTTTCATATTGTTTTCTGCTCCATCTTATGCAGTGAGAGAGAGAGAGAGAGAGAGCTCAGGCCTCCTTATACCCACAAGCAATCCATTCATTTACACAAATTAAAGTACAAGTGGAAGAAGAAAAGCTAAGAAGAAAACAATGTAAAGTAAACAAACTTAAGAATAAATCGGATGCATGTTCAATGACATCCTCTCACTAGTAAAAAGTTTTTTTTTCTCCCATACACTAAATAAAATTTCCAAGCACAAGCTTCATGAGCAAAGAGCTCACCTCAACACACTACAAGGCTCTCTTAAAATCTAGAAAACATCCTTCTTAAGCTTCATGACTTCATGCACTCTTTTCGCTAATTCCGGTTCTTGCATTTCTCCATGGCCCTCGGGGCTGCAAACAAGCAGATGGACAAAAATCAATTTCAAGCAAATGCATACATGTTCAGATATGAAGATACAAACAGAAGCTTAGCAAGTTCATCCAATCTGGTTCCTGTATCCGCAAAAAGGGACCATAATGGATTATCAAAGTCATGTGTTCAGAGTTCAGACATGTTAAACAATTGGATGAAAAAATTTTACATGAATACCTACCAAGTCCAATTGCTTCAGAACCTTTCATGATCCTCAATCTCCTGCACGAGTTGGTAAACATACTGTAACAGCAAACAATAACAAAATTAGAAACGAACAATTTACAGCTAACAATGAACAATAAACTGTTAAATTGTCAGATCAGAGGATTTTGATCTTGAACGATGCATTCCAAGTAAGAAATAGCAATTCCCGATCCAAGTTGCATGTTTATGCCACGAGTGTCCAGGTAAAATCAACTATAATTCAGCTTCAAAACATGTAAGGTTCAATTCTGTTAACCACAGCAAAGTGTGTTTTCAGAGAACAAATCATGCAATTTCATCTCATGAAAAAAGACTCATCCAAGGACTTCAATGCTGAACTCTTAATTTAAAATAAATGGGGACAGCACTTACTCCCAAGGGACATCACCAACAAGCATCCAATCACCATCCTTGTCTTCGTATGTGAGAACATATTCAGAACCATGAAGAATATCCTTCAAACGACTCTCAGTTAGACCATCTTGCCCTCGCAGCCCATGAGAACCACATTGTCCTGGGTCATTCATACATAAACAGGAGTCAACAACTTCACAATGCAACTTCCAACACCTGTTGGTATATATATCGGTAAATACATCACCAGGCAACCTAGTTTAATTGGACAGTAGGCTGCAAATTGCAGTGGGCTAGAAATAATTATAAATATTTCTTTACTGTTTTCAGGGGACAAAACCACCAGTCAACCATAAAATTCCAATCCCCAGTTATGGAATTGGTTCGTTACAACAGGATAACATGGGAAAACCAATTATTCATCATATTTCCTTTGGTATGGCATTACAGGCAGTGGCTCTAACGAGTAAAAATCCCCTTTCTTGATTTTTATTATGAGTAAAGCATATCTCTTTTCTGGACCTTACCAAAATTGAGCTGGTAACTTTTTATTGAAATTTTTCCTACGAACCCTACAAGTTGGGGTGAGGGTTGTGTGTGCAGAGAGAGAGAGAGGGAAAGGAGGAGGGGGAGGGAGGGAGGGAAGGAGAGAGGGTACCAATGGTGAAGCAGCTGAACATTTTTTCAAGAGCAGATGAGAGTTCCAGATAGTTGCTGTAAGTTTTAAGGTCCACCTTCCTAAGGTATGGAGCACCATCCATGCTAACCTTTACGTACAGGCAACCATATCCTGATTTGCCTTCGACATCTTCATTGTTCTTCACCAAACTAGAGGCCATGGTATTCTTCCGGAATGAGCGAATTGGTGGCCATCCTACCACCTGTGCCCTTTTACAAAAACTTTTTGATCAGCAATTCACCAAAGTTACCATAACATGTACATATGTTGATTGACCAAGAAAAAATAAGGTAAAGGCTAACGCTGTTTTGATTGGGGAAAAAAAATCAAGCTTGAAGATTTCATAAATTGCATGCAAAAGATCCACAAAGATAGAAGAAATACCCACTACTTATTTTCATCAGTTTATGTAAGTACCTCCCAAATTCTTCGGAGTAAATCACTTTGAAGACCACATACGAGAAAAATTATTACAATCTACATACAAATTTATAACCATGATAAATATCACATCACAGTGACACCATAAACAAGAGGTTAGGCATGATCCAATATACAGACATCAACCACTTGAAAGCGAAAAAAATTCTAACCAGAAATCAGTTGATGAACATAATTCAAGGAAAAGACCAAACTGACAAGAAAATAAATCCAAGAAGCACACAATTAGGAAGGGAAAAGAAATTAAACTTAACATCAATCCTTTCATTCCAAGGTTCTCAGAAACTAAGTTAAATACACTCAACTGAGCTATATGCAGCAATATGGCTAAAGATGAGGTTCGTAATTCCATTTATGTTTCCCAAGCCAAGCCAAAACTCATTTTAATACAGTTTGATTTGCTCACAGCTGCATTTTCTTGGAACTAATGGTCTGGTTTTCCTCCTCTTCTTCACAATTCGCACAGAAATTAAAGATTGGTCACAGCAGCAAACACACAAAGTATGAAACCAAAAGACAACACAATAAAGAAAATAACTTGAAGAGCAGAAAGGCAATTAAAGCGAGCTTACTTTGCAGCAGGAGCACTGCTGTTCTCATTTGCAGCAGCCACTTGGCTGATTTTCTCTTGAACTGGCTTTGGAGATTGAGCAACATCATCTTTCTTGGCAGGTCCTGCAACACAAGATTTCTGGGAATTACCATTATCACCTCTGGGAGAAAACAAAATAGCTCCTTTACCCAAATCAACTTCAGATCCATTACTCCCAGAGAAAACCCATTTCCCAGAAGACCCAACAATGGCATCTGAGAAACCTCTCTTAGTTCCTGACACTAAATTCTTTAGCGGCCTAAGAGGATAACCATTAGTGTTGTTGGTGTCAATATCTTTTCCAAAAAGAGACACCCCAGCTGCAGGTAGTGTTAGTTTTCTCTCTGGAGACTGATACCCTGGCAAGCCAAGCCTTAGCTCAGTTTCTTTCAAGTTGAGAGAAGTATTGGTGCTGTTGCTGTTGCTGTTGCTGTTGATATTCTCTTCAGTGGAGAGGGTAGAGGAGGAAGAGGAGAGCTTGTCAGAGATTTTTTCCATTGAAGGAGTCTCTGACAAGCCTATGTAATCATGTTCCTTTGGAATAGAAGACATCAAAGTTGGTCACAGAAGTAGTGAAAATATAGAGCAGCGGAAGGTTGAGAGGTTTTTGCACAATCAGAAGAGAGAATAAACAGAATGGTTTCACAGAGTGAGAGGGAGAGATTAGAGAGAGAGGGAGAGGCTGTCTTGTTGGCTGGCTTCTGCAAGTGCTGGCTTTTGTTAATGCAGGAAAGAACCTTCCTCGCCCTGTTGTTGCTAGTTGCTACTTTGCTTTTCCTTTTTAAAAAAAAAATCTGGGGATCAAATTTTGTTAAGAAAAATCATTAATCTTTAAGGTAAAAGTTAAAACGGTTAATCTGATTATTACTCTGTGCAAAGTTATAAAATTCAGCTTAGATTTAATATCAAAGTCATGTATTAAACAAGTTAATCCAAATTTAATTTATAATGATTTAAAATACTATCATTCAAGATTTAGAAAGAAATATAATGATATTATTTAATAAAAACAAAAAAACAAAAGTGAATCACATGTTATAAATTAATCCAGCAAATCGACTAAATCACACTATATTATCATTTATTTAGTCACTATATAAAATAATAATAATAAAACTGGCTTACAAATATATCCTCGCCGTCGAATAAAAGCAGAGAAAAAAAAATTATCAACCTTGTTTTTGTGCAAAATCTCTTTCATAAGAGAGGGCATAAAATCAAAAGGCAAGAAGAATTCTCCTTTATTATTTGCTTATTTATTTAGAAAAAAGCACAAGTGAAATTATGGGGAGCATAAAATACTAGTTTGTTTGCTAAAAATAAAATTTTTTTATAAAAGTGATTTAAAAAGTAAATTATTTTTTGAAGTTTGATAATATCATAAAAAAATAAATTAAAAAACATTTTCTAGTGTTTCAGTATGCCATAGAAAATAAATTTGAAAATAATTTAATAATATTTTAATTTTTTTCAAGTTTATTAAAAGAACATGGACTAAATCTAATAGATAAGTTGAAGAATGATGAAATTTAAAAAATCTAATTTTATAAGTTATTTCAAATAAAATAAATAATAATTAAAATAATAGAGATAAATTCTACAAATAAAAAAGTTGAAAGATGATGAAATTAAAAAAATACAATTTCATAAATTATTTTAAATAAAATAAATATAAAAATAAAGATCAAATCTGATAGATAAAGAATTTCAATTAAAAAAAAATAAGAAAAAAAATAAATAACACTAAAAAAATGAGGACTAAAGTTGATATAAAAATCAAATTTTAAGGGATGAAATTGAAAAAAAAGATTCAAAACAAAATATATAGCAAACAAAAGATTGAGGATCAAATTTGATATAATCAACAAATAACAAGATATTTTGAATTTTTTGCAACTTTTATAAAGTGTTTTCCACACAAAAAAAAACCGCTTTCCTCAAAACCAATTTAAATTTTCTTTAACTAAAAAGTATTTTTCATTGATCAACTTTCTTAATAGTAAACAAATATAAAAAAGTTTGGAAAGTGATTTTCAGAAAATCACTTTCAATAAAACAAATAGAGCTCAAGAATAAACAAGTGATGAATGTTACCACTTTATTTTTCATTGCCAATAGCACATTTAATTTAGTAGAAAATATTAGAAACAAAACACACACAAATATTTGAACCTCTTAAGCTTTATTGATTGATATTCAACTCTTAACATATTCTATTTTTTCAACACACTTAAATTTTAAATGCATCGGTTCTTATATTTATCGATATTGTTAATCTAATTATCATAATCTAATTAGGAATCTAACTATTTAATTAAACAATGATTCTAATAAACTAGTCTAACACAAATTTTTTTTTTTATCAAGAATTCCTACATTAACTAGGATTTTATCTAACAATATTTTCCTTAAACTGATGTTCTTAAACACTCAATTTAACAATGAAAGGTTTTCTTTAACATTGTCTTAGGCATCCATTTTACATTAATGGTATTTTGTCTTTTGGAAGCTTCGTCTTTTGTTTTTAAGCCCTCTCATGTGTTGTTTTTCTCAATGACATCAATTTCATCATCCATAATCTTTTGCCATTTTATTTTTTTATAGCATCTTCAAAAGTCACAGGATCACAACATGCGAATAAAGAAAAATGAGTATTAGATTGATTGATTCCAATTATCTCATAATTACTCATACATGTAGGTTTTTTTCTAATATTTTGTGATAATTGATCATTATTTACCGACGTTACAAGTGGGTTTTGATCATCTACTAGATATGAAGCATTTTCAATATGCATCTTTTTTTTCTCATCATTAAGTTTCTTCTTTTCTAAAACAACTTGTTTGATCATTATTTACTAACGTTACAAATAGGCTTTGATCATCTACTGGTTGTGATGCATTTTCCATAGACTTTTTTTTTTCTCATCATTAAGTTTTTTCTTTTTAAAAGCAACATTTTCCAACTCTTTTTCTACTTTTTCTCTAAGAGAAGCAAAATGTGGAAGCTCACTTCTCTTTTCTAATTCAAATGCTTTCTCTTTATCCCTTAAATAGCTTTTTATCTCTTCGCTTCTTTTATCAATATTGCTCTCCAGTTCCCTCTTCTGCATCTTAATGCTCAATAAGAAGTTTCCATGTTCCTTATGAATCTTGTTGCTATTCATGCATTCTTGTTCCATTTTATTCATTAAATATTTATGCTCACGATTAAGTTAATCAACATGGTTCTTATATTGATCTTGTATTGTTTTTTTTTCTCTAATTTATGGTTATCATGCTTATCTTTGAGCAACCTAGAAATAGCTTCTCTCTTCTTAGCTACATGTTTGACTTCCTTTCTTAGCTCTTTTTTTTCTTTATTAATCAACTCTCACTCGGTTTCAAATTTTCGCTTTTTATTTTTCTCGTTCATATGACAAGTCATCAATAAAGACACTTCTTCTTTATTTTTTATATTACAGCTTGCAAAAACAAAGTCTTCAAAGCTTCAAAGCATCTTTATTAGTCTCTATAAATTTGGCATGCATCTTTTTTATTTTTTGAGTTTTTAAGCTAACACTCATATTGATAATGACCAAACTTTTTGCAGTGATGATATTGAATATGAGAGTTACAATCTTTTTTATAGTGACCATAATTCTAACATTTATGGCATTGAATTTAAGACTTATTATGCTAATTTGAATGTCCTCCACTTCTATTATTTGTTCTTCCATTGTATCATTTCCTTTGATCAAAATTGTTATTTCTTTCATCTTTGCCCTATGTTATTTTAACCATGTTAATTGTGCTCAAATTTGTTTAAGATTTCCCCCTTGTCATCAAGTTCAAGTGAGATTACAATGCATCTTTATTGGCTACTACAAACATCTTCAAATTCAAGCGATGCTCATTAGCTACTAATGAACCTTGTAATTCCACAATTGACATGTCATTCAAATCTTTTGATTCTTCAATAGTTGCTACCACATATTCAAAATGAAGTGTTAGGCTTTGAAGAATTTTCTACGTAACTAGGAAATCTATCATCATTTATCAATTGGCTTTTATCTGATTAACTGATTTTTGTGTTCGTGAAAAATACTCTTCAATAGTCTTATTATTTTTATTTTGGAGAAGATCAAACTCTATGCTTAAAGTCAACAACTTTACCTTTTTTTGTCTTGTAACCTTTGTAAGTTTTGTCTAAAATATCCCAAGTTTCCTTTGCACTTTCAATATGCATGATCTTCTCAAAAACAAATAATTCCATCTTTTGAAAGATGTGATATTAGCATCTCTTTTTTCTTGGCTCAATTTGTGTTTTACACATTCGCAGACTTTAGAACTTTGTTCTCAACAACATCCCAAGCATCAATATCCTCGAAGAAAGATTGCATCTAAATTTTCAATGTTCAAAGTTGTTTTTACTATCAAATTTAAAAACTGAACAATCCATAAATTTTGTGTTAGAACTCATCCTTGAAAAGCTTAAAAAACCAAATTGTTGCTACTCGGTGTTTTTTTTTCTCCTAATCAAACTAAGCCATGATATCAATTGTTAAAAACAAAACACGCAAAAGTATTTGGACCTCTCAAGATTTATTAATTGATATTCAATTCTTAAAACACACTTTTTTTTTCTTAACATATTTATAGAGAGATTACTCATCTAACTAACATAATCTAACTATCTAATTAGATAAGGATTCTTTAACACAAATTTTTAATTTTTATTGATGATTTTTACATTATCTGTGATTTTATCTAAACAAAAAATAATAATTTTGAAGTAAATGTATTAAAGTAAGACTAGGTGTTTGTGCTTACTATATCCGGATTTTCAAGCCTATTTTTATATTTCGAAACTAAATTTCTTTATATTGACCAAAACTTCTTGGGAGGAGTGACCTGTAGTTGTTGAACTTTTATAAATTCTCATTTCATGAAGCAAAATATATAAGCGTGTGGCTGTGTGAACTGTCAAATGCATGTCCACCGACAGCTCCCTGTACATATTCCGGCAACCTTTTACAGAGTGTTTATCATGCCTTACTTTACATACATGTGTTATTACTACTGTTGATGTTACTATACATCTCCTCCACCGTATCACCTGGCGCAGGTCAGACAACGAGCAGATATATATATATATATATATATATATATATATAAACGCACTCTGTCAAGAGGACGGAGGGGAGGGTAGTGAATATATTACAAAAAGGGAAAAAGGTGAGAGAGGGAGGAGGGCAGAGAGCAGAAAGTGATAGAACGAAAATGAACATCTGTCTGTGTCATTGGTTCGCATATATCAAAACTCTGTGACAAAATTTCAGATCCTTTCTTTCGAAAGATTTCCCTGGATTTTTCTGCCTCCATTATAATAATAACTCCCATTTATTTAATGATTACTATACAGGAATAATATTTTTACTCCATATATAGTTTTTAAAATCATTTATAGCTAGTTAAGGATCAAGGGCATTAATCATGAATCAATTGTAAAATAATAAATACTATTAAACAAGGTTTATTAAAGGATCTCCCCATCAGTGTAGTTAAACAAATATATGATAATTTGTTGCAGAGATTAACTCTTGGGTATAGGGTTATTAAGTAATAACAATACTTTTTTTTTATGGTAAGGAGAACAAAAAAGAAGAAAAACACCATTTATATATGATTTATAGAGAATATGTTTTGGAACGGGATTCAACTTGTATTTTTAAAAAATTTAAAATTATTTTTTATTTAAATTTTTTTAATGTTTTTTGATCGTTTTGATGTGATGATATCAAAAATAATTTTTTTTAAAAAAAAATATTATCTTAAAAAATATTTAAATAAAAAATATTTTAAATTACAATCATTTACCAGAAACATGCCCAAATCTCTCATGTGACTCTTTTATCTTCAGTAAAATTCAAATCTAGATTTTGGCTTTATTAAAAAGCCTAGAGTAAATTGAGTTACATTTTACTGTCCGGGTCAGTGAAGAGTGCGGTGGTAAATTCTCAAGGGGTTAATCCTGTCGGGTGGTGGCTGGTGAATCTTTGTGTCCCCCACGCATGTACCCATCGTAATTATTGTGTGTAACCTAATCACAAGATGCATGGTTATAACTTGTAATCGAATCCGGCCCTTCCTAATAAATAATTATTTTTTTAGATTATAATAATTATTATTTTTTAAAATATATTTTTATTTTAAAAATTTGTTTTTGACTGATTAGCACATCAAATAAATCTGAAAATATTAAAAAATTAATTTAAAATAAAAAATACAAAAATATTTTTAAAACACAAAAATAAACAAACTCTAAATAAAAAAAAAATTTCAAGTTATTTTTGTACATTGAACACTCCAAGTGAAGTATTTGTTAATCCCCCAACCAAGAAGGGAAAAATCTACTGCAAAATGTTTGGGATATGATTCAAAGTCAATGTTTTAGGTAGTGTTTCGAATGAAATAACAAGAGGAGATATGTTTTTTTTCTTTATTTAAGTATAAAAATTAATTTAAAAAATACATAGAGACCTAAACATTTTATGTTTTTATTATTTTTATTCTACAATACTAACCAAACACCAATTAAGATAACTTTTAGCTACTATATCGAAACAAAAATTTTCTTGTATTTTTAATTTTAAAACTACAAAAATTCACTCAAAATTTTGTTTATTTTATATTTGCATTTCAATTAAACACCTCTGAATACAATCTTGTTTGAGAGTGTGGTTGTGGTTGCTTTTCAAAGTTATTTTCGTGCCGAAATATATTAAAATGATGGTTTTTTATTTTTTTAAAATTATTTTTTAAGATCAACGCATCAAAACGATCCAAAACACATAAAAAAATTAATTTTTAGCAAAATCAAAATTTAATTTTTTAAAAATATGGGTACAACTGCGTTTCCATATGCTCGCTTAAACCACAACATTTTAAAACTGCTAAAATGGTAGGTGCAAATCATTATTTCTTTTTTTTTTTTTGGTTTTTGGTTATTTTTAATTGATTGCGAGTGGCTGCTCCTTACGTAATCACATTGTTGAACTTTTCAAGATTAATGTGGGTTGTGCATGATATTGGTTTGGAGCAAAACTATTCAAAATCTCCACATACAGATTCTGTCTGATCCGTCAAAAAGCGTTATCTTTAACGACCCAATCCCTCGTAAGAACCTTGACGTTTCCCCACTGATTAAACCATGTTAACCCATTTTTAGACAAGCAATGAAATGTTTAATTCTTTATTAATAAACTTTTATGTAATTAAATCCCTTGAAATACCATGCTAGTTTGACCACGCATTATTTAAATTATTGATTAGCTAATAAGTCGCGTTCTTTGGTGATTCCAAGACAGCAGAAGGATGTCCTGATTTCACTGTCGATCATATAAAAATAAGCAAAGATTTCGTAATATTCTCTCAACAGACAGAACAATGTAGATTTTAGCTCTCATTGAAAAAACAAATAGGGCAAAGCATATGAAAATCCGAGATTTGTTTTTATTTTATTTTTATCCGGGTATTTTTACTTTTTTTTTAGAGGGTGAGACTAGATCTGTTCGGAGTTCGTAACTGTCCTTTCTAATAAATACACTTCTTGAAAATTGAATTTATGCTCTTATCCTTATAGGAATATAACAGTGTCTTAACCGCTAGACCAATACTTTATTGTTCGAGATTTGATTCATTTAAGAGGCAAGAATATGCTATTTAAGTTCCAAAAACTGAAAATATCGATCATAATAAAAGAATGTATCTAGTTGTGAAAATAAATACAAAAATGGGTTTATTTCTTTAAAAAGGAGGGGGGGGGTTGAAGAC
>Ga0307515_10014209_pt1 | contig 14793 bp, 3 predicted proteins | sample 17_EM_MG_FD_194513 | JGI IMG/M metagenome (GOLD analysis project Ga0307515, IMG submission 194513) | Populus trichocarpa ectomycorrhiza microbial communities from riparian zone in the Pacific Northwest, United States - 17_EM | ecosystem: Host-associated > Plants > Roots > Unclassified | place... | reverse complement strand
CAAGGATATAGATCTTATGCAGCCTACTTAATATACTATTTCCAAAAATTGGGTCGTAAAAAGCCACTGCTTCGGGCCCTAGCACTTCCTCCTTTTAACAACTCTAGTGATGCGGCAGAATAACTTACCGCCCGTGTATGCATCTCATTAATTGGTGCGCACGGGCCACAGCTCTAAGGACGCAGTTATCGGTGCAAGGGATAGGCAGTTAAAGGGTAGCATCTCTTTATTTTATTATAGCTAGTTACTAACTATAAAATTGTCCAACTAGCTAACTGTCACGGGACTCACACGTTCTCACGTCCCTGCGCGTTTTGACGTTCTTGACCCGTGCTCACGTTCGTCCCGAGACACCTACGCACGTTCCCCTACAACCCCTATTTATACCCGACCTGGCATACGAAGAATCTTCTTCTTCATCCAAATGTCTTTGTATCAACCACGCATAGTTACGCGTACGTAGCCTTCTTCAATTACTACCCTGTTTAGTACATTGTATTCTAGCTCGTGCCTACTTCCGTGACACTAACGAAGGCCTTATTCTTTAGAATTTATTATTAATAACTAATTAGCGCCATTATACAAATTAAGCCTATTTTTATACCTTTTCTTAATAGATAAAAGTTAAAAGACTCTTATCTATCTAGGTTAGCTCCTATTTTAGCTAGAATATATTTTTAATATTTAAATAGAAGTCTCCTTATAAACCAGTACCCTTATTTATAGTTTTCTAAATTACTAGCCTTAGTAACCTTTTAGGAGATTAACGTAAACTATCTATTCCTTATACCGTTATTAGGCGTATAGCTATAGCCTATACGAAATTTCACACCTTTATTACCAAAATATTGCGGTATAATTGCTAACCGCCTAACGTAGCCGAGGGGTCAGTGGGCCAGATGGGTCAGTGGGCCACCCCACCAAGAATACTTACTTAAAAAGGCAATTATTTCAACAACGTATCAACTTATTATAATTATATATATATTATACAGTTCTTTAACGCTCTGGGCACGTCCTAGCATTATGCTTAAGCGACTGGCATACGCTACACTTTGGTGGTGCTCGTTGCCGTACCTGACTAGCCTCATTTTGAACAACCTCCGTACGACTCTCCTGCTCCTTTTCAATCAAAGATTAAGCCTCAGCCCCAGTAAGAATACCTCCCTTTGAAATATATGACCTCCGCTTTACTCTCTTTCGTTTTTAACGTTAGTTCTCTATATATAGCTTCTTATTTTTATTTGCAAGAAGGATAGTGCTATACATCGCTAGTTGGCAACCCTTTACTAGCTAGTTAAAGGCTTAGTCTATTAGGGAGGGAGGGCTATGCGTATAACGTTTAAGGTACTGCTTTAGGAGGTCCGTTTGGAGTTATAGCTCAGTAATATTATGTGGTGTCTCTGCTACCTAGACCTGTTGCTGCTCTAGTGGCTTTAGGGGTGATAGTGTTTATAATTGAGTATGGAAGAATAAGAGTATATAATCTAGCTCGTACGGAATAAGGCCTATAGCTGTAAAACCACTTTATACGTTCTTCTCGTGAAGTGCTTCGGCGCGTGCTTGCTGGTAAAGAGGTAAGAACTCTTGCTTATTGATATGGTTTACGCCAAGACTTATTTTCTACTCAACGAGGCGCCCGTATAATCGCTTGAGGACTAAGAAGCAGCCAACATCGAGTGGTTGTAGGAGGTATAATAAATAAGTAGGCATATAAAGCACGATAATTGAGTGCTCTATACAGTACTGATTAAATTCAGGAGATATATAACTACCGTGGCTATCAAGTATTAGGAGCCGGTAGCGACTAACGGTACAACCCTTTGTATACCTATTAAAATGCTGTAGCCACCAGAGGCCTATCTCATTAGTTGTTTAGCCGTTCTCGCTCACACTAATTGCCTAATTTAGTGGTATTATCCTATCCTCGTACTAAGCTGCCTGGTGTATTACTACCTTAAAGATAACAAGCGCTAGGATTGCAAAGCCTCGCATATAGATCGCCTTAATTACGGTAACCCATTCACGGTTACCCGGCTGCGTTGTCCTCGGTTTCCCAGCCCTATCTGTCTCTATAACTACCTTTACTATAGCAATTACACCCATCTAGAAGCCAGTCTTATTAAAATTATAGGTATCGTTATTAAGGATGCCGTATTTAGCTTTTATATATTATACGCGTTAAAACCAGGCTCAGATTAGCTCCGGATCTTTACATTTCGCTTACTAGTAGTTATACTTGCGGTTATATTTTAATTAAAGTGTATTATAGCGGCTAATAAAGCTTTGTACCCAGGTCTTGCCTACGGAGGCTTATGTCTTATGCTGTGAAATTAAAAGACCTGCCATTTGCCGTACGGTTATTACCCTCGGTGGCATACCGCGTTAATCTATTAATAGGATCCATTCGGTAAGAGACTCTTCTTTAGTAGGTATAAGGAGGCGTTTTTTTAAGTTAGAATCGGGCTGCGCTAGTATACCATTAAGGCGGCGTTTTAAGGTACTTCGTGAAATATTATAGGCTTTTGCAGCAGCCCTATATGATTAAAAAAGGCCATTCTTAAAGGCTTGAATAGCTAGTTTAAGCCTTCCTTCTTTATATAAGGCTGCTTGCTGTTTTGATGTTGCCATAGTCAGTAAATGTTGGTGAACGCGACGCGATTTAGTGGGGTGGCCCACTGACCCATCTGGCCCACTGACCCCTCGGCTACGTTATAAATAAGCGGGTTTAATTAACTAAGCTTAGGCCAGAACTCCATGCGCAATTTTAATAGGCTCTTATATTGTTAAAATCGCGTATAGAGTTATAGCCTAAGTTTAGTTAATTAAAATCGCTTATTTATAGGCGGTCGGCAATTCTACCGCAACGTTTTAGTAGTAGAGGGTTTAATGTTCTTGAAATCGCGTATAGGCTATATCTATACGCCTAACAACGGTATAAGGAATAGTATTCGCGTATACTACTAGATAGATTGTTTCTATACTATAGTATATAAGTATAAGGTATATTGTTTAGGTGTATAGTAGAGAGCAAGCAAGCCGAGCATAAGTTATAAGGAGAGTCGATAGAAGAGGACGATATAGTAATAAGGGTAGGCAATAGCCTAAGTATAGGGAGAGACGAACCAATAAGGAGGGAAAGGGCTATAAGCCCGAGGTGCTTATGAGGAGGTGCCAAGCCTAGCCTTCGGCTAGGCCTTGGTTACCCCTAAGCGGCCCTTAGGCGATGCACCCGAGTAGGAGTTAAAATAACCCTTATAATAAGCTTTTAAGAATTCTACCATTTTAACTTATTAAAAGTAGTTACTTCCTTAGTAGTCTATTTTAAGTTTTCTTATAAGTTCTATCTAGTTACTAATTATAAACTTAAGTAGGCTTTGGATCTATTTATGTTACGGGAGTAAGTATAAGCTGGAATACAATATACTAAACGGGGTAGTAATTAAAGAAGGCTACGTACGCGTAACTATACGTAGTTAATATAAAGACATTTGGATGCAGAAACAGAACAGGTTAGGTTAACGTAGTCAAAGAAATAGGGGTGGTCGTGGGACGTGCGCAGGTGTCACGGGACGAACGTGCGTGGGTGACTCCTGTGACAATTTAATAGTTATAATATTTAGAAAGTCCTTAATGCTTTTTGTTATCTATAATATAGTATTAGATAAATAGTAGCTTATATTATTTAATAAATTATAATAAATTATATCCTATAAAGTAAGGGGTTTTAAGAGTTTCTAAAGCTAGTATAAGCTAGACTATAATATATACCTTATCTTAATTTATTAGTAGTCTAGTAAAAGGCGGCTAAGCTATAGTTTTTTTTTAGGGATAGGCTAGTGGACCTTATAATCCTTATCCTTTATTAGTCCCTAACGTTATAGGAGTTAGGGTTATTATTATAGGCCCTTAGTTTAGGAGAGCTTCGCGGTTTAATAGACTACTTACTTTCCTCTTCCTTTTTAGCGCCTCTACTGTTATTATAAAATAGGCCTAATATTCCTAACAATCCCTTTACTAGTACTATCGCCGTTATTCTTATAAATTTAAAAGTAGCTCCTATAAGTGCAAGAATAATTATATAGATTATTGTAAATATAGTGAATAAAATATAGAAGACATTTCTCTATCGTTTCTAGTATACTGTAATTCTCCCTTTTATCTTCTATCTTACTATAATATATACTCGCCTTCTCATCGCTATTTGCCGACTACCGTTCCCGCATAGAAAACCTAGCAAGTATTGTTAGTTTATTCTGATAGCGGTAGCTATATACTAATTACTAATATATTTATAATTCTTTACCTCCCTTTCTATACGTCCTTCTATTTCACAGTTCTAGATTATTTCTATACATCTTCTATATATAGAGCACCAAACTTCTAATCTAAAGAGCTTACTATTATCCCTATATGGAATGCTATAAAATATTATAAGGCACATTGCTAGGGTGTATAGTAGGGAGTTGATAAAAGAGGACGATATGGTAATAAGAGTAGGTAATAGCCTAAGTACAGAGACGAACCAATAAGGAGGGAAAGGGCTGTAAGCCCGAGGAGCTTATAGGAGGTGCCAAGCCTAGCCTTTGGCTAGGCCTTAACTACCCCTTAGAGCTCCTAGGCGATGCAGCTAAGTAAGGGCCAAAATAACCCTTATAAATATATAGAATGGTACGGTGTTTCTTAAATAGGAAGGCATGGTACTGTCAGTTAGTTAGTAGGTTAGTTAGTTAGTTATAATTAGTTAATAAAAAAGGAAGAAAAGAGTGTATTAAGGAAAACTATATATTTATTAGTTTTATTTAAGTTATTAAATACTTTAGGGCTTTAGACCGATCTATATAACTATAGAAGGCCTAAGCTTTCTTAAACCTATGCCTATTACAATGACGAAGTATTATATACAAACGCTAGATAAATAGGCATTAGATTTAAAGAATTAATAGCTATATGCGGCTATTATAGAGGCTTAAGAGGATTGCTAAAGAGCTTAAAAGGAATATAGCTGCGGCAAATATATATAGGGGCAATTAGGGCGAATAAAATATCTATTAAGTAAATAAATAAATAAGAAAGCAATCTTATAACGCTAGCTACGAATATAGCGTAGCGTAGAACAGCAGTCCCATAATATACCTAATCTAAATATTAACTTTAAGGGGCCAAATTACACTACCACACTACTACTACTACTACTACTACTACTACTACTACTACTACTACTACTACTACTACTACTACTACTACTACTACTACTACTACTACTACTACTACTACTACTGCTGCTGCTGCTGCTGCTACTACTACTGCTACTGTTTTAACTACTATCTTAACTAACTATTTTATTCTACTACTACTATTTAAACTAACTACTTCTAACTAACTGCTACTAACTAACTACTATTAACCGTCTGTCGCTACCAAGATTTCTACTATAGTGGTGTACGCGGTCCCTCTTAGATAGAAAGTCACAGTGCTATTAGGTCGGTTGGTTAGTCGTAATTAGTTAGTAGAAATTAGTAGGAAAGCAGTTAGTAAGAAAAGAAGAAAAGAGTATATTATATGTCCCTTAAGCCTCTCCGAGTTATTAAAGACTCTAGGGCTATAGACTAATCTATATATCTCAGTGTAAGAGATAGATGGATCGGGATTGGATCGGGATCCATTAATCCACTAATCCACGCCTAATCCATTGGTGGCGTGGATATGGATCTAGATCTAAACTTTATCCATTCTTAGGGCACGTTCGATACCTTTTTAGATACTACTAGCCATATACCCCCTAAATAATACGCGTATACCCCCCAATTAATACGCACACACTCCCTACCTTATTTAGTTTAGACGCTTCTTTATTAAGTTAGATGCATCCTTATTAAGTTAGAATATTATATACGTTTAACTTATTTGCACCTATATCGCGAAAATTAAAGTGCGCGCCATGTAAGTTTTATAATTGCAACATCACAATTAAGTCTTAATTTTAGTTATAGTATAAGTAGTAGAGTCTAAATTTGGATCGCGCCTAAGTTAATTAATTAGATTGCGTAGTGCTTTATAAGGCGTCGCGCAAACTGAATTTAGGTGCTGCTACCTCTGCTTCGCGCCCACGCCCGCGCCCACGCCCGCGCCTATGCCTGCGCCCGGTAGGACCCAAATTAATACCTCTGCTTTGCATCCAAGAGCCTACAATTGTAGAGTGTCGCGGCAGTCGGCTAATTAACTCTATAACTAGCTCTACAATTACCAATCGCGTTAATAGATCTATTTGTAGAGAGCCCTTACTATTTAAGCGAAATACTGGCTATACTTATACTTTGATTTTCGTGATATAGGCACAAATAAGTCAAACGCACGTGATATTCTAACTTAATGAGGAAGCATTTAAACTAAATGAGGTAGGGGGTATATACGTATTAATTGGGGGGCGTACGCGTATTATTTAGGGGGTGTATGGCTAGCAGTGTCCAAAAAGTTATTAAATATGCTCTAAGAATGGATCAAGTTTGGATCTTAATCCAGATCCGATGGATTTAATGGATTTGGATTTGGATCTAGATCCAATCCATCCATCTCTTACACTGATATATCTACGGAAGGCCTATATACTCCCTAGACTATACCTAATCTAGATATTAAATCTAGTAGGCCAATTTACCCCACTATATACCTCTCCTACCTAAGTTGTTGTCCCTTAACGACTTCTAAAACTCTAAAACTCCCTATCTTTAAAATAAAGGCGTAGCAGGTAACCGTATGTGTTTTTTACCCTTACTATAAACCCGAGATAGTAAACGAAGAGACTCCGTTCTGGCTAAATAAGACTACTTATATCCGCCTGGCGGGGGAGCATAAGAGGTATTAGATTAGTAGCTCTTAGATAATATAGCTCTTTTACGTCCTTTTATTTACTTAGTTCTGTCCTATAGTTCTTTAGGCAGCTCCGTATAGCTCTATCTTTCTATAACAACTAGGGGTACTCTACTTAGGTCTACTGCAATAGTTAAAGGATTAATTCTATTGTTAACGTAGTAAAAGTATAAGTGGCTATTAAAGCGCTCTATTTTAGCTGCACGTATAAGCTAAAACGCATTTTTATAGTTTTTAACAGCCCTAAGACGGTAGGAATGCATCTATTTCCTAACTTTATTCCTATTACCATTAAGAAGAAGGTTATAATCTTAAATTACCACCAGAGAATCCTATTGCCGTCTACCTAGAAAAGTATTAGATAAGGCGCTGGCAGTTATAAGTTTAACTATAATAGGGAAGCGGTATAGGATTGCGCTATAAAGATTAGTATGTCTAGATGGTGTATAGGGCGGTACTTTTAAGTCCCGGTGTACATTTACTAGCTCTACCTAGGTTTCTCCTTCCGTAACCTTAAGGTTATTATAATTATCCTAAATGCTAACAAACTATAGTAGTATTATTTACTAGGTCCTAGTTAAAGGTCCTTTTACTCTATAAGGAAGGTAAGGCGTAGTTATATATATATCTCCTTTCTTATATAGCTAAGCTACCTAGTTGGTCGTATATTTTTCTATATCCTTAGTAGTCTAGTTATAGTCCGAGATTTTATATATAAATCCGTCGCCCTTAGTTAATTCTTACGCTTTAAGATCTACCTACTATAATTTTAAGTAATAATATATGCTAGGTAGGATGATCATGCAGTTATCCTTAGTCTTATTATTTAGAGAAACGCTTTCTTAGATTATATTAGCACTGTATCTACTTTTAAGGAGTAAAGGAATATTAATATTAATATAGCGAAACGCTGTAGAGTCTCCTTTAACTGCAAATTTCGCATAATAAGGGTAGGAAATAAGTCGCCACTAACTGTTAGGCCTAAAAGCGTAATAGAGATAATAATACTAAGGATCTTGTCTTATTAGCTATTGGTAAAAACCGTAGACTATTATTCTTAACTAGCTATAATTTAGCCGCCTATTAATTAGACGCTAATAATGGCGGTATATACGCATTTTTTTATTAATTATTATTAAGATATTAGAATCCCACTACTATCTAAACACATTAAAAATTATGGATTCTTTTTGCTGCTATACTTCTTAGTTTTTTAGTAATATTATCTAATTAAGCAAAGTCTCTCTATTATAGGAAAACCTTAGCGCTAAGTTATAAATAAACTTATACCATTTTAAGGAATTAGACGGAACTGGAGGTCTATAAGCCTTTCTAAACTAAGAGTACGTAGTAGGATTAGTCTTTATAGTGCTAAGGTAGTTATAAGCGTAATATATTAAACGGAGTCTGTAATATAGTGCGGTATAGTTTAAACCTTTTATCGCCAAACCTATACGCCCTCCTATTGCTTAAGTGTGCATTTAGTAAACCTTATATATCTCTAGATTAGAACAAGCCGCCCTATACTAGCTGCGTAAGAGCTTTATAACCTCTATTAGTTTAATTTTAGTAGTTTAATTTAGGGATACCTTAAGATGCACTAGTACGTCATTTTTATAGTTATATCCTCGTTTTATATAGAGTACCGCTATAGTATCTACAGCCTCCTTAATATACTCTATATTATCTCCCGGCTTAATAATATTCTTATTAAATATTAATTCTACTTCTAGCCCTCCTACTTTTAGGTAAGTAATTATTAGCCCCCTTTTTAAATTCCTTTTTAATAAAGATACTAGTAGCTGCGGGGGCGAGTTAATAGGCGTTTTAGCTACGAGAATGCTCTCGTTTATAAATAATAAAGGCGAGTTAACTAATATAGGTAATTCTTATTAGGACGGACTTAGTATAATACTAACGCCTCCTCCTTAAATAGGTATTAATTGCTAAAAGGCTAAGGGATTTATTACGTTAGAAGTATACCGTAAATATATTTATAGGGCGAAAGCTAAGCTCTCTTCTGCTTATCTAATTCCAATATTAGTAACCTCTAGTCCTATAGTAGTTAGTCTTCTACTTCTTAGCAGTAGGTCCTTATTTAGAATAAGGAAGCTAGTTAAGTATCTTCCTAAACTATACTTATTTGCCACCTAGTTTAATATTGCCCTTCCTAATATCTTAAACGCAAGCGCAAAATTAGTTAGCTATAGCTAAGTAGTGTTCTTAATACTACGTCCTAGATATTTAAGCCTATTAATTAGAGCTTTATTAACTCTTACTATAACTTTAGGAAGTAGGTAGATTGCAAGTTTTTAAATAGCGGAGAGGAAGTTATAGGAGACTGCGTATTTTAGCGGTCCGTTAAGAATATTTTATCCCTAGGCCTTTTAGATAGTTTCTCTAGCTTTATTATATTAGTTTCTCTAATCTTTAACTATTTTACTAACGTTAGAGATGTCCTTAAAGATTAATATAAATGCGTCCTTTCTTAGAGATACTTACAGTCCGTTATCTTAGTTAATAAAATTAACTACTACACTAGCATATCTACGTAATTTTCTTATAAGAGCAAAATCTCGTTACAGATTTGGATAAGCACTACTTAACGCCAATTAACTGCGAAGCCTTTAACTTCTACTAGGACGTTACTAATTTATTACTTAGCTCCTTTGTAAAGGACTAGTGGTTTACTAGATAAAAATATAATAAGCATACCATTATTCTTAATTCTGCTTAGTTTATGCTTTAGCTAATTATAACTATCTAAGGTTTATTAAGGGTAAAAAGGTAAAATTTTAAATAGGGGTTCCTAATCTAAATAGTCTACCAAATCTAAGTAGCGGTATAAAGTTCTACCGGCTCTAATTATTAAATAGACTAATTATAATTTTCCATACCTAGTATAGAAAATCGCTATTAGCTTAGTAAAGGCAGTAAGCGGAGCTAATATCTTTGCAGTAAATAATACTAGATAGTTATACGCAAACATTCTTCTACCCTTACCTTACTATTAACATGCATTAGATTCCTAACTAAAAAAGTAAATAAGAACGCGTAATAGAAAGAGATTTAGGAAATACGGTAAATAAGCGGATTATATAACTGTTATTTATATCCCTTCCCCTACCTTAAAACTTAACTGTCCCCTAGTTAAATATTTTATACTCAATTTTATTAAACAATCTTTCTAAAACGCGCACTTCTTAAACTACGCGGCGTTACAATACTAGTGGATTTTATATATCTTTCTTAGGCTCTAGTTCTGCTATTATTTTTTATAGTATAGTTCCGCCTAATTAGTTAAGCCAGTTTTCCTAGTAGACTTTAGATATCTATCGTTAATAAAACCTCTTTAATCTATTTTTTTTAAAGTTTAATCACGGAACGGTATACTATTAAAATCCTTAATTAGGTACTATTCTTTATAAGGGTAACTTTTATATATACGGAACGGGCCTAGCTACTTTAGATCTAACTTATAACTGCTAGAATAGTCTTATTTAAGTTATATATTATAAAGCATAACTATATTCCTAACCTTAAATATATCCTAGCAAATACGGCAGATATTATTAAAATATTCTTTATTTACCTCCCTTAGTTATTTTATACGCGCGACAGCCTCTTATACATCTACGTCTCTTTAGTTAAACTACTTTACACAAAGTACTAGCAGCTCTATAGTAGTCCGAACTGTTTACCAGGGTAGCATTTACTAAGTAGGTATATAGAGTTTAATAAAAAGGATATGCTTATATCTATATATAACTCTTACTAGCGTTATTCCCATAGGCCGCTTAATAGTTATTCTATCTACCCATAAAACAGTATAGAAATTGTCTAGCTATAAGCCATCTATCTTTACTAAAGCGTCTACTATAGGCTTATATCCTCGCTCTATTAAGCCTTATCCCTATAGGTAATATACATAAGCTATAACCCTTTTAATATTATAGAGCTCCGCGAGCGCAGCGGCTATATTAATATTTTCTTTGCCACTATCTATAGAAAGCTGTCTAAATACTCCCCATCTACAGATAATATCTTTATAGAGGAACTTTGCTACGCTTTTTATATCCTTTTTTTAAAGGGCTTAAGCTTCCACCTATCTAGATATATATTTTTAAGTAGTAGCTAGGTATTAAAAACTAAGACGAGTTGTCGGTATAAATATAATATCTATAGTTACTTAGTGCTATAAAGTAGACTCCTATATAGGGTGTATTGCTTCTTTTTTTTTAATTTTAGCTATTGTCCCTAGCATTACGGGCATAGCTTAACATGCTATAATATCTAATCCTATAGTCCTAGCCACCAATATTAATTTAAGACTCTTTAATATATTCCTTCTTATTTATAATATCCACTCCAATTATAAAGGTTCTTAATAATATCTTACTAAGTATTTTCGCTATTAATTACCCTTTACATTAGCACATTTTTTAACTATTAGCAGAAGAGCCGTTAATTGCGCACTAGGAATTTTAGCGCATATTATTTAAACTTTTTAAATTCTTTAGTATTTATTTCTTCTGGACGTTATAATATTACTAGCTATTTTATAATCTTCTAAGACTCCCCTAAATACAAGTCTTTTAGTAGTAGATCCACCTTTATTTTAATTAGGCTAGCCGTATATTCTAAAGCACTTAGCTCGCAGTTAATAAACTCTTTAATATCCTTAGTTGGCTTATTAGGTTATTCGCTATCTAGTAGTTATTATAATAGTCTATTAGCTAGGCTATTCTTCTTCCCTAGTATATGCCTAATATTAAAGTCCCATAACTGGATCTATGCTAGCTATTATATTATTAAGGCTCCTAGTAAATTAGTAGCAGCATAATTTAGTTATATAACTAAGGTATTTACATCCGTCTTAACCGTAAAGCGGACGCCGTATAGATATACTCAACACTTCTTTAATATATATAGCAATGCCCAACATTTAAGCTTTCCTAAATTATACTTCTGCTCTACTTAAGACTAAATACCGCTCTTATATTAATATAAGTGGCGATAACCTTATACGTCTAGTTGCATAAAACCGTATCCCCACCTGTTCTTATATCTATTAACGGCGAGAATAATTAACCTAGCCCCCTTACTATAATCCAGTTAAACCAACGCGAGTGCGGTAGTAATTGTATACTTTAAAGTCTTTATAGCGGCTATCTACTCTATACCCCATATAAATGGAACATTTACTTATAGTAGTTAAAAGATTAGCTCTGCCTTTATTACAAAGTCTTTTACCTATATTTAGTAATATATAACAACTCTTAAAAATACTTAGGCAAATATAATGTCTTCGCAGTCTCTCTAGTAAATAATCTTTACGACTTTTAACTCTTCCGGATATCGCCCCTTTCTATTATAGCGGTAACCAACTACTATAATCTCGTCCTTATAGAAATAAGACTTTACGCCTAAGATTATATACCTAGCTCGTTCCAAATCTGCAAGTACTCCATCTAGCCATATAATATATTCTAGAATATATCTGCGCACGCCTAAAAGGCTCTTTTCTCCATTATATATTATCTATAGTCCTTTTACTATAATATTATCTAAAAACGGTAAGGCATAGTGTGGGATATATTGCTCTAGAATCTTAGTAATTGTCCTTATAAACTAGGCTACTAAATTCGTTCCTTTTATAGGTACCGTCATTTATTATAGAAGTCCTAAAGGTATTATAAAGGCCGTTAGGTTCCTGCTTTCTATATCTAGCTTTAATTAGTTATATCTAAAGAAGAAGTCCACTAGAGATATAACCTTATATCCCGCAAATTCCTTAGAAAACTCTTTAGTATATAGCGGCAGATTTGCGTCCCTAATAGTTACTTAGTTAATATTTATTGCCGTATTAATTAGCTAGTACTTCTTATATTCCTTTTTACTTATAAGAAACCATAAATTCCTATATAGTGTAACGGAACCTTATAGCAAGTACTACAATAGGCTCGTTAATGGGCTCGGTGTATAGGTATTGCAAGTAAGTCAACAACGTAATAACAACTAGTGGAGTAGTTGCCCAACAAATTAACTCCAATTATATTCTAAGAATCACTACAAGGAAAGAACTATCTAGAGTAGGGACTGTAGTCCTTTAAATACATAACCGTACTCCTAGGAAACCCTCCTTATACGTAAGGTACGCATTATATATAAGGTATATAAATTCCCTCCGTTCCTCTCGTCCCTTATATAGCATATTATATAACTCACTTACCATTTCTTATTATATAGTTTTACTGGCTCCATGCTAGACCGTGCTTATATTAACCAACTAGCTTCTTCTAACTCTCTTCCTAGTAGTCGTAATATTATACTTAAAGCGTCCGTAACACTATCTCCCTCCTTTCTATCTTCGTCCTTAAAGATTCTAAGTATCTTTAAGTTATTTACTAGAGGTATAATATCCGTCTAATTAATCTAGTTAATATTGTTACTTATTATGCCTAAAGGATCTTCTTTTTTATACGCGCAACGTTATATACGTACTATTGCTGCCATACTATTACTGGGTAAAATAATGCCGTCTCTATATTCTCGTTGTATAAAAGAGGGGTTAGTTTATGTCGTGTTAGCAAGTCCTTTATCTTAGCAACCTTCCTTTTACTTAGAGTATACTAAAGCGAATATTTATTCGTCCTATAACGTTTACTCTTCTACTAACGCTAAGTATACGCGTCCTATAACTCCTAATAGTCTTTAAGTTCCCTAAGTAATTTATTATAGGGTCTCGTGTTTAATTTACTACTACTTATCTAGATAGTAAGCTGACTTAAGCCCTTGCTAAGTTAGAACGTTCTTAGGATATAGAGCAGAAGGCTTTAAAGGCCCGTATTACTGCGTTTACTTATCTCCTCCGTCTTAAGAAAGTTTATAAGAAGGTTCGTTTTAAGGAGTAGAAGCTTATAGAATAAGGTTTACTGGAACTTAGCGATAAAAAAACGGATTCTCTTTAATCAGTAAAGAAAACAACTCTAAGTAGTTTAGCAGTTACTCCTCCTAGGTCCCCCTTAGGTAACTTATTCTTTAGCGATCTTCCCTTATTAATATTACCTAACCTATTCTCTTCCGATACTCCTATACCTTTCCTATAGCGTTCTTTAAATTCTCTAATAGCTCCTAGGTAGTCTCAATATAGCCTATCTACTTTACTTTATACTATATTTTATTATCTATATCCTTATAACTAATAATCTTTAAAACTTGCTATTCGTCCTCTTTTTACCCTCTATACATGTCTACTTCGTAAACTAGTAGCTTAATATTCCTATATACTAGCTTTAGCATCGCAATATACTATACTAGGTAGATTTTTATTTTGGCTAGTAAGTTTAACTTAAACATAACCGGTAAAATCCTTTAAATAATTTTAAAAGGTCCTAGTCTAATATAGTCTAACTTCTTACTTAGTCGTCAACTCTTAAAATTTTTGTGTAGTAGCTATACTTTATCTCCCTCCTTAAGATCTGGTCCCTCAGATCTCTTAGCGTCGTAATATTTCTTTATTCTTTACTATACTACCTTAGCTATTTCTATAAGGTTCTTATAAAGCTCCATTAAAGTCTCTATTATTTCTTTAGCTATACTACTTATTTTCTTTACTTAACGTGGCGATAATAATATTCTTAGCTTATATCCATAATTCGCCTTAAATAGTAACGTACCCATTTCTTCTTATAGTGTTATATTATATATAAATTATATAACTGGTAATAATAATACCTAATTGTTTTATGTGTAATTAATATAGTACCTTAGATACTATTCTAGTGTTTAGTTTAATCTTTCCGTTTAACCGTCTATCTACGGATAATATGCGGTAAAAGTTACTACTTAAACTCCTTACTCCGCTAAGAATACCTCCTAAAATGCTGCTATAAACCTTAAATCTCTATTTAATATAATCTT
>Ga0307515_10014208_pt1 | contig 14793 bp, 10 predicted proteins | sample 17_EM_MG_FD_194513 | JGI IMG/M metagenome (GOLD analysis project Ga0307515, IMG submission 194513) | Populus trichocarpa ectomycorrhiza microbial communities from riparian zone in the Pacific Northwest, United States - 17_EM | ecosystem: Host-associated > Plants > Roots > Unclassified | place... | reverse complement strand
GCGGGGCTGCGCGGGGCGCGGATCGATCCGCACGGGCCGGTGGCGCACCCGCCCGGGGACGGCGATCCGTGGCTGGACACCTGGCTCTACACCAACCCGATCTTCATCGACGTGAGCTAACAGCCTCGTCTTGACAACGCTGGCTAATGCCATTAGCTTTTTGGCTATGGAGATGAGCCCGCACACCCGGTTCCTGACCACCGCCGCCGGCCGGATCGCCTACGACTCGGCCGGCGCGGGGCCGCTGGTCGTCTGCCTGCCCGGCATGGGCGACACCCGCGCGACCTGGCGGCACCTGCGGCCGCTGCTGGTCGACTCCGGCCACCGCGTCGTCACGATGGACCTGCGCGGCGAGGGCGAGACGTCGGCCGTCTGGGACGACTACTCCCCCGAGGCCATCGGCGCCGACCTGCTCGCTTTGCTGGCACACCTGAACGCCGGGCCGGCCACGCTGGTCACCAACTCGTACACCGGAGCCACCGCAGTCTGGGCCGCGGCCACGGCACCGACCGCCTTCTCCGCGCTGGTGCTCTGCGACCCGTTCGCACGGGTCATGCCGCCGCCGAACGCGCTGATGAAGCTGGCGATGGCCGCGGTCGGCCGGTTCCGTCCACTCTGGACCCTGTACTGGACCAGCCTCTACAAGACCCGCAAGCCCGACGACTTCGCCGCCGCCCGGGCCGCCCTGTCGCGCAACCTGGCCGAGCCGGGACGGATGGCGGCGCTGCGGGCCATGTTCGCGGCGGACGTGTCGGTCTGCGAGGCGCGCTTCCCCGACGTGCGGACGCCGGCGCTGGTCGTAATGGGCGAGAAGGACCCCGACTTCCCGTCCCCGGCAGACGAGGCCGCACTGATCGCGGGCCGGCTGAGCGGTTCGATCGCGATGATCGACGGCGCCGGACACTACCCGCAGACGGAGTACCCGGCGGAGACGTTCGCCGCGATCCAGGCGTTCCTGGGGGCGCAGTGCCGCGAGCAGGCCTGACACCTGCGGCTGTGGTGTCCGCGGTGCTCGCGGTGGTGGACGATCGCAGCCCGGGGCGCTGACGCTCGCGGCGGTCGGCGCGCCCTCGCTTTCCAAGTCTGCGGAGCGGTGTCCGCCGGGGTTCTCCACTGTCTTGGCCAGCGAACGGGTGCGGAGGCGAACGTCACCGGGCCGCGCTGACCCCCTGGCGAACGAGACGGAAACTGAGACGGCGAGAGGCTCGCCGTCTGGCGTAGTCCTGAGCGTTCAGGAGACGTCAGTGAGCGCAGATAGCAGCCGCTCCGGAATCTGTACCTTTGCAAGGTCGATAACTTCACGAAGCGGCGCCGCCAGGACAGACGTGTCGAGGTCGATCGCGCGGGTCCAGGCGGTCGGGTAGTAGCGGACCAGCGACGAGAGGCCGAGCAGCAAAGCCCACCACAACATCAGCGGGACCGGTGCAGGGTGGCCGCCGACCGCGGGCAGGGCGATTCCGTGTACCTCGCCATTCCGTTCCTCCGTGACCGAGAAGAGGCCGTCTAGCAACCGCCAGTAGTCGTGTAGGGCGATCGCGTGAGGTGCGGGGACGCCGACATACGCGAGGGGACTCCACGGGGAAATATCAGTATTGCGGAGGACCATGTCCGATCCGTTCGCGAATCGATTTCCTCCTGGTCCCATCTTGAGCGGGCGAGCGCCGGCCAGCGAGGGATAGCCCGCCAAAACTTGTAGAACCTCAGCAGCGGTTCCCCCGGGCACGTCAATCTGTACGGTCGCGTCGCCGCCGGTGGTGGTGAGCTCTGTGGCCGGATCGCGGACTGAACCGTCATGGCGGGGCAGCAGCCAGCGGGAACCAAGCCGGCCTTCCAATGGTCGAGCCCAGCTTCCGAGCGTCGCTGGGATAGCCACGTCAGCAAGGTCAGGGTTGGCGGCCCATAGAGCACCCAGTTCAGTGCAAACCGCCAGCGACGGCGAGCCGATGGTTGCGCATACGTCTTGAAAGCCGCCTGGCTTCCCTGGCCTCGCGCCCTGCCGAGGTCGCGGCGGGCACATCAGCGACGTAAGCAGCCCGGCCAGGGGCGGCTGAAGGGACAGTCCATGTGATGTCGCAGCTTCGCTGACGTCTAGCTTCCGCGCCTGAACGATTGCCTGGCCGGCCTGCTCGACCGCGTAGAACAGGGTGAGCGGGCTGGTCGCGTAGTCAGTGGCATCTGCCGCAACGGCGAGGTCTTCGGCTTGGCGCAGCGCCGCTTTGAACCAGGCAGCCCGGTCGGGGTCAGCGGCGGCGAGCCCGGTGGGCTGGGCTCGTAGGGCGCGAATGTCGCGCCACGCTTCGGCGATCACCAGATCTTGATACCGTCAATTCCCGGCTACGGAAAGTGGAATCGAGGCCAGGGCGGCGAGGCGTCGACACTCGCTAGCTGCTTGGTACGTCGTTCCGACCATCTCGTGCTTGAACCGACGGCTGGACGCGGAAGAGCACCCGCATCGGTACGCCCTGATGCCACAGACGGCGCCTGTGCCCGGGGTCACCGGGACGAGGGGTCCCGATCCGGTCGCGACGGCCGGGGCTCGGGTGGTCTCGGTGTTCTATGCGGTACTCGCCGGCTTCCCGGCCGCCGACCGGCCGCCGCCCATCTCGCCGGCGACTCACCTACTGCCGGCAGACTCCCAGCCCAGCCACTCCCCGCCCAGCTACTCCCAACCCGACCACTCATATCCCGCCAACTCCCAGCCCCGCGACACTCAACCCGACCCGTCCCAGCCCCGCGACACCCACGCCAGCAACTCCCAACCCGGTCACTCCCAACCCCAGGACACCCCTCCCCCGCGACACCCAGGCCGACCACTCTCAGCCCCGCGACTCCGGGGTCGGCGACACCCAGTCCCACGACTCCCACACCAGCGACACCCAACCCGGCGACTCCCAGCCCCGCGAAACTCGGGCCAGCTACACTCAGCCTCGCGACGCACACGCCAGCGACACCCGGGCCAGCGAATCCCTCGCCGGGGATGATCTCGTGCATGCCGTGCGGGGGCTGCGAGCCGCGCTACATGGGTTCGCCGTGCTTTCGCTCTCCGGTGGCTTCGGGCTCCCCGCCGACGAGGCCGAATCGCGACGTTGGCTGATCGCCACGTTCGTGGCCGGTCTCCGAGTTATCCACAGGCCCCGAGCTTCTGTCGGCCCCGGCTTCTAGGATGCCTGGGTGACTTCAGCTACCGGGCTCGGCGACCCCGCCACGGACGTGCTCAACCGGGTGTTCGGCTATGCGGCATTCCGCGGCCAGCAGCGCGAGATCATCGACACTGTCATCGACGGCGGCGACGCCCTGGTGCTGATGCCGACCGGCGGCGGCAAGTCGCTGTGTTACCAGATTCCCGCGCTGGTCCGGCCGGGTGTCGGCGTGGTGATCTCGCCACTGATCGCACTGATGCAAGACCAGGTCGACGCGCTGCGCACGCTCGGCGTGCGGGCCGGCTTCCTCAATTCGACCCAGGATTTCGACGAGCGCCGCCTGGTCGAGCAGGAGTTCCTGGCCGGCGAGATAGACCTGCTCTACGTGGCGCCCGAGGGCCTCGGCGTCCCCGCGACCCAGCGGCTGCTCGACCGGGGCAAGATCGCTCTCTTCGCGATCGACGAGGCGCACTGCGTCGCCCAGTGGGGCCACGACTTCCGCCCCGACTACCTGGGCCTGTCCATGTTGCACGAGCGCTGGCCCGATGTTCCGCGCATCGCGCTGACCGCCACGGCCACCAGCGCCACCCGGGAGGAGATCGCCACCCGGCTCGAGCTCACCAGCGCTCGGCACTTCACCGCCAGCTTCGACCGGCCCAACATCCAATACCGCATCGTCGGCAAGAACGAGCCCCGCCGGCAACTGCTTGACTTGTTGCGCACCGAGCACGCCGGCGACGCCGGCATCGTCTACTGCCTGTCCCGCGCATCGGTGGACAAGACCGCCGAGTTCCTCTCCACGAACGGGATTCCCGCGCTGCCCTATCACGCCGGCCTCGACGCGCGCACCCGTGCGGCCAACCAGTCCCGGTTCCTGCGCGAGGACGGCCTCGTGATGGTCGCGACGATCGCGTTCGGAATGGGCATCGACAAGCCCGACGTGCGTTTCGTGGCCCACCTCGACCTGCCGAAATCGGTGGAGGGCTACTACCAGGAGACCGGCCGCGCCGGCCGGGACGGCCAGCCGTCGACCGCCTGGCTCGCCTACGGCCTGCAGGACGTCGTGCAACAGCGCAAGATGATCGAGACGTCCGAGGGTGACCTGGCCCACCGCCGCAACTTGTCCCAGCACCTCGACGCGATGCTCGCGCTGTGCGAGACCGTGGAGTGCCGCCGCAGCCGCCTGCTCGCCTACTTCGGCCAGCCCGACTCGGCCGCGACGTGCGACAACTGCGACACCTGCCTGACCCCGCCGGAGTCCTGGGACGGCACAGTCGCGGGTCAGAAGCTGCTCTCCACGGTGCTACGGCTGCAACGCGAACGCGGGCAGAAGTTCGGCGCAGGCCAGTCCATCGACATCCTGCTCGGCAAGACCACCGACAAGGTGACCCAGTTCCGCCACAACGAGCTGTCGGTCTTCGGCATCGGCGCGGACCTGCGCGAGTCCGAGTGGCGCGGCGTGGTCCGCCAGCTCCTCGCCCAGGGCCTGCTTGCGGTCGAGGGCGACTACGGCACGCTGGTGCTCACCGACCGCAGCGCCGAGGTACTCCGCGGCGACCTCAAGGTGATGATGCGCCGCGAGCCCGAAAAGGTCCGCGCCACCCGGCCACCCCGCTCCCGCACCGCCCCCGCGGTGGAGCTGGCCGCGGCCGACGAGCCGGTATTCGAGCGCCTGCGGTCCTGGCGCGCAACAGTGGCCCGCGAGCAGGGCATGCCCGCCTACGTGATCTTCCACGACGCGACGCTGCGCGCAATCGCGGCCCTACGCCCGACATCGCTGGAACAACTGGGCACGGTCAGCGGAGTCGGCCAAAATAAACTGGCGAAGTTCGGCCAACAGGTCCTGGACGCCCTCGCGGACCCGTGACAGGCGCTGCGGTGAGAACCAACTTGCCGACGACGTATCGATGGTGATGTCATGCCTGGCATGGGGGATGGGCGGGGTCTGCTGTCGACTGTTTTGCCACCGGCCGGGTTGCCGCGGACGCTAGCGATCCAGTCGGCCGTTTATGCCGTTGGGAACGGCACCTTTCTGACCGGCAGCGTCGTTTTCTTCACGCTCTATGTTGGACTCACGCCGGTGCAGATCGGGCTCGGGTTCTCGTTCGCGGGGCTGCTTGGGCTTGTCGGCTCCCTGCCGCTTGGGCATCTTGCCGATCGGGTGGGCGGCAAGCGGGCCTGGGTGATCGGGGCCTTGGCCGGGGCCGGCGGGTTCGCGTGTTACCCGCTGGCCGGCAACTTCTGGTCGTTCCTCGTCGTGTTGAGCGTGACTACCGTCGCCGAGATGCTCGCGAACGGCGGGCGGATGGTCTACACGGCCGCCGCCATTCCCGCCGAGACGCGGGTGCGGATCATGGCGTTTTCGCGGGCGTACCTGAATGTGGGGTTCACCATCGGGTCGGGGCTGGGTGCGGCCGCGCTCGCGCTGGACTCGCGGGTCGGCCTGCTCGCGCTGGTGCTGGCCAACGCCGGCGGCATGATCGTCAACGCGGTCGTGGTGTCCCGGATGCCGGACGCGACGGTGGCCCCGGCCCCGGCCGAGAAGCGGCCCAGTCCGTGGGGCGTGCTGCGGGACCATCCGTACACGGCTCTGTCGGTGGTCTTCGCCGTTGTGATCGCGATCAACGGCATGATCTTCGGCGAGCTCATTCCGCTCTGGGCGGTGACCATGACCGACGCTCCGAAGCCGGTGCTCGGGGCGCTCTTCGCGCTGAACACGGTGCTGGCTGTGCTGTTGCAGGTGCGCGCCACCCGGGGAGCCGACAGCTTGCCGGGCGCGGTTCGGCTGATCCGGTGGGCCGGCCTGGCGACGGCGGTGGCCTGCCCGGTTGTCGCGCTGAGCGGTGCCACCCACGGCTGGGCGACCATCGCCGTGCTGGCTCTCGCGGTGGTGCTGGTCACGGCGGCGGAGCTGTGGGGCTCGGCCGCCTCCTGGTACGTCCAGACCGAGGTGCCCCCGCCCGCCCAGCGCGGCGCCTACCTGGGTGCGAACCGGTCCGTGTCGGGCGTGGCGGCCATGGTCGGCCCGGCGGCGCTGACCTTCCTGGCGATCCGGACCGGCGGCTGGGGCTGGTGGGTGATCGCGGCCCTGTTCGTCGCGGCCGCCGCGACAATCCACCCGGTGATGGCCTGGGTGTCACGAACCCCCCGCAACGGAGCCACCCGCGAACCGGCCGCCGCCATCTGAGCCCCGACAGGTTCTTGATCACCGAAATTTCGCGGGAGCTGGCCTCCTCCGGAGATTCGCGGGAGCTGGCCCCCTCCGGAGAGTGACGGGCAATCGGCCCTCTCCAGAGAGTGGCGGGCAATTGGCCCCCTCCGGAGAGTGGCAGGAACCGGCCCCCAGAGAGTCGCAGGCAATTGGCCCCCTCCGGAGAGTGGCAGGAACTGGCCCTCCGGAGAGTGGCGGCAATTGGCGCGCCGACTTGCCGACGGCCTACCATCGCTGGAACGTTACAAAACCGACGATCCGCGCGATCGGTGCCCGAGATGTGTCGCGGCTCGGCGGGGTTTGGTGCACTTTCTAGGAAAGTGCGGCCTGGAGGGCAGATCTGCTAGGTAAGTGCGGCCTCAACCCCGCTTGGCGGATGCAAATGACGCCTGGGCAGCCGAATCGGCGAGTTGATCAAGGATGGTGGGTGCTGTTCAGGTGGGCGATTGGCGGTCCACCTGGGGAGCAAAGCGCCTCGAAAGCTGTAATACAGATATGTCGCCTACTTGTCGTCCGCAATGTCCGCTTCAAGGCGTCGGACATGCGCTTTGAGTAGCTTGGCGAACCGAGGTTCTGCGCTTCACGCCAGGGCGAGGAGTGCAGCTTTGACGAAGCCGCGGCCCCCGATCGGGACGGTCGATCCCGCCCACGGGGACAAAGGCCAAAAAGGGGACGATCGACCGGCGACACCAAGGAAACCCGGCGCCCCGGTCACGGGCCGCTGATGCACTCCATGAGGACGCCAATGTCATCGATCTTGGTCGCTGGGCGCCCCTGGGAGGGCGAAACACGACCAAGATCGATGATATTGGACAACTGAGGATGCGGATAAAGGCGACTTATCCGGATCAGACGCCTATCAGACAGGCACTCGAACCCGACCCACTCAGACGGGTCCGGAGCCCGACCCACTCAGGCAGGTCCAGAAACCCGACCCACTCCGGCGAGCGCAGAAACCTGACCCACTCAGGCAGGTCCAGAAACCGACCCACTCCGGCGAGCGCAGAGACCTCACCCACTCAGGCAGGCCCAGAAACCGACCCACTCCGGCGAGCCCAGAAACCTGACCCACGCCGGCGAGCCCAGGAACCCGACCCGCTCAGGCGGCCTGGCCGATGTTGACCATCCAGGCTATTCCGTACGCGTCCGTCAGCTGGCCGAACTCGTCGCCCCACATCTGCTTTTCCAGGGGCATCGTCACCGTGCCCGTGGCGGCCAGCTTTTCCCAGTAGCCGCGCAGCAGGTCGCCGTCGTCGCCGCTCAAGCTGATAGTAATCGTGCTGCCGGGGGTCGTTTCCATGCCCGGCGCGGTGTCCGAGGCCATGATCGTGTAGCCCGCGTCGGTTTCCAGCATCGCGTGCATGATCTTGTCGGCCAGTGCCGGGTCGGGGGCGCCGAACTCGCCGAACGTGTTCAGCGCCAGGGTGCCGCCGAAGACCGTCTTGTAGAACTCCATGGCCTCGCGGGCGGTGCCCGAGAAGGCGATGTATGGGTTGAGGCGAGAGGACACGATCCACTCCTAAGCGGGAACGAGGACAAGAACCCAGGACGGAATCACCGTAGACCCGCGCACGCTGGCAAAAGGTCCGCCGGACGGCCGGTCACCCGGAAGGTTAATCCCGAATATCCCGATTTGTCCCAGCGGTCCCGGCAAAAGTTCATGTCGGCGCCACTTCGGCCGATGGGCATCGGTGTGGAGTCCACGACGGCACGCACGCGCCGGCGGCGGCGCTGGGCCAGCGTGGTCGCCGTGCTGTCCGTCCTGATCGCCGGTGGGGCCGCGGCGGCCTGCGCCGAACTGGCCGTGCAGCGCAGCCAGCACCGGCTCGCCGTGCAGTCCATGGACACCTACCGGGACCGGTTCGGCGACACCGTCCAGGACGAGGTCGGCCACTACGCCGACGCGCTCGCCGACATCGCCGCGGCGATCGACACCCAGTCCGCGCCGACCGCCGCCGCTTTCCGGGGCCTGACCGGGCACCTCGACGACGCCCGGCTGCCCGGCGCGACCGGCGTCGCCTTCGTGGTGCCCGCCTCCGACGCCGAGATCCCCGCCGCCCAGGCGCTGTGGCGCTCGCGCGGCTCGACCGGGCTCAGCCTCTATCGGACCGGGACGGACGCCCAGCACGCCTTCGTGATCTTCAACCGGGCGCTCAAGGGGACCCAGCAGCCGCCCGGCCGCGACCTGAACCAGGCCGGCGAGATCGCCGAGGCGCTGCGGATCGCGCGGGAGACCGGCACGTTCACCCTCAGCCGCGCGCACATCCTGCTCCGCGACCGGGCGCTGCCGGTGGCCCAGCAGCAGATGTCCTTCACCCTGGTCGCGCCGGTTCTCGCGGCGCCGGACCGCAACGGCGCGCGGGGGCTGCGCGGCTGGGTGACCATGGGCGTACGCGGCGGGGATTTTCTGTCCCGGACCCTGCAGAGCGAGGCCTTGGGCATGGTGCAGGTGTCGCTGGACGACCCGTACGACGGGTCACCCAAGCCGATCGCCGAGGTCGCGCACGGCAAGTTGCTGACGGCGCCGGGTCTGGAGCGGTCCACGACCATCGACGTCGGGCACCACACCTGGCGGCTGCGGCTGCGCCCGACGACCGCGCTGCTCAGCGCCTCCGACCGGTGGGCGATCCAGGTGACGCTGCTGGCCGGGATCGCGGTCACCCTGCTGCTGGGCACGCTGGTCGGGGTGCTGGCGGGCGCCCGGAACAAGGCCCTGAACCGGGTCGATCAGGCCACCGCCGCGCTGCGCAAGGACATCGAGCGGCGCGAGGCGGTCGAGGCCCAGCTGCACGTGCTCGCGTTCTCCGATCAGCTGACCGGCCTGGCCAACCGGGGACTCTTCTACGACCGGGTCGAGCACGCGCTCAGCACGCACGTCCGGGCCGGCGGCATGTTCGCGGTGTTCTTCATCGATCTGGACGGCTTCAAGCAGGTCAACGACAAGCTCGGGCACAGCGCCGGCGACGTCGTGCTGCAGGAGGTTGCCGTCCGGCTGCGCGGTTGCCTGCGGGACAGTGACACGGTCGCCCGGTTCGGCGGGGACGAGTTCGCCGTCATCGCCGAGTGGCTGCACTCCCCCGGCGACGTGCACCGCACGGCCGAGCGGATCGTGCAGGCCGTGCGGGAGCCGATCGAGGTGGGCGCCGTGGTGCGGGCCGCGGTCACCGCCAGCGTCGGCATCGCGCTGAACCGGCCCGGCGACACCGCCGACGACATCCTGCGCGAGGCCGACCTGGCCATGTACACGGCGAAGACGACCGGCAAATGCCGCCATGTGCTGGCCGGGAGCAGGACACAAGAGCAGGTCTGAGCGTACGCTGGCGCCCCATGCCGGACATTGTGGAGACTGCCGAGACATCGAGGTTGCTCGACGAGCTGACCACCCTGACCGGACGGGAGGATCCCTACCCCCGGTACGCCCGGCTGCGCGAGATCTCGCCCGTGCTCCGCGCGGAGGACGGCGCGCTGGTGGTGACCCGGCATGCGGACTGCGTGGCGGTGACCCGGGACGGCCGGCTGGGCCACCTGCCGACCGACATGCTGGCGTTCCTCGGGCTCAGCGACTGGGCCGAGCATCCCGCGCTGCAACAGCTGTTCACCAGTTTGATCGCGCTCAACCCGCCCGATCACACCCGGCTGCGGCGGCTGGTCAGCGCCACCTTCACGGCCCGCCGGGTGGAGGCGCTGCGGCCGGCGATCGCGGCCATGGTGGACGGCCTGCTCGACGAGATGACCGGCACCACCGACTTCGTGGCGGCGTTCGCGTTCCGGCTGCCGGTGAACGTGATCGGCGAGCTGCTCGGCGTGCCGGCGGCGGATCGGGGCGCCTTCCAGTCGGTGGTGCGGGACTGGTCGCAGGTGCTGGAGTCGATCGGGCCCGAGGTGCTGGCGACGGCGGATCCGGCGGCGGCCACGCTGCGCGGCTATCTGGCCGAGCTGGCCGCCGAGCGCCGGCGGGCGCCGCAGGACGATCTGCTCAGCGCGCTGGTCGCGGCCGGGGATGCCGGCGACCGGCTGACCGAGGACGAGTTGATCACCACGGCCGGGCTGCTCTTCGCGGCCGGCTTCGAGACCACCACAAACCTGCTGGCGAACGGGTTGGTCGCGCTGCTGCGGCATCCGGAGCAGCTGGCGGCGCTGCGGGAGCGGCCCGCGCTGGCGGCGTCCGCGGTCGAGGAGCTGCTGCGCTTCGACTCGCCGGTGCAGCTGGTCAGCCGGGTCGTCTTCGAGGGCGTGGAACTGGGCGGGGTGCCGATCGAGGCGGGCGAGCGGGTGGTCGCCTATCTCGGCGCGGGCAACCGTGACCCGGAGCGCTTCGCGGAGCCGGAGCGGCTCGACCTGGAGCGCTCGGACAACGCGCCGCTTTCCTTCGGCGGGGGCATCCACTTCTGCCTTGGCGCTCCGCTGGCCCGGCTCGAGGCGCAGGTCGCCTTTCCGGCGCTGCTCGCCCGCCTGCCGGGTCTCGAGCTGGCCGGGGAGCCGCAGCGGCGGGACAGCCTGACGATCCGAGGCCTGACCCGCCTGCCCATCGAAACCGGGCGGTGAAGACATCAAAACAGGACAGTAAGACGCCGCTGCGAATTCCACGGGGGAAGAACTCGCAACGGCGTTCTCTAGAGATTAGTCGAGAAGGGGCCTAGCCGTCCACCCTGTCGAGCACCGTACCGACCAGCTTCTGCCAGTCGGCGGTGAATTGCGGGTTGCTGCTGGGTGCGCTGCCCTTCTCGCCGAGCCGGTAGATCGCGTACGAGTCGAACAGCAGCACATTGCGCTTGACCAGCACCGCAACGGCCGTATCGGCGATGCTGGGGTGGGCCGGCTCGTACTGCTTGTGCCGGATCACCACGAACCCGGACCAGGCGCCCTGGTTCAGCGGTTGTGTGGTAACTGTCTCCGTGTACGCGGGCTCCTGGGCCTCGTCTGTGGTCTGCGCGTCCATCTCCACGGTCGGCGGGCAGGCGTCGGCGACGATCTTGAGGGCGACCTGGCCGGCCGCCGCGCCCGCCGCGTCGTCGTACACCAGGGCGGTCTGGGTCAATGCCTGGGCGCCCTTGCTGCCCTCGTCGACCAGGGGCGCGGTGATCACCTGCGGGCTGCCCGGGACGGTCGGCGCCCCGTTGTCGCCGCCGCAGATGCTGACCAGTTGCGGGGGCGCCGCCGACGCGTCCGGCGCCGCCCAGGTCGGCCCGACGTCCTTGGCTTGCAGCAGGGCGGCGCGCATCGTGGCGGCGTCGATGCTGCCGGTGCCGGGCTTGGGCGAGCCGTCGTCTCCCGAACTGCACCCGGCGATGACGGCGGTCACGCAGACGGCCGCGGTGGCGGCCCGGACAAGTCTCCCGATCACGAGCATCCGGCAATCTAAGCAGACGAAGCTCAGACCTTCCGGAACTCGATGCCGAGCAGGCTGGCCGCCGCGGAATAGTCCGCCGCTCGGTGACCCAGCGACAACGACCAGTGATGGCCGACGCCCGACGCGCTCCAGTCGTCGACCCATTCGCCCGGGTCGCGCCCGAAATCGACGCGGCTGGTGGTGTTACCGATCGCAAGCAGCGGGCCGGGCACCACCGTGCCCTGCGAAGCGATGAAGGTCAGGCTGCCGTCACGTTCCTGGCCCAGGCCGAGCAGGGTCACCGGGCCCGGCCGTACGTCGAACTCCACGCTCACCCCCCAGCCGCGCTTGCCGTGATAGACGCCCAGGCCGCGCAGCAGCGGATCGCGGGAGCTGACCGCCAGGTGGGCGGGCCCGTCGTGACCCATCTCGACCACGTTGTCGATGAAATTGAGCGCCTGCAACTCGCAGAACGAGCCGCCCGCCCCGATCACCTGGGTGGCCAGCTGGGCGACCGTGGTGCGCAGCTCGTACTCGCCGGTGGTGGGGATGCCGCGGGCGGTGAGCAGGGACGCGCCGAGGATCATGCCGGCGCCGAGGCGTTCGTGCTGCTCGCCGTCGAGGCCGCGGTGGTAGTAGGAGACGCTGTCCAGGTCGAAGTCCTCGACGAGGCGGTCCAGGCCGACCGAGACGGTGGCGCCCCAGGCGAAGTCGTCCTCGTCGACGGTGTCGTCCAGGGTGAAGACCTCCCGGGCCAGGTCCATCCGGGCCTTGGTCTCGGCCTCGGTCACCTTTTCCACGCGCTGGCGCAGGTCGTCGAACTCCAGCACCTCGACGTGCGAGCCGAAGGTGGCCGGCAGCAGGGTCAGGTCGGTGGAGACGTCCAGCATGCCCGGGTAGAGGTGGCCCATCAGGCCGTGCCGGGCATGGCGCAGGGCCGCGCGTACGTGCGCCGCCCGGATCCACTGCCCGATCCGTTCCCAGGCCGATTCCTGGCGCAGCCAGCCGGAGACCGACCGGAACGGGATGCCGGCCCGGCGGAACGTGTTGCCCATCTCGGGCACCGGGCACTGCCCGCAGTACGCCAGCCACGCCCCGGTGTCGAACGACGCGTGGTCCATCTTCTCGGTCGGCTGCAGGTCGATGACGAGCACCGGGGTGTTCGAGCGCTGCGCGATCGGCAGCACCATCGACGCGGTCAGGTACGTGGTCAGGAACAGCACGATCAGGTCGCAGTCGGCCCGGCGCAGCTGCTCGGCGGCGACCGCCCCCTGCTGGGCGTCGGAGATGAACCCGGCGTCGGTCACCTCGGCGTCCATCTCCTGGAACCGCTGGGCGACGTAGCGGGCGGACTCCTGCAACTGCGGCAGCAGCGCCGGGAACTGCGGCCAGTAGGTGCCCAGCCCGCCGGCGACCAGCCCGATCCGGGTCTTGCGCCGCACCTTGGGCGGCAGGAGCAGGTCAGTCATCGGGTGCCTCCAGAATGATGACGTGCAGGCGGCGGGGGCCGTGCACCCCTTCGACGCGGTTCAACTCGATGTCGCTGGTGGCCGACGGCCCGCTGATCCAGGTGAGCGGGCGGCCCGGGGTGAGCCGGGCGACGGCCTCCGGCACCGAGGCGACGACCTGCTCCGGGCGCAGCACGCAGATGTGCAGGTCGGGCAGGAGGGTGATGATCCGGCGGCCCTGATCGGGCGAAGCGTCGAGCACGATCGTGCCGGTCTCGGCGACGGCGACGCTCGCGGCGGTGACCACCCCGTCGACGCCGGCCAGCGTGTCCGCGTCCAGGCCGTCGTCGCGCAGCACCTCGAGACCGTCGGGCAGCCACTCCGGCGGCAGGCCGGGCGGCACGACGAGCCTGCCCTCGGCGAGGATCGCACGCACGGTGGCGGCGACGTCCGGTGAGCCCCGGTGCACCACCGCCCGGTAGTCGGTGAGCCGGTCGGTGAGTACGTCGATCGGATCGCTCATTTCGACCGTCCGGCGGTATTCGCGCGGCACCTCGGCGGGGGCCGGCGCGCCGTTCAGCGCCGCCCGCAGCCGGCCCAGCACCACATCGCGAGAGCTCATCGCCCGGCCCACCATTCGCGGAAGGTCTGCTTGGGCGGCGCCGGCAGGTCCCGCCCCGCGGTCCAGCCGTTCAGCGGCGGGGGCAGCCCCCGGCCACGGCGGCCGGCGAGCCGGCTGAGCCGCGCGGCGCGCTGCGCGGCCTTGTAGAGCCGGGGATGGTCCATCGTGTACGCGGCCGCGGCCATCGCGATCCCCTCCGGCGTGGGCCGTTTCTGCGCCTCGACGTGCTCGCCCCGCAGGTGCACGAGGATGGACGGGATGTCGATCTTCACGGGGCAGGCGTCGAAGCAGGCCCCGCAGAGCGACGACGCGTACGGCAGCGACGCGTTGTCCTCGACGCCGGTCAGCATCGGCGACAGGATCGCCCCGATCGGCCCGGGATAGACCGATCCGTAGGCGTGCCCGCCGGCCCGCTCGTAGACCGGGCAGACGTTCAGGCAGGCCGAGCAGCGGATGCAGTGCAGTGCCTGGCGCCCGACCTCGTCGGCCAGCACCGCGCTGCGCCCGTTGTCGAGCAGCACCAGGTGGAAGCTCTGCGGCCCGTCGCCGGGCGTGACCCCGGTCCACATCGAGGTGTACGGGTTCATCCGCTCCCCGGTCGACGCCCGGGGCAGCAGCTGCAGGAAGACCTCCAGGTCCTGCCAGGCGGGCACCACCTTCTCGACGCCCATCACGGTGATCAGGGTCTCCGGCAGGGTGAGGCACATCCGCCCGTTGCCCTCGGACTCGACGACCGCGAGGGTGCCGGTCTCGGCGACGGCGAAGTTGGCCCCGGAGACGGCGACCTTGGTGCGCAGGAACGTCTCCCGCAGGTAGCGGCGGGCGGCCCCGGCCAGCACAGCCGGCTCGTCGGTCAGCGCGGGGTCGACGCCCGGCATCTCGCGCAGGAAGATCTCGCGGATCTCGGCCCGGTTGCGGTGGATCGCGGGCACCAGGATGTGGCTCGGCTTGTCGTGGCCGAGCTGCACGATCAGCTCGGCCAGGTCGGTCTCGACCGGCTCGATGCCTGCGGCTTCGAGGGCCTCGTTCAGGCCGATCTCCTG
>Ga0307515_10014207_pt1 | contig 14794 bp, 18 predicted proteins | sample 17_EM_MG_FD_194513 | JGI IMG/M metagenome (GOLD analysis project Ga0307515, IMG submission 194513) | Populus trichocarpa ectomycorrhiza microbial communities from riparian zone in the Pacific Northwest, United States - 17_EM | ecosystem: Host-associated > Plants > Roots > Unclassified | place... | reverse complement strand
AAACTGGAGGAAGAAGGACCCAGCGGCCAAACCTTCCTTGCTCTCGGGTAAGATCCAGGCAGGGATCAGGGCAGCGGCACAAATACAAGCAAAGACGATGGCACGCCTGCGACCGAGGGCCTGGGAGGCGTATCCGATGACAGCTCCGCCAACGACGGCTCCGACCTTTGCGTAGATTGAACCGCGGGCGGAATCGGCACGCGTAAGACCCTTGCCAGAGATGAGGAATGTAGGGCAGGAGTCTTGGGTGGTGTGGGAGAAGAAGTTGAAGAGTCCCATCAGCTGGAGCGTCAATTAGGAACATTTTATGGTATAGGGAAACGATGGTAGGACGGGAGCTTACAACGCAGGAATGGATAATCAACCTCCATTGAGTGCGCAAGACAACTCCAGCCTCAGTTGTACAACGGGTTCATTAGCATCCGACGCCAGAAGCAAACGAGGGCGGAGAAAACGTACAAATAAACTTCTTAGTGTGTCCTCCGCGCTCGCCTTCCTTCTTAGCCCTGAGAAACTGTTCTGACTCAGGGAAGAGAATGCGGATGATGCCAACAGCGAACGAAGCTCCGGCACCGATCCAGAAAAGGATCTTGTACGAATCGGGGGCGGTACCCTCGGAGGCAAAAGCGAGGGTGAAGGCAGCGGCGAGGAGATAACCGAGTGAATGCCCTTGTTGCAGGATACCGGAGAGAAGACTACGGGCTTCTACGGGAACAGACTCCAGCCCCATAGCGACTGCGTTACCCCACACTCCACCCATACCTGCAGTTAAAAGGGTCAACTATTCTTGGTCTTCTCCGTAGGAAAAATGGCACACACCGATACCAAAGAGAGAGCGGACGGCGAGGAATTGGGAATAAGTCTTAGCGTAGGTAGTACCAATCTGGAGGGCACCAATGATGAACATGTTGATAACCCTAAGCCAAAGTCGCGTCAGTTATGCAGTACAGTGATTCCGAATGGGAGTTTGATTACATGGGCCATTTCCTTCCCCAGTAGTCACCAGCGATACCGAAGACGGCGGCGCCAGCAGAACGGAAGAGGAGGTGAGCGTGATGGAGGTCGTAACAGAGGTTTTAGAAATGCCGTAGAAGTTGGAGAGCGCGGTGACGGAAAGAGAAACGGAGTGGACTGGAGGTACACGATCAGAACTTGGCCAAATTCGGCTTGTAGAGATACTCACAATCATAACCGTCGGCGGTCCAAGAGGCCAAAGCGACAACGTAAAAGAGCCCTGCGCGGATCAAGAGAGGTGACAGTAAGTTTGATGGGCCGACGCGAGAAGTAAGCCCGACGGTTGACACATTTACACGCTTTCCAAGTCAACATCCTCAGCAACTTAATTGGATTCTGCAGCGGCTCTGGCTTGACGACCTTGGTGACCTCTTTACCGGTTTCGTCGATGACGGTGATACGTTCGTGGCGGAAGGGGTCCTTAATGGCCTCGCCGGCGTCATGAAACATGCCCATTCCTCGTGAAAGAAGGGATCGAGAGCAAAAGTAGAAAGAAATTTGGGGAATGAGGCTGAGACAGCACACTGGGAAATGTCTCTCCAGGGGGGTGCTCTTATACGATTTCCCCACAGGCACGGTGTCTACCCCAAGCTGTGGGGGAATGTTGAATTGCGAAACGGGGTGGCAGAAATGGCGTACGGATGCCAGTAAAGGAAGCCATTTATGATCACTCTTGTGGCTCACTGGCGTACCTCAGTCTTCTTCCATACCTGCCTTTCTCACCTCCCCGCGTTTGTGGGGGTGGGGTCGTGCCCGTGACCCGCCGAATCCGAACGGGTCTAACAAAATTCTTGGCGTTTTTGCTGATCGGCGCGAGGAATGAAGAAGGTACTATGTCTCGGCGTTTGAAAATCCCGGGCCGCCCTCCTGACCACCTCGATCAAGACCGACCGGAAGTGTTACTCCGGAACGCTACGGACGAACTCAAGAAGCGAAGAAAAGGAGTTTTTCCCACCAGGTGGTGTGGATAATCAAAAGATCCGGGGCGTGCCTGGCTTAAGGGAAAAATCCAATCGCATTGCAAGATCCCCTGAGATAAAGAGGGTTTTTCGGTGTAGAAACAACGGGGCTTGGAAACTCCCGCTGTGCCCGTTCGGAGCGTCTCTGATCGACACTGGAGGTAGACGCTCACTCGTGGTCCAGCAGGCTGATTTGACCTGCCTGTTTCGGTGTCCACGAGGGTGTAACAAGAGCAGGGTTCGAGCTTGGCACACGCCCCACGCCCCACCGACACGCGCTGAAGGTGTCCCACTGTTCCCCCAGGTTGAAAGAACGATGACATCCACCCAGATCAACTATCCTCCTTACCTTCCAAGCCCAAAAATTTTGACACCAAGCTTGCCAAGCTCGCCTGCGGTCGAGTAGTCAATGCTCGTCACACGGAGATGAGAGCCGCGATTGGATCATTAAATCACCCTAGAGGCGCTGCTGTAGAATGGAAGTTGGTTGTCAGGTTAGCCTTTAGAAAGTCGTCCGACTACATATGTGAGGTGGGCAGGGCCAGCGAAGGCCTTGAATATGGCTGCCTAGGAAGAGCACAGTGCAAAGACGATCTCTTGGCAATCAAAGACGCAGGAGACCAAGAAGTATGCACACAACTCCCATCCAATCTCTGCATCGCGTTCTTCCACCCGGCTGGGTCCGATTGTACACTTCAGGATTATTAAATAACCGGCCCCACCTTAAGATCCAGACGCTCCAAAGTCCCGTGTAACCCCGATCCCCCGAGATGGATCATATCATGTAGCCCGGAACTGGGTCGTATGTAGGCGTTGGGGTAAGCAAGCCCTCGGAAGACTCCCGATGAAGCAAGTCGGCCCGCCACAGGCTTTTTAGCTCTGGAATCTGCCTACCGGGGCGATCTGCGGCGACTAACCGAGGCCCGGAGGTCCGGGCGAATTCGCGTCATCCTTGTTGGTGTTCGTTCAAACGCTACCATCGTATTGCCACCGAGAGGCTGTCACTTTTCAAGCACAGCCCCACTCTAACCGGTGAGGAAATCTGGGGAAATTTTTATCTGGTCTGATGATGACCACAACGGAGTCTATAGGCCTTGGTTAACTACCACGAGGGGAGAGTGGGGACGAAGAGGCCCAACTCGTGATTAAATCCCCAACGTCTCCACCATGTCTCCTCCCTCAAACACCCGCAGTCTTCTGCGATTTCCTCCGACTCTGCTGATATACGTGATGCCTAGAGGTCTTGGCTCTTTTCCAAAACGGTTTGTGCCGGCGTTGGGGATAGGCCGACTTGCACAGTCTTATGACGATACCCCCTCGATGATAATCGGAGGGGCACGTGGTGTCTCTCAGAGTATCGCCCTCGCAGACGGATTGTTGTACCGCGTGGATACTCCCCAGGTCCTTCTGTTGAAAACCAAGGTAACATGAATTAATAGTACCCATGAACGAACACAACCCCGTGATCAGCCCTTATGACGACCGGCACCTCCAGTTTCTCCAGGTTGTGGTGACTGAACAGGAAATATTTGAGATAACTCTTCAACGAGTTGTACTCATCGTATCCCTGACCTTTGCAAGCTAGAGAAAGAAGTATAGGAGGATGCTGGGTATAAGTACGACGAGCCGAGATTATCGATGAGATGGATGGTCGAGTCAAAGCAAAATAAATGCGATGGAAGCGATTACAAGCTCACCGAGGCTGACTCAGCTGTATGATGGTCTGGAACGAGATGTGTTTGCAATTCGTCAAAATTCGGCGCCTATTATACAGGCGCTCATTCGCCCAAGGCGGCGTCAAACTTGGTCCCCCCCGTTGAGCGTCAATGCAGATGATTGAGCGCGAGCCCGTGGTTGCCGGCCTCCAGCTACACCCTCCGATTACTGCTGCCCCGATGACCACGACCAGCAACGGAGATCCAGACACTGAGACAAGCGTGCCTTGCTATCTCCGGTCCCGTCAATATCGCCGGTGACGATCCTACGAGCACGGACCTTTCAATTGATCCTCCGCTCCCCTGTATTATTTCTCGGCGACTTCTCGTGTCTCGCTTCGTGTTCAATTTCTTGCCGGAGTTGGGGTGACACCGAGTATCGTCGCTCCCAGTAAGGGGAGGGGTCGTCAGATGACACGGCAACACTCTAAAGTTCACGCTAAAAAGCCCCCCACAACGTGCAGTTCCACTGGCACAGCGAGGCCACCCCATGTACGTGATCGAAGAATGGAAGGCCGTTCCCTCCCACGAACGACGTTGAAGTTTACGTTACCGTAATAGGCATGATCCTCTCACCAGGCGGAAGTGACCTATCGATACGAAACTCACCGCATAAACGCCCCATCATACTATCCTACCACGTTGTACTTTCCAACTCAGCTGAGCGCTCCCATCCTGTGCAGCGCCCATTCATTACACTGCGAACACGTTCCGGTTCCCTGATAAAAAAAATCTCTGGCTGTGCTGGGGTTCGTTACGTGTGAATCTAAGCTTCGAACGATATCACCGGAGAACCGGAGAACATACGTCTGCCAGACGCATGCTGTCATTGAGTAATATGGGGGTGACGGCGGAACAAAGGAAAAAACTCATGATTGTGGCACATGTATGTGATCCGCTATGTAAAAAAAACACCTATCAAAGGTGAAACATGAAGTAGATGCTAACCCAAGGTATCTGGGGTTTAAGTTTCGGTCACGTTCTAAGAATCCACTTCTCTTCATCAGCGTCGCCTATTAGCTTTTCCCGTCTTGTCCCAAGGATCCGATAGTAGCCCCAGGGGAGTTCTGATTCATCCTGATCTAGGAGAATATGGAGAAGGTAGGTTGCGGTGTGGAATCGAGTGGTGATGTATGGTGGTGGGCCCTTTGACGCTCTATCGTTTGCAGAGGATAACATCGTCGGTACTCTAGGGATACAGTTCTGGTCAGGAGATCCTCGCACGGGGCTTGTTCCAGAACTCACGGTTCATATGTTGGGAAAGTACCCTATACAATTCAAGTCAGGTTATCAGCGGATTATCCAGTGATGGCTATAGGAGCGGCCACAAACCGAATACAATACAACCCTATATATCCGTATTCAGATCTGGCCATCTGACAACATCAACAAGGAACTCACCATGGCAGTCCAATGCTTTTTAGGAGGTCCAGATGACGCTTCTTACCGCCCAAGAAGCTCTTGGGGTTATCTGGTAGTGTATGTGTCGGGTATCCGAACTCTCTATCGTGAAGCATCGATGAGACCAAGACGAGGGATGTGCCTCGGCGAGAGGACTTACGAGGGGACAAACAGCTTTACGCCGGCCGCCTTCGCGGCTCTCGCAACAGCGTCTTGGGCCCTGAAACCCGGTAGCTCTGCGATCGATTTCACATCCCGGCTGCTCAACCCCGAATCGTCGCCCACGGTGCTAATAACCACATCGACACCGCGAAGAGCTCGCTTGAGAGCTTCATGTGTATCGTAAGTCCCGTATTGGATGGGATACACAGTCACCCGAAGGCTGGAATCGACCTCTGTCGGCCACGGTGACGGTCTCGTAAGGACTCGAATGTCGAGGGACTTGTGTCGCGGATGTTTGGCAAGAGCAGCCAGCAACTGGGTCCCCAAACGGCCAGTGGCTCCCAGGATAGCTATCGACTGTATCTCGGACATCGTGAAAGAGGTAAGGTGCTGGGGTGGTGGAGGGGTTGGGGGAACGGGATAATTACCGGCGATCGGGGGTAGCGACTTTTATATGGATGGGCCAACGGCAAATTTCTTTCTCCCACCTGGAACAACGGGGTCGTCTTGACAGATCAAACTGAGGTCCGAGGAACTGTTCGGAAAACCCGCGTGCATCCCCGCCATGCGAAAGCCTGTGAGATGTAAGCATCCGCGCTCCTCGGACCCTTCATTCAAGGAAATATCTGGTTCCGTTAATAGCGCTGTTCCACGTTTGATCCCGTAGTCGTTGGACGTACGCTTATTCTCGGCAGATGAATCATTGGGTAAGTGGAGCGAGATCGAGGGGAGAACACAGGGGCGATGAAATGAACAGCGGGGATATTCAAGGACCGAGCATAATGTAATTTTTCGTCGCAGTTCAGGGATTTTGAGATCACCGCGCCAGCGGTGCGTAGATTCCTTGATCCAGAATGGCATAGTCGAAGAACCATTACACCGGGGTCTTTAATGCTTCGGAATTCAGGGGAACCAACTTGAGGAATAGTTCAGTGACGTTCATCAAACATTAACGGCCCGCGCTGATCTCTCGTGCACGGGATGAGCAAACCTTTGAAATTGAGAAAAAAAGTCACTGAACTCGGTCGTTCGACGATAATTGTAGGTAAGAATCATTACCCAACGTTGGAGGAGTGCCAACCCTATTCGGGGTGTTGGCCTTGACGATGGCACCAGTACCTTAAGCGACAGAGAGAATGGCCTAAAGGCTGTAAGAACCCCAAACCTATAGAAAAATGCGTCGAGCTTGTCGTCAGAACAGTATGCTTTACCCCGTTCCGTAAATTTGTCGCGCCGAGCCAATTGGTAAGGCCGAGCATGTGAACGATGCACGTTTTGTGCAGGGTCTGTGCGGTTCTGCCACTGATTAGGACAAAATTAGTCGCACTACGCAGTCGTCGCGCACTTCCACGATGTGCAGGCGTTTCCTCAACTGAGCCACCGACCGGTTTCCTAATGAAGAGCCACCGGAAGGGCTACATACGCACCAGACATGGGGCATAACCTGGACCCTCTCCACAGCGTATTGGTTTTCGCTCAACGTGAATGCCTCAACCGACTGCGGTGATAGTCGTAGTGTGCCGGAAGCTCGGAGGAACGTTGAACATTGCAAAAGAAAATGATGCGACGGGTGATGCCGAGGTGTTTCTCTGATCTACGGTACTTTCGAACGCGATCTCCGGAGGGTCGGGAGGACACTTCCGACAGGTGTTCAAACAGGGTCGTGTGTTTAGCTTACCCTCGAACTCGCAAGGCAAGATGGCCGAGCGGTCCAAGGCGTGTGACTCAAGCGAATGGGTGTAAAAACCTACCGTTTGCCTGATATTATCGGGTTTCTCATCACCGTATGGTGGCGTGGGTTCGAATCCCACTCTTGTCAGTGTTTTTTTTGGTCTTGTCCCATTCGTTATTTTCTCGTGAAGGCGCCGTGAGCTGGCGGCCGGTATCAATGGCCAAGGAGTGGGGGAGGGGAGCTGGACTGCCATATCATCGTCCCCCCCTTGTCTGTACACCCGATTCCCCCTTCTGAGTCTTACTTATAGCTTCGTGTGTTTTCCATGCTTCGCCTACGTGCCCCAGTTTCCGTTTTCGTATCCCCCCACCACCCCCAAGCACACATGCCGGTTCAACAATCTTGGTGTCGAGATAGTCGCGCGCAGCGCTCGGGGTTCGGAATGGGATCGCGGACCCGCGGCCCGCCCTCCCAAGCTTCCCGTCCAACCGAGCGCCCACTTAGTTCAGCCAAACCGCCGTCGGATACTACATTATGCTACGCTCTACACATCCCACATCCCGAATCAACGTTGGACCGCGAGATCCCCCAAAACCCGCCCGCCGATGATAGAACCTAAGCTTAACTATACTCTTTGCATACTTCCATTGATCGATCGCCCGTCCGGACCGTTCACAGTACATTCACAATCTCTACTTTGATCGCAGCACCATTCTCCAGCAGCACGACACGTCCCGGCAGCAGAATGGGGGAGGTTCACACGGGCCAAAAATGAGGCTACTCTCAAGAATAACAGTGCCAAGAATCCAAGACATAGCCCAGATCAAGAATTTTCGAGTTGGATGAGTGAACGCGGCCTGAACGTTGAACCCTAGGGTATGGTCTAGGGAGTAAGATACATAAGGTGCAGAAAAGCGTAAGAGGCATCCACGGCCATAGGACCTTGAAAGCACCGCATCCCGTCCGATCTGCGAAGTTAACCAGGGTGCCGCCCAGTTAGTACCACGGTGGGGGACCACGCGGGAATCCTGGGTGCTGTGGTTTTTTTCTCCTCTCACTTTTATCTCCCTGATCCCATTCATCCGTTTATTCACTCGGTAGAACCTCTCATTTCTATCTTTGATCACTCCCTGTGACCAGGTACCAATTTCGTCCCATCACTCGAACTGTCGTGGCTGCGATCGGAGGTTCGTACGTTGTCATAGACCCCGGTTGGAATATATATAGTTCAACATGAGAGGAAACCTCTCCATACAAGTATTTACTTGTACCCTACACAAAGTCCCTAACGTGTCCGCATATAATTACTAAGCTAGAGGTTGTTCTATATCTACTGATCAACGTGTGAGAGCAAAGGGAAAACAAAGGGCAGAGGGGCAGGCAATGATGAAGGTATGTATTAACCTGTTCTGTCCAAAGAAAATATCGTCCGTTCGTTGCACGAAGGAAATAAAAAGCGATAAAAGCGAGAAAATTTGCTAAGCTCGTGACACGGAAAGCGAATGATCATGGCATGACAAAACTAGAAAGCGAGAAGTGATGAGGTGAATGGAACGAGAAAGTTCTGTGTTGAGAAATGACTTGGGAACATGAAAGAACGAAATGGAAGGGATGAATCATGGTTTGGCGTCGAAAGCTAGGTGAAACGTACGACAGGGAAAAAGAAAAAAGCATAAAAATCATACCGCGAGGCCCGCCAACCCACGTAAAATAAGTGGATTAAGAGACGACCTTGACGACCACATTTCCACCATATGTCAACCTCTTCGCGCCCTCCGCAAACACGAGAGGCGCATTTTCAAATACGACAACTCCCCCCGTTGAACCTGCAGCACCCCTCTCCGTGCCATCCTCCGACCCAAAAGCGGAACCGAGCGTCCCCTGGTCCTCGACGTAAGGCCTGACTTGTCCTCTCGTCTCTTCGACCCACTTGACCACCCCGGCGAGTGCGTCCCTGACGTCCAACCCTTCCCCGTCGATATCTGCGGCAACGGAGATCCACGCATACCCGCACGCGGAATTCATTGCTCTCTTCATAGACCTAAATCCGGCCTTAAAGTGGTCCTGCGCGCTTGGAATTGTTCGTTCCTTATCGTCCCCTACCAAGGTGGTGAACTGCGGAGGGAGGGGATCATCCGCTGTCGGACCCGGCCCGGGGTTTGAGGGCTTGGGTGGATGAGACAAGATGTGTTGCTGAGCTGCGTTCCAGATGTCCAGTCCCCCAACGGTATCCAGTACCCCGTCAATAACGTATTCCTCAGATTGTACCTTGCACCGCTCCCCCAGTTTTGCGATGACTGTGGTCGCTTCACCAAGGCAAACATCCTCGACACCCCATCTCCTCAACCTCCTCTCCAGCTTTTTGAAGGCCGAGCTGGAAGATAGAGTGGAATCATCGGTCGAGGGAACAGCTTCGGGAGAAACGTGAGCGATGACTTTCCAGCCTCTTCGTACAAGCATCTGGACAGACAAAGCCCCGACCCCGCTATGGCCGTCCAATACAAGTATGCGCCGAAGTCGGGATTCCTTTGGAGTGGGGATAGAGGGATTCCAGGCAGAAGGATCAAATGTCTTGACAGCCCTATATGCAAACACTCCACAAGTGGGCAGCAATGCGAGTTCCTCTATCGTCAGGACACTGTTCGGTATCGTCCTTCCGACCCTGGAAACAGCGGATCTTGTAGAGCGTACGGATAACGAAGGCGAAGGAGCTCTCGAGGTAGGTCGAGAGGTGGAGAGGATGCTTATCGAAGGGGGATGAGCCGGACCAGGAACACGGTGGATTCTGTGCCTGTCAATTGTAATGAATTCTGCGAGGGCACCAGACTGGGTGGGGGCCCAACTCTGTCAGGCGGTGATTCGAAACAGTAGAGGAATACGCAATACCTTTTTGACCTCGGTCAGCCCAACGACCCATTCGCCCTTGCTCACGATATCCCCTCTGACCTCCCACCCAATCTCGATCACGCGGCCAACAAAACTTCGACCGGGGATGAATCCAGGGGTACTCTGTTTATCTTTCAACACAATGGCTGCATCTCTGCTGTCTAACCCAACAGCCCAGACTTGAATCAGAACGTGATGTGGTGGAACGTGGGTTGGAGGAGACAAATGAGAACAGAATCCCAACGGAGTCGGCATTTCTCGAGTGAGGTGGTTAGGGGCGCGACCGCTCTTGCCCCGAGACTTGAACCGAGCAGAAAGCCTCTGAGATAGCGAACGGGTGAGACCTCCAGAACGGGCATTGGCTTCAGCTGATCCCTTGACAACTTCGATGGTGGCCATCGTTGTGCTAGCCAGCCCGCTGCGAGAGAGGTCAACCTTGTGCACATCCTCGACCTTGAATTTCTGCAAGATGTCTCCGCCGTTTAAGCGCAAACTATTCTTGGTGGAGACAGAGGCGGAGTATGTCGAATGAGCAGGGGGCAAAACATTGGCCCTCGGTAGAGTCATAGCATTATATGGTGTGGTTCCACGAGAGGACGCGCCAGGCTGGGAGTGTATGCGGGAGGTGGAGGGTATGTTGACAGTCCGATAGCGGTCGGAAGCCAAACTAAGGGAGGGGGTAGATCTCGATGTTGGATGATGAACGGCCCATGAATTCCCCCCGCCCGCATCGAGCGTTGGGGCTCCGCGTCGGTACGTGATGTTCGGAGGGCGTGAACGATGAGTTGATTGGCTATCGTCTTCGTCCTCGGGTACCTCGAGGACAGCAGACATCCTGGTCTTACCCTTGCGACATTTCCTTAAGGTCTCTGGCCTTGGGACGGGTTTGTTCAATGGTCGGTGATCGGTGCGCAATACGATCGTTGGACGTGTAGAACGTTTCGGCATTTTGGTTGAGCTAGGATTGGACGTTGATTGAGGAACGAGCCACCTAACCTCCCTAGCCCAGTCTTCGTCGGTGTAGGTTACATGCTCTTTGGTGACGACCGAGGAAGTTTTGGAGGAGGATGAGATGGTGATTGTAGTCGCAGCAGTCAGGCTTGGCGCCAAGGAAGGCGTCTTGGAACGGCCGGAGTCGGAAGGGGCTGGGGTGGTCACTTGTGTGGAGTCGGTGAGAGAAGAGGAGAAGACGGATGCCTCGATAGTTTCGGAATCGCTGTCGTCGGGGAGGGATTTCGTTGAAGAAGCAGAGGAGGATGGGAGGGATTGTTCTCCAGACGCAGTCGGAGAGAAGATGGAATTAGCGGCGGAATCGGGAGTATGAAACTCTTCTTCAGAGGTGGCCTCGCTTTCGGTATCTTCAGCGAGGGCGGGGGTAGAAGGATTGATGAGAGATTGATCCTTCGGAAAGATAGTCTGGATTGAGGGAGGACGAGAGGACGCAAGGGAAGGTTTTGACTGTAACTGCAAAGGAATCAGATATTGTCCAGATGAGAGAAGCGATGACTTGCGATGGGGTCATCCTGAGTCGCCACCTTGAGGAAGGTAGGTTTTGCCGAGTGGTAATTCTTCTCCTGAGTTGGGAAGGCGTATGACTGTGATGGGGCATTGAAGAGCCTCTGAAGCAGGGTGGGTCTGGTCATTGAAGACCAGGGAGGGAGAGGGGCGCGGCGGGTGGTATTGTCGCCGTGGCTGTCGTGGTATGTGGCCAAGGGATTGGGCAGGGCGGGACAGGTGTGTGATGATACTATCGGGATTCCGTTCGTTTCATACGCCCCCGCGGTGTTGGAGCGTCGCTCGTCCGCGCCGGTCCTGCCGGAGTTATCCGATCAAATCTCCGTCATTGCGCAGTCGGCTTGGGTTATTCATAGCTGTGTACGTGGCCAGATGCAGGCGGTGTGGATGAGTAATTGTACGACAAGATACTGGCCAGAAAAGTGTGGGTAACTCGACGCGGACACCCCGGGTCGGGATGAGGAAGGACTCTGAAACTAACGTCGATCGGTTTGAAGCGACCATTAACTGGCCTCGAGACTGGCTCACCCCATCCGCGCACGATATGGGCGTCGTTTATTAAACAAAAAATAACCCAAACGCAGCATTCCGCAGAGCGGCTACCTGCCGCAACGCCAATACCGCAGCCCTTGCATCATCCCAGATCAGCCCACCAAGGCTCGAGGGATCTGATCATCTCCAAAATCCGACTTAGGAGAGGGGTTCACCCCGGGTAAGATTGTGTAGGCAGAGTTTCCGCGAAAGGCCATGTCCACACCCAGCCGACGGGCCGGATCTTCTCCCCGACTCGAGGTCGGCCCCAGGTCCTCCGAGCTTATCAGAACAAAACAAAACAATCGCGTTCGCTAATGTATGCGACGCCGGCCAGACGGGTCGCGATCAGCCGTCGGACTCGGCGGACATTGAATTGCTTCAAGCTTTCTTTTCGGAGTTCCAATCTTCCTTCTCTGTCTCATCCTTCATGACCATAGTACATCCCCTCCATTTTTCCTCTCCCTCAACGACACACTGACCCTTTTTTTACGCTTTGCACAGTCCATGGATCCATACTCGGACGCTTACACTCAACCCTCTCAGCCCGCAGAGCCTGTGAAGGAAAAGGAGCCGTCTCCCAGACGCTCGCGTTCCCGTTCGCGAACACGCAGTCCATCATTCCGCCACAACTCGCCGCGTCAGAAGCGTTCTGGCCAAATTGTTTGCAAACTGTCCCTTTTTTCGTGGTCCCAGCTCACAAGTTTTCTCTCCCCACTAGGCTCCAATCCCCTCCAATGTTCTTGGGGTTTTCGGTCTCAGCATTCGTAGCACCGAGAGGGACCTGGACGACGAGTTCAGCAGGTATGGACGCGTAGAAAAGGTCATCGTCGTCTATGATCAACGAGTGCGTCTTTCAAATTCTGGTTCTACGCCGTCGCTCACGTTTCCCTCAGTCTGGACGTTCTCGCGGATTTGGCTTCATCACCATGTCTACCACAGATGAAGCTACTCGCTGCATCGAAAAACTAAACGGTGTTGTACGTCGCTTGGTTCACGCTCTCTTATATGGCATGATTCACTCATGAGCCCTTCGTAGGAGTTGAACGGCCGCCGTATCCGTGTCGACTACTCTGTTACTGACAGGGCCCACGCTCCCACTCCCGGAGAGTATATGGGACATCGCCGGTCCGGGCGCGATTCTTACCGTGGAAACTACGAAGGTCGTGAACGCGACCGCGGCGATCACTTCAGGGACAGGGATAGGGATAGAGAACGCTACCGCGACCGTTCTCCCCGTCGCTTCGACAGAGACCGTCGTGACAGGGACTCGGATAGGGACTGGCGTGATCGAAAGAGTCCCCGTGGTCACTCTCCCGATCGCAGGAGGAGAAGAAGCCCCTCTCGCAGCCCGGCTTTGGGAAGCCCCGGACGTTCTCGCGAACGTGAACGTGACTGACCCCAAAATCCTGGTGGTGTCCTGCCATAGACTCCCCATCTCTGGGATGCAAGTCATTGTCCTTTTCAAGTTGTCAAGTTTCGAGACCCCTTTACCGTACTGTATCAAGACTTCAAACTCAAGCTGTTCCGTCAATTAGCCTAAAGACCTGCGTTATTTGCCAAGAGTTATGGAATGAAACAATGTTCTTCAAGCGTGTTCAGCAAACCAAATGTACCCCACCCCGATAACATCCAAGGTAAGTCCCTTGCAAAGGTGGGTGTAAGACGCATCTTCGGTCCGACCTTCTACCCCTCGGGCGTTCCCTTCGTGTATACCCGTAACTAGACGTCCCAATACAAATGATGAGTTTCCCACGATCTCACCACCTGCCTCTTCGTCTCCGCCACCCTAACCCGATCCCCTCCCCGTTGTTCCACTCCATCCGTCCGCTTTTCACCGACTCCCACTCAACTCCATCCTAAATAACTTGCTGTAACCATGGGTCAATCACGTACGCCGCTCTCCGACCCTACACGGATCTAAGGGCCATAAGATCTTACATCGCTCCTTTTTCCATCGAAATGTAGCGTCTCAGTTTATGGAGGACATGGAGAGGAGGTCCAACTGTGCGTTTGTCTCGTTGTGCTTTGATGCGAAGCCCTAGAGAACTTATGCGTCGTTCGCGGACAGTCAATGCGGGCGAGCTTGAGAGACTGAAGAAACGATTTATGAAGCTCGATAGGTGTGCTCCTTCTGCCTCGTAGGTTGGAGAACGTTTCAACACTGACCTCGTGCGTGCCGTCCTTTTCAATGCCTCGTTCTACCCTCGCCACCCTCCGTACCGGAATATCACATCAATCGTCCTACACCCCAACTCCCGTTATCCATCGTCGCGCTTTCCCGCCGACATTAATGGACCGATGTACCGTGGATGGTTCCACCTTGATATAGCGATGGCTCGGGTTCGATCGACCGAGATGAGTTCTTGCAGATCCCCCAGATCGGTGGAAACCCCCTGGCATCAAGGATGATTGCAATCTTTGATGAAGAGTACGTCCGCGTTCTCTTTCTCCCCGCCCTGCACCTCTACTGTCACCTACGGAGTCACCACCGATCTTTCTCGCCTCCGACTGACCCCGATTGAGCGTATAGTGGTGGAGGAACGGTAGACTTTCAGGAATTCGTCGGAGGTTTGAGCGCATTCAGCAGCAGAGGAGGGAGAGAAGAAAAGTTGAGATGTAAGTACTTTTTCAGAGAGTACAGTTGTGTGCCCCAAGTTAACCGACGGACGAATCCAGTCGCATTCAAGGTCTACGATATGGACAGAGACGGCTACATCTCCAACGGAGAGCTGTTCTTGGTGTTGAAGATGATGGTTGGGAGTAACCTCAAGGTTCGTTCCCCACCGTACAGGAGTCCCATGATTGACAATCTTGGGCGGTAGGACGCGCAACTACAACAAATCGTGGACAAAACCATCATGGAAGCAGACAAAGACGGAGACGGCAAACTCAGTTTCGAGGAGTTTGCACAGATGGTCGCGAACACCGTAAGGAGT
>Ga0307515_10014206_pt1 | contig 14795 bp, 4 predicted proteins | sample 17_EM_MG_FD_194513 | JGI IMG/M metagenome (GOLD analysis project Ga0307515, IMG submission 194513) | Populus trichocarpa ectomycorrhiza microbial communities from riparian zone in the Pacific Northwest, United States - 17_EM | ecosystem: Host-associated > Plants > Roots > Unclassified | place... | reverse complement strand
TAAAAAAAAATCAATTAGAAAAAAGATAAAAAAAATTACCCTAGTTAACTCGAGTTGCAAAACCCACAATCCAAGTCATGAGATTAGAATAACCTAATAGAAAGTAAATTGAGACAAATTATAAAGCTCGATTCCTAAATAACCCAGTATTGAAAGATTAAATTAAAAAAATTAAAAAATAACTCGAGTCAACATGGATTAACCGATCAAACATGTGTCTTGAGTCATGAGACAAAAATAATATCATAGAAAGCCAAACAAGACAAATCACGAAGTCTAATTCCTAATCAATCTAATGTTGAAGGACGGGGTTGAGAACAAAAAATTTAAGGAAAAAGGTGGGAACCCGAGACAACCTGTCAAGCTTGTGATTCAGGTCATGAAACTGTAATAACCTCATAAAAAATAAATTAAAAAAAAAATATAAAATTCAATCCCCAACAAATTCGATATTGAAAAATATAATTGAAATAAAAAAAAAAACTATTCTAGTTAATAGTATTTTCAGAGGAGGGTAAGAAAAATCCCTCTCTCATTTAATATTTAGGTTGACTTCCAGTGTTTTACAATAAATTACAAAATAGTAGCAATATTATTTGGAATTAAAACAGTATTCCAAAATAACGTATAGAATTGTTTAACCTAAGAACAACAAATGGAAGGACAAAAATAAAAGAAAGGAAAGTAATCTATCTCATATTTTAGCCGATGTACATTTTAATTAGGAATCACAACCATATTTTTTAAAAAGAAATCATAAATTATATATATACAAAAATCCCTCATTTACCTGACAATTAAAAAAAAAAAAAACGCCACGAAGCCTGATTTCCAAGTTTCTTTCTTCTCCGGTCATCTGCAAACATGTGCATATGGACATTAAGAGAATCTTCCTTATTTTGTTTGTTCACAAAACTCCTTTACATTTTGGATTTATCTTTACCTTAGAAAAGAACATATCATTACATGGGGTGTCCGGGCCAGCTTACACGCACCACGACTATTCCTCACGGCCCACTGGACATCCTGCAAGCCCAGGAGCAGGTAAGGCACCGCGGAGGTGACAGGCGTGCACATAGATGGTCGAACCCGGGACGGGGGCGGAACAAGTCACACGATTGACCACATCAGCTAGACCCTCAAGTGCCATATCATTGAAATTTGAATGGATTGAATGGTGAAATAAAAGTACATGCCACTCGATCCAACACAAAATACAACGTACTTTTATGGACCCATAACTCGTAGTTTTGGGCAGCTAGGAACTCGTGGACGTAGTGCATGTTTAATATAGTTAAAATTATTTTTTATTTTGAAAATATATTAAAATAATATTTTTTATTTTTTAAATTTTATCTTTTTATATTAAAACAATCTAAAAATATAAAAAATTAATTTTAAAAAAATATTTAAAATTTCATGAAAAGCCGCTGTAATTACAATCCTAAATATAGACTTTCCTGTTTGTTTTTACGTTTCAAAAACGTTTTTGAAAAAAATTAAATTTTATTTTATTTTTTTCTTTACTTCAGATTATTTTTTATATATATTTTTAGATCATTTTGATGCGTTGATATCAAAAATAATTTTTAAAAAATAAAAAAAAATTATTTTAATACATTTCTAAGTGAAAAATATTTTAAAAAACAACCAAAACCACACAAACAGACTTGCCTCCACATGAAGGTGCTATGGTGATTTCCAATTTATGCTTCCTTATCACTAAAATCTACTTTGATTGTCACATAAATTTGGTGCATGATGCACCACCTAACATTCATTTGCATTTTTTTTTTTAAAAAAAAGTTATTTACAGCCAGACAAGTTTAGGATAGCGACCGAGAAACATGTGAACAAACAGATATATCCCAACTCACAACCAACAAAAACCAGTCTTTGTAGCCATTCTGATTTTGGTTGTTGTGTTGGTGACACTTCACAAGTCACAACCACCAAAACGACATGTTGTGTTCACCAAGATGAATGACTTTCCGTGGATCGCACCTAACAGTCCCTTTAGAGAAACAGGACGGTCATGTGGGGGTTGGAACAGCCAATGGCCACAACCGAATTTCTATTGTTGAATGTTATTATTATGGTCATCATATGATTTTCTGACGTCATTAAAAGGACACAAAATCGTTTGTACTGTTCTATTGAGCAAATTTTCTTTTTGGTTACATTCACATGCTCTGTTACTGACCTTTGCACACATAAATATTTTTGACCTCATAGTCCATTTCAGGAAAAAATATTATTAATTGATTTTTTTGGCCATCAAGCTGATATTCTCTTCTCACATTTCCTCCTAGTATTCATTAAATTGTTACTAAATTGATTTTAATTGATTCACAAGTTGATATTTCGGAAAAAATAAAATTGAGTATATACATATCCATAATGAATTTTTACATTCATGATTTAGCTCGTCATTAGATAATTGTTTTGCATTACGTACTATTTTTATGTATATATGTAGGAGATTTTAATATATTTTTCAGTTGAAAAAAATTTAGATTTTATAAGGTTGACTCGATATGATTTAGTTAACTTGATGTATCCAAAGACAAATTAAACAACACGTGAAAATATAATTTGATTAAATTCTCAAACTAGGTATAAATTTCTTTTTTTTTTTAATTTATGGAAATGCCTATCATTCTACACATGATTTTTGTGATGTATTTTTTTATTCAAGTTTCCTCTCTTTATTTCCTATTTTTCTTTTTCAATATTTTATTAAAACGTATTTAGTCATTATTCAAATCTATAATATTTTATAAATTATATTTTAAGAATTCATTTATTGGATGCGTGTTTGACAATGAATTAGTATAGATAAAGAAAAATATTATCCCTACAAAATTCACTTAACCAATTTTTTGGGTCTAAATTTGATATTTCCCGGTCATTTTTTTTAAGCATTCAATTAAAAAAAAAAAAAACTAAAAGAGGTATCTCTTTTATTTTTATGCCCACTTTTGTCATTCTCTTTATTTCACTATGAATGCTACAGGGCATCACAATATCTTTTAAACTGTTCATGAGTCATGGAAAAGTTAAATTTGACTCTTGAAGTTTATTATTTTTTTAATCTTGATATTTTGATTTAAAATTTTATTTTTATCATATTTAATTTTTTGGATGTCTAGGAAGGAGAGGAGAAAGTCACAACAAAAAAGGGTTGAGTGAAAGATTTTGGCAGACCACGTTTTGATAATAAAAAAAAATGAATTTTAGTATCAATGAATTTATATTAAAAATAAAAGTTTGATGAAGATGGTTTGAGCCTACCATTAATCATGCAAAAAAAGGTAAACGGAAACCACAAAGTTTGTATATATATTAGTCTTGAGGCTGCTTTACAGGGTATTTAGTTTGGAAATGAGATTATTGAGGTTTTTAGGATATTTTTAGATGATTCGAGTTTGTTTGGAACGCGGTGCTAATTTTGAATTTTTTTTTTGCTGTTTTTTTTATATTTTTTTCAGATTGTTTTGATGTATTGATATCAAAATTATTTTTTAAAAAAATAATAAAAAATATTATTTTGATGCATTTCTAAATGAAAAGCATTTTGAATTACAACTGCTACTACAATACCAAACACACAAAATGTTTAAGTTTGAGTTTTGACATGGCATGAGAGAGAAAATTTTTTTTTTTTTTTAAAAAAAAAATAGGTCTTTAAAGACATATCAGAGCTCTGTTTTTAATACACTTTGTATTATTATAAAGATTTTAACAAAATAATTTTAAGAATGTTTGTATGACCACCAAATGAACACCTTGAGGTGATTCTTAGAAATAAGATTCTTAAAATATGAATTCTTAAAAACAGAGCCATTTTTATATTATTAATCATATTAAATCTTAAATCCATAGCCATATATAAAAATATGAATTCTTAAAAGTTCTTGATTGACTACTATGCCCTTTATACAATATTAACTTAATTAATCTAGCCTAGCGTGGTGAGTTAATCCGAAATTCCGTCAACCTGAGATCTTGACTGAGTTTTTCACAAAAATAAAAAAAAATTAGAGTTATAATTAGCTTCATCAAACCCGAATAACTTGCCGGATTAACCTGAAACCGAGCGAGACTTGGCTTATTGTTTTTAATAAACAAAACTTTTGTGAGAGGGATACAAACCCGTATTTCCCCTTCTTCCCCTATTCTTTTCCATCTCATCCCCTTTTGTGTTAGCGCCGTTTGCACTGTCAAAGTCTCACTTCCTGTAATCTCAATCATTCGATTGTTGACGCTGTTTCAAAAATAAATTATAGCCCAAGCCAGGTAAATAGCGATCCTTTTCTTACTTACTTGTAATTCTCCTTCGATTTCACACTTGGAGTAGTTAAACTGAATGCCCATTTGTTTCTAAAATCATACCAATGATTCGTACTGATTTTGCTTTAAAATAATTTTTTTTTGCATGGATTTAAATCCCAATAAACCCTTCTGTATTTGATTAACCTGAAACTGCAGAATTTTGTTAGACACGAGATATATATAAAAAAGAAAATACCAATTCTTCGATTTGTCTTTTATTCATCTCTTTTCTTAACCTTTAATTTTGGACTCTACTTAAAAATTGAAATTGCTAAGGTGTCATCCATTAACTCTCTTTTAGCTTTTTTTTTTTTTTTGATAATTCAGGGTGTCCGGGTCAGCTTACGGGCACCACAACTAATTCCCGGGCTCACTGAACATTCTGCAAGCCCAGCGAGCATGTAAGACACCGTGGGGTGACAGATATATACAAAAAGGATCGAATCCGGGTACAGAGAAAGGAAACAAGTCCCTTCCTCCGCTGAGTCACGACCTTAAGCGCAACTCTCTTTTAGCTTTATACCTTACTTAAAATGGTATGTTCCAATATTCTGATTAGTATACGGATGCAATCCATACGATTGTGAGTCGACATCTTTGAAGAGGAAGATTATAGAGTTGGCAAATAAAAAGAAGGGAGAAGACGGTGATAGTGATATATGTCAACATTGAAGAGGAAGATGGGTTCGAGTTTCTTTGCCTCTCTGATTTTTGAGTTTCATCAAGTGGTGAAGATGGATTTGAAATTGGGTTCTAGTTTTTATAATCATTTTTTCAAAAAAAAGAAAAAGAAAAAAAAGTCAATTAGATTGATTTTTCTAATTCATGACTTGAACTTTACCCTAAATTAATATATTCAGCTAAGTTTTATGACTATAATAATATATTGCTAGTACTAATAAGTAAATTCACTAATCTCTAATAAAAACAAAGTAATTTTAAATGATGGAAGTCTATGTACCACATAGTTCAAGACAAATAGTGCAAGAAATATCTCATCTATGAGGCAAGAGTGACAACATGGTAAAACATCTAAAATGCTTGTCTTATTTATCCTAGTTGACAAACTAGTGATAAGATTATGCCAAACTCAAATATTGGTGTTAGAATAATGTAATTCAAATTTTAGATACAACGCTCACCAACTGCACTCACTTGTGCATAAGAGACAAGGAATAATTTCATCCAAGTGACAAAGAGGCCATCCACGTAGCTACGAATTAATTAACTGTATATGTTATATTTTTACTCATTAAACTGAATGATTTATTTTAGGTGAATTCTTATACGGTTTAATTTAAAATTTAAGTTAAATAAGAAGTAGGGTTGACAAATTTCAAGATCATTCAATTTAATAATACTGTCAAAAAAATATTTATACTCTTAATATTTTTTTAAGTTAAAAAAATATTGTCCGATCCGTAGCAGAACACGAGTGAATGTACTAATATAACGCTAAAAAGGGTGGGGAAAACACTGTTTCCCACACCCATTAACACTTTAGATTACAATAGTAATTTACAATTTTTTTTGTTGTTGCATTTTGACCCCTTTTTTTTAGTTATTTTTTTCTTTTTTAATTTAGTCCTTATATTACGAGTTTATTGAGATTGAGAGTTGATAATTTATTTTAATTTGCTTTTTATATAGTTATCGCGATATCAAAAAATATCTCAGCATTGCAATATAGTCTATTTTAAAAAAAGTTTAGTTAAATAAAATAAATAATTTAGGAAAAAAACTATGTTATTACACTTTGTGGAGTTAATGACTCGGTTTGCGAGTTTGGCGAGGTAACCCTAGTTGCCTTGGTTCACGGGTTTAGTAGGGTACCTTTCTTTTTTCTAATCGAACTTGTTTATGTGATAATCTATTTTTATTTTTATCATATAATTAAAAAAATTATTTCAGAAAAAACATGTTATTAAATTTTAGAAAGTCCATGGGCATGTTCGCGAGTTTGATGAAATTTTTTTTTATTTCATTATTAGATATTGGGCTGATTTAGAATTGCGTTTCATAATTTATTTTGTTTCGTTTTATATAGTTTGACACTCGATTTTACAATCGTCTATTTTTGTTATCATATAGTTAAATAAATAATAGTTTAAAAAAGAAGTTATTAATCCCAATGGAGTCCATTATCTAGTTTGCAGGTTTGACATGTTGAGCCGGGTTTCCTGATTCATGGGTTTGACGGGTTTACTCATCAAACCTGATTTGTTTTTTTTATAGTTTTTGGTCCTAGATTTTTTAATTTTTTTTTAATTTTATTCTTCTTCATTGGTTGAGAAATGAAATTCATAATTTATTTTTGTCTACTTTCTATAGGGTTATCACGATATCAAATAAATATTTTTTTTAGAGTTGATGCTCGATTTTGCAAGGATTATCGATTTTTATCATAAAATTAAATTAAAATAACTCAAAAAAGAAGAAGTTATTAAACCCATTGAAGTCTATGATCCAGGTTACAAGGTGACCAGGGTAAATCCAATTTGGCATCATCTTGATTTTTTTTTTAAATTATCGACTTTAAGTTTTTTTTTTTAAAGTTATGCCATGTTTTTACTAATTATCTAATTTGTCCTTGAACCTCTTAAATTGATTCATTCACTTCATGTTAATTTCTACGCGATTTAAAGATCAAATCGTTTGATTGAATTTAATGATACCGTTGAAAAATCTATATACTTTTATTTTTTTTTAATTTTTTTTTAAATACTCTAACCCACAACAAAGTACACGAGAATATACTAGTGTCACCTAATATACTAGAGGTCTTAAGAAAAAATATATCTAACATGGGTGTCTTTAAAATATTGTATCTGTATGGTTGACTAGTATATCACATGTAATCTATTTCACCAAGATCTTCAAAATGTGTCTAGTATAGGCACTTAATGTTAAGAGGTCTTCAATTCGAACATTTTAGGTGTGAACACAAGGTGTTCTAGGGATTTGGTGTCAACTTTTCAAGGTTGTCTTTTGGGTACAGGAAGTTAGTTTCAAAGTTAAATTAGTCTCTAAAAAGACACTAGTCACATGTAATAATCACCTAAGACTAATCTTGAAGCATGCAATCCCGTCAATGTAATCCCATGTTTAACGTAACTTCAAGATGTATTAATCATCAATCAATGAGAAGTTATAAATAATAACTATGTTATTGTAAAAGAACCATTTTAATCCAAAAATTTAAGTTGTTAGATGAAATCTTAATATATGATTTATATTATTTTCAGTGGTGAGATTCGAACTCGTGACCGTTTGGTTATTAAGGTTCTGATACCATGTCAAAGAATCATCTCAATCTAATAATTTAAACTGTTAAGTGAAGTTCCAATATATTATTTATATTATTCTCTAACAGTTATACCATGTTTGTTTTTGTGTTTTCAAAACGAAAAAATAAACATAACACAAAAACAAACATAGTATAAGTCTAAGTAATATATTTTATTTTATTTGATTTATGCAGAGAATTCATAAGAGATTTAAACAAATGTACTACTATTCCTTTATAACTTAAAGTCTATAAGATTCAATAGTAAATACAACTTTATAAAAAAACTAAAACTACTTGGTAAGATAAATCTACCAACAAATTACATAATGTACATTAATTATTAATAATTTTGGTAATATATTAAATTCATTAAAATCCATTTTAACTGTTCAAAAAGCCTATATCAATTGCATTATTATTGGTAAAAGCAAGGTTATATTAGTTCACGTAAAAATGATAAATAGAGGCTATTAAGTAAAAAAAAAAATCACTAAAAATGTTAGATTTCTCTCGTTTGTATTTCTTAGCAAAACAAGCGTAATTTATTATACTACTAAATATTAGAAATTTTTTTATTTTTTTGCAATTTATTTTTTTTAAAAAAATATTTTTCAACAAATAAACAAGACTAAATATCTTTAGCATTTAAAAAGTCAAGGTGAGAGAAATTTCCCTATACCAGACATCCTCTTGAATATAAGGTAAAGAGAAACTAAAAAGTCTTACCTAACATAAAATCTGAAGTCTTAATTTAATAACAACCAGGAACATAGATTTTTTTTTCCAGACGTAAACTGATTTTTCCCTCTTACAAAAAATGGTCCTATTTGGATTATCTCACTCTTGCAATTTCCAAATACCCACATCCAATGGTTCGATGGTCTAACACAATGCCAAAATTAATTTATAATATAAGAGGAAAAAATATCAATATTATGAATATATTTCGTAACCAGAGGTGAGTAAAAAAAACTAAAAAACCGATTAAACTGGAAAAAAATAACCGAAAAAACCGAACCACGAAAAAAACATGATTAAACCGATTAAAATTTTAAAAAAACCGACTAGTTCGGTTGGTTTCGATTTTATATCTCTACACATATTTAAAGATTTTTTTTATATATTTTTCTCAAGTTTCACTGAATTTTTTTATATACTTTATTATCTCAAGTTAGGAAAAATAATGATTAAAAGGTTCAAAACTTTGTTGTTATATCCATAAATTCTAATGGATTATTGTACTTAGAGAATGAAGCGTATTATATTTAAAATTATTTTTGTGCAGAGGAAGTGTTTTTTCTTTATGAATAGCATCACTACATACTACAATCCTAAATTTCTTCTAAATCTTTACTTTTTTCAGATTTACTTTTAATTATAATTATTTTTATTATTACTTTTAATTACTGATTTATTAATAAAAAAAATAATCTTGGTGGCATTTTGTTTACCTTATTCTATCCATTTAATTTCCGAACATGGTTAGGAGAAGGGCTGGCAATGCGCGACGTTAAGATGAGCCGAACCTTTCACTAATTATATATACCAGCAAAACAGCCCAAGGAAACTAGGAGGAGTAGGAGCATCCTCCATCAAAAGCTCAAAATGGCTGCCCCAACATCTATCCCGAGCCCAATCCATAAACACAATCACCACTTAAATACTACCACTACATACGTGTACCACTTATTTTCTCGTTAGTCCACGGTATGCAGAGAGGACGACAAAAATCCAGTTTGCAGCATATATTGCTAGCCCAAGTGGCCAAGTGTATCTGCGTGTCCTACAAGAGATTAGATTAGCGATCGTATATAAAATAATCTAAATTATATTTTAAGATTTTATTTAATAATTTAAATTATTAAATTAAAATAAATTTTTAATAACCTTGATTACTAAATAATTACGAGTTTGAATCTCATCATTTCTATTTATTTAATAAAAATTAAACATAAAATAATATAAGATTATGCAAATTTCAAGTTCAAAAGAATTTCATTTATAAGAATTTATTAGAAAATAATATAAATTATATTATGAATCTCTTCTAATAATATAAGTTATTGAATTGAAATATATATATATATATATATATATATAAACACAGAAAATAAGATAAATGGAGTTGTCAGAGGAGCCGCCGTGCTCAAACCAACGAAAATGACTTGTTCTCAGAATGGCGAGCATCACATTTTGCCGCTGCCATGTTTAGAATTATGGGCTCCTTGCTTCAACCTCCATCAATCCATTAATTGTTTGTTTGATTCAATCACAACAAATACAGTTTCGAAGCTTGGTCCCTTGATGAGTTGATGATGTTCAAAAGAGCTACAATAATGCACTGCCTGTTAATTAATTTCAAGCATGCTAATTAATTAACTACATGAGATCATCCCCCATGCTATACCTAGTTCTTAATTATTTCTACAATGAACAAGTTAAAAGACAGCTTCCTCTAAGCAGGGTGATGTGAACCATCCCCATGTGAAAAGTGATCATTACCTGAGTCCAGTTTGCATGATTAAACATATTTTATTTTTTTTATAAATATTTTAATGTATTTTTTAATTGTTTTGATGTGTTTATATTTAAAATAATTTTTTAAAAATTAAAAAAATATTATTTTAATATATTTTAAAGCAAAAACAACTTTGCAAAAATACCACACACCCTCTAAAAACTAGTTAGCCTCTAAAACTACTTAGAAGGCTGGCTTGGGGGCAGTGACAATATGGAAAACTGAACATTCACCCTTAACAAATCAATTGATTTCCGTGCTTTGAGTCAAACAAATCAACAAAAAGAAGTGTTTTGCTAGATTGCCATTTTCTTTCTATGCCTGCAGGGACTGAATTAATGCCGAGACATGCAATCGTGGGACTGCTACACAATCCCATTTTCATTCCATGTACATTCGCCAGTGGACAAGTTACAAGTATAGTTCATGCACCATGTAAAAAATTGTCTGAACCTAGATGTTCGCGACCAAGAATTAGCATTGGTCGTGTAACTCAGTTAAGAGCCAACGAGAGTAAACGCCAAGTAAGATTGAAACTTAAACTATAGTACTATAACTGTGATTATAGAACAACAATGAGTGAGCGGAAGAGCAGGGAAAAAGAAACCTCTGGGCCCTGTGAAAAAGGGCTGGTCTAGCTAGGACAAGAACATTAACACATGATCACATGGCTTTGCACATGCAGACTCCTTTCTCTCAGAAGTGACGACAAACTGCAATACGGGTCAGCTCCAATGGCTTGAGACCTGGGGCTTAGAGTTGCTAATACTACACTCAGACCTCTCATGTACACAGTTACAAGCACTGCTTTCATCTTCATGGGTATACATAATATGTCTGTGTGTGATCTATGATTAGCTAGTTACTCGGATATGTCTTTTTTTAATTATATATTTTTAATGCATGTTCTAATTAAGAGCCAACTTCTAATCCATGTACTAATTCTTTAAATTCCATAGCAGCTAAGAACAATCATTGCCCTACTAATCATGTAGTAGATGATGATCATTGGGCATTCGAAGAGAATCCAATGCGCCAAATTGCGAACACTTCCAGCTGGAACGATCATAATACGAGCTTGTTTTACAATGGAAACAATACATGCTAAACTAATTATTAGTACTATGATAATTTGGAAATGAATCATGAAAATGCTTGTAGAACTTGACCTTTTTAGACGACTATATATCTTATTCTGCTCAATGCATATTTATAGGTTCATTTCTTCTAATGATTGCTAAGTCCAATTTAACTCATTTGCTCTATCAAATTCTTGATCCGAATTATAAACTTTATATCCTATTGATGATATCCCAAAATATCCAAGTAGTTTAGAAGCAATGCTTATGTATTGGATAATTGGTTAATCTCTTAGTTATAAGAATCTGATCTATTTTTTCCAGCCAAGATGACTGGTAGCTTGTACCTAGTAGGTCAAAATGATTGATGGTTAGTACTTGAAAAAGATCTTTTTTTTATAGATTTGAGACTCTTAGATGCTTAAGTAAATATCTTTTTAGATAAAGAAAGTGCAAATATATTTTAGAGATATAGACTCTAAGAATATGTATGCTAAAAATATTGAGAATGAAGAAATCGTGAACTTGAAGCTTGAAGGATTCATGAGGTATTTATAGCTTATAAATATTGTTCTTTAGTGGAGAGGAGGGGCTGAATTACATTAATACGATGGAAAAATGATAGGCCACTGAAAGATTTTTATATACTTAGGGATGTAGGGAGAGTAGGATATAAAATGTAGTTGAACTCAAGGAAACTAAGCTCTTCCCTCGGCCGTTCCCACGACATTAGGTCTAGGCACGTTGCCTGAGACTGTGAGTTTTTGGATCTTCAAGTTCTTAGGCTTGTTAAATTTGAGTTTGTCAGTAGCATCCCAAGTCTTCATGATATTTATACGCAAAGACTTGTAAAAATACCTTGTAAGACGAGTTTATCGATTTTCTTCGTATAAAAAAGGGGGTTAAAACCCTAGGTAATACACAAGCGAGTCCGTGTGTAGAGAGGTATGCACCATGGTTGAAAAAGAATTTCTAAGTATGTAAAGAGGAAACAAGGAGGAACCAATACTTAGAAAAGTTTTTTAATATGTGAAGAAACCTATGAAGGGTGAGCCTATACTTAGAAATTTTTTCTAAGATGGCCGGGGGGAACCCGTGGAGGGTGGAGCCTATACTTAGAAAATTTTCAAGTGGCTTGAAGGAACCCAATAAGGGTGAGCCTATATTTAGAGAATTTCTAAGTGGTTGAAGGAACTCAATAAGGGTGTGCCTATTCTTAGAAAATTTCTAAGTGACCGAAGGAAACCCATATAGGGTGGAGCTTGTACTTAAAAATCTCTACGTGGCTGTGAGTTTTTTGGAAAGTGGCGTCATTGCACTAGAAAAACCAAGTCCATCCCTTGAAGAATGATGTTATTGCACTAGGAAAACCAAGTCCATCCATTGAAAAGTGATGTTATTGTATTAGGGAGACCAAATCTATTCTCTTGGAGGGTTGTGAAGCTATTTTCCTAGGAATACCTCATACTAGTCTCTTGGAGAATTGCGAAGCTATTGCCACAGGGAGACTTCATACTAATCTCTTAGAGAGTTGTGGGGCTATTGCCTTAAGAAGACCAAGTCCATTCATTTGAGAGTGGTGTTATTACACTAAAAAGACCTCATACCAATCCTATATGAGTGATTTTATTTTGATTCAAGGGAGTAATGAATTTTTAAGATACACCAAATGCCTATAGGTTGGTCCCTCATGGCTCTTCTTTGAGCTTTTATTATTTCATTTGGAAGGTCTTTTATGTTGGTTATCCTTGAAAAAACAAGAAGGCTCATGTCGTAGCAAACTGACCTCTTTCACCTGTATGTGATTTTCTATGACTTGCTTTACCTTGAGCAAGTTTTTGTCCAATAAGACATAAAGTTTTTTCTAGAAGAAATGTTCCCTTACCCTTATTATCAAGGCCTCTAAGGCTACTTGCTCAAGCAACTCTTCCACCTTGAGCATCTCCTCATTGAACCTTTTTAAATATGCCCGTGTAAACTCGTCCTTTTGCTGGGTAACACCAAATAGCTCCATAGAGCTTTTGTTGATAGGTATGCTTGTACTAAAACGCACCGCCGGCTTAGCGTAGAGATTTCTGAGTCCTTCAATAGAGTCTGGTTCCAAGTTGTTATACTAAGCACGCGTAACCCTATGAAGGTTGTATGAAGTATTTTGCATACTGATTTACTGTTTTGGATGACCAATTTTAAGCTACTACGCACATTCTATACATGTTTTCTCGGGTCGACCAGGCCATTATAGTTGTCCAGACTCATTTTTATAGAAATATAGTCCTTAAAGAGTCGAGTGTTTAATAATTATTTGGACAAGGGAAAACCCCTCCACTAATAAGAGATATAAACATTCTCCTAGGTATGCTCATGTACATACATTCTCTTAGTCATTTGTCTGTTAGGCTCTTAGGAGCTCAGAGAGTTTGACATGGAACGACGATTATGGTAATTGGTGTCCATCCCATGATAGTTAGGGGAAATACGTTCGAAGTACTGGCTCTGTACATGGGTATTATAATGGTGTGAGTGGCTCTTTGAGGGACTTTTATAAATGTCATTCTGCCTAGTCTCCTCTAGGTAGTATAATCGTCTATGAGTGCCTGGTGTGGCCGATGACTATGACACTAAAGCATTTTGTGTTACTGAAAATGTTAAGATTTGTTGGGGTGACAAGGTCTAATTTTGCCCTCAGGTTGCCAACACGAACTGAGTAAAGAGTCACACCTGACTAATGAGTTGTTGAAGATCTAGTTGGGTATGAGTGTCCATAATAACAAGTAGACTTGTCCCGCATCCTGGCCCAGGTGAGTTTTAGTTATGTGTAATGGAATAACTTGAAAATCCAAAAAATAAGTTTTAGGAAGAAACCAATGGCTTTTTGATCAGTTTTTCATTGACGGCACCACTAATGATGTCCTAAAATATAAAAGTAGCTTAAGAGCAAGATTTATGTGTTGGATAATCGGTTAATCTCTTGGTTATAACAATCTGATTCATTCTTCTTATCTAAGATGGCTAGTAGCTTGTACCCGGTGTCTAGTGGCTAGTACCTGTAAAAGGTCTTTATTTATAGATTTAGGGACTGTCAAATGCTTAAATAAGTATCTTTTTAGAGAGAGAGTGCAATGATATTTTAGAGAGATAGACTCTTAAAATATGTATGATAAAAATATTAAGAATAAAAAGATTGTGAACTTGGAGCTTAAAGGATTCACGAGATATTTATAGCCCATAAGTCTTGTCCTTTAGTGGAGAGGAGGGGTTGAATTATATTAATACAATGAAAAAATAATAGGTCATTGAGAGATTTTTTTATACACATAGAGGTGGAAGAAGAGTAGGATACAAAATGTAGCTGAGCTTAAGGGAGATGAACTTTTTCCTTGGTCGTGCCCAAGGAAATTGAGCTCTTCCCTTGATCGTGTCCACGACATTAGGTCCATGAACGTTGCCTGAGACCATGAGTTTTTGAATCTTTAAAGTTTTTTGAACTTGTTAAATTTGAGTTTATTACCCATCAATTTTAGAGTATTTTACTCCCTTCATCTCCACCTGAATTACTAGCTAATTACTAATTATC
>Ga0307515_10014205_pt1 | contig 14795 bp, 4 predicted proteins | sample 17_EM_MG_FD_194513 | JGI IMG/M metagenome (GOLD analysis project Ga0307515, IMG submission 194513) | Populus trichocarpa ectomycorrhiza microbial communities from riparian zone in the Pacific Northwest, United States - 17_EM | ecosystem: Host-associated > Plants > Roots > Unclassified | place... | reverse complement strand
GTCAGGAATACATGTCAGTAATACCGATGATATTTTTTTTTGCAATTTTAAAGGAATTAAAACCTGACAGTTCCCCCCCTCCCTATATCTTCATCTTCATTTCCTATAAAACACAGCAGCAGCCCCCTTAGCAGCCCTCTTGTAAATTCAATCACTCAATTCACTAACGTCGACCAATATTTATTAATAGCGTCAATTTTCTTCTTTTGGTTCCATTAATAGCATCATGTTCCACTCCAGCAAGTTAGCAAGCCCACCTGTTTTTTTAAACCTATTTATATTTGAAGTTTATTTATTGAAATTTATTTATAGTAATTATTTCTTGTTTGTATATTTAAGTGTTTTACAACTTTTTCCTAGATACATTTGTTGTATCAATGGATGATTTATATGTTAAGAATTGCTCAACATTTGGGACAAATTGGTTTTATTTATCATATTATTAAATTGAGTTTGAATGTTTTTAACTTATATGCATTATAATTGAATAAATAATAAGTAATTTAATGGGTATCAATTATATTTTATCAATTTTAGTGTTAAATTAGAAATTTAAGAAAAAATGATTTTTATGGAATTGATAATAATTAAAATGTATTAATTTAGGTTGAATAAGTTTGAATTGAGTAAATGATGGATAATTAGTTGAATACTAATTATTTTTTTGTTAATTTTATAGTTCAGTTCACATTTTGATGGAAAATGAGATTTGTGTAGAATTGGTAATTAATTATTGAATTGCAAATTCATTTTTAATAAAATTTTGAATTTGGAATTGATAGTTATAATATTAATAAATTTCATCATTGGTATTCTATATAAATTTAATAAGTAATGTCGAGACTAAAAAAAATAATTGTATAGGCAAGATTATCTTAAAGGAGTTTAGGATTTTATTAATTTTGTACTTTCTAATTTGAAAAATATTAGTTAGGGTAAAATTAAATGTCCATGTGCAAAGTAAAAAATAAAATTTTCACCATAAAAATTTTGTGACGATGCATCTAGTTAAAATAGGCTAATTGATAAATACTTATGTTTGTTTGCACATAGAGAACCTTATGTTTCTTATGAAACCATGTTAGAAAAGATGATTGGCTCAACTTTAACTTCTAGCAAAGTATAAGAGTTTATGGATGATAATAGTAATTATTATAGGAGTATGATAATGGATGCAATGTGAATAGATCAAGATTATTCAGGTGAAAGTTCATGTAACGTCCTTTTAGATAAAAAAACCATATGCAAATACATTTAGGTTTTTTGAATTTTTGAAAGATTTTCATAAATTATTATGAGACAAGTACAAAACTCACAGTAAATTATCATTCATTGCATAAGATTTTTCCATCAAGTTAGATTATAGGTTAAGTGAGGCCAATTATGATTGGATCTTTGATGGAAAAAAATTAAGTTACTTGAAGGGAATAAGTTGGAAGATAACTTATACGCTATAAATCTGTGATGAAACCTTTTGGTCTAAAATACAGAAAAATTAATATGTATTCAAACTTTTGCATGTTGTATTACAGTGAATATGTAGATTTTACCGAGTGCAGAACTTGTCTGCATGCTCAGTATAAATGCAATAGTAGTAAAGGAAAGACATTTATCGCATTCAAAAAATCAATTTAGGTCATAGGCTACAAAAATTATATATGTCTCCAAAGACTATTGAGCACAAGACATGACATCATTCATATGATGAGATAGATTGAGTCATGATGCACCATTTTAATAGTGAAGCTTGAAAACAGTTTAATAGAGTGCATTCTGAGTTTTCAATGGAACCACAGAACATATATCTTAGATTTTATACTGATGGATTTAATCAATTTAGGTAATTTATTGCATCTTATTTTTGTTGTCCGAATATACTAATAGTTTACAACTACCTATTAAGGATGTGTATGAAACCAGGATTCATGTTTTTATATGTGTTCATACTTGGTCCTTACAATCTAGGTAGGAATATAAATATTTATCTTCAATAGTTGATTAATGAATTAAATCAGTTATGGTGAGTCGAGACTTTGATATATGATGTCTCAAGGAAATAGAATTTTCAAATAAAGACGACACTGATGTGTAGACTGTAAATAATTTGCCTGTGTATGAGATAGTTTTAGGTTAAAGCACACATGAAAAATTAGCTTGTCCATATTGTATGCATAATAATAAGGCATTTACCTTAATCAATTGTGGTAAAGCTTTTTGTTTTTTTTTTATTACCACCAGAGATTCTTACCAATTTATCATAAATTCAGAAATAAATGGAAGGACTTCTTAAAAACTAAAGTGGAAAAGGATGTTGCGCCGCCAATACTCTTAGGTAAAGAATTGTATGATGAAGCTTCTTAGTATGACAACATTATATTTGGTTTTCATTCTTGAAAGTAAAAGTTCCCTAGTTTTGGTGTATCTCATAACTAGATAAAGCAAAGTATTTTTTAAGAGCTTCATTAATGGAAGAGTAATGTCATCTGCCATAATTTGATTGTTATGCATATCAAGAAGAATGTATCTGACAATATTTTTAACACGGTTATGGACATGAAAGAGAAAACAAATGACAAAATAAAAGTTAAAATTGATCTAGCTTTGTATTGTGACTATGGGAATATGAAGTTGATTAATGATAGGTTTCATGTTACAAAGCCCAAAGCCACATTAATCTTAGACAATGATGCATAACTTATTGTCTATGAATGGCTTAAGAGTATGCGATTTCCTGATGGATATGCTTCAAACATAGCTAGATTGATAGATTTAGGAGATTGCAGATTGTATATAATGAAAAGTCATGACTATCATGTGTCAATGCAAACACTCATTCCAATTATTTATAGGGATTTATTTTCAAAAGAGATGTGGGATGCAACTAATAGAGATTAGTTATTTTTTAAAAGATATTTGTTTGAGCAAGTTGCATACCCAACACATGGAGCAATTTGAAACAAACATCATTGAGATAATCTACAAACTTGAAATGGTCTTTTATCCCTTTTTCTTCGACTTAATGGCGCATATTCCCATTCATTTAGTATATAAGGTAAAAGCTAAAGGTCTTATGTAGTATATATATAGATGCATTTATTTGAGAGGTTAGGTATTACATGCATCCTAAGTAATTGTCCATTATCTTTTCTTAAACATTCGATTATTTATCTCAAATTACTTGAATGCAGATACTTGTTTAACCTTAGAAAAAATGTAAAAAATAAAGAACAAATTGAGGCTTTGATATGTGAGGCTTATATTGTTACAAAGATTTCAACATTTACCTCATATTTTTTTAGCCTCATTTGAGAACAAAAATCATCCTCATTCAAAAAAATGATGGTGGGTGAACTGCTTTTGACTAAGAATTTGTTAATATTTTACCATTCCAGATGACCGTTATATGAGGAGAAGATATCTAATAGACATTAAATTCAGACAAGAACATAATTATATGCTATTTAACTATGATGAATTGATATCTTTTATTCAGTAAGTAAATTTTACAATTAATATTTTTAAACTATTTTCTCTTATAAACTAAATTCAGTTAACTTCTTTCTAGGCAACATTATCAATTATTATCATCTCAAAATCTAAATCTTAGTAAATCTCAAAATTTTCAATTACAAGATTAACAATTTGTCATGTGGTTTAAAACACATATAAGGATTTCATAATTTATAAATCCTAAGTTTAGATTTAGTTATGTCTTTTCTTCTACCGTTAATGGTTGTTAACTTTAACCAAGTATTCAATATGGAAGCCAAAGTCGGTAGATTGAAATTTCTATCTTTGAATCCTAAAAGAAAGGTCCAGTGTTATAATGAGTATTTCATCAATGAATATATTTTTTATACTGAATAGTATGGTGAAGGTACAAAAACATATAATAGTGGAGTTTATGTAAAGAATTTAACTTCTAATAAGTTTGAAGTTGATTATTATGACAAGTTACAAAAGGTTATTGAATTGCGATATCATAGGTTACAAGATATAATGTTTTTATTCAAATATTATCGATATGATATAGATTAAGGAACTAGAGTAGGTTATCATCATGGTCTAGTTGAAATAAATAAAAGAGGTAGACGTCGCAACATTAACAATGTTTTTATTTTTACCAAAAAATAACAACAAGTATATTATACATACACTCCTTCTTTTAGAAAGTATTATAATAGAGTTGATTGATTATCTTTTGTGAAAACTAAAAATAGAAGTCGAGTTCAAGTTGTTGAAGATGGTAATGATAAAATAATTGAGAAGATGATGTCTTTTAAATGGATGAGTTAATTTGTCTATATCAAGTAACTTTATCTACCAAGTTAGAAAACCCAATTTTTCATGTCATTGAGAATAATTATGTTAATATTGATGAGTTAAATGTAATATTGAGTATCAGTAGACATAGAAAAGTGAATGAAGTGATACAATTTATGCAAGGGTTAAATAAGGAAATTTGGATTTTAACATAATTGTGCTTACTTTCTGGTTTATACCATCATGTATAACTCTTAATCCAACTGTCAGATTGGGATTAAATTTAACCAGAAGTTTCTAGACATATTATTATATATTTGGTAAAACTTTCAGGTCAATAGGAGTTCGAGGAAGGTCTTACAAATTTTATTATTTGTTACCTTTTAACTTATGGACTTTCTATTTGAAAAATATTTTTTTTCTAATGATATAGGGATATTCAACAACTTATTTTTAGAATTTTTCTAGTTCTACAAGGATCTATAATGGACAACAACATAGTCCAAGTGTGGCAATGATTCCTTAATGTTCCAAAATTCTTTTCTTACAAAGACTCCTTATTTATCCTAACTAGACAAGGAAATGAGAGCTGATGATTCCTACAAGAACTATATTTCATGAAGAACTATATTTATTATTTGAGTTTTATGTTATTTTTATTTTTTTGGACTTGCTTTAGTTTCATTTTGTACTTTTATTTTAATTTGGGTTCATGACATTCCATTAAACATTGTTTGGGTTTTATTAAGTGTTTTAGGCTTTAGTTTTGGTTGGGCTTTGTTTTAGGCTATTAGGGTTATTAGGGTTGTTTGTTGAGTCTATTTAAATTGTTTATTGCTGTTAAATTTTAGCAGCCTTTAATTATTTAATAATTCAGATTTTTGCTTGGTGCAAATGTTCTTTATTGAGAAAAAAAACAACAATTGACTTATCAAGGTATAACCGATCTTGTGATGTCTTTGAATGCTTTAGGTTCTTGTTTTGCTATAAACAACAGGTCCAAGTTCAATTTCCAATACCTTTAGTTCTTAGGTACATGATTATCTCTAAGTCAAGGTTTTCTATCACAAACTTGATTTTTAGCTTTTTAAGTTTGTCATCTACTTCGTTGTAGGTTTCTAGATTTTTATATCCATAAGGTTCATATCCGGAAGTTGATGAGATCGATATTGAATTAAACAAAGAAAATGATGTTGAACATGACAATGAAGAAAATGAAGAGGATTCCGATTAAAAGATATTGAATTGATTTAGATGTAATGTTTCATTATGTAATAAAATTGAAATTGTGGAAGACATTTGTTGATACTTTATAGCGCATTATATTTGTGTTTTTTGGATTATGTTTTATACTTTTTTTTTTTAGATATGTTCATTGTTTTAATAATTCCATAAGTTTTTTTTTTTTTTTTTGTGGTAGTGAGTTTAATGTGAGCAATTGTTAGCTTGAAGATGTTTGGTGTTGTTATTATTGTATGTTTAGGTTAGCTAAGGAATTATAACAACTATCAGCATTTATGTTGGCAATTTCATACCCATTTTGTCAGAAAGTTATAGAAGCTTGAGAATTTCAAATGGAATCAACGACTAAAAATCTTGTTGGAAATTAATTTTCATCAGATTTACCGACATAAAATGGGCGATAAAATCTAATTTTTTGGTGCAATTCATCGGCATTTCATAAAAAATCCCATTAGTATTTGAATTGCCAATGTAAATACCGATGAAACTACAATCCCTAATGAGAAACTTGTCCACGATAGAATATTTTGTCAGTGTTTTTTAATTTTCTGGTAGTGACTTTATATGATATAGTTGACTAAGTCCTAGTGCGCGACCCAGTCAACCTAGCAAAAAACCGATTTGACTTAAAATAATCTCAACATCACAATGTTTAACATTGTTTTTTTAAATATTGAGTCAGTAACGTTTTGGATTCATCCAGATCAACTCGGGAAAAGCCGCAAAAAACATGCCTTAGATCATACACCCTGTTGGGTCTAACAGCTTTATTTTTTAAAATTATTTTTTTATTTAATTATATGATAAAAAAATAGGCATGTGTAGGAAAGCGATTGAAAAAAATTAAAATACAAAATAAAAAAATATCATGAAGGGTTATACAAAAATAGCACTTCTAATATAATAATAAAAAAGACTACGTGGTAAGTAAAATCTTAATGGTTTTTAATAAAAAAAAATTAAAATAAATTTTTAAGGAAGCCATTTTAATGGATTTAAATTAAAATTCCAGAAAAATATAAAAAAAGATAAAAAACAAAATTGGCTAGGCATATAGCTTGAGTGGGCTAGCACGTTTGGCTTGTAAAAAGAGACCAGTTTGATGGGCTAATGCGCTTGGCCTATAAAGTAGGTCGGTCTTACACACTAAGTCTCTATGATTGTTTTTATTGTGTTAAAGGACAGAAGACACATCGTTCGTTCATTTATTTATTTTTTTAAATAGAAAAACAATGCAAACAAGTTGTCATTTGCTAGTGCAAATTCCGGTAACTAGAGGAGAGGTCATCAGAAAGTCGAGACAAGGGTATTTTAACCCCACATTTGTTTTAGCCTCTTTTCACCTAAAAAAAACCTAATAAACACTCATTTCTAATATTAAAACAACCTATAATCAATCATGAACCTAAACTCATCTTGGGAAAAAAACTCTTGAACCTCAAGCTACTTTTTCGATAAGATGAAAAATCAAAAACACTTAAATGAAACTCTTCTAATTAAATATAACTCATTAATATTAAAATCAACTATTTTAGTTACCAAAACATGATCAGCCAATAATTTTCTCTCTCATCGATAGTTTTGTAGGGTCTCCTTACTTTTTTGAACTCAAAGATTGAAACATGATAAAAATAAAGTTTTGAACCAAGACATAAAATTTTGAAACCAAAAAGACCCAAAAATGAATATGAAAAAAATTCCACAAGTTTTGGCAAGGGATGATTAATGGTAAAAAAAAAAAAAAAACCTACATTATTACTAATTATCAAATTTAACCCGCTAAAAGTGTGTTTGTTTTTGCTATGAAAAACAATTTTAAAATTTTTTAATTTTTAATTTTTTTTTGCTTCAATTTTTTTTTTTATATTTTTAGATTGTTTTAATGTGGTTATATCAAAAATAAATTTTAAAAAATAAAAAAATATATTATTTTGATATATTTTCAAGCGAAAAACATTTTGAAAAGCCCACAATTCCTAATGCTACATAAATCTTAATTATTATATTTGTTTTGCAATAAAATTAAATTCTATTTTGCAAAATCAAATATCAACCTAATAAAATTGAATTCTAATCTTTTATTGCAATAAACCTATTAAAAACAAATTAAAACAAACCATACATTTCAATTCTCAATCAATATAATGTAAAAGAATTAAATTAAAAAACAATTATTTGGCGACCGGAATGGAAAAATTTGAACAAAATAAATTTTCTCAATGCACAATGCATGAACAATAATTTTAGGACTCTTAGCGTTTCTTTTAATTTAATTTTAATTTTAATAGGAATTGTGGCGCACCTAATTAAAAAAAGGAGAGCAGGAAATATCCAAAACCAAAGACAGAAACCAACACTTGCCCAAAAAATAAACCCAAGTGCTCAAAATTCCAAGTCGTGCTCGTTTCTACCTCAATCATGAAACTTTTACCCCGTCTGTAGTTTTCTTAATTTAGGTGACCTTTATCATCCCATATTTAATGGCTAAAGTTACAACAAAAACATACACCGTAGATGCCCTATCCTCATCTATGCTCCTCAGGCATGCGGAATCCAGACATGACTAATTTGTCAGCAAACATCTTGCCAGTCTTGGGCATGACATGCCAGTGCAACGTCAAGTTGAATTCCTTACCACGAAGATTGCTTCCCTGCACAAGGAAAAATAATGTTCAGTTATGAAACTTAGCAAGAGTAGCACATGAGATGGTTGATGGATGATACCTGATCAATAAAACGGTACTTGTTTGCAGTTTGAATCCAAAATTTCGCATGCTCTTTGGCAGGTATAATAGCATCCCAGAGAGACACCTATGACAAACATTTAGAAAGAGTTGTGAAGTGGACATAGTTTTATGCAGTAGATCCTGACGCTAGTAGAAGTGAAGGAAATGCGCATGTGTAGTGCCTGTATGTGTAACAAGGAAAATGGAAAAGGCAAACTGATTCAGCTCCATGCTTGCCTCATAAGTATATAAAAAACTAAAGTTCAAAGTGAGAAAGACGAGAACCAAAATGGAAAAGAGCGTACTTTAAATTTCAAACACCTATTTGTACCTGGTTCAATGAGTTCTGGGGGGTTTCATACTCAGCTGCTACAAATATGAAAAGCTGCAATAAGTGACAGTCATGATTATTAAATGTTTGAATTGGCTATCAAGATGATCATTATATACTTGAATCATCTTTAAAGAATAACCAACATGAAAATGTAAAAGACCAAAAAATTTCGGTGACCCATCAATTCAAAATCCTAACAAACATAACAAAGGCAGCAAAAAGAATTGTTTTTAAACTATAAGCAAATCAGTTCCATATTGAAGTCATTTGTCCCAGCAGTGTCCCAACTATGAGACACAAAGAAGTTTTACATAGGATTTCCAAATTTTCTTAGGGCATCCAAAACCCAGCTTGTCAGAATGTGGAAACTATAATAGAGTGGTTGGTTTAGTAAATAAAATGTACTGACTACTTGGATTACATTCACAGAACAGCCATCTATGGCTAGCCTCAGCATGAGAGTCAAAGATTTACAACTCTGAAATGAAAGAAAAAAATATAACACCTATCACACCAAAGGAGAAACACATATACTACTATTTCAAATTACATACCTGCTTTGTGTTCCATGTAAACAGTGACTGCAAATCAGCTGTTATATTCATGGTGAGGCTGACCTGCATTAAATAATGGGCAGTTCAATCAGCGTTGAATCATTGCTAGCTTATCAAGTGTCCAGAATAAAGCGCCTGCATCTACACTGATGCATCTCAAACAAATGAATGTTTGACAACATACATTATCTTAAAATAGTTCAGATGAACAAGGAAAAAAGAAAAATCAACACAATCAATCAGACCAGTCTTCTGGTAGAAGAAATTGCACCATCCTGCAAACTTACATGCATCACTCTGTAAGAAGTTCTTTCAATCAACATTCATTCCATCTTCAAAACTTCAATGCACAGGCACAGAAAAGCCAAGAAGCTGATCCCATATTAACTCAATGGTCAACACGTATAACGTAATCCCTTCCCCAGTATAATGTTTTTAGCACCTTTTCAACCAATAACTAGATAACTAAAATATCTAGCATAATGAAAGAAGTGATCGACTTTTGGTTTGAATTTCTTGAAACAGAAAAAGGAACCATATTGTAATGGGCCAAATCCAATATATAAGCTGAACAGTTAAAGATGCAACGTGGATTACAGAAGTTGTGTTCTGATATCATTTTACTCTTAAACATTCATGTATCAAGTTGCAAACTATTTCAATTCTGTATTTGACAATTTTTAGTGCTATCAGAAGTGTCCATAAATTTTAGTACGTTCTTTGATAACAAAGATTCATAGGCAGATCATCTAATAAGCTGAAAGCAATTCTCCTGTGGATTTAGCAATTACAATCTCATGCACGTTAACAATTGCTAGAGGCGAAATCTGGTCTAAACCAGTACTAAGAGGGAGAAACGGGATTGTTCTGCTCAATTTTCAAAATCTCCACGTAGGTGAATATTTTGACATTAGGGTTTTCAGAAAGTGTAAGCCAAGACAGTATCTTTAGGTAGCAGGAAAAAAATAATAAAGGGAATCAGCTAGACGAACTAGAACCTAAGCACACTAACAAACAGAAGATCAAACCACTGAGAGAATGCTAACCTCTAAGCCTTTTCTTATAACATTAGGAAAAATAAATAAATAAATAAATAGAAATACTAAAAACTCAATTCAACAAATCAATAAATACAAATTATGCAACCTTAATCTAAAAAATTAATCCACTCAACCCAGATCTTGAAACCTGCTTGTACACAAATTTATACACCAATAAAAACCCACGTGGCATCTTATATTAGCAACAAATTGAACCCAAAAGTGATTATGTTTATTCAATTTAAACAACTAAGAAATTTAACAAATCTCATCAATTTATACAACTCAAAATCTTTATAAGAAAAAGGCAAGGAAAGAATCAATCACCTCATCATTTCCATGTACCTGCTTTTGAAACCAGTTGAATTTCACTATCTACAAAACCCCAATTAAAGAAAATGATTTAAAAGTTGCAATTAGATTCAAACAACATTAAATCGACGGAATGACAGAGGAACCTGGATTTGGGCAGAAGGAGAAGGGAAATTGAAGTTGTCAGAGAAAGAAGCGATGGCACACATTAACGCCAGTATAGTCAAGGCGAACGTTAGCAATGCGTTCGCTCTGTATCCGAACGAATGCATTCTTTTGATGTCGTTGTCGTTTTTTTTTTTTTTTTTGTAAGAAGTGGGAGGAGGAGGAGGAGGAGTTTATTTCCTTGTTCTCTGGTGAGTTGATGTTTTTGACAGCGTTTTGTTTGAAATTGTGCTTTTTATTTTTAAACGTTTTTAAAGTATTTTTTTATTTAAAAATATATTAAAATAATATTTTTTTATTTTAAAAAAATTATTTTTTGATATAATAAATCAAAATAATTTGAAAATATTAAAAAATATATTAATTTTAAGCAAAAAAAAATAAAAAAAATAATTTTTTTTAAAAAATGCTTTTAAAACACGAAAACAATACTTTCACATCTATTTTATCGACCCCTTTTTGCTTGTGTGACGTATTATATTGTTGCAGTGGTTATGTTTTTTATAAAGAAAAATACATTAAAAAAATATATTTTAAATTTTTAAAATATATTTTAAATTTTAACACATTAAAATAATATAATAACATAAAAAATTAATTAAAAAGGATTACAATTTAATACAAACCTAATTAACAGAACATATAAAACGGCTGCCATTTTTACTGTTTGGATCATTGTGCATGCAGAGTGCTTTTACTGTGGACTGCTGGCAATATTATCCTTGAGCGTTGGGTTATTCAGAGCTGGTTGGCAAGGGAAGGTTCGGGTTTTCGTTTGTATCCTTCTTGGAGACCTTGCTGGGAAAAAAACAAAGTGGGAAATCACAAATGTTGCTGTTGTGAACCAAGCCTGGCTATTGGTATGCAGGCTTGGCCTTGCCTCTTTGTTTTCTCGGCTGTGTGTTATTCCAGCCGAAGGAGAAGAAGAAGAATAAATTCGTATTATAAATTCAAAACAAATTAGCCTTTGCAAATCCATAAGCACCATTTTAATTATAGCCAAATGCACCGTTTTAATTTTGTTAATAAGTATCACTTTCAGTTATATGCATCGTTTTAGTTTTTCTTCTCGAAGTTTCTAGAACCCTGTAGAAAAAAGAATGTCATATATACATGCATTGTAACAGATGGGAGGAATATTAAAGATAAAATAAAAAACTTACGAACATTAAGAACCATTCACGCCCATTTCTCTCCAGCTGCCCATTTCTCTCCAGCTACCCATCACAGTAACCACTAGATTTTCTCTAGATTGGCACTAATCGTTTCTCACTTGTATCAAGTGGAATCAGAGCTGGCAATCCACGGACTTCTACCACGGCACCAGACACAAGAGCAGCAGATTTTAAACGTATCAAGGACTCTATTACAGCGGTCTCACAGGACAATAGCCAGGAGTATGAGTTGATGATGGACCTGCTGAAAGGATAGAATGCTAAAATAGATCAAACCATCGAAAACCAAGGAGCTCGGACTAGAGACATCAAGAACATCATGGGTATTATGGCACAATAGTTGGAATTTGCTCTGCAAAGACTCTCTCAAAACCCAAGTAGTCCAAGTCAAGGCAAGGACAAACAAGCCTCGAGCATGAAAGGAATAGATTCTAGAAACAAGTTCTTATACGAAGAAAGGGTACCATCCTATAAGGTATACTAACCCAAACACTTCTTCCCAACATTTACTGGGGAAGATGTGCACTAGTGGCTATATAAGTGCACACAATATTTCGAGATCGAAGACATTACCGACTTTGACAAACTACAAATAACATCATATTATTTAGAAGGAGTTGCTCTTTATTGGCATCAAAACTTCTTGAGGAGCGTGAGAAACCAAAGAGCTACTTTGGAAGAATATGTGGAAGCAATCTGTTATAGGTTTTGAGGGCAACAGGATCCTTTTAAGGAATTGATGGAACTTAAAAAGCTGGGGGACCTAGAAGAATACATCCTGGACTTCGATATCATGTGGAATAAGGTTGAGATCAATGAAAACAATCTCTAGTCATCTTCCTAGAAGGTCTGGATTTGGAGATCAAGAATACACTCAAATTGTTCGAACCTAAAACTTTTAAACATGCTTATAATTTAGCCAGGTTGCACGCCAACACTCTAGCCTACAAGAAATCTCCCAGCTTCCCTAGAAGATATTCTACCTCCAACACCACTTCATCTCACCTAGTTATCCACTCTCCACCACTAAATCCCACAAAGAACCTTATAACCTGTAACAGTCCGACTGTACGTCTTGGTCAATGTTAAAAGATCCCAACATATCCTCTTTATTTGAGGGTAATTTTTTTTTATATACCAAAAATTTGGCAGAGTTTCGTTTGTATTTATGATATCCCAAATTATTGACTACTATCAATTTACTCAATCAATCCATCATCACAAGGTCCCATAATTCTGGACCTTTCATCAAACATCATAATTCAACACCTCATACAATCCACACAATATATATATCCTACGAGTAAGTTCAATATGAACATAGTCTACATATCATATCATAAAATTTAAAAGAAAAGGAATACTAACATGTAAAGAAAGCATTTACAACATAATAAGTGTTCTTAAACATTTCAAAAGGGTTAATTACAAGATAACTAAAATACTACATTCTAAGCTGAACTTTTATAAAAATACATCAAGGTTTAGACAAAAATATACTACATAAACGCATTAATTCCCTTTAGTTTAAGTTAAATATTTACATAAGCTTGACAAAGTAGAGTCCTAAACTAATGATCTCCCTGGATATTTGATGGACCTGGTACATAAATAAACATACCATTATGTTGATAAAGAATATATATATATGCTCATATAATGTATATGAATGAAGTAATAATTTTCTATCGGATCCATAAGAATTCTAACAGAGAACTTATATATATTGCTCGTAAATCTTTTAAACCCAATTAACACTCATTTGCATATTCTTAATTTGGATACTTTTATTTACTTGCGTGAACTAGGTGACCTTGCAAAGTCTAATCTTGAAATTCATTTCCCGGCAATCCTATCACGGATGCCATTAGCCGAAACAAATCTTGTAATTCACCTCCTAGCAATCCTATCACGGATGCCATTAACCGAAGCTAATCTTGTAAATACGCTAGACTTTATTTACATTAAACACGATATTTATTATAATTACATTCACCAGAGGAATTTTAAATTATATAAGTGCAAATAGGAGGGAAAATCACGCACCTGCTTCGCCTGTCTCGCGACCTCCCCTAACAGAAGATCCAATCCCGGTTGTTCCTCCTGAATCACAAGGAAGTTTTTAGTTATGATTCCTTTAAGCCGATATTATAGAGAATCCATATTCATCCATTACTCATATGTTACTTTCTATGCATGTTCATTTCCTCATATTAATATACATACATATATCATGTATATTTTCAGAGTTAGTATCTCAATGTGCAAGTGTTCGTATGACTCAATTCTTTGATATTCTTATATATAGTATTCACGTGAAAGTCTATTGTTACTGTCTAACTTTGAACTGTTACTGTCCAATTTCCATCTGTTACTGTCCAACTGTTACTGTCTACACATTGAACTGTTACTGTCCAACTGTTACTGTCTAACTTTGAACTGTTACTATCTACACATTGAACTGTTATTGTCCAACCGTTACTGTCTAACTTTGAACTATTACTGTCTAGACATTTGAACTGTTACTGTCTACACATTGAATTGTTACTGTCCAACTGTTACTGTCTAACTTTGAACTGTTACTGTCTAGATATTTGAACTGTTACTGTCTACACATTGAACTGTTACTGTCTGAACACTCATCAGATTTTTAACTATATCTAAAGTTCTAAAACTCCATTTTAAGTGAGATTGATCTCGTTAGAAAGCTAAGACATGAGGCTACTAGTTCTCTGAAGGAAGGAGAACCCAGTTCTACTTCCAAGATAGTCAAAATTGCTCATCAATTAAACAGTCCCACTGCCCTACATAATCAGTCACGACTCAGTCTCGGTTGGTAACCCATAACTAGAGTTCTACATCTTCAAATTGAGCAAGACTAGTTTCCTTAGTTAGCTAACATTCAAATCTACAATTTCTATGAGGAATCCGATCCTAATTCCCTCATCCTCCTACCTGAAATCTCACCGAAAGTCAGGAGACAA
>Ga0307515_10014204_pt1 | contig 14797 bp, 11 predicted proteins | sample 17_EM_MG_FD_194513 | JGI IMG/M metagenome (GOLD analysis project Ga0307515, IMG submission 194513) | Populus trichocarpa ectomycorrhiza microbial communities from riparian zone in the Pacific Northwest, United States - 17_EM | ecosystem: Host-associated > Plants > Roots > Unclassified | place... | reverse complement strand
CGCGCGCTCGAGCTCGTCGCGCGGTACCAGGTCGCGCGACGCGAGCTCGTCGACAATCATGGTCTCGCTGAAGTACTCGATCGGCAGGGCCGCGAGCCGTCGGCGCTGCTCTGCCCCGAGCTCGGGCCGGGTCAGGAAGTGCTCGCGCAGGTCGAGCGCGTTGGGCGAATCGGCGCTGATGATCATGCCGCGCGACAGCTGGACCGTCCCGCTCCCGACGTCGGTCGTGCAGATGAGCAGCCCGGTGCGGTGGCTGTTGCGCAGGAACTCCAGCAGGTCGGGCAGGCTGAACTCCTCGAGGTCCCCGGTGAACACCGGCCCGCTGCCGACCGAGCTGACCTGGGTGGGGAACGCACCCGTCGCCGGCCTGGGCGGCGTCGAGAATCCGCTGGCCGGGCTCGACCGCGCCGTGATCGACCCCGACAGCGACGACGGCGCGGGCGGCGGCGCCACCGGCGTGGGCAACGCGGGCGCCGCCACGGTGGGCGGCGGCAGGGTGGGCGGTGGCGGCAGCGCGGGCGGTGGCGGCAGCGCGGGCGGTGGCGGCGCCAGCACGGGGGCCGGCAGCGGCAGCGGGGGGCGCGGAGCGGCGGCGATGCGCGGCGGGGGCGGCAGGGTCGGCACGGTGGGCGCACGGCTCTCCACCGGCTCCTCGACCAGCTCGTCCTCGGGCGCCCACGCCAGCGTGCGCAGCTTGGTCTCGAGCTCGCCGAGCGGGCGCTTGGGATCGAGCTCGATCACCACGACCGCGCCCGACTGCTGCGCGAACACGCGCGCCGCGGTCGCCGCCTTGAGCGACGCCACGCCGAGCTCGCCCAGCCCGAGCAGCGCGCCGATCTTGTTGAGCTCGGCGGTGACCGCCGCGGCCACCACCGCGCCGGCGTCGCTGTCGCGGACGCTGCCGACGGTCGCGCGGACCTCGCCCTCGGCGGTGCCGAGCACGACGCCGACCACGCCCCGCGTATCTTCGATCAGAGCGCCGAGCGTACTCGCTTCCGAGACCAGGTCGACCATGCGCTTGCTCTACTCCGCTCGACGATACCCGATCCGGACGCAACCCCAGTGCTTGCCTCGCACCATGATCGGCACCGACAGGTCGTACAGGATATCACCGGTCTCGAGCTTGACCCGCTGGATCAGGAGCCGTGCCTCGCTGCGCGCCGCGACGATGCTCGCGAGATCACCGAAGATCCGCTTGGTGCGATTGTTGACGTAGTCCTGCGCCGTGACGCCGCTCAGCGGCTGCGAGAATCGGGTGTTGTGTGCGGGGACGTATCCGTTGATGTCGGTGGCGATCGCATATTGCAGTCCAGCTGTCCGCGCCAGCGCCTTGTCCTCGGGGCCGACCAGATCGCGATCGGCGAGCGCGTCGTACGGCGTCGAGTACTTCTGTGGATCGGTCTTGGGGATCGGGAAGTACAGCCGCGAGAACACGCGCTCCTCGGTGGTCGCCTGGGTCATGATCCACTGCTCGATCGCCTGCGAGGTCTCGCTGGCGAGCTGTTCGGCCGCCGCCAACACCTCGCGATCCTGCGCGCTGAGCGCCTCGATCGAGGGCTCCGGCGCGCGCGGGGTGCCGCCGGCGGCCTGCGCGATCGCCGGGGCCGGGAGCGCGGGCAGCGCGGCGAGCGCCGCCAGGATCAGCGTGCAATGGAGAATCCGGGGCATGGCTGGGTTCCTTCCGGGGGTGGATGGCTGCTGCGGGAGCCGGGCGGGGCTGCGGTCACTCACCGAGGCGCCCCATCGCGGCCTGCAGGCTCGCGCGCAGCCGGTTGAGCGACTTGGCCATCTGGCCGATCTCGTCGGCCGTGCTCGCCTTGATCGGCTGATCGAGGCCCTCGCCGGTGCTGATCTGGTTGGCCAGCGACGTGAGGTGCTCGAGCGGCCGCATCGAGCGCCGCAGCATCACGAAGATGAACCCGACGGTGACGACCGCGAGGAACCCGAACACCACCGTCAGCTGCAGCAGCAGCGCGCGCTTGTGCGCGGCGATCGAGTCCTTCGACACCGCGACCCGGAACGCGCCGAAGTGCCGGCCCTTGACCGAGATCGGCGACGACACGTCCCACGCCAGCTCGCCGGTGTCGCGAACTTGCGCTTGCCGCGGTTGCCCAACAGGTCCTTGCTGCGATCGCCGGTCAGCGGCTGCTGGAACTTGCTGTCGTGGGTCGGGGTGTAGCCGTTGATGTCACCGCCGACGGCGTAGAGGAAGTCGGGTGACGACGTGAGCAGCCGGTCCTGAAACCCGACCACGGTGCGATCGGTGTAGAAGTCGTACTTGGTGTGGAACCGCGGGTTGTCGCCGAAGTCGAAGCCCTTGATCTCCTCGTAGGCCGGATCGAGCACGTCGCCGATGGTCATGAACCCGGCGTCGATCCCGGCCTCGAGCATCGCGCCGTACATCCGGGCGCCGGACATCGCCGCGACCTTGCCGTTGCTGATCGTGAGCAACTCCAGCCGCTCGGCCTCGCGCGTGGTGATGAAGTACGCCGCCGCGACCATCGGCGGGATCGTGATCAGCGCCAGGATCAGCGAGACCTTGAGGCTCAGCTTGCGTTTGATGAGCTCGAACATCGTCGACACTCCCGGTGAAGCGGTGGAACTCCGAGGAACTCAGAGGGCGCGGGTGGCGCGCTGGAACACGGCGCGGTCGTCGCGGTCTTCGATCGTGGCGGACAGGTGGGCGAGCAGCGCGGGGCCGTCATTGCGCGAGAACGGGCGCTCGCCGCAGACCTTGCGCACCGCCTCCTTGACGAACACCTTGGCCATCGGGCCGATGCTCGCGGCCAGCGCCTTGGTGCACGCCGACAGGAACGTCGAGCTCGCCGGATCGATGACGCCGACATCCGAGCTGCCGACCCCGGAGCCGGCGCTGGTCCCCGACCAGCTGAGCCCGGTCTTGGCCAGCTCCTGCCGCGGCGGCTCGGAGATCTGGCCGCGCCCGGTGCCGCTCGCCATCGTGGGGCCCACGGCGCTCGAGGTCGGCACCGGCGCGGTCTCGAGCTCGGCGAGCAGCTTGCCGGCGGCGACCCGCAGCGCGACGCCGAGGAACGCGACGTTGAGCGTCGAGTCCGCGATCACCGCCAGGATGTAGCGCCGCGGCCGTGCGCCGGTGAGCCGCAGGCTGCGCAGCAGCAGCTTGCCGTCGCCGAAGTGCGCGGTCAGCATGTCCCAGTCATCCTGGATGAGCTGCACCGAGTCCACCGAGCTCACCACCGCGCGCGCCACCTGTTGCAGCACGGGGAGATCGTAGATGGTGTGGGCGCGGTGAGCGACGACCGCCGCGCCGGGGTCGACGATCATCGCGCCTTGCACGCCTTCGACCTCGCGAAGGCTCTGGAGAATGGGTTCCAGCATCGGGTCTCCTTCAGCGCCTCAGCGCCATGTCGAGCTTCTTCTCGAACGGTCCGACGGGCTTGGTCGGATCGATGTACACGCCGAGGACCTCGCGGTCGTAGACCGAGATCACGCACGCGCGCCGCGCGCCGGTGACGGTGACGCGCTGGAGCGGCCCGAGGCCGAGCGCGTTTCCGCATCGCACCAGCGACTGGGTCGTGACCACGTGCACCGCGCCGAGCGCTTCACCGTCGATGTCGCCGCTCGACTCGAGCAACGCGCCCGCGTCGTCGGTGACCACCAGCGCGGTGACCTCGGGAAACTTCGCGACCTGCGTCTTGGCTATCTGAGAAAGGTTGGACATGGGCCCTCGCGATCTGCGTGCGTGACCGACACCATCGACCGTGTTCGATAGCGTTCGAGCGGCATTTTCCGTTTACGGTGCGCACCATCTGCCGCGAAACACGGCATCCCCGCAGCAAATCTCGTCAAGACATTGCTTTTGACAATCATGCTCGGATTTTTCTGAGGCAGCGCGCGTCGTCGGGCGGCGCGACCCCTCGCACCAAACCATTCCATCCGTCGATCAGTCTAGTCCCGTTCTCCTCGTAATCAATGGAATTTCGTTGGTGAGATCGGCCCGTTACCCCGAACGAACCCCAGCAAGTTGTATCTCACAGTACTGATGAAATGTGCTGAGATAAGGCCCCACGTAGACTGTCTGATTGCCAATAACCTACGTCGACCTACCTGAAATACGAATTTTGACTAGAGATCATCGGGCGGATCGCGGACCGCGGAGCGGCGCGGCCTGCTCCGTCGAGCGCTCGACGAGAGGTTGTCCCACGGCGTCGGCGATCGCCGCCGCGAGCTGATGTGCGGAGGGCGGAGCGCCGGTCAGCGCGCCGCGCGCGCGCGCGCGCACGTCCTCGGCGGTGTCGCCGTCGCCGCGATCGTGCGCGGCGCGCGCCAGGGCGATCCACGACGTCACCGCCGTGACCGGCTCGTGCGCACCGGCGGCGTGGTACGCGACGCGGGTCAGGCGCACGATCGGATCGACGCCGGGCCGCTCGAGCCAGTAGCGCAGCGCGCGGCCGTGCACCTGGTCGCGCTCGTCGAGCACGTGATCGTGGATCGCATCCTGGATCGCGTCGTCGCCAAACCAGTACCAGCCCTGCGCCTCGCCGAGCACGCCGTCGCGGACCAGCCAGGCGAGCTGCGGCGCGAGCTCACCGCCGCCGCGCACCGCCGCGATCTCGTCGGCCAGGAACCTCGGACCGAGCCCCGCGCAGGTCCGGACCAGCGCGGTCAGCTCGGCCGGGAGGTCCTCGAGCGCACGGACCGCGAACCACGCCGGCGACGGCGCCGCGAGCAGGGTGTCGAGCTCGTCGGCCGCCACGTACCACTCGTCGCTGCCGACCTGGCGGCGGACGGCGCCGCGCCGCGTGATCTCCCCGGCGAGCGCGACCAGGACGCCCGGGTTGCCGCCGGCGCGGATCGCGAGGCGCTCGACCAGCACGCCGGGGACCAGCCGGGCCGGGCGCAACAACTCGCGGACCAGGAGCTCGGCGTCCTCGAACGTCAGCGTCGGCAGCACCACGTCGATCCGGTGGCTCGCCGCGCGGTCGCCGATCGACTGTGCGCTCGCGGTGATCATCGCCAGCGCGACGTCATCGCGCGCGATCACGCGCTCGATCGCGCGCAGCGTGCCGGCGGCCAGCCAGCCGGCGTCGTCGATCGCGATCACCGCGCCGCGCGCCGCGGTCCGCGCGATCGCGGCCGGCAGCTCGCCGCCGCCGAGCGCCTCGCCGAGGTGGTCCTCGGCGGGTTCGCCCGGGAACCGCCGCTGGCCGACCAGCGCGATGACCTCGTGGCCCGCGGCGCGCAGCTGATCGCAGATCGCGCCGAGCACGCGGGTCTTGCCGCCGCCGCGATCGCCGGCGAGCGCGATGTGGACCGGCCGGGCGTCCACGATCGCCTGGGTCGCAACCGCGACCAGGCTCTCGATCAGGTGACCGCGGCCGACCAGCGGCGTCGGCGCGCGGGCGTCGGCCTTGTCGGTGCGGTCGCGCCGGCCGGGCCGGAAGAACCCCGGGACGTCGGGCGACGGCGCGGCGTCGGGCACGAGCTCGGCGGCGGCCGCGGTCAACAGGACTCCCGGGACCAGGCCGAACGGCGGCGCGGGCAGCCAGCGCTCGACATGCTCGACGTCGTCGCCGTACGCGGCGACCTTGCCCTGCGCCGAGCGCCGCAGCAGCGCGGTGGCGAGGTGGATCACGCTGCGCGCGCGCTCGGCGATCAGCACCTGCGCCGCGGCGAGCGCGGCCGACAGCGGCGTGTCGTGATCGAGCCCGGTGAACGCGGCGAGCACGCCGTCGCCGTGGCGGCGGATCACCAGGCCGCTGACGTCGCCGACCGCGCGGACCACCGCGATCGGATCGCAGCCGCTGGTCCACAGCAGCGCGACCCGGCCGCGGACGCCGAGCGCGCCGGGCACCACCCCGCGGGCGGTCGACGAGCCGGTCGCCGCGCGGGCGATCCGGGCGCGGATCTCGGCCGCGGTCTGCGGCCGGGCCTCGGGCTGCTTGGCCAGGCACGCCGCGATCAGCGCGTCGAGCTCGTCGGGCACCGCGCGCGACTCGCGCACCGACGGCGGGCGGCACAGCGTGTGCTGGTACTCGATCGCGCGGCGCTCGCCGACGAACGGCGGCCGGCCGCACAGCATCTCGAACCCGACCACGCCGAGCGAGTACAGGTCGGCGCGGTGATCGACCGCCGCGCCGTGGACCTGCTCGGGCGCCAGGTAGTGCACGGTGCCGACCACGGCGCCGATCTGGGTCAGCCCCGCGACCGCGGGCTGCTTGGCCAGGCCGAAGTCGATCAGCCGCACGCCCCGAGGCCCGATCATGGCGTTCTCCGGCTTGAGGTCGCGGTGGACGATGCCGGCGCCGTGGATCGCCACCAGGCCCGCGGCGAGCTGATCGAGCAGCGCGAGGATCTCGCCGAGCCCGCCGCGGTCGCCGGTCCGCGCCATCCACGCCGCCAGGGTCTCGCCCGCGAGCAGCTCCATGATGATGTAGGGCCAGCCGTCGGCGACGCCGTGGTCGATCAGCGCCGCGGTCCATGCTGCGCCCACCGTGCGCAGCACCTTGGCCTCGAGCTCGAACCGCAGGTAGATGTCGCGCTCGCGCCAACGGCCCCACTTGAGGATCGCCGGCAGGCCGTCGTCGCGCCGGACCACGAACACGTGCGCCGTGCCGCCGGTCGCGAGGTGGCGCTCGATCCGCCAGCCGGGCGGCGGGGTTACCTCGGGCGCGGCGACCGCCTCGGCGACGATCCCGGTCGAGCGCCCGTGGATCGGGCAGTCACCGCTCGGCGGTAGCCGGCGTTGGCACCGTGGGCAGCGCGTCACACCGCGCCAGAGTGCACCGATTCAGGGCGGGACTCCAGCCTCGCCGCGCTTCGCATCCACGTGTCAGCCGCGGTAAGACACCCGCATGAGCGATCGCACGGAGCCGGCCGGCATCAGCCCCACCACGGACGTGGCCGGCAACGCCGAGCTGCGGTTTCCGCGCTATCGCCTCACCGTGATCGAGGGCCCCGACCGCGATCGCGCGATCGACGGCGGCGGCGCCGAGCTCGCGATCGGTACCGCGCCGGCCAACACGATGATCCTCAGCGATCCCGCGGTGTCGCGCCACCACGTCGCGATCTCGCCGACGCCGCGCGGCCACCTGATCCGCGATCTGGGCAGCACCAACGGCACCCTGGTCAACAGCACCGCCATCGAGGGCGCGTACCTCGCGCCCGGCGCCGTGATCGCGATCGGCCGCAGCCGGCTGCGGTTCGACGTGGTCGGCGGCGAGGATCGCGCGCAGCTGTCGCAGGACGCGCGCTGGGGCCGCGCGCTCGGCACCAGCGAGGCGATGCGGCGGATCTTCGCCGTGCTGCCGCGGATCGCCGAGTCCGACTCCACGATCCTGCTCGAGGGCGAGACCGGCACCGGCAAGGGCCTGCTCGCCGAGGCGATCCACGAGGCCAGCCCGCGCGCGGCCGGCCCGTTCATCGTGCTCGACTGCGGCGCGATCCCGCCGAGCCTGATCGAGAGCGAGCTGTTCGGCCACGAGAAGGGCGCGTTCACCGGCGCCGCGGCGTCGCGGATCGGCGGGTTCGAGGCCGCGCGCGGCGGCACGGTGTTCCTCGACGAGATCGGCGAGCTGCCGCTCGACATGCAGCCCAAGCTGCTGCGCGCGCTCGAGGACCGCGTGGTCAAGCGGCTCGGCGGCAACGAGCCGGTGCGGCTCGACATCCGGATCATCGCCGCGACCAACCGTGATCTGCGCAGCGAGATCAACCAGGGCCGGTTTCGCTCCGACCTGTACTACCGGCTCAACACGTTCCGGCTGCGGATCCCGCCGCTGCGCGAGCGCCGCGACGACATCGCGCTGCTGGTCGCCCACTTCTACCGCCAGCTCGGCCCCGGCGAGGCGCCGCCCGCGGACCTGCTCGCCGAGCTGACCCGCCACGACTGGCCGGGCAACGTCCGCGAGCTGCGCGCCGCGGTCGAGCGCGCCGTGCTGCTCGGCGATCCCGCGGTGTGGCGCGCGCTGTCCGACGACGCGCCGGTGTCGGCCGAGGACGGGCGCTCGGTCGACGGCACGTCGTTTCGCGCCGCCAAGGAGCGCGCGGTCGCGGCCTGGGAGCGCGAGTACGTGCGATCGCTGATCGCGCGCCACGACGGCAACCTGTCGCGCGCGGCCCGCGCGGTGCGCATGGATCGCAACCACCTGCGCGAGCTGCTGCGCCGCCACCGGATCACCGCCGACGACACCTGAGGCGCGCGGCGCCGCGTGGTAGGCTCGCGTGGCATGGCGGACGAGCGCACGCGTCGCCTCGATGCTCCCGGCGAGCGCGAGCCGCGCCAGCTCCAGCCCGGCGAGCGCGTCGACGAGTGGATCGTGGTGCGCGCGCTCGGCGGCGGCGGCTTCGGCACGGTCTACGAGGCGCGCCACGCCACCACCGATCAGCGCACCGCGCTCAAGCTGCTCCACGCCCACCTGGTGGGCTCGCCCGAGATCGTCGCGCGGTTCCACCGCGAGGCCACCGTGATCGGTCGGCTGCGCCACCCCAGCATCGTCGAGCTCGTCGCGGTCGGGGTCAGCGGCGACGGCCGGCCCTACCTGTGCATGGAGCTGCTCGACGGCGACGACCTGGCCTCGGTGATCCGGCGCGGCGGGCCGATGTCGGGGCCGCAGGCGCTCGCGGTGCTCGAGCCGGTGTGCGCCGCGCTCGCCGCCGCCCACGAGCTCGGCGTGGTCCATCGCGACGTCAAGGCGTCCAACGTCATGGTGTGCCGCGGCGCCGGCGGCCGGCGCGGCCGGGTCGTGCTGCTCGACTTCGGCATCGCCAAGCTGTCCGGCGCGCTCACCGTCGATCTCACCGCGTCCCACCAGTCGCTGGGCACGCCGTCGTGCATGGCGCCCGAGCAGGTCCACGGCCGCACGGTCGACGCCCGCACCGACGTCTACGCGCTCGGCACGCTCGCGTTCTACCTGCTGACCGGCCACATGCCGTTCGAGGACGCGTCGCAGACCATGACCCAGTACCTCCATCTCCACGCCCGCCGCCCGCGGGTCTCGCTCGCCGCCGCCGTACCGCCGCGGATCGACGACGTGGTCGCGCGGGCGATGGCGATCGAGCCGGCCGAGCGGTTCAGCGATCCGCTGTCGCTGCTCGCCGCGTTTCGCGCCGCGCTGCGCGACTCCGCGCCGCTCGCCGCGGTCGAGGTCAGCGACGCCGCCGCGGCGATCCTGGTCACCGTGCGCGACGCGGGCACCGGCCTGGACGAGGCCCTGCTCACCGATCTCGAGTCCGTGCTGCCGGCCGCCGAGCGCGCGCTCGCCGCCGCCGGGTTCGCGCTCGCGCTCGACCTGGGCTCGAGCGCCGTGTTCGCGCACCACCGCTGCGAGGCCGACCACGCCGTCGCCACCGCGCTCGCGGTCTGGGACCAGCTCGCGCAGCGCCGCCACCGCGATCCCCGGGTCCGGATCGGCGTCTGCGTGCACCGCGCGCCGGCGACGTTCCACGGCACCGAGATCCGGTCCGGCACGCTGCTCCAGCCGGCGAGCTGGGGCATCCCCGACGAGCTCGACGGCGTGTGGGCGACCAGCGCGGTGGCGCCCGAGGCGCCCCAGGCCGGGCCCGCCACCCGGCTGCGGTGACCCGGGCGATCGACCCGGCGCCCGCGCTGGGTGATACTGCCGCGGCATGAGCGACGAGGTCCTGTACTGCTCCGATCTCGATCGAGCCATCGCGCTGTTCTCGCGGCTCGGGCTCCGGCTCGACACGATCTTCCCGGCGGATGATCCGAGCGTCGCGGCGCTCAGCGGCCCCACCGCGCGGGTCCGCCTGGTCCGCGCCGCCGCCGGCGCCGACGCCGCTGCCGCTACGGACCTCGCCGATCCGGACACCATCCCCGCGCTGCAGCCCGCGTTCGCCGTGGTCCGCGCCGGCGACGCCGCGGCCTGGCGCACCGGCCGCGCCGGCATGCAGTACCGCGATCTGCTGCCCGATCGGCAGGGCGGCCGCTACATCGCCTCGCACATCCGGATCCGCGACGGCGGCCCGGTCCCCGACTACGTCCACTTCCACGTCATCCAGTTCCAGATCATCTACTGCCATCGCGGCTGGGTCCGCGTGGTCTACGAGGACCAGGGCGAGCCGTTCGTCATGCACCCCGGCGACTGCGTGCTGCAGCCACCGGGGATCCGCCACCGGGTGCTCGAGTCGTCACCCGGCCTCGAGGTCCTCGAGCTCGGCGTGCCCGCCGTGCACGCCACCCACGTCGACCACGATCGCACCCTGCCGACGCCGACCCTCGACCGCGCCCGCGCCTGGGGCGGCCAGCGCTTCGTCCGGTTCCAGGCGTCGTCGGCGCAGTTCGCCCCGGCCGAGCTCGCCGGCTTCGACGCCTGCGAGCTGGGCATCGCGGCGGCGACCGGCGGCCTCGCCCGCGTCGCGGTGCTGCGCGCCCGGGCGCCCGAGCGCGCCAGCTACCGCCACGGCGCCGAGCTGTGGTTCCACGTCGTCCTGCGCGGCGAGCTCACGCTCGACGGCGAGCACCGGCTCGGCCCGGACGACGCGTTCGCCATCCCCGCCGGCCGCGCGTTCACCTGGAGCGACGCATCGCCCGATCTCGAGCTGCTCGAGGTCGCGCTGCCCGGCCGCGTCGATCTCGAGCGGATCGCCGGCGTGTGACCGCCGTCCGGCCGCCGGACACGCGCGCCGCCGGTCAGGTCAGCGGCCAGCGCAGCCAGCCGGTGGCGCGGGCGAAGCCGCCGATCCCGGTGCGCGCCGCGCGGTAGGCGGCGTCGGCCGAGGTCTGCATGTCGGCGATGTCGCCGTCGTCCAGGCCCACGCCGTGGCGTGCGCGCTCGAGGATCTCGGCGCAGCGGTCGAGGCCGTCGACGCCGGCGCGGCGCGCCAGCTGGTGCGGGGCCTCGGTCGCGCCGGCGCGCCAGCCGGCGTCGCGCAGGCCGATCAGCGCGAGCTGCCACGAGTTCGAGACCTGCTGATCGATCGTCTCGCGCCAGAACGGGCGGCGCAGGTGGCGCAGCGTGACCAGGCGGCGCAGCGGGCGCAGCGCGAGGCGGACGACCTGGAGCACCAGCGCCGCCACGAGGACGAGCACCAGCCAGCGCAGCACGGACGCGCCGGCGGCATCCCCGGCGGAGCGATGCGGCGCACCCGGCTCCGCGGTCGCGGCGGTCCGCGACGGCGACGTCGCCGCGCCGGCCGTGGGCGGCGGCGCGACCGCGGGCACCGGGGCACGAGTCCGCGGCGCCGGCGGGATCAGCATGGGCGGCGGCGGCGGCTCCTGCCGCGCGGTTGCGACCGCCGGCACCGGCGGCTCTCCGACGGTGGCGGCGGCCGGCGCGCCCTGATCGGTCCACGCCGGGCTGTCCGGTTCGGTCGGCGCCTCGGGCGGCGCGTTGGTCTCGATCGGCGGGCCCGGATCGGTCCCGGCGGCGTACGTCCCCGCCGCGCCGAGGCCGGCGATCTCGGCGTCGCCGCCCGAGGCCACGGTCGGCGGGCCGGTCACCGGGCCGGGCTCGCCGATCACGGGGTCGGGCGTGTCGCTCACCGCCAGCTCACCGGTCGCCGCGCCGATCGGCGCGCCGCTGCACACGCGGCAGCCGACCTGGTCGTCGCCATCGTCGGGTGACGCAGCGTGCACGTCGTGGCCCAGGCCGAGGTCGAGGTACTCCTTGACCCGCGCGCTCTCGGTCGGCTCGATGCGGCGCTGCGGGCAGCACGGCAGGCCCTCGCTCGGCGGGTCGATCTGGACCGCTTCTCCGACCAGCGTCTCGAGCTGCCACAGCGGCGGGGCGATCCACACGGTGAGCGCGATGGTGATCGCGCCGATCGAGACCGCCCAGGCGGCGCGCGCGAGCTGGCGGCCGGGCGGCTCCCGGAGCAGCTCGACCGGCGCGATCGGCGCCAGCGCCTCGGGGGAGATCCGGTGCCACAGCGCGACCCGTCGCGACTCGCGGGTGCGCAGGAACGCGACGAACAGCACCGCGAAGCCGCCGAGCAGCACCGCCGCGACGCCGTCGGGGGCGAGCCGCGGCTGGTGGCGGTCGAGGACGGTCAGCATCCACAGCACGCCCGGGAACCACGCGGCGGCGAGCACGGCGCGATCGCCCAGGCTCCAGAACCCGCACAGCGCGGCGGGGACGAACGCCCGCCACAGCTCGGCGGTGCCGTGGCCTCCGGGGAGCAGCGGCTCGCAGTACATCGCGGTGGCGCCGATGATCAGCGCGGTGAGCCAGAACCGCAGGTCCTGCATCGCGAGGTACTGGCCGAGCAGCGTCCCGCCGATCGCGCCGATCCACAGCGGTATGATCACGGTCACGTCCACGGTCAGGTCATCGACCCGGATGACGGTGAACAGCACCAGCCCGCCGAGCAGCATCAGCCAGTAGACCAGCACGACCGGCGCGGCGAGCTGCGAGCGCTGGGTGTGGGGCAGCGGGTTCGGGGCGGTCACGGGATCACCTCCAGCGCGACTCGACCGCCGCGCGGCCGGGCGATCAGCTCGCCGGCGAACGCGCCCCAGTCGGCGCAGTACATCACCTGGCTGAACACCGCGCGGTCGCTGGCCAGCACCTCGCGGCGCTCGCGCTCGCGGCGCCGCCGGCCGAACCGGTTGTCGGCGCAGCCCGACGGGAACGGCAGCTTGATCCGCGATGACTGCGGCAGCGGCGGCTCGGCCGAGGTCCACGCGACCTCCGGGACCACGACCCAGCCGACCTCGGGCGCGGTCGCGAGCCTGCGCGGCCGGCTCGAGACCACGACCTGGCGGACCGGCGCGGCCGCGGCGTTCGCGACCAGCGCGGCGAGCGGCACCGCGGTCTGCCACTCGATCCGTCCGCCGAGCCGCAGCGCCTCGCGCGACGAGCGCGGCGCCGCCGGCCACTCGATCGCCGACGCCGCGGTGGTCTGATCGGCGGCGGCGATCAGCGTGACCCGCGTGCCGGTCTCGGTCAGCGCCCGGGCCACGCCGAGCCACACCCGGACCAGCGCGTCGAGCAGCTCGCGCGACGCGCGGCACTCGAGTGACTCTCTGTCCCACAGGTCATTGTCGAGGATCAGCCGGATCGCCGGCTCGGCCTCGGGGATCTCGTCGGGCAGTCGCACGACGAGTCGCGCGGCCTGCAGCGAGCGCACCCAGTGGATCCGGCGCGTGTCGTCGCCCGCGGCGTAGTCTCGGATCCGGAACGTGCCCTCGGTGGGCTGGCGCTGGGTCGGCTGCGAGGCGGCGTCGTCGCCCCCGGCGCCGAGCAGCGCGCGCGCACCGTCGATCGCGGCGGGCCGCGGCATCACCGAGAACCTGGCCTCGCCGTACTCCGCGGTGGGGGTGCGGGTGAGCCCGAGCACGTCGCCGAGCCAGAGCTCGAGCGGCGGCGCGCAGTGCTCGCCGCGGACCGCGGGCCCGAGCTCGCTGATCTGGCGGAGCTCGGTGCGCGAGCACTCCGAGCCGACCGCGTAGCGCGTGATCGCGCCGTGGGGCAGCGCGCGCCCGGTCGCGAACAGCCGCATCCCGGGGGGGATCCGCACGCCGGCCATGGCGATCTGCTCGCGCAGCGGGTCGCCCTCGATCGCGATCTGGGGGACGATCTCGCGCGTGATCGTCGCGCGCCGCCACGGCGCGTCGCCGCCCGCGGCGAGCTGTGTCCACAGCACCGCGACGAACACGACGCCCAGGCCGAGCACGCCGAGCACGCTCAGGCTCGCCCAGCCGGTGACCGTGAACGCGATCAGCGCCACCGCGCTCATCCACAGCACCGCGCTGCCGGTCGCGGTGAGCACGTCGAGCGGGTGCCACGACGGGCGCAGGTCGCTCGGGTCGCGCCGCCGCGGCTCCTGCACGGCGCGCACGATCAGCACCGCCGCCGCGGCCAGCCACAGCGTGCCCAGCACCGGCGCGGTGGTGTGCAGGATCTGCGCGTCGCGCGCCGACAGCGTGGCGAGCGCGGCGACCGCCGGCGCGACCATCAGTGTCGCGACCCGGAGCTCGCGGGTCGGGCTCGTCATTGCGTTGGTCCTCGCGTTGCTCCTCGTGCGCCCGCCAGCGCGATCGCGCGCAGCCGCTCGCGCACCGTGGCGCTGTCGCTCCACATCCGGTGGCGCAGCACGTCGGGCGCGACGTGGAGCAGATCCTCGGCGGTGACGAACTCGCGGCCCGCCAGCATCGCCCGGGCCTGCGACGCGCGGACCCAGGCCAGGGTGGCGCGCGGGCTGATCGACGGGCCGCTGTCGACCGCGCGGCGCAGCCCGTGGATGTAGTCGACCGCGGTGCGCTTGATCTCCGGACTGACGTGGATGTGCGGCACGGTGTCGCGCCAGTCGACGAACGCGGCCCGCGAGATCACCGGCTGCAGCGCGGTCAGCGGCGACTCCGAGCCGAGGTGGTAGTCGAGCACCTTGACCTCGTCGTCGCGCGACGGAAAGCCGATCTCGAGCATCATCATGAAGCGGTCGATCTGGGCCGCGGGCAGCGCGTAGGTCCCCTGGTGATCGAGCGGGTTCATCGTCGCCAGGACCTGGAACGGCTCGTCGACCGTGTGGGTCACACCGTCGACCGTGACGCTGCGCTCCTCCATGACCTCGAGCAGCGCCGACTGGGTCTTGGGCGTCGCGCGGTTGATCTCGTCGGCGAGCAGGATATGGGTGAAGATCGGGCCGGGCCGGAAGTGGAACTGCTTGTCCCGGATGTCGAACACGTTGGCGCCGGTGATGTCCATCGGCAACAGGTCGGGGGTGAACTGGATCCGCCCGAACCGCGTCGCGATCGCCGCGGCGATCGCCTTGCACAGCTGGGTCTTGCCGACGCCGGGGACGTCGACGAGCAGGACGTGGCCGCGCGCGGCCATCGCGGTCAGCACGCGCTCGATCACGT
>Ga0307515_10014203_pt1 | contig 14798 bp, 1 predicted proteins | sample 17_EM_MG_FD_194513 | JGI IMG/M metagenome (GOLD analysis project Ga0307515, IMG submission 194513) | Populus trichocarpa ectomycorrhiza microbial communities from riparian zone in the Pacific Northwest, United States - 17_EM | ecosystem: Host-associated > Plants > Roots > Unclassified | place... | reverse complement strand
ATACTAATACCTATAGGGATAAGAGCGCGTTATTCTACAAAGGTAATATAGTTATAGTTAGCTTAGAAAATATAAAGATAAATAGACCTAAGAAGAAATAGGACAATAAATGGGACGGCCTATACCCCGTACTCGCAGTATATTAAGGGGTAGTTATAGTAGACCTCCCAAACTATATCTAAGTAAATAAATCCTTTTATATATCTAAGGTCCGCCTTTAGGCTGCTAAAGAGATCCCTGGCTAAGTAAATATTAATACTATAGAGCGCCGTAATATATAAGGACGAGTAGTAAAGAGAGACGATAATAGCAATATAGAAGATAAATAGGAGTTTAAGAAAATCCTTAATATATATAACGAAGACCCCTAAGGCCTAACTTATAAGATTAAATGGAAATATTATAAGGATATAACCTAGCAGCTAGAGGAAGACCTAAAGAGTTATAAATAAGCTATATAGCGCTTCTATAAGCAATACCCTAAAAAGCTAAAACTTCTAGACTGGGTATAAGATAAGGAAAAGTTATGCTAAGGTCGCGGCCGACCACCGTATTAAATTTTATGGTGGTTAAGATGTTATAAAACTTTAACTAGCGGTTAAAGTTGTCTAATTAGCTAAATTCTCGCCAAGAAACGCTATACGGATTAATTTAGGTAGTAGTATAGAGTTCTACTAACCTTACTTACTAAACTAACTAATTAGGATTTTCTATACCCGGCATAAAAAATCGCTATTAGCTTAGTTAAGGGCGGTAAGCGGAACTAATATCTTCGCGGTAAAAAACAGGCAACCCTATACGCTGCCTATTTTTAAGTTATCTATTTAATTTAGGGACTAAACCATTTAGGGGAGAGGAGTGCTGTTACGGCACTGACCTAACGCATACTGTTTTATACTATCTCGTACTATTTCCTACTATTAGCTGGCCCACCACTAGCGACTTGGCGGCCGGCCCTACTATTTATATATAATACCCCCTTTCCACCTTCTTCCCCTCTTTATACCATAACGTAGTTATTTAGTCTACTTTATTGCAGTACTATAATATACTAGTATATAAACTAGTAAGGAGAACGATAAAATACTGCGTTAGTTAGAAAGGCTATAATCTAAATCCTACCTAGTAGCCTATATAGAACTTTATTAGCAGTCCCTATAAGCTTTAAGAATTCTATAGCTGTTATCCTAATAAACTAAGACCCTTAAAGTACCTAGACGAGTAAATAGAGTGCTAGTATAGTAAATATAATAAGCTACTAGAAGAATATAAAGATAAAAACGCCCTATAGGGGTAATATGGATATATAAAGTGTTATAGACCTTATATTAGCAGTAGTAGCACTACTAAAAAGAGATATAAACGGATTAGTAGTAGAAGTACGGGAGGTGCTAGAACCAGTTAAACTATAGGACAAGAGGTAGCCGAGTTACGTACTTAATTACGTTATAGGTTTAAAATATAAAAACGTAGGAATATAGAAATATAGGACGTATTAACATACTAACATACTAACGTACTTAGTACATTTCTTAGGTGCAGTATTATATATTTAAAGGACTATAGTCCCTACCTCAATAGTTCTCTTTTTTATAATAAATCTTAGAATATAATTAGAGCTAATCTATTAGGCAACTACTCTACTAGTTGTTATTATATTATTAATTTCTCCTTACCTATATACCTAGACTATTAATAAGTCTACTATAGTATTTCCTATAAGGCTTTATTATACATTTACTACTAAGGTTATAGTATTAATAAGTTAAATAACATGCTGCTAAAAGCACTAGCTATAACGCTATTAATGGTAGCAACTACTTTAGGATTAGGCAACAACACTGGTATAATAAACACTGACTTATAACTAGTTATGGTTAGACAGCTATAGGAAATAGTTAATTAATTAATAGATAATAATAGAATACTTAAAGAAAGGATTAATAGGATCGGAGTAGCTAAAGTTAAGCTACTATTAATTAAGCGATTCTTAGGGGAGAAGTTAAAGCTTAAAGAATTCTTTATATAAATATACTTTAAGGTTATATAAGAAGGAATAAAGCTAGTAATATCTATGGACCAAGTAGCTTACGTAGGATTGTTCCTAATAGGAAGGGCACTTAAGTGGTTTAAACCCTATCTTACGGAGGTATAAAAACATGGCATGGTATAGCAACTACTAATTAAAAAGTATAATATATATTCGCTAGCTAAAATAGGTTTAAGGAATAGTTAATATAGATATTTAAAGACTTAAAAGTAACTACTATAGTAAAACAAAAGCTTTAAAACCTAGTATAACAAACCTTAGTAATTAAGTATATAACGTAGTTTTAAATATTAGCTATATGGGTTAAATGGGGTAATAAGGCGCTTATAGCATAGTACAAACAGGGACTTAAGGCGAAAGTCTAAGATATAATTATCCTAATAGAAGATACGGAAACCCTTAGGGAGTTAATAGATTAAGCGATTAAGATTAATAATAGGATTTACTAAAGGGAGCAGACTAAAAAGGGTTAGGATAGAGTTCTATAGTTATATAAAGCGCAGAGCATATATTAATAAAATTAGAGTTAGAAACTATAGTATAGCGCAAAGCTAATAGACCTAAGTAGTACTAAAGAATTAAGAAGATAAAATAAGAGACTATAGAAACCTAAAGGTTAAGGATTAAGTAATTATAGGACTAGGGAGTAGAGGCTAAACTAGGGATTGTAATAGTTAAAGATGTTTAGGCGGACTCTATAATAAGACAAATGGTTTAAAAAGGGAGCTTATATAAATTGTAGAAAATAATATTATTTCGCTAAAAGTTATAAGGATAGTTAGAGAAACTATATAATAAAGGAAACTGGACTAGCTGACGATATACATATATAAAGGGATAATAATATACTACAAGGAATAAAAGAGTATTTAATTAAGAGTTTTGCGTTTTATTATAATAATACATACTAAATTAATAAGGACGCTAAGTATAGCGTAAGCTATTAGCTATAGGAGCTAAAATTATTAGAGTTTAAAGGAACTAATAAACTATTACACAGATTAGATATTAAGGACGATAAATTTAATATAGGCGAAATATTTACTAATAATAAGGTAATAAAGGCAGCTTACTAAAAGTATATAGATCTTAAAATAGTTATATTAGAAGTAGAAACTAAAACCTTTATATAATAAGAATTAGTAATAGAAATTATAACACTATTAGATACGGTATCTATTGCTTTATAAGACGGAAGGAGAAATATCCAATAAAAAGGATTAAGTAAGTAGATAACTACTAGTGCTAACTTACTACTCAATAAAGGTAAAAGGCTATAGGCTTAAGACTCTTAAGATAAGATAAGCTTAAGGACCTATAATAAACAATAACCAATAGAGTAGAGTAGTAGCTTAGTTTAGAGATATACGAATAAGTACAGGATAGAGTTTCCTAGAGGTATAAGATTCTTAAAGTAAGATAAGTAAGATTTAAAACTTTTAAAACGAGATAAGAACACTATAGAAGCCTAGTTAGACTAAGGCTAGAGCTTAGCTTAAGAAAGAAGCAAGCTTAGGACTAAGAATCTTATAGAACTAAGATTTTAGCAATAAAATAAGGACTATTAAAGAAATTATAAGTAAGGCTTAGTAATAGGGTTAAAAAGCCAATACCTTAATTAAAAAGTAAGAAGACTTTAAGGATCTACTTATATAATAAGCAAAGAAAGAAACTATAGAAGAATTTAGACAAAGAACCCTTATATAGCAAGAATAGAAACTAGAGCAGAAATCTAGTATATTAGGACGTATAAGGAATAAAGCGCCTATCCCTTACATTGTTAATGTGATATAAAATGTGGCCCGTGCGCGCGATCAAGAACATCAAAGTGCGAGCCCATAATGCTAAGGGCTCTCTACGAGTAGATCTGTCGACGCGATTGGCAATTATAGAGCTAGCTGTAGAGTTAATTGACTGACCGCCGCGACGCTCTATAATTGCAGGCTCTTGGATACGAAGCAGGTATTAATTCAGTCTTACCGGGCGCGGGCGCGGGCGCGGGCGCAGAGGCAGCTTAAAACTTTGATGCGGCAGAACGATTGACCGCCTGGGAATGCAGCTTATTGATTGGCACGCACGGGCCACAATTTATAGGACGTAAACAACAATGTAAGGGATACAAAAAATTACTAATAGGCTAAGGGCAGAAACGCTAAGAGTAAAATAGTTAGACAAACTGAAAGAGGAAGAAAACTTAAAAATTTTAACTAGATTTAATGAACGATATATAAAGGGCTGTTATAATATAGTAATAAGAAAATACTTCCTTATAGACAAATCGTATATACTTAGGGAGCTGTACTAAAAGTAGTATAGGCAATAACATAATAATAAGTGGGAAGATTTCTATATATAGTTCAATAAATAAGTTATTTAAGATTACCCTATTATAGAAAAAGTAATAAATTATATTAAAGGAGCCTTAATTATAATATTAAGAGATCTAAAAAAATAATCTAAGGACTAGAGAAGCGAATAACAAATCTTAGTACCTATAAATAAAATAGTAGTATTTAGATTAATGCGATAGAGGTTTAAACTTAAGGATAAAGATAAACCTAGAGTTAACCTAAAGCACCTAGCGTATTATATATTGGTGTAGATTGTATATATAGATAATATAGATAATATATACAAGAACCCAAAAGAAAAGAATTAGAAGTACCCTCTAAGAATATATTAAGCGCTAAAAAAGTAATAGTATAGGAATGCTAAATATGTATATAGATGGCATCTAATAGAAGTTTAAGAGTTAGGAGACTTAATACTTTAACTAAAGAGATTCCTTATAGAAGAATACTTAGATAGATAATAGTAGTAGGAATGCCTAGAGAGTATATATCTATAATATAATAAAGATAAAAAGTAAACTAGATATTAGCTAAAGAATAAGCTAAGTATAATAGAATTAAGTAGCTAATAGTTAGGAAAAGTAGAGGCCTATAGAACTAGAGGGAACTAGTAGTAGAGCCTTAGACCCTTAAAGGAATTTAAGGATAATACCTAAATTTATAAGTTAATTGGTAAGATTAATAGTTTAAAGCACTAAAAAATAGTAAAGTAATAAGAAACTATATCTTACTAGTAGTAGTAAAAAGGATAGAACTACTTTACAGATAAAAGGAGTACCCTTATCTATTAGTTATAATTTTAGGAGATCTAATAGCCTATAGAGGAAGCATTATTAATCTTAAAATAGGACCTATTTAAATAACTATTAAAGGAAGACAAATCGAGATATCTTTTAATATCCTATTATTAGGAAGGGATAAGGTAGTATTAAGAATGCCTTAGTTATAAGAATACAATTTAAAGATTAATTGGGTTATAGGTTAGGTTAATATTAAAGATATATAATAACGCAAGACGTAATAACAAACTAAGATAGTATAGTACTAAGTTAGAGCGATATATAAGGAAACTAAGAAAGGGTTATCTTATATACTAAAGAGATACCATAAATATAGTAAAAGGCTATGGAGCCTAAAAAGTAAAAAGCTGTTAAAATATATAGCATAGGATTATAAGATAGAATTAGAACTAGGAATAAGTTTAAGATTCTTTCCAATCTATAAGCTAACTAAAGAAGAGTTATAAGCACTTAAGGAGTTTATCTAGGAAAACCTACGTAAAGGATATATTAGACTATCGCAGTTATTAGTAGGTTATTTAGTACTATTCGTACCAAAGAAGAATAGAAAGCTTAGGCTATATATTAACTATAGATAGTTAAATAGCATTACTAGAAAGGATAGGTATCCTTTACCCTTAATTAGCGAAATTTAAGATTAAATAGGCAATGCGTAAATCTTTATAAAGATATATCTAAGGTAGGTATATTACTAAATTAGAATTAAAGAATGCAATAAATAGAAAGCAACCTTTAGGTTAAAGGAAGGACTATATAAACCATTAGTTATATAATTTAGACTTATAAATATACTAGCGACGTTTTAAAAACGAATTAATAGTATGTTAGAAGAACACCTTAATAATAATATTATCTACTTAATAACTAAGGAAGAGTACAAAGAATACGTTAAATAGGTCTTAAAGAGACTATAGGAAGAATAGATGCTAGTAGTAATTAAAAAATACGAGTTCTTTACTAGGAAAACAAATTTTATTAAATTTATTATTAAATTAGGTTATATTAGTATGGACTTAAAGAAATTAAAGCTATAGTAAGTTGGTAAGATCTAGAGAACGTAATATAGTTAAGGTTATTTTTAGGGTTTTATAACTACTATAGAAGATTTATAACATAATAGTTAATAAGTATTAAGCTATTTACGAGATTAATAAAGAAGGAGGAACTATCCCTTAGCACGATGAAATTCGCCCTACGGTTATTGATAAGAGCCAGCTAATAGAATCAATAGGATTAAGGCTCCGTGACTATACGCGTACTTTTAATTTTAGTGTTCGCGCACAGACTACTTTCTCGTAGGATCCCATCGTGCTAAGGGATAGGTATAGGGAAATAAGTAAAAAAAAGCTGTTTTAAAAACTAAAGATAAAGTTTACCTAAGAGCTAATCTTTAAAATCTATTAATTAGAGTTAGAAATAATTATAGAGATAGATATATTTGATTTTGTACTAGGAGTATATTTACTATAGAAGCATAGGGGTATATAGCATCTAGTGGCGTACTATAGTCGAAAAATAATACTACTAGAGTTAAACTATAACATCTATAATAAAGAGTTGTTAAGTATAAATATAGTACTTAAAAAATAAAAAGTATTCTTATAAGGTATAGAGAAACTATTTATGGTTAAAACGGATTATAAAAACCTAACGGGGTTCCTAATAACAAAAGAACTTAACTAGAAATAGGTTAGATGGGTAGAGCTACTTATAGAATACTATTTTAAAATTTAGTATATAAAAGAAATAGAAAATATAAGAGCTAACGCGTTAAGCAGAAAAGCTAAACTATAGAATAATAAGAAACTATTAGGGGTAATACTACGTAAAGATAGTAATGGATTAATTAAATATAATTACTCTAAGATTGCAGCAACTTAAGAATATGAGCTATTAGAAAGCGATTAGACTAAAAGAATTTAAAAGGCGTAATCTAAATACCTAGACTTAGAGTAGTATGAGAATTAAGAAGCAATATACGTGCTGAAGGGTATTATAGAAGGATTTATTAAGGATTTCTATAGGGGAATAATATAGGGATATAATAGAGCTATAGGCTTAGTATTAAGACTTTAAGAGGAGTATATTATTAACGGAATCTAGGGACTAGTAAGAAAAATTATAAAGGAATATTTAGATTGTTAAAGGAATAAACTAATTAGGTACAAGCTATATAGAGGGCTATAACCTATTAAAATACTAAAATGTCTATAGGAAATTATATTATAGGACTTTATTATAAGGTTACTAAAGTTAAGAGATCCTATTACCGGATAAGAATATAATATAATCCTTATAATAGTAGACAAGTTAGTTAAGTAGGGCTATTTTATAGTATATATAAAAGAAATCTTAGTGGAAAATGTCGCTAAAATCTGTATTAAAGAAGTATTTACTAGATATAGAGTACTAAGTAAGATTTATAGCAGTACTTTAGGAGGTATTTTTTAGCGGAATAAGAAGTTTGCGTAGTAATATTTATAACGTATTATTTATAGACGGAGGATAGATAGAAAGAATAAATTAGATACTAGAGTAGTATCTAAGACATTATATTAATTACGCATAGAATAATTAGGTATTATTATTACTAGTTATATAGTTTATATATAATATAACACTATAGGAAGGTATAGAGATGTTACTATTTTAGGCAAATTATGGATATAAGCCTAAAATATTGTTATTACTATAATAAGCGAAGAAAATAAGTGGAATAGTAAAGTTGAGAATAAAGACTCTAATAAATCTTTATAAAGACCTCTATTTTATAATAAAGATAGTATAAAAAAAGATAAAAAGGTACTATAACGCTAAGAGATCTAAGGGACTAGATCTAAAGGAAGGGGATAAAGTATAGCTATTATATAAAAAATTTACAAGTTAACAACTAAGTAAGAGGTTAGATTATGTTAAACTAGGACTATTTAAAATTATAATAAAGATTTTAGAAGTTACGTATAGACTTAACTTACTAGAGAAAATAAAAATTTATCCTATATAGTATATTGCGATACTAGAGCTAGCGTATAGAGATATAGAGCTACTAGTTTATAAAGTAGACACGTATAAAGAATAGGAAAAAGATATATAGTAAGTTTTAAAGATTGTTAACTATAAGGATATTAATAATAAAATATAGTATAAAGTTAAGTGGATAGGCTATAATAAGACTACCTAGAAGCCACTATAGAACTTAAAGAATTCTATAGGAAAGGTATAGAAGTATTAGAAGAGAACGGGTTAGGTAATATTAAGAAGAATCTAAAAATAAAGGGATTAGTTAAAGGTAATAGACAAGCCAGATTGTTAAAGAGATCTACTACTAGCGTACGAGCTATTTCTGCCTTGACTTAATTGGAATTCTTTTTAGCCTCCTCTGCCTTAAGCTTATAAAGACTTTACTTAATAAGCTTTAGCTTTTTAGAGCGTACCTTCTTATAACCCTTTTTAAGACGAAGTAGATAAGTATAAGTAGTAAATTAGACATTAAATACGCGCTACTCTTTAGCACGGATTCTTTCTTTATTATCTTAAAGTTTATATATCTTAGTGAGGGCTAAGGCTAGTTTATTCTTAAGATAGGACGTAATAAATTAAATAAGGAACTAGATGGTTATAAAGAATTATAAAATATATATATTTAACGTTAAAGACAGATTAAATATTATAAAACAATTATATATTTGCTTGCGTATACTTAGCGTATAAAAAAGGTTAGCAACTAAATAGAGCCGTAATTATAATATATACTAACTTCTTCTTTATATAACAAGAATAGGACGGTATAACTTTACTAAGTAAAAGAATTATAGTTACTAAATAGTTATAATAATTAGATATAAAGGATCTAATAGAAGGCATTAGAAATAATAAAGGTTATTAAATTAAAGACGGGAATACTATATCTCTAATAGACAACTTAAAGATAGGAGATATCTTTAAGGATAAAGATAAAGAGGAGGGGGATAGTATTATAGACCTTATATTAGCAGTAGTAGCACTACTAAAAAGAAATATAAACAGACTAGTAGTAGAAGTATAGGAGGTGCTAAAACTAGTTAAACTATAGAATAAGGGATAGCTAAGTTATATAGTTAATTATATTATAGGTTTAAAACGTAGGAATATAGAAATATAGGGATATAGGATATATTAACGTACTAATATACTTAGTATATTTCTTAGCCGCAGTATTATATATTTAAAGGACTACAGTCCCTACCTAAATAGTTCTCTTCTTTATAGTAAATCTTAGAATATAATTAAAGTTAATCTATTAGGCAACCACTCTACTAGTTATTATTACGTTATTAACTTCTCCTTACCTATATACCTAGCCCACTATTAAGTCTACCATAGTATTTCCTATAAGGCTTTATTATATAAAGCCTAAGGATAGGCTTTACTAAAGGGGGGGGAGGGAGTAATATTACGGCACTAGTAGAAAATGGCAGAACTTAGTAGAACCTTGCGGCTATGTAATGCGAAGGTCTTATAAAACCTCAAGCAGTGCTACTCTTCTTCCCCTTTCCTTTCTCTAGCTTTAGATCCTCGTTTATAGACAATCTAATTATATAGGCTTGCGCGTCCCTCTTGTTATGCTTATGCCTCGATTAACTGAGTCGCTAATACTTTATATGCTTAATACTAAATTCTAATTTCCTAATATTAGCCTAGAGACTAGTCTTATGGAGCCGTTATAGGACTTTATAGACATGCTCCTTATATTCTAACTTATTCTTAAAGTAGATTATAATATTATTTAAATAGGCCGTATAAAATTTATTAAGGTAGTTAAAAAGAATATAATTTATATACCGTTAGTACGTAGTTAATCTATTAGTTATTCTAAAAAAAGTATTATATATTTATATAATCCGTAATAGGTCTAAAATATAGTAAAATATACTAATCTAAAGTCTATCCTAATTTAATAAAAGGCTTAACGGATATTAAGCCTTATAAAAAACTTAGCTTTACTTTTTTATTTTATTTTATATATCTGTTGTATTATACTACATATAATACTACGCATGCAGCCTCTAGGCTATAATGCTATAGTCCTATATATATAAATCCCTTAGGGCAGCTTAATATGTACTAGGAACTATATCCTAGTAGTTTATAAACCCCTAAACTAGGCGTTTATAGTTCCTTAGTAAAATACTAAGATAAGCTCTAGAACTCGGTTACCCCCGAACTCGTTTACCCCACCAAATCGGCCACACCACTTTGGAAGCTATTTACACTCAACGAAATCAAATCGATTATTTGCTCTTATTAGCTATTTAGTATATCGACTTCGGGCTTTCTATCTAGCGCATTTTAAAGCTTTAATTTTGGCTGCTTTACCCTTATTTTAGCCTTTTTTCCCTCTGCCTCCACTATAGCTTAGTTATTTAAATCTATATATTTTAATATTATATTTAGATCTACTGTTATCCATTTATAAAATTTTAGACTTTTAAGGTCTTTAAGTTGCAATTAAAAGCCATATATTTAAGCGTCTATATATATAGCCTTTATAATAACTCTCTAAAGTTGTTAACTTATTTTTATAAAAGTGACCAAGTCTTTTAATTAAGTATATACTTATTATAAAGGCCTTAAGCTACTTAATTATATTAAAAGGCTTCTTTAAGGTCTTTATAATATTAAATTACTTACTATTAGCTTATTTAAAGCCTAATCCTATTATTAAAGCCCTATTTTTAACCTAAAAAGATTTATAGCCTTTATATAGTTTTTATAAGTAAATACTAAAGATATACTAGCTAAATTTAATTATTTTTGTTATAAGGCCTTCTTTTAGGTATTATAGTAATACTTAATAAAATAATACTTTATACTTAGACCTATATAGTTAAGATATATATACTTTATAATTGACTAAAAATATCTTAACTTAATTGTTAGGTAAAACCTAAGTATATAGTTATATAGCTGCGAGGTACAGGCGACTCGCATGCGACTCGCCTGTGAGGCATGTGCTCTACACGTGCTTAGGGGAACCCCTTCCTTACCTCGCACCTTAGACTCCTCCTTCTCCCTTAAGGATTCGTCTCTGTCTATACAATATACCTATTGTTCTATTATTAGACTCCCTATCCACATCCTTACCTTACATTTAAATCCTTACCAATCCCTTTAGGAGGATAGCCGGTTTAATTTTCTATAATCTACAATGCCTCCAAAGACAAGATCAACGCCTATACTTAACGGCGACACGCTGGCGATATAACTGCAGAACGCCTTAGGATCTAGTACTAGAAGCACATTAGCAGAATCTACGCGACCTTCCAAATCTTAAGACGATTAGATATCTACGAACGCTAAAGACTAGTTTGACTTATATACCTAGGCTTAATAAGAGCTTAGTAAGGTTACTAGCGTCCTACTAAATACTGCTAACCTAAAGGAGCTAGATGAGCTGGCTAAGAAAATAGCTAACTTACAGAGCATTCTTAATTCAATAAAGCCCTCCTGTCGCCTCTCTAGTAACGAGTATAAGTTGCGTATTAAACGTATACAATAAACAAATCTTAACGCCCTGGTTAAGAAGTCACCACCTAATATTAGTGGCACTACTTAATAAAAGTTTAACCGGTGGATTACTGCAATTAAGAATCGATTCAAGATCTATAACGCTAACTACAACTATAAGCGACGTACGCGCTAGGCTATTAAAGGTCTTGCAAAAAAGAAGACAGTTGCCTAACTAATGTATTGCCGTCTAGGCGCTAAAGATAAAGGTCCTCTACTATAGGGTAAACTTAAGACTATAGTCCAAGACTAGATTAAGAACCCTATAGTAAGACGCTTTAAAAATGCTACTATATACTATATAACTGTAATAAAGGAGAACTAGAGGTTTAATACCTTCTTAGCCCGTATGCGTAGCTTAGAGGACCTCTTCTTATATACCCCTTTTATCGACCCTAATTAAGAGGTAGACTTTTGGTTCTTATGCCTCCCAACCTACCTATAAGTAGAGCTCTTCCGCCAGAACTTCGCTATACGGGTGAGAACCGCTAAGGACCTCTTTGTAGAAATCCGCCGTATAAAGTAACTACTTAACACTATAAAGCTCGCGGAAGACTGCGTAGCTAGTAGCGGCAGATCCTCGCGTTTAAAGCGTGGTCATACCTTAAGCTCTACAGGGTTAGGGTCAGAGGACAGAACTTTAGGAAGGTGACGCTTTCCTAGCTAAACTCCCGGAGAGACTACTTAATAGCTAAATAGCTTAAAGGACCCCCTAAATACCGGCGCTATAAATATAAGTCACTAGACGAACGCTAGCGCTACGTATACGTATTATAAAGAATACTGGCGGTAAGTACGGCTTTTAAAAAACCTAAAGCCCTAGCGGCGTACCTCTTAGCTGCAACTAGGGCCTAATATAGAGAGAGAAAAGGAACGCATTATAGTATATATTGCGATAGATACGCCCTGGTGAAGTCCGCCTATATACTTAATACAACAATAGGTACTAAATTAACTTTAATGCCAAGCTACCTAAGACTAGGATAACGTATACCCTAAACGCATATTATACGCAGGACATCGCGACCTAATGTTAGATAAGAAGACTAGGATAACGCATACCCTAAACGCATTGTGCGCAGGATATCGCGACCTAACATCAAAATAGGACTAGGATAACGTATACCCTAAACGCATATTGTGCGTAGGATATCGCGACCCGACGTTAGAACAGGACTAGGATAACGCATACCCTAAACGCATTATGCGCAGGACATTGCGACCTAACGTTAGAATAGGACTAGGATAACGTATACCCTGAACGTATATTATACGCAGGCGCATCGCGACCCAACGTTAGACGAGAAGACTAGGATACCATATACCCTAAACGTACATCGTACGCAGGATATCGCGACCTAACGTTAGATAGGTAGAAGGCTTAGACACCGCATACCCCTAAACGCACACCTTATACAGGCGTATCGCGACCCGACTATGTCTATGCCTATACTACACCAAAAGTCGCGGGTTATAGGCCTTATGGGCGGCCCTAGTACTACTACACTAATAACCTGGCGCCGGCGGACCAGAGTGTCCTGCCATTCTTATTAAGACTTTAACTAACCTAATAGCGCTAGACCCTTAGCCCAGGCGACGGTCCCCCGTAATGACCCTATAAGTTACCTCGCTAGCACTAGCTTTGCGCAGAGCCTCGTGCTTAGAGTTGCTAACAATCAAGCTCGGATTAGAAGATTGATTGATTGATTGGTTAAACCAATCAAGTTCCAATTAAGCCTGGAGTCTGATTTTGTCAATCAATCAAGCTTAAGGCCTCGCGATTGATTGAATTAATTGGTTTACGATTGATATATTGTATATAGGTGGTAGATATGGAGGAGCAGATATTTATGATTTTCGTAATAGACTTTTAGTGTTGCGCCCTCTAAATAAATAATACAAACTACCTTAATAGGCAACTACTAAGCCTATTTAAATTATTTTTCCACGCTAATAGGAATTTATCTCTTGCTGCGCGTCCTTTATATTAACAATATACATTATTTAAACCTTATTAACCAACGTATACGCTACTATTATAGCTAGTGAACTTAGCCAGGCTAATATTAACTCCCTAGACGCGGAAAATAAACCAGCCCCAATAATATCTCTCTCCGAAGCCCTAGCGCCTGACGATACCCCTGACGATAAACTAGCCGACGATAACGATATAATTGCCAGTTACGACGGTATTAAATGGGATAGACTACCTAATCTTACTAAGCCTTATTATAGTTTAACGCGGAAAGTTAGTTGGATATATAAATATGGTTATTGCTGTTAAAGTATAAAGATTCCTGGCCAGATTATCTTTATTTGCAAGTACTGCCATATTTATAAGATTATTGACTCTAGAGGCGAAGGAAGATACGACGTTATAAGGGCTACGACTGCTGCTTCCGTTTATCTTAAGAAGCTTACACCTGGCTATGGATACGATAGCGGTAGAAAGATTACGCCTATATTATAGAAGGATTAGCTTACACTTTTAGAGCAGCTTTAAGTTAAAGGCTATAAGCTTCCTTAATTAGCAGTTAACACCCTCGTCGGCGGCTTTAACGCCTACGCCTTTTGGTAAGCAGCAATTAATTAGCTAAGGGAAAACAACCATCCGCTACGCGAATTCGAAACGCCTAGTTTCCGTTAAATAATAAGGCTGGCGAACCCTAAAGCTAAGCGAGTCCTCTGGAAGAATTACCAGTTAGTAGCTAACTATATTATAGCAGAATACAAGGCCTTACTTCTAGTAGTTAGGGTTAAACTTGCTAACGCTTAATCGCGCCTTTATATATCATTTAATAGCTAGATAACTCTAAATAATCGCTACGCGCTTACTAGTATATGGGTTCACCACCTAAACTTACGCGGCTGCGTAGTGGACTATATACTTACCCTTCTAGTGCAGCTTAGCCGCCACTTTAGAATAAACTATGCAGAGGTTATAGGCGACGTATTAGCCGGCTTCTATATCACACCTAAGCGCCTTAGCTACTTTATAATAGATAATAAGCTAAAGAATAATATAACGCTAGAAGCCTTATCTAAAAGGTT